>Ga0208684_1000073_pt1 | contig 93589 bp, 77 predicted proteins | sample MalvireepMed_b05_FD_184245 | JGI IMG/M metagenome (GOLD analysis project Ga0208684, IMG submission 184245) | Marine viral communities from the Global Malaspina Expedition - Malaspina viral metaG DeepMed_b05 (SPAdes) (version 2) | ecosystem: Environmental > Aquatic > Marine > Oceanic | place... | reverse complement strand
GGAGAATGTTGCAACGGGATATGTGTTTAGCCATTACGCTAAATAACTATGTACATGAGCCGTATACGAGGCCCGTATGTACGGTTCTGTGAGAGGGATGAGGCGGTGACGCCTCACCCTACTCGATGTTTTATCGTCTTCTTTAAGCATTCCAACGTTTAATTCTTATAGGTCATAATATTTAAGTAAGATGAAAAAATTGAGCGATCACCGCCAACACAAGACGGCAGAACAATAACCATAATCTAAAGGTGAACTATGTCTTTTTTTAAAAATAGACGATTACAGCAAATAATTAAGCGGAATCGGGGGGCGTTGACTCTATTGAGTCTTGGTGCACTGGCGTTGTCCTCCCCTGTATTTGCAAATTCTCAGTCGGATGAAGCTACTTCAGAGAAAAATACGTTTTTCCAATCGGAAGATATCTTTAATTTGGAATACGTCAGTGAAGTTCAGGTATCCCCAAACGGTAAATATATCGCGTACGTGCGCCGTTCAAACGACATCATGTCAGACAGTAGCCGCGCCAATGTTTGGCTAGCCTCGGTAGATGGTAAATCACACCGTCCCTTACTTTCTTCGAAAAAAAATTATTACTCTATTCGCTGGTCACCAGATGGCAGCCGATTAGCTTACCTTTCCAATGAAGAGGGTAAACCGCAACTGTATGTGCGCTGGATGGATACGGGGCAAACGGCGTTAGTCACCAACGTTACTTCAAGCCCAAGTAATATCACGTGGTCACCCGACGGAAAATACATTGCATTCACTATGAGTGTGGATGCCAAGGAAAAGCCGCTAGACGTTAAAATGCCTAAAAAGCCGGAAGGCGCAAAGTGGTCGCCTAAATTCCAATATATCACTAAGGCGCGTTATCAAGCCGATGGCAAAGGCGTGCTTGACCCTGCCTATACCCATATCTTTATTGTGCCCTCTGACGGAGGTACAGCAAGACAGTTAACCTCGGGCAACTACCATCACAACGGTCGGTTAAGTTTTGCGCCGAACGGTGAGAAGATTTATTTCTCTGCTAACCGAAGTGATAACTGGGAATATGAACCCGTTGAGGCCGATATATTTTCTGTTGATATGACGGGGAATATTGAACAATTGACGCAGGACAAAGGGCGAGAGTCGTCACCAGTAGTATCACCTGACGGAAAGTATATTGCTTATGCGTACCGTGACGACGAAAAAGTGATGTACAAAAATAGCTATTTGTATGTAATGAATAGCGACGGCTCTGAACAAAGAAACATAACAAAAGATATTGATAATTCGGTGTCTAATTTTCACTGGAAAGACAATAAACGCATCTATTTTCAGCAATCAGTTCGCGGTCTGGCCCAGGTGGATGTGGTTTCGCTATCGGGTAGTGTAAAAGCCGTAGCAAAAGGGCTTGGTGGCACCACGTTAGGCCGACCTTATGTATTTGGTACTTACCATGCGGTTGGCGATGTTGTGGCCTACACCAAAGGTCGTACTGACCGGCCTGCAGATTTGTTCGTTACCACCAGAAAAGAGCGCCAGCTTACAGCACTTAATGAAGATGTTTTAGGCCACAAGCAGCTCGGTGAAGTGAAAGAAGTTGTTTACCCATCGTCTATCGACGGTGAGGAAATTCAAGGCTGGTACATTCTGCCGCCAAACTATGACAGCTCAAAAACCTACCCTCTCATTCTGGAAATCCACGGTGGGCCTAACCTAGCCTATGGGCCTGTATTTACTGCTGAATTGCAGCGCATGGCCGCAGAAGGTTACGTGGTGTTTTATGATAATCACCGAGGAAGTACGGGATACGGCGAACGCTTTGCGTTATTACTTCAAGGGAAATATAGCTCTGAGTACGACTTTGCTGACCATATGTCAGGGGTAGACGCGCTGATTGAAAAAGGCATTGCCGACCCTGAACGTCTATTCATTACGGGGGGCTCTGCAGGTGGTATTGCATCTGCTTATGCCATTGGTCTTACTAACCGTTTCAAAGCGGCAGTGGTTGCAAAGCCCGTTATTAACTGGCTGTCGAAAGTGCTTAGCGCTGATTCGGGCCTTTATCAAATTCCTTTTCAGTTCCCGGGAAAACCGTGGGACAACGTTGAGCACTACTGGAAGCGCTCGCCATTATCGCTAGTGGGCAACGTTACTACGCCTACTATGCTGATTACCGGTGTAGAAGATAAGCGCACGCCAATGTCTGAAACCGAGCAATTTTATCAGGCACTTAAGCTACAAAAGGTTGACAGTGTATTAGTTAAAGTTCCCGGTTCGCCTCACGGTATTGCCGCTAAACCTTCACGAATGATTGGCAAAATAGAAAATATTCTGGCGTGGTTCAAGAAGTATGACAGCGACGCTGTCAAAGAGTAGGACATTGCAAGAAAGGGCAAATACAGTCTGTATTTGCCCTAAACCTGGTGAGCTTTCTATTACAGAATAAGGCCTTAACTTTTACCTATCCAGCCGATGGGTGAATCTCACTAATATCGGGAAGCACGGTTAGCTTCAAACCCAATGCCTTCCAGTAGTGGCTTTCTCTTAAAAGGTCAGCAGAGATAATCGGCTTCTCGTCAAGCCAACCATCTGGAAACGTAATAGTGAGTTCGCTTTTGTCTACGTTGACCTTAAGTTCAGGTAAGAAACCTTCCTGACGCTTTATATTTAGCAGTACACCAAGGCGTAGTAGTGCAATTAAGCGCTTTATCGAATGCTCATCGAACAGATTAAACGAGGGGAGCTCATTGGTGCGGATCTTCTTTCTGTGGAAACGCACTAGTGTGGCTAACAATAGTTGCTGTTCTTGAGTGAAGCCCGGCATATCCACATTACCCAGTATATAGGCGCTGTGTTTTTGAATACCGCGGGAGTTAATTTGCATGCCTACTTCGTGCAGCAGGGCTGCCCAACCTAGCATGCTCTTAAAGTCTTTTCCCTTCAGTTTCCATGCTTTTTCAACCTCGCCGAAAAGTGCCAGCGTGGTATTTAGAACCATGGTCGCCTGCGTTGTATCAACGTCATAGCGTCTGGCCAAGCTACTCGCCGTGCGCCCGCGAATATCTGCATGATGAAGTTCATCTTCCATTTGGTACAACACGCCTTCGCGCAGCGCGGCGGGTGAATACACTAAACCATCAATTTCTAGCGCCTTGAAGACCGCAATCAATATGGCTAAGCCGCCAGCGATAACCACACGACGATCTTCACTTAAATCTGGGTAAGCTAATTTATCGACGTGACCGGCGCTAACGAATTGCTTCATTAGGTTGCGTAGGCTTTTTAAGGTTACTGGAATATCATGCCCATTTGGACGGTCTTGCTGACATAACGTGAACAACGATCGGATAGTACCTGAGGTACCTACACACTGTACCCAGCCTAATCTGCGATACTTGTTATCTATCATTTCAAGCTCTTGTTGAGCTGCGGTAATCGCGCGCTCAAAAGCTTTAGACTTTAATTCGCCGTCGGGGAAAAAGCGTTGAGTATAGCTTACGCAACCCATTTGAAGGCTGCGGCAAAGTAAGGGTGTGAAGCCTTCACCAATAACGAACTCGGTGGAGCCGCCGCCTATATCGATAACAAGTTGCTGGCCATCAGCATGATTGGTATGGGCCACGCCAGAGTAAATCAGACGGGCTTCTTCTACACCAGAGATAACTTCAATGGGGTAGGGAAGAATGTCTTTTGCTGCACTGATAAAGTCTCTGGCATTGCGGGCTTTACGCAGTGTATGGGTGGCAACAATGCGCACAGAGTCAGGCTCGAACCCCTTGAGGCTTTCTGCTACCACTTTAAGCATAGCAAGCCCACGCTCCATCGCTTCTTCAGACAGAATATCGTCCTCATTGAGGCCTTCGGCCAAGCGAACTTTTTGCTTAACTCTATGCAGTATCTGAACAGACCCAGCAACAATACGCGCCACTACTAAATGGAAGCTGTTAGAGCCAATATCTAACGCCGCGACTTTACTTACCTCGCGGGTTTCCACATCATTAAAAACGGTTTCATGTTGGGTCATGGACTAATTTTCTATCCTACAAAGTGTCTTCTAGCTTCTTTAAATAGTCGTAAATTTCTATTTGCGAGCGAAGTTTTTTACGATTACCCCTCGCAACGTACTTGTTGCTCTGATCCTTGTCAATCACTCGAGCCTTCAGGGTATCTTTAAATTGCAGTTCCATTATATCGACAATACGCTGTTGAAGACCTTTATCGTAAACGGGGCAGCCTACTTCTATGCGGTTATCCATGTTTCGGGTCATCCAGTCAGCAGATGAAATATACACTTTTCTTTCGCCACCGCCTTCAAAAATCATCACGCGAGGGTGTTCAAGGAACCTATCAACAATAGAGATGATCTCGATGTTTTCGCTAATCCCTTTTATGCCTGGATTAAGTGAGCACATGCCGCGCACGATACCGCGGATCTTAACGCCAGCCTGGCTCGCGCGATATAAATCATCAATAAGTTCTTTATCAACAAGGTTGTTAATCTTAAAGGTGATTTGCGCATCTTGGCCCTGGTTCAGGTGCTGAATCTCTTGGCGAATTAACGACTGAATTTTGGTTCTGGCGTTTAACGGCGAAATTTGTAAATGCTGAAACTTATAACGTCGGTAAGGGTATTGAATAAGATCGAATACTGCGACGCCTTCATTGGCAAGCTCCTGATTACGGGTGAATAAGCTGTAATCGGTATAAATTTTCGCGGTTTTCTCGTTGAAGTTACCCGTACCGAAATGCGCATAATTCACCAAACTGCCCCGTTCTTCCCGGGTCACAATACATAGTTTAGAGTGAATTTTCAGGGTGGGCACACCAAGTACTACGCGTATGCCTGCATCGGTCATGCGCTTAGACCATTCGATGTTTGCTTCTTCATCAAAACGTGCGCGAAGCTCTACGACTACGGTGACTTTTTTTCCGTTATCTACCGCGTCAATCAACGAATTTATTATGCGAGAATTACTCGCCACCCGATAGATATTAATGCGTATGGTTTTCACGTTCGGGTCGAAAGCGGCCTGACGCACGAACTCTGTGAAGTGAAGGAAGCGATGATAAGGGTAATATAGCAAGATATCACGAGCAGTTATGGCATCGAATACGGTGTTGTGTTTTGAAAATGCCTTGCTGTCGATAGCAGGAAGCGGCGCGTGTTCTAAATAATCTCGGCCCACATTGGGGAAGCCGATGAAATCTTTAAAGTTGCGATAGTGCCCTGCAGCATGCATGGTATCAAGCTTGGTTATTTTAAGGCGCTTGCGTAGGTCCGACTGCATGTCTTCAGGCATGTCGGTGTCATAAATAACGCGGACAGGCTCGGCAATAAGACGCTGCTTCATGCTTTCTGACATTTTTTCTACGAAACTTTCGTCAATTTCTTCGTTGATAGAGTATTCCGCATCTCGTGTCATTTTAAAGGAGAAAGCTTCAATTTCGTCGAATTTAACGAACCCGCGGAAAATATCTTCAATGCACAGCTGAATCATGTCATCGAGCATAACAATGCTCTTTTTCTTACGGCTCTTTTGCGGAGGGATCAGCATAAAGCGCGACATCTCAGAAGTGGGAACTTGAATAACGGCGAATTTAGGGTTGCGCTCTTTTCTTCGTAGTGCGACATATAAATACACAGAGTTGCCGTTTAAGCGGCTGAGCAGGTCTGTCTTTTTATCAATTAATATGGGAGCGATGTGTCGCAGTGCTTTATTGATAAAAAAGTTACGCACCCACTGCTTTTGATAATCATCTAAGTCGTCTTTACGCAGGATATGAATATTGTAGCGGGCAAGGCTTTTGACAACGTCTTTATGGATTTGGTCAAATTTTTCAGAAAGCTGTACCACTTTCTTTTGTATCTGCGCCATAAGTTCGGTGAGGCGCTCTGCTTCTTCTTCGTTCCCGTCGTTTTGCGCAATCGTGATAAGGCGTTTAACATCTGCCGCGCGTACCCGATAAAATTCATCAAGGTTATTAGAGTAAATACCCAGAAAGCGAATGCGTTCTATCGCAGGGTTATTCTTATCCGCAGCTTCTTGCAATACGCGTTCGTTAAACGATAGCCAGCTCAATTCTTTGGGATAATATAAAACGTCGTTATCCATAATGTCTCAATTCACGTTCATAAAAATGGTCAAAGACTGCCACCAGTCAGTGACATTACTGTGACAACGCGTATTTCGTGCTATACGCACGCTTACGTTGCGATGATTCCGTTACCTATATACCTTTAGCGAAACTAAACACTTAACGCTTAGCGGTAATATCTACGACTAGGTCGTTAGCAAGTGATTCAAGGGCTTCTTGCAAAGCGCCATCGTCAAAACCGGCAGGTACAGCAATTTCGGCTTTAGCTTTAAAAATGAGGCTGCCCCAATTTGGCGCGCTTTCACAATGAGAGGCAAAAGTAAGAATATTTAAATTAAACTGGTTGAGAACAGAGGTTAGTTCCTGAACAATACCCGTCTTATCGTTACCCATCACATCAACAGTCAGCTTGGTGTTGTTGCTTTTTTCACTGCTGCCAACGGCTACCGATTGCACCGACATATCTTTTATCGCGTCAAGCGCATCGATTAGGCTTTGCTTATTGTCATTTGATACGTGAACTTCTACAAAGCCGGTGAACATCCCTGCCATATGCGCAAAACTTGAGCCCTGCCAATTGCCTTCGTGTTTGTATACGCACTTGGCTAATGCGTCTACCAAACCAGGCTTATCTTTACCCATGATGCTTATTACCAATGACTGCATGCGATGCTCCTTATTGGGCGTGTAGAGAAAAACTTTGATCGTCTTCCTGTTGGGTAATACCATAGGCGCACAGTAGTTTGCGCGAAGGTAATGCTATAAATTTTTACTTGCTATTAGCATAACAAAACTTACACTGCTCACCAGTGCAATTTAGGGTTATTCTTCTTAAAAATGAAGAATTTCGAAAATAAGAATGACTAAACAACCGCATGACTTTCGACAGCAACAGCTCAAATAAAAAACGCCAGCGCAACGATAAGTTGTCACGCTATGTGGTAACGGGGTTTGGCGGCCTTGTTTTATTGACGTTAGTCATTCTTATTACTCACCTTATTAGCCAAGCGCTGCCTTTAACGTATATTCCCAGCTTAAAACACCTTAATACCTTTACAACCTCAAAAAGCGAAGCGCTTGTCAGCGCAGGTGACATTGTTAATGGTCAGCCTCTGCTCGTTAGGAATTCTGACTGCCGTTTAGGTTTAAAGTTGCTTCAAGATAATACGTTAGTCAGTAACCACGAATACATTCGCCCTTGTGAGCATGTGCTGTCGGCCGATAGCGTTATGGGGGAAAACTACATTGTCGATATTTCCCCCAACGCGTTAGTCAGAGTGTTACCGGTAAGGTCGTTCAACGTAAGTAATAATAACCTAGCGGATATGGCGGCGCCCCCTCAAACTGCCCAGTCAGTATTAACCAACAACATCACTTTCTCGCTTCCTAAAGAAGTATGGAAGGAGCGCGAAAGCTGGGATATGGCGTTATCTTCAAAGTGGGCGGTGGTGTCTATCACCCATGGTGATAGCGTTTTCGTTAGATGGGTTAACCGCAAACGACCCACGCATATAGTAGACAAACGTTTTTATAATATTGATCGTTTAACGTTATTACCGGGCAGCGAAAGCGTACTTCTTCAAGTTGACCAAACGCTCTACCTTAACAGGTTACGAGATGAAGGTGTGGCGCTACTTCCCGTGGTGGGCAATGTTTCCGCCTCTTTAGATGAAAAAATAGTGTTCCCCCTTGCTAAAGATCGCACGTTCTTTTTGATGAATAGCAAAACGGAAACATTAACGCGTTGGGTCTTAAGCAAAACGGATAAAGGCCTTTCCTTCGAGCAAACCTATCAAATTCCCTTACGCAATGAAAAAGTAAAAGATGTCGCTGAACATGCGAGTATGAATTTAGTGGCAGTACTGACGAGTAACGCTAGGGTACTGTTAGTCAATCGCGTATCAGGGGATGTGGTGTCTTCTCAAAAGATAGACGACTCAGCTGAACAGATTATTTGGTACGGAAACAAGCTGTATGGTTTTTCTGATAGCACATTGTCGGTGTGGGAAGGACAGCATTTAAGCGGTATCACGACATGGTCTTCCCTTTTCGACCCCCAACACTATGAAGGCTATGAAACCGAAGAAACTGTTTGGCAAACAACCAGCGCATCTGATTTTCAAGAAGCTAAGTTTAGTTTAACCCCGCTTTTAATTGGCAGTATAAAAGCGTCTTTGTTGGCATTGCTTATTGCCATTCCCGTTGCCATTGGCGCTGCTATTTACACCGCTTTTTTTGCTAAAAGCCGCATGCGGAATATCGTTAAGCCTGCCATAGAATTACTTGAAGCGATACCTAGCGTACTTATTGGTTTTATAGCCGCTATTTGGCTTTCGCCTAAAGCTGAGCAATTTCTTTTCTCCTTTGCTTTTTTTCTTATAGTTATCCCCTTTGTGTTAATTGCTGTAGCGGTAGTGCAGCGCCCCGTTGCCGAATACCTACCTAAGCACCTAAGGCATGGGGCGGAGCTTATTTTCGCAATAGGCGGCGTATTTTTGTTGGGATTTATAAGCGTAGAGTTTGCGCCATCCATCGTCTTGTCATTGATGGGAGTAGAGGGCTTCACCTTATTAGCGGCAGAGTCTGATAGCCCTATTGGTAAAACAACCATTGTGGTTGCATTGGCGTTAGGCGTAGCTATTTCTCCCAGTATTTATTCGCTTGCAGAAGACGCCATCAATGGCGTACCAACTGATTTAAAACATGCCTCTTTTGCATTAGGGGCAACGCGTTTACAAACCCTGCTCCACATCGTTTTACACGTAGCCCTGCCCGGTATTGTAGCGGCTATTATGCTGGGTTTTGGTCGGGCGTTTGGTGAGACAATGATCGTGCTTATGGTAACTGGGAACACACCCATATCAAGTTGGGGTCTTATAGAAGGTTTGCGAGCACTGACTGCTAACTTGGCTATTGAGCTTCCCGAAGCGGATGTGTCATCCGCGCATTATCAAATTTTGTTTTTCACCGCGTGTATATTGTTTTTATTTACGTTTTTAGTTAACACAGTAGCAGAGCTTATACGCCAGCGAATTAGGGGCAGGGCTTACTATGGTTAACCGAGACATATTCGGGCTTAATGCGGTTCAGCGCCAGTCGTTGGTGATTAGCTTAACGGCTTTTTTCACTAGCTTGCTGCTCATTGCGCTAGTTAGCGTACTAATACTAATTAGCTTTCGCGGTACCGCTTATTTTTGGCCTGAACCTATTTATAAGGTAACTGGCACGCTACCAGATGGCTCTCGCTTCTCTGTACTTGCGAACATCTTTGAGGATGCGTCAGAAGAAGACATCACCCTCAAATATTCAGATGTGAATCACCCCTTTGGCTTTCAAAAACAATTTGACCGTGAACAATTGCTCAGTGCTAACCTCGCCTTGGACAGTGCAGAGATTAAACTGTTGGATGGCAGGCGGGTAATGGCTATTCCAGAGCACATCGTTGTTCCATCAAAACCGCCACAGCCTCTAGATAACATTGGTGCAGTATTACAAGATGTTGCCTTGATTACGGCACAAATTGAAGACCTAAACACCGAGCATCTTGCGCCTATTCATGAGGCCTTGTCTCAATTTGATAAAAGAGATGTGGTGGAAGATGCGCCGGCTAGAGAAAAGCTGGTTGCTGCTTTTAACGAGTATCAAAAGCGTGTTGAGGCTTTAGAGAGCACGCGTGCCCAGTATAGGTTGCTTGTTAGTTTCGCTGACGGTTCGCCTTTCATTATTCCCATTTCAAGTATTCAGGATGTAGACTTTGTAAGCCGTCTAACTACGTTTGAAAAGTGGCAGGTGGTGTTTTCTGAAATTAGTGTTTTTCTTTCTGACTCCCCTAAGCAAGCGAACACATCAGGGGGCGTTTTCCCCGCGCTATTTGGCACAATACTGATGGTATTTTTAATGACCATTATAGTGACACCTTTTGGGGTGCTAGCCGCCATATATTTAAGCGAGTATGCGCCGAACACCGCGTTAACAACCATTATTCGCGTTAGCGTGAGTAACATGGCAGGCGTACCGTCCATTGTTTACGGTGTATTTGGGCTTGGCTTTTTCGTATACACCTTAGGTGGCAGCATTGATGAGTTGTTGTTTAGCGATACGCTGCCTGCGCCAACGATGGGGAGTCCAGGCGTATTCTGGGCAGCCCTAACGATGGCAGTTTTAACACTTCCCGTGGTTATAGTGGCAACCGAAGAAGGCCTGCGTCGTGTACCTGATGGGTTAAAAGCCGGCAGTTATGCCTTAGGCGCCACTAAAATTGAAACCATATTACGTACGGTTTTGCCTATCGCTTCACCAGGGATCATGACTGGCGTCATTTTAGCGATCGCCAGAGCGGCAGGTGAAGTGGCCCCTCTTATGCTTGTGGGCGCTGTTAAGTTTGCGCCAACTCTGCCCATAGACGGCGAGTTTCCTTATCTACACCTAGATAGACAGTTTATGCATTTAGGCGTGCTTATTTACGACGGTGCTTTTCATAGCCAAACTGATGGGAAAAGTGCCAGTATGATGTTTGCGGCCTGTTTATTATTGTTAATCGTGGTTTTCGTACTCAATATTTTGGCCGTTTTGCTTAGGGCGCGTTTGCGTAAGCGCTATCTCAAAGGTTAATTACAGGTTTTTAGTACATGTTGAAGTTGTTTGAACACAATACGCTAAACGTTAAAGACATTAGTGAAGAGCAAACTGCCGTTGAGGTTAAAAATCTCAACTTATGGTTTGGTAGTAAGCATGTTTTAAACGACATCAGCATGCGTATTCCTAAAAATAAGATCACGGCCTTAATAGGTCAAAGTGGGTGTGGTAAATCTACCCTTATAAGCTGTTTTAATCGACTTAATGACTTGTATGACGGCTGTAAATACAACGGTGAAATCATTATTGACGGACGTAACATCAATAGCCGTAAAGTCAATGTGTCGCGGCTGAGAACCAACGTTGGTATGGTGTTTCAGCGTCCCAATCCGTTTCCTATGAGCATTTATGAAAACGTGTGTTACGGGCTTAGACTTCAGGGTGTGAAGGTACGAAGGCATCTAGATGATGCGGTGGAAGGCGCACTTAAACAAGCGGCGCTGTGGGACGAGGTAAAAGATCGTCTTTTCGAATCGGCTCAAGTGTTATCCGGTGGTCAGCAGCAGCGTTTGGTTATAGCGAGAGCGTTGGCATTAAAGCCGGATATTTTGCTACTTGATGAGCCTACATCGGCACTTGATCCGCTGACTACACTGTTTATAGAGGAACTTATGGACGTGCTGAAAAAGCAGTGCACCATTGTTATTGTTACTCATAATATGCAGCAAGCGGCACGTGTAAGTGACTATACCGCCTTTTTCCATCAGGGCCGGCTAATAGAATACGCTGACAGTGACACACTGTTTACCATGCCTGAGAAAAAGCAAACCGAAGATTATATTACGGGTCGCTATGGATAACGTGGCGCGTGTAAAGAGCAGAGCCCAGATACAATTAACGTTTGCTACAACACAACAAGTGTGGGCACGCGAGGAGAAATAAGCATGCGACAGGTGGCCTTAAATACGCACATCTCTGGCACCTTTAATATTGAGTTGGAAAACTTACGGAACTCGGTATTAACCATGGGCGGAGAGGTTGAGCAGCAGTTAGTTAATACCTTAAAAGCGGTGAAGCATAACCATGCCTCATTAGCTGAAAAAGTGGTATTAAACGATTTGAAGATTAACTCGATGGAAATCCAAATCGATGAAGAGTGCCTTCGTATTATTGCCAAACGTCATCCCACGGCAAGCGACTTGCGTCTCATCATGACGGTTTCCAAAGCCATTACCGACATTGAGCGAATGGGCGATGAAATAGAGCGTATCGCCAAATTAGTTACACGCAATAAGCTTCCAAGCTCGGATACGATTAAAAGCAGCATGTTACTTATCGGCGAGCGTGTAGCGGCGATGATGCGCGGTACGTTCGATGCCTTTGCACGTCAGGATGAAGCGGCGGCGCTTGAGGTATACGATCAAGACAATCGCATTGATAGTGAGTACAAGCGGTTATTGTCCTACACCACGTCAGAAATGCAAAAAAGCACAGACGATATGCAGGATTGGCTGGATGTGTTGTGGGCAATGCGTTCATTAGAGCGGATTGGGGACAGGTGCAAAAACGTATGCGAATATGTGGTTTATCTCACTCGTGGTACCGATGTTAGGCATACGCCGCTCGAAAATATGCAGCAAAAGTTGGAAGACTTGACGTAAAACTGTCCATTTGGTCAATTTGATTTTGCGCAAAGCGCACTAAATTGAAGGAAGTAGGAAACTTATGCGTCATAAAACTGTAATATTTGGTGAATTTATCATCGCAATCAAATAATTCCGCATACTTTTATCGTTTTTCGATGATTTTTGCTATGGCTTCTATGACGATTACGTTATCATGCGCCGCAGCCAAGAACAGATCGTGCAAAATTTAATCGAACATTATGATAGAACACAATTTGTCTTTAACTTCTTTCTCTAGCCTTAATGGCGAAGAGATCATGCTACTTACTCAAGTAGCGTCCAGCCTAAATCGCGTTTAGATCGGGAGCGATTATCCGTGGAATTTTTTGAAAGTTATGGCCTAATTCTTATTATCCTTGCCGCCGGCGTTGGTTTCGTCATGGCATGGGGTATTGGAGCAAATGACGTTGCCAACGCAATGGGTACGTCGGTAGGTTCTAAAGCTTTAACTATTAAACAAGCTATTATCATTGCAATGATATTTGAGTTTGCTGGCGCCTACCTAGCCGGTGGCGAAGTAACGTCTACTATTCGAAAAGGAATTATCGACTCAACCTTCTTTATAGACATCCCTGAATACCTTGTATTGGGCATGATCTCATCGCTACTAGCTGCCGGGATTTGGCTTGCTGTGGCGTCATGGTTGGGGTGGCCCGTTTCTACTACGCATTCAATTATCGGCGCTATTATTGGTTTCACTGCCACTGGCGTGAGTATGGATGCGGTAGCGTGGGGTAAAGTAGGCGGCATTGTAGGTAGTTGGGTGGTAACGCCAGCCATATCAGGCATTATCGCGTACCTTATCTTTATGAGCGCTCACAAGCTCATTTTCCAAACCGACTCACCGTTTGTTTACGCCAAGCGCTATGTGCCATTTTACATGGCGTTAGCGGGCTTCGTTATGTCATTGGTTACCATTAAGAAAGGCTTGAAGCACGTAGGTTTAGAACTGAGTGCTGTTAACGGTTATCTTTTGGCGATTGCTATTGCCGTGGCATTGGGCTTCGTGGGTAAATGGTTTATCGGCCGTATGAAGTTTAGCGGCTCTGAAGATGCCGATTTACAGGCGGCAAACGTAGAGAAAGTCTTCGCGCTGCTTATGGTTGTTACTGCATGCTGTATGGCCTTCGCCCATGGCTCGAACGACGTGGCTAATGCTATTGGTCCTCTCGCGGCAGTGGTAAGCGTGGTGACCAGCGGTGGTGAGATTAATTCAAGTGCCACTTTGGCCTGGTGGATCCTGCCGTTAGGTGGTTTAGGTATCGTAGCTGGCCTGGCTCTATTTGGTCATCGTGTTATTAAAACGATTGGTCAGGGTATTACTCACTTAACGCCAAGCCGTGGCTTTGCTGCAGAACTTGCTGCAGCCTGTACGGTGGTTATTGCATCGGGTACAGGTCTGCCAATTTCAACAACGCAAACATTGGTGGGTGCCGTGTTAGGTGTAGGTTTAGCGCGAGGCGTTTCAGCACTGAACTTGGGCATTGTGAGAAATATCGTTGTATCCTGGATTGTAACTTTGCCGGCAGGTGCACTACTTTCAATTATTTTCTTCTTCATCTTAAAAGCAGCATTCGGCGTAGCGTAACGCCAATAACGCTTACATGTATGTAGATATAAAAAAAGGCCGCGCTTCTTGAAGCGCGGCCTTTTTGTTTGTGTTCGTATAAAGTGTGAACTGCAAAGCGCTCAGTCTAGCGATATAGGCGTTTCAAACCCTCTTGGCTTAACGCCCACGACAGCGCACTTCAATTGGTGGATGGTCTCTTCGGCGGTATCACCCATAATATAGCCAGGCACGCCTAAGCGAGATACTGTGCCCATTACGATAATGTCAGTATCAAGGGACGTGGTTGTGGCTGCAATTTCTCTGCGAGGGTAACCGTGGACAATGTGATTTTTAGGCTGTAAGTACTCCCACACATTGTCGTCAAGCTCTTCAGCTAGTTCATTAAGTAGCTTCTCTAATTCTTTCTCACGCTCGGCGTGAATTTTCGCAAGGTCCGTTTCCATTCGGTCGTTGTCTACGGTAATAAAGCCATCTCTTGCGATATTTTCCGGTACAGCATCAAATACGTGAACAATATGCAGTTGAGCAAACTCTAGCAGCGCTATCTGGCTTGCATGTCGCAATATATCGCGGTTAAGGTCACGCCTTATTGACACTTCGTGACTTGGATAATGGTAATTAAGGTCCAGTGCGGCTACCACGTTCTTGTATTGGCTACGCGGTTTATGGTTAATTATCCACAAAGGGCAGGGGCATTTGCGAAACAGCTGCATATCTAAGCTACCAAATAGCTTATCTAAAAAGCTTTCCTCAGCCCGCTTTATGACTAAATCTATATTGTTTTTTACCACATAGCGCACCACGTCAATTAGTGGATGCCCCACGGTTACAGCGGTAGAAACCTTGTAGTTTTCACTCCAGCTTTCAGCCTGTTCTTTAAGCCAAAGTTCAGCCTGCTTTTCCATAGTTTGCTGAGAATCAACATATGAAAATGACTCCATCACCATGCTGGCGTTAGGCGGCAATGCTTCTAAAGAGAGCATAATGGTAAGCGAGGCTTGATGGGCTTTAGCGATATGCAGTGCTTGGGCAACGGTGTCATCCTGCCGATGAGAATCGCTCAACACACATAAAATGTTTTTATAATGTCCTTTCATACTGCCCTCGGTATTTATTCGTTCTATGCGTTAATGATACAAGAGTGGGTTCCACTTCGCTGTATAAATATGCCGTGAAGGTCATAGTTTTGACTTCGATGGCAACTAAAAAGCTTTATTTAATTGAATCCTAACGCTACTTCTAATGGCTTTCCAGCGGGCGGCGATAGAATTCTTAAAACCTTCTTATACAAGCGGTATGAAAGTGAATGTAATTCGCAAACTATGGCCTTTACAAGAATAGTCTCGGTGAGCGGCTAGGCTGTATATAATCTTTATGTTAGATTAAACCATTATCTTTTAATCCCTTTAAATAATAGAGAGATGCCTATGAAATGGCCAAATCTTAAGCACCTACACTATTTGGTGACGCTTCACCAAGAGCAACACTTCCACCGCGCTGCTCAGCGTTGTAATGTAAGTCAGTCAACATTAAGTACGGCCATTCAAAATTTAGAAGAGCATTTTGGTAGTCAATTACTTGAGCGTGAACACAAGACCTTTGTTTTTACTTCATTAGGCTTAGATATTGTTGAGCGCAGTAAAGTGCTGCTGCAAGAAGCGGGGGAATTGGTCGAGTATGCTCAAAATGCGGGCAACTGGCAGCGTGGAACGCTTAAGCTTGGTGTTATACCAACAATAGCGCCGTTTCTTTTTGAAGGAATGATGGGGGCCTTCTCAGCCTTCCTTCCTGAAATTAATTTAGAAATGCAGGAAGATACCACTGAAAAGCTCTTACAACAGTTAACAGACGGTAGGTTAGATTTACTAATTTTAGCGCTTCCAATGGAAACCCCAGGGTGTAAGCAGATGGTATTGGGCCACGACCCCTTCCATCTTATAGCGCACAAAGATATGGCGGAACAACTGCCTAGTCCCGTAGATATTTCAGGTTTACCGAAAAAGAGTATTTTTCTGCTTCAGCAAGAACATTGTATGACGGGGCATGCGGTGAGCGCGTGTAATCTTCAGCATAGTGATCAAATTAGCAGTGTTGCAGCAAGTAGCCTATATACCTTGGTGCAGCTGGCAAATAGTAAAATGGGCTATACCTTCTTACCGGAACTTGCGATAAACCAGTCTATTCTTGAGCACACTGGTCTAAAAAGTTTTCCAGCAGAAGAGCAGGGCTTTCGAGAAATTGGTTTGGTATGGCGCTCAGGCACAACCCGTATGCAGCTATTCCGTCGAATTGGTGAAATTATCTCGCCACTACTGCCTATACCCACGCTGAAATAGCGTTACTGCTGAGTGCACTTTCTTTAGTCTTTATTCAAAGCGGCTGAACCCTTGCGTGTAGCCGCTTTTTTATAGACTACATTTTAGGTGCAATATGCCCCAATTCTGCCGCCCATGTTAGTTCGGATCTAAGCAGATTATTTGCCGCGTTTGCGCCAAAACTATGCAGCGCATTGTAGGCACTGCTAGATGGTATACGGCAATAGTGACAAAGTGCGTAGAATAACAAGCTACAGCGGTGCTGTGAGCCATCGCAGTGCAAATATATCTTCGCTCCCTCTGTCAACATTTGAGACAGTTCATGAAGATATTGGTGGAGGTGCACATCCTCAGTAGGCGATTCTGACGACGGGTGCATAAAGGGAACCCATAGCCACTCTAACCCAGCAGCTAATGAACGGTCGCGAATAATTGGCGCGTGTTCTTCACTGGTTTGTACCGTGGCAATGTGGGTTACGCCTAGTGATTTAAGTCGTTCAAAGTCACTTTCTACAGGCTTTTTTCCCAAACATATCTGACCTGCGCGCAGTGAAAACCATGCGATATTGGGTGTTGCTGTTGTGCTATCTTCCTTTTTCTCAGTTTTTTGCATGGTGTTTAGTATTGCGCTTGCATGAATTTTTAAATAGGGCCTTAAATGGCTTTTTAATTGGGGTTGCCATAGTAGCGGTATCAGAGCCTCTTGTTACACGACAAAATAATAAATAGAAAAGTAATGGCAGCTACATCCGCCAATAACGAACATGTGCCAAATAGCATGGGTATACTTTACCTTTTTCGCCACATAAAAGCACACACCTACGCTGAAACACAGGCCGCCCGCTACCAATAACCAAAGACCAGCACCTGGAAGAGCGACATAAAGTGGGTAGATAAGTCCCAGTGCAATCCAGCCCATTAGCAAATAGGTCATGACCGATACTTTTGGGAAGCGGTGTTGCGCAATTAATTTAAATGCCACTCCACCAATCGCAAGACTCCAAATAATTGCAGTCATGGTAATACCTAGTACGCCACCTATTGCCACTAATAAAAGCGGTGTGTAAGTACCTGCTATCAATAAGTATATTGCACTGTGGTCAAATAGTTTAAGCCATCCCTTCGCTTTTTGATGAGAAATTGCGTGATAAAGGGTTGAACTCAGAAACACCAAAATAAGTGTAGAGCCATAAATAGCAGCGGTAGTTAAGGCAAGCGTGTCTTCTGCGCGGTACAGCATGAAGACTAAACCTACAATCGCCGCAACAAAGCCAATGCCGTGAGTAATGCTGTTAAGCCATTCTTCTAAAACGGAGTAAGCTTTGGCAGAAATAACTTTTGTTTGTTCCTTTACGTCTGTCATTACGGCCTCTGTATCCTTATCAGTAGAAATATGTGTACCTCTTGTTTGTAGATAGCTACCAGCATAAAAACGAGTTTACTAAGCTATTCGCATACCTTTGACAATTATAGCGCACACTTGTTCGCTCAATGTGTAAATAATAACAGATAACGCGGCCGGTATGATGACGCAGAGATTACAAAGTGGCGCTACAACTCAGCGTTCTCAAAGCAGCCGCCTAATTTGTCGAGCAGTTTAACCAATTCGCGGCTTTCTTGTGCACTCATACCTTTGAGTTTGCACAACATTTGCGCCGGTACTTCTTCCTGCTATGGTTTTTTTTTTTCCCCATTTTAGTGAGCTGTACGCGTTTAACACGTTTGTCGGTTTCATCTTTAGTAACCATTAAGAAGCCCTTGTCCTCAAGTTTTTTAAGTATTAGGGACATAGCTCCTCCGTCAATGGCGGTTCTCTCTAGAAGTTCAGCAATAGTAATGTGATCAGTTTCCCAAAGCGCCATTAAGGTTACGTATTGAGGGTAGGTAATATCTAGCGCTTTTAGAAGAGGCCTGTAAGCGCGAGTAAACGCGTTTGACAGTGTATAAAACCGATGACAAAGCTGGTTTTCTAACTTTAACAATTCTGACACGGCGCTTTCCTATATTTTTTAACGATAAATGGTATTTTGCATACAAAGTACTTGAACTGCAAGTCACCTTAGTGCTAAGTTGTTTTGTATGCAAAGTATTAAATTGAATTTGCCAATTAGGAGAGCAACTATGCATAAGCTTCAACAAGTGGTTTATACCGGTACTGCAACCGCAACGGGTGGCCGTGAAGGAAAGGCCAAATCAAGTGATGGTAAGCTAGACCTTGACCTGTCTACACCCAAAGAGCTGGGAGGCGCAGGTGGTGAAGGTACTAACCCCGAACAGATGTTTGCAGCAGGTTATTCAGCGTGTTTTATTGGCGCGCTTAAACACGTGGCTGCATCGCAAAAAATAATGTTAGCTGACGACATAAGTGTTACCGGTGATGTATCAATCGGCCCCATTGAGCAAGGCTTCGCCATTGCGGTAAAACTGACGGTAGATTTAGGGAATATGGATAAAGCCCAAGCGCAAAGTTTGGTAGATACTGCGCATCAGGTATGCCCATATTCAAACGCAACCCGCGGTAATATTGAAGTAGATATCAATCTAGCCTAATTATGCCGCTACGGGTTCAGTAATCACGCCCGCTACAGCGGGCGTATTTATTTACGTAGATTGCTTACACCCTTTGAAGTCGCCACGCCAGTTCTTATAGCTACGTTTGTAATCGATTTAGTTCGAACGCCAGTATTCACGCTACTGTCCTAAATTCAGCGCATTGAAAAGGCAGCGCTTCGAATTAGAGTCGCCAGTCATATAACAGCTTGATACACTGAAACGGTATCAACCATTCTTTAGGAAGTTATATGAAAAAATACGGAGTACTGGCTACATTCGTATGCGCGCCTGTGTTGTTCGCGTGCAGTGATAACAGCAGTGTAGACACAGCGAAAACAGATAAAGAGCAGGCCGTCAATGAAAGCGCGGGCTTGAACGCTGAAGCAGAAAAACGCGACGATGCTACCATTGCGTCTGGCGTAGACTATCATTCGTTTGCGAACCCTAATGAAGTTCGGGTTACGCACTTAAGCCTAGACCTCACCACAAATTTCGAGACCAAGCAGCTCGTTGGCGATGTAACACTTGATGTAAAGCGCGCAAGGCCTGAAAACAATACGTTGGTATTGGATACACGCGCTCTAGACATCGACAGTGTAACCGTTAATGGTGAAAGCGTTCCCTTTGAAATAGGCAAGACCGATCCTGATTTAGGTACGCCTCTTACCATTACGTTACCTAGCGCTGCGAATTCAGTAACCGTAGCCTATTCCACATCACCTGACGCCTCTGGCGTGCAGTGGTTAACGCCAGCACAAACGGCAGGTAAACAGCATCCGTTTCTATTTACACAAGCCCAAGCGGTTCACGCACGAAGCTTTATTCCCCTTCAAGATTCACCACAGGTGCGCGTGACCTATGACGCGATCATAAAAACACCTGAAGCTCTGTTGGCGGTAATGAGCGCGTCGAACGACCCTACAACAAAGCGCGACGGCGAATATGAGTTCACCATGCCACAGCCTATTCCGTCGTATCTTATTGCGTTGGCAATCGGTGATCTGAAGTTTAAAGCCATGGGTGAACGTACTGGTGTGTATGCAGAGCCAGCACTTCTTGAAAGCGCAGCGAAAGAGTTTGAAGACACTGAAGCGATGCTTGAAGTAACAGAAGAAACCTATGGTCCCTACCAGTGGGATCGTTACGACCTGCTTATTCTACCGCCGTCGTTCCCGTTTGGTGGCATGGAAAACCCTCGCTTGTCGTTTATCACACCAACGGTTATTGCCGGTGATAAGAGCTTGGTTTCATTGATTGCCCACGAACTTGCACACAGCTGGTCGGGCAACACCGTAACTAACGCAACGTGGCGCGATCTGTGGTTAAACGAGGGGTTCACCACTTATTTAACTTACAGAATTATGGAAATGATCTATGGTCATGATCGTTTTAAAAAAGAAGCAGTGCTAGGTTATCAAGACTTAGAGAACGATATTGCAGCGTTAGATGAAAACGACGAGATCTTAGCTATCGACCTTCGTGGCCGCAACCCAGACGATGTTTTCTCGAATATTCCCTATGAAAAAGGCGCACTATTTTTACGTGAAATTGAGCAAAAAATAGGTCGCGAAAACTTTGACGCGTTTTTAATGCAGTACTTTAAAGACTTTGCTTTTAAGAGCATAACCACCGACACATTTATCGCTTATTTAGATGAAACGCTATTGAACCAATACCCAGATAAACTCGATGCTAAGCGCATAAATACTTGGATTTTCGAACCGGGTCTTCCGGAAGATGCACCTCAGCCAGAGTCTGATGCTTTCACCAAAATCGATGATACACGCACGGCATGGCTTTCAGGTGATGTAAACGCGGCGGATATAGAAACGGCACAATGGACGGTACACGAGTGGTTATACTTCCTGAACAATATGCCTGAAACATTGACTGAGCCACAGCTTGCTGAATTGGACAAGGCATTTTCATTAACGTCAACAAAGAACAACGAAATTGCTCATAGCTGGCTGATGATCGCGGTAGAAAATAACTACCAACCTGCTTTTGATCGTTTGTACACCTATCTAGTGTCGATAGGACGCAATAAACTGGTTAAGCCGCTGTATCGTGAGCTATCAAAAACGCCCGACGGCAAGGCGTTTGCGAAGCGCGCCTTTGAAGAAGCGAAACCGGGTTATCACCCGCTCACCGTTAGAGCCAATGAGGGATACGTAAACTAATCCTCAGCGCTTGAATATATCGATGGCTTTGCCACACAAAAAAGCAGCGCATTCGGCGCTGCTTTTTTTATCTCTCGTTTTTTTAATTCTCTATAACACGTTGATGACCTTTAAGCCTTTACATCGAAAAAAATTGAACGATTGTTCAAAAAGGCGATCTGAACGTTAGGTTTAACGTATTAAGTTTACCTAGTGTAGTTCTAGACGGCAAAACAAGCGACTTGCTTGCCGTGCGTTGAAGGATTCAGATTAATTGTTAAGGAGTCTCTATGTATACACAAAAAATGCACCCAGCCGCCACTTTTCCTGAAGTTAGCGTTACATTATCAACCGGTGAAACGGTATCGTTGACTAACAAAGAAGAGGGATGCGACTGGAAAATGGTCGTCGTTTTTCGCGGCAAGCATTGCCCTATCTGTACTAAATACTTAAATAAACTTGAAGACTTCACTGGCCGCCTTCGTGAAATGAATATTGATGTAGTTGCAGTAAGCGGCGATAGCAAAGCACAGCTTGACGAACATCTTGATGAGCTATCCATAAACTTCCCTATTGCATTTGGTTTATCACAAAGTGATATGGAAAAGCTTGGCTTATACATTTCTGAACCACGCTCAGAAAAAGAAACCGATCATAACTTCGCTGAACCCGCGTTGTTTGTGCTTAACAGTGACAACGAAATTCATATTGCTGAAATTGCCAATGCGCCTTTTGTTCGTCCGGATTTGGAACAGTTGGTGTCGGGCTTAGAGTTTATTCGTAACCCCGATAACAATTATCCTATTCGCGGCACGCTTAAAAGCTAATTTTTGATGTTTTAACAGCGGTAGGTGGGATTCACCTGGCGCTGTTTCCAGTGCCTGTGGTTTTACCGAGGTCTTTCTCAGGCTTTTAGTGAGTGCCCCTATGGACAAAGAAGTAAACTGAACTATATCTCGCACTCATTAATGGAAAATGCAATTGCAGCCAGTTGCTGTTTGAAATTATCTACTGCGTTTTCGGGAAGTTTAACCGCCATCAACACACTGCTTGTGTAATCGCACGAACCAATTTGTCCCTGTGCTTGCTCAGCTAAATGTCGTACAAACTGCTCGTGTTTGAAATCAATATCAACGTTGAGCGTTTCTAAACGAACTTCTTGTCTTACTTCTAGTGCGTCAATTGCTTGCTGAGCTGCTGCCGAATAGGCACGAACCAATCCTCCTGCGCCAAGCTTAATTCCGCCAAAGTAGCGCGTAACAATTACCATGATATCGCCAATATCTTTGTGCTGGAGCACATTTAGAATAGGCTTGCCTGCTGTACCGCTAGGCTCACCGTCATCTGCCATGGCTGCACTCGTTGGCGAGCTAGGATTTCCAAAAACATAAGCCCAGCAGTGGTGGCGAGCATCAGGGTATTGTTGTTTAACGCTGTCTAAAAGCGCCATTGCACTTTCACGAGAGTTGGCAAAGCCGGCACAAGCAATGAATTTGCTTTTTTTAATTTCGTACAGGGTTTCAACCTGTTTGGCGGGAACGGGATAAGTCATTAGCACATTGTAAGCTAAGACAATAATAAGGTAAACGCGCTACGCGTTAACTAACAGAGGGCCGGTGATTATCAACAGCCCCTTGTTCGCTGTTTGCTTAACGGAGAGTGCCGGAAACCGTTTCCGATACATTAGGCATTATCCATTGGGCTTAATTCTGTGAAGAGTGGTTGTTTTTTACTTGTACTACGGTAACTATTTACACCGTACAGAATGCAAAAAAACTTATAAGACTACTTCATGCCACTAGAACGATTTATTCCTTTTCGCAAGCGCGACGTCGCCACCTTGTGTGAAAATTTGCTTGCACATGACACTACAAACTTTCGTATTTTCTCAACCTTGCTGGTGAATCGTATTCACTACCAGTACCACGAGCAACTAGAAGCGTTGAAAAATAGCTACAGTTATTTTGACCCAAATAAAGACACACGAGAATTGCAGCCTGCGGATGAAAGGTTGCGAAAGCAGAACCAAAAAGCGTTTTCTAAGGGATTTGCTAGCCTTCTTGATGCGGCCAATTTCGAGAAAGTTACAGACGAAGATTTAGCCGCTGCGCTTAGTGAAGAATCGCTGTTTAAAGTGCGCCTTGCGGTTAGTTTTGACGATTTTGAAGACGTGGTTTTTTATCGAAGAGGCGAGTCGGTGAAAACTGAAACCGTGCGTACTTTTTTCGGTTTACGGAAAAAAGAGGTGTCGTTCACTAACTACGACAAAGTAGCGGTGTATATTACCTTTAAAGATGAAGCCTACTTTAAAGAAAAAGGGCAGAAGGTGTTAACGTTTAAACCTGGCTCAACCATAGTTAAGCTTTTTCAAAACGTACCTAAAGCCGATCTCGAAATGCTGTTTCCCAATAGCGAAGTGAAGATGCGGCCGCTAGATAAGTTAATCATTAGCGCATCGGCTGCAATAGGCGGCACGGTTGTCTTAGTGACTAAGTTAGGTGCTTCATTACTACTTGTGGCGTCGTTTATCGCATTTTGGCTAGGCTTTAAAGATGACGAAGTGGAGTTAACGAAGCAAAGTTTAATTACTTTTGGTATTGGCATGGGGGTATTTGGTAGCTTTATCTTCAAGGAATGGACAAAGTTTAAAAACAGAAAAATTCGGTTTATGAAGGCCCTTTCCGACAACCTGTATTTCAAAAATTTAGACAATAACGCAGGTGTGTTTCACACGTTAATCGATGCAGCAGAGGAAGAGGATTGCAAAGAAGCCTTGTTGGCTTATACATTTTTGCTTAAATGTAGAGAAGTGTCTGTAGAAGGTGGTGCTGCATTCTGCGCGGTGCGTGCAGAGCGGGAGATTGCCGCAGGTGGAATGACATTAGCAACGCTAGATAGTGCAATAGAAACCTACTTTTTAGAAGAACACAACTGTGCGCTCGATTTCGACGTTACCGATGCCATTGATAAACTGGTGGCTATGGATCTGGTTGAGCAAAACGGTGATATTTTTGCAGCACGAGCGCTCAACGATGCCGTGAAGATACTCGATGATTACTGGGACAATATTTATCAACCGGTGTGAACGGTTTTATTTGGCTACTGCGATAAATTAGATGTCAGTCACCTACGCTTTTAGACACCACACGTTTAATAAAGCCAGCGGTGCCCTTTGCTTTCTATCCGTACTCCTAGTCATGTGCCCTTAATACAAACCATTGTCATAAAACCACAAAATCTCTATAGTTGCTGTACGGTGCGTTGACCAACATCGACACACCATGGCAAAAGCCGCATTGCGCCGAATGCGTTTCTCTATCTCCAATGCAACAAGCCTGGTTCACTTCTACATGAAAATATTGCATACATCTGACTGGCATTTAGGTCAGAGTTTTTTTACGAAAAGTCGCAAAAAAGAACATGCCGCTTTCCTTAAATGGCTTCTCCAACAAGTAGAAGCGCATCAAATAGATGCGATTATTGTCGCGGGCGATGTGTTTGACACTGGCACGCCGCCAAGCTATGCCCGAGAGCTATACCATGCGTTTATCGGTGAATTACAAGGCATGCAGTGTACGCTAGTGGTGCTGGGGGGAAATCACGACTCGGTGTCGGTACTAAATGAAAGCAAGGCGCTACTGAAATATTTAAATAGTCATGTGATAGCCAGTACATATGGAGAAATAAGTGAACAGGTGATTGCGCTTAAAAACCGCAAGGGTCAGCCCAGTGCCGTGCTTTGTGCTGTGCCATTTATTCGCCCTCGTGATGTATTGGTAAGTGAGTCAGGGCAAAGCGCAACTGACAAGCGCCAAGCGCTGGGCAATGCAATAAAACAGCACTATGCGTCGCTTTATAGTGAAGCCCTAACACTACGCAATACATTGGGAAATAATCGATTTGAAGAGGGCATTGATCATAGCACTGCTATTCCCATTATCGCCACGGGGCATTTAACCGCCTTGGGTGTAAGTCAGTCTGAAAGTGTGCGTGATATCTACATTGGCACCCTTGAAGGCTTTGACGCCAAAGGTTTTCCGCCTGCCGACTATATCGCATTAGGCCACATCCATAGACCCCAAAAGGTAGCGAAAACCGAACACATTCGCTATTCAGGCTCGCCTATACCGCTAAGCTTTGATGAATTAACTTCTCAAAAACAAATCGTGCTGGTGGAGTTTGACGGGGTAAGCACGACACCCAATATCTCAACCCTTCCAGTACCTCGTTTTCAAGCCATGGAAGTAATAAAAGGGGACTTAAAAGCGATTGAGGCGATGATTAATGAAAGCGAAGCCATAGCCTATGCTTCCCTAGCAAACGAAGACCAAAACGCCAGTTCAGAACCTCTCGCTAGCCATGAAGCTTCTAGTTCTAACGAAAAACCTTTTGGCTCAAAAGACCCCGTGTGGTTGTGTATTGAGGTTGAAACCGAAGACTATCTGACTGATTTACAGCAGCGAATTCAGGGCTTATTAGAAGGTAAAAACGCTGAAATTCTTCAGCTAAAACGCATGCGTAAGCGCACGTTGAAAAGCCTGAGCAAAAAGCAAAATGTACAGCTTAGCGAGCTGTCAGTGAACGAGGTTTTTGAAGCGCGCTTAGTGCTAGAGTCGTTGGATGAGGAACCTAATGAAACGTCCAACGAGGCTTCAGAACTGCCGCAGAAAAATACTGAGCCGTCACGTATTAAGCGTATTAAACATTTGTTTGCCGAAGCCGTAGCGCTAGTGCATACCAATAAAGAAGACTTAGAAAACAGCGAAGGGCTAGTACAATCAAAGCCTGCAAGCGAATCTGAACCAAACAAAGAAACGCAGGGCGATTGAAAATGAGAATATTGACCTTACGCCTTAAAAATTTAAATGCCCTTAAAGGGGAGTGGAAGATAGATTTCACTCAGTCACCCTTTATCGACAACGGCTTGTTTGCCATTACTGGCCCAACCGGTGCGGGTAAAACCACCCTGCTCGATGCAATATGTTTAGCTTTATATCACCAAACGCCTCGACTTGGGCCTATATCAACGTCGAACAACGACATTATGACTCGCGGTACAGCGGAGTGTTTGGCGGAAGTTGAGTTTGATATTAAGGGTAAAGCGTACCGTGCGTTTTGGAGCATGCGCCGCGCCAGAGGAAAAGTTGACGGTAATCTGCAAAGTGCCGATGTTGAGCTGGCTGAAGTTGAAAGTGGCGATGTGCTAGCAACCCAGGTTCGCCCTAAAAATGAAGAGATAGAAAAGCTCACTGGTCTGAACTTTGCGCGCTTCACAAAATCTATGATGTTGTCGCAGGGCGACTTTGCTGCCTTTCTAAATGCCAATGAAGGCGACAGGGCTGAGTTACTTGAAGAACTAACTGGTACTGAAATCTATGGGCAAATATCACAAGCAGTACATCAGCAATTTAGCGAGGCTAAACAAAAGAAAAAAGAATTCGCGATAAAGCTTGAAGGGGTAACGTTACTTAGCAATGAGCAAATTACCCAGTTGGAAGAAGAGCAAGACGGTATTAATGGTCAAGTTGCGGCGTTTAACCAAACACTTACTGAACTACAACAGCAACAGCAATGGCAACAATCATTCAACACCAATGCACTCGCGCTTAAAGAGGCGAAAGAAGCACAGCTTGCTGCGAATAATGCGATTGATGAGGCGAAACAAGAACTTAATGTGCTAACTCACAGTGAGCCCGCCGAAAAGCTTCGCCTCCCTTTTTTGCAGCGAAACGGGCTTCAGCAAGACGTATTGGGCTACAAAGAAAAGCTCAATGAAAAAGCGGCTCAGCTTCCTGAATTAAAAACGCAAAAAGAACAGCTAAGCTCGGAAGTGACCAATGCTGAACGAGCACTACTTCAAACTAAGCAACAAAGCAGTGAACTTGAAAAGCGCATAAACGAGCAGGTGGTTCCGTTAGATAATAATATAGCGCAGAGTACAGCCGCCCAACAAAAAGCAAATGACAGCGCTGCGCAGTTTACGCGCTCCATAAATGCGCTAACTAAAAAGCGTACAGAAATAGAAAATGCGTCAGCCGATAACAAGAAAAAACTGGGTGAATTAGAAGCCTACCTAAATGAAAACCACTCACTCAGCAGTATGGCCGAGTTTATCAGCGGTTGGAGTGAAACTGCGCGGCATATTGAGAGCGAACAGAAGCAAATAGCGACGCTTAAACAAAGTGCCGAAGAGCACCGCGACGCGCTTTCCTCAATTGATGAAGCTATTACACAAACGAATCAGGCGCTGAAAACATTAACGCAAACTTTTGATAATGCGACCGCCAACGTCGCCACTTGTGAAGAGGCGTTAAATGCTGCGCTTTCTAACGCCAATAAAAATAGCGCAAGCAGTAAAACAAGTCTTCAACAAGAGCGGGATACCAAGCTTCATCACTGGGACAACCTGATTCAGATAGGTCATATTCAACAGCAATATTTGGCACTAGAGCAAGACAAAGTATCGCTGAGTGCACAGAAGGAAGACTTATCGAAAAAACTAGCGCAGCAGCAATCTGACCGACAAGCCTTGGTTGACGCCTACAAACAAACACGCAGTAATTTAAAAGACATAGAGGCGCTGATCGCCCTAGATGCTGAAGTGGCACACCTGCGCGCCCAGCTAAAAAGTGGCGAGCCATGTCCGGTATGTGGAGCTAACGAGCACACTACGGCTAGCGTGGCGATTGATATACCTGAAACTGTACAAAAGCGTGACAGCTTAAAAGAGCAGTTAGATGATATTGAGCAACAAGGAGCACAGGCAAAAGAAAGCGTTACACACACTGAGTTAACCCTTACCCAGGTTAATAAGCAGCTAGACCAAACAAGCGCAAAACGCGATGCGTTGTTAGAAAAGTGGAAGCAGTTTTCAAGCGTACTTAGCGCTGATATATCGAGCTTTGAAAAAGTCGATATTAATATATCGCAAAGCGTTGCCCAATTTACCGAGCAGTTTAAAACCCGTCTTGATGACATTAGTGCCCAGTTAACGCGCATAGAGCAATGCGAACAAGCCCTAAATGCCGCAGTGCAGAACAAAAATGAAGCACAACAAGCGTTGCAAGCCAAACAGTCAGAACTTGCAGTTTCTTTGCAGCGGCGCGAAACATTGGAAAAGCAATTCACCGAACGCAACGCAGAAGTAGAGAACAAAACTAAAGGGGTTAACGACAGCATTGCAACGCTTCGTGAGACTATGACGGCGCACGGTGCTGAAGTTCACAACCTGCCTATTGAAAAAATTGCTAAGTGGTTAAATGAAAAAGCCGAAGCGCTCAAAACTTATAAACACAATCATCAACTGCACACCAACCTTAATGAAGAGCTACAAGAGGTGAGTCGTACCTTGCTTGTACTAAACCGTGATATTGAAAGTGCAGAAACACAGCTTAAAAGCGTATCTGAAGAACTCATGCAGCTAGATAGCACGCTGATAGAACTGCGCAAATCACGTATGGCGGTATTCCCTGAAGGTAATATTTCAGAAGTAAGGAGTAAAGCAAGCGCCGCCCAAGTACAGGCTGAGCAAAAATTGAGTGAATGCCAATCTCGCTTGCACCAAACGGATACTATTTTGTCTCGGTTAGAAGCAGAAATTGCCCAGCTTAATGAGCAAATACGCGAGAAAGAGCAGGCACTTACAGAGGCGACTGAGAACTTTAATCGCCAGCTAGCAAACAGCCCATTTGCCGATGAGCAAGCGTTTAGCAATGCGCTACTAGATGAAGAAACCCGTAATAAGTTGCTTGAGCTGCAAAAGCAATTAACGCAGCAAAAACAACAGGCTGACCTTAAACTAGAAAACGCGCTAGCGACACAGCAATCGCTAACAGCGCGTGACCATGCACAGCAGTGGCAGCGCGAGCTAGAAGAGCATGGTATTCAGTGGGTTGAAAATCAAATTACCGAGCAAGCGCAACAAAAAGACGCTTTGTTATCCACCCTTGGGCAAATCAAACAGCAGTTAAACGCCAATAATGAAGCCCGTGAAAAGCAAAGGGCGCTGGTAGAAGAGATGGCCGCGTTCGAAACCTATTACGATGATATTACTTACCTGCATTCGTTGATTGGTTCGGCAAGCGGTGACAAATTCAGACGTTTTGCACAAGGGCTTACGCTGGACAACCTTGTCCAACTTGCTAACCAGCAGCTAGATAAGTTGCACGGTCGCTATCAGCTTATTCGCAAAGAAAACGACGGGCTAGGCTTAAGTGTTTTAGATACTTGGCAAGGAGACGTGGTACGCGATACCAAAACGCTGTCGGGTGGAGAAAGCTTCTTAGTGAGCCTTGCGCTGGCATTGGCGTTATCTGACCTGGTAAGTCACAAAACCAGTATCGATTCACTATTTTTAGATGAAGGCTTTGGAACCCTTGATGCTGAAACCTTAGATGTGGTCCTCGATGCGCTAGACAACTTAAATGCCAGTGGAAAAATGATTGGCGTCATAAGCCATATCGAGGCCATGAAAGAGCGAATTCCTACTCAACTTAAAGTAATTAAACGCAACGGTGTGGGCTTAAGTGCACTAGAAAAGCCTTATGCGGTGAGGTGAACTCACCGCTTAGGGATTAGTAGCTAAAACGTTTGCTTACAAGTATGTGCGAGGTAAATGCTCGCAAGATCATAGTTTTATGATACTTTATCGTTATTAAAAGTAGATATGGACATCATAAACAGTGAAACGATTTGCGATACTCCCTCTTTTTGCCTCTTTCTGTTCGTTTGGTAGTACCTTTCAATGTGAAAGTGAGTTTGAATGGCTAAAGAGCACGTTTGAAAACAACGATGCCGGTTTTCAATATAGCGTAGAGAAAAAAGGGCAGGACCTTTATTCCGCCCACAATAATGCCATCTTGGCTCGGGTGCAAAGCGCGAAGAACGAAGCGCAATGCCAAACTGTGCTTAGCGACTGGCTCGCGTTTTTTCGCAATGGGCATATTGGTCTTGCGCTAAATACAAATAATTCAAACGAAACGGTAACCGAATCGAAAGTACATGATTTCGACTTATCAGCATTTAAACAGCATTTAGAAACTAAAAGTGATGAGTCTCTTGAGGGGATTTGGCAATTTTCCAGCTATACGGTTGCGTTAAAAAAAGAAGGCAATGTCCATGAAGGCTATATCGTTGAAAGTACCAATCCGTCATGGAAGGCAGGGCAAGTAAAGTTCATTGTTAACGACCCTGAAGACGACAATGCCGCAAAAGTAACGTTTTTTATGGGCGATCACTCCGCCCGACAAATAAATAACATGATGTTCTTGGGTAACAATCATGTGGTACTGGGAAACAGCTTTATCGTTATGTCCCGTCAGGAACCGCGACAAGAATCATCGCCTGAAGTAACGCGTTATGTGCGCCTACTTAGTGCAAAAGCCCCGCTATTCAAGAGAATTTCTGAGAACACAGTGCTTGTTCGCATACCGTCTTTCAACCATGCCTTCAAAAAAGATATCGACGCGCTAATTGCTAAGCACCTAGACAAGATTTTAAAAACCGAAAACCTCATTATCGACATCCGAGGAAACGGTGGTGGTAGTGATGCCAGCTATGCTTCTTTGCTACCAATTTTATACACCAACCCTATTCGAACGGTAGGCGTGGAATACTTATCAACCGAGCTTAACAACTTTAGAATGCTCGGCTTTTTGCAAAACCCTCATTTCAGTGAAGAAGAAAAGCAGTGGGCTAAAGACGGATATGACATTCTTCAGCAACACATTGGTAGCTACATCAATATTGGTGAAGATGTAACGGTAGAGAAATTTGATAAAATTGAACCCTTGCCAAAAAGTATAGGCGTATTTGTTGATTCAAGTAATGGCAGCACCGCTGAGCAGTTCTTGCTGGCGGCTAAACAAAGCAAGAAAGTAAAGCTGTTTGGGCAGACCACAGCGGGTGTGCTCGATATCTCTAATATGTATAAAACTGATTCGCCGAGCGGTGCTTTTACCTTGCATTACAGTTTAACCAAAAGTTTGCGCATTCCCCACATGGCCATTGATGGAGTGGGCATTCAGCCAGACTATTATATTGACGAAGAGATCCCTATTTATGAGTGGACGTCTTATACGCAAAAGATACTTGAAGGCATGTAAACCCTTATAAACGGCAAGTATGCGGTTATTTGCGAGTAACTAAGGCTAAACAGGTTCATTTGTCTGGGGTTTTACATTATGGTGCGTTGTCAAAAATAATAATGGACCAACATTTATGGACTCAACGTCACGCCCTAGCCTGTTTCAGCGCTACATGAATGGCAGTTTGGTACTGCAAATTATCATTGGTATCGTATGTGGTATTGCGATAGCGAGTTTTTCACCTTCAGCTGCTCAATCTGCAGGGCTGTTGGGGAGTTTATTTGTAAAAGCCCTTAAGGCCATTGCTCCTCTATTAGTTTTTGTTTTGGTTATGGCGTCCATTGCCAACCACAAGCAAAACGAGCAAACGTTCATAAAGCCCGTACTGGTGCTATATCTAATTGGAACACTTTTGGCTTCCCTTACCGCCGTAATGGCAAGCTTTGCTTTCCCCACTAGCTTAAGTTTAGTGACCTCCGACATTAGTCAAGCTGCACCGAAAGGGGTGTCGGAAGTGCTTACCACCTTGCTTTATAACATGGTGGATAACCCAGTGAATGCGCTAGTAAATGGAAACTACATCGGTATTCTTACTTGGGCTGTAGGCCTAGGTTTAGGCCTACGACACGCTAGCGAGGCAACGAAAGCCCTGCTGCAAAATATGGCAGATAGCGTAACAACCGTAGTTGGGTTTGTAATCAGGCTTGCCCCTTTTGGTATTTTCGGTTTGGTAGCCAACACCATAGCTACCACGGGGTTTGAAGCATTGCTTGGCTACTCCCATTTATTAACAGTACTTATTGGCGCAATGCTAGTTATCGCGCTGGTGACCAATCCGTTGTTAGTATTTTTAGCGACTAAAAAGAACCCGTACCCTTTGGTGTTTAAGTGCTTAAAAGAAAGCGGTATTACGGCATTTTTCACCCGTAGTTCTGCCGCCAATATTCCGGTAAACATGGCACTGTGCAAACGCTTAAAGCTAGATGAAGATACCTACTCGGTATCCATTCCGTTAGGCGCCACCATTAATATGGCGGGGGCTGCGATCACCATCACGGTGCTGACACTAGCTGCGGTTAACACCTTAGGTATTTCTGTAGATTTTCCCACTGCTGTACTGTTAAGCGTTATTGCGGCGGTATCCGCATGCGGAAGTTCAGGCGTTGCTGGCGGTTCGCTATTGCTTATTCCGCTTGCCTGTAGCCTGTTTAATATACCTAATGAAGTGGCTATGCAGGTGGTCGCGGTGGGCTTTATTGTTGGCGTATTGCAAGATTCTGCTGAAACCGCATTAAATAGCTCCACCGATGTCTTGTTTACCGCCGCTGCGTGCAAGCGTGCTGCCAGCAAGTAAACCGAGCGCGTTGCCTTAAACATTGTTGGTGGTGGTTTTCATCGCCAACGCTTTCGCTAAGCGCCTTCAAACGCGCGAGTCGCCTAAGCCGCATTAAGCGTTAATTGCGTAAGCTTACCGCATCCACCGCTTCAAAAATTAGCCGTGCAGCCAGTTTGGCTGTGCGGCTGTCAATATCATAGTTAGGGTTCATTTCTGCAACGTCACACAGTCGCCATTGATAGCCATAGGTGCTTTGGTGCTGCGCTAAAAAATGCAGCGTATTGATGACAAGTGTTGGTGAAATGCCTAATGCACTGGGAGCGCTTACCCCAGGCGCTTGGGCTGCAGAAAATGCATCTAAACATATCGTGACATACAGCGCATCGATGTCTTTTAGCATAGGAGACAGCAGTTCATCTATTCGCTGCATACATAACGATTCATCATTTAATGCCATATCGGTCAAATACCGTGTGTTGGACACATTGGCAAAGTTGAATAATGCCGCCGTATTAGCGGCTTTAGATACGCCCAAGCAAGCATAATAAAACGGCGTATTGTGAAGCTGGCAATGGTCGTAGACTTGCCTAAATGGTGTACCAGAGCTGGTGTTCAAAGCCGGTTTTCTGAGGTCAAAGTGGGCATCAAAATTAATAATACCAATGCGTGCATTTTCCGGTTTCGTATTGAAAAGCCCTTGATAGCTACCCCACGCAATTTCATGGCCTCCTCCTAAACCAATGGTAAACCCAGTATGTTGTTTAAGTGCATAGGAGATGGCGTCGGCATATTGGGTTTGTGCCTGAGCTAAATTGTCTACGGCTGTAACGTTACCTAAATCGGTAAAAGACGTATTCGGCCAGTGCCAAGGTAAGTTTGATAACGCTTGGCGAATGGCGTTGGGGCCAGCGGCAGCGCCTGTGCGCCCTTTGTTGAATGCTACGCCCAAATCACTTTCAAACCCCACTAACGTTACGGTGTTGTCAATAGTCGCACGCTTATCAGAATTATTAACGCTTGTGAGGTTGCCGCTTTCTTTATATGCGTGTTCATCAACCTTTTGGTGCCAGCGTAGACCTTCAAGACCGTCTTCATTGTCTATTCTACCTTGCCATTTAAACATGTTTACCATCCTTAAATACCGCGATTGGGCGGTGACCGTTAATGCAATAGACAAGTTCTGCGGGGGTTTCTATATCCCACAAGGTAAGGTCGGCAACGTTACCAATATCAACCACACCCCTATCGTTTAGCCCAAGCGCACTCGCAGCGTGCTCCGTCGCGCCACGCAACGCTTCTTCTGGGGTAAGTTTAAACAATACGCAACTCATATTCAGCGCAGTAAGCAAAGAGGCTAATGGCGAACTGCCTGGATTAAAGTCGGTGGCTACAGCGATAGGAACATTGTGCGCCCGCAATGCCTCTACCGGCGGTTTCTGTACTTCGCTTAAATAGTAAAAAGCGCCGGGTAGCAAAACAGCTACCGTTTCACTTTTAACAAGAGAAGGAATATCGCTGTCGACCAAGTATTCTATATGGTCGACCGATAGCGCCCCGTATTTAGCGGCAAGCACTGCACCTTTACTATCGCTTAGCTGTTCTACGTGAGCTTTTACCGGTAAACCGTATTGCTTAGCACAGCTAAATACCCGTTCGGTTTGCTGTAGCGAAAATCCAATAGTTTCACAGAAAACGTCTACAGCGTCGGCTAAGCCGAGCGACGCAATTTGAGGCAGGGCGTCTCGGCATATAAAGTCTATATAGGCGTCAGCATCATGATTAAACTCATTCGGCAGGGCATGGGCACCTAAATAGGTGGTTTGAATAGTGACGGGTAAATGCTTTTCAAGGGATTTAGCTACGCTTAGCATGCGTATCTCTGTGTCTACATCAAGCCCATACCCAGACTTTACTTCAATGGTTGTTACCCCTTCTTCGCACAACCGCATGGCGCGTTTTATTGCGGTGTTAAGTAGTGTTTGTTCATCCGCTTGTCGAGTTTTCTCTACGGTTCCTTTTATACCTCCGCCGCGCTCAGCTATTTCTACATAGCTTGCGCCCTGCAAACGCATTTCGAATTCTTCAGCGCGATTCCCGCCATAGACGAGGTGAGTATGACAATCTATAAATCCAGGAAGTAGCCAAGGAAGTGTGGGCTGCTCATTTTCATTACAAGGAATGAGACGACTGCCATCTATCACTGTACTGGTTTGCTGTAATGCGTCGTTAAGTTGCTCATCACAAGAGAGCAAGGCGACAATGTGACCCTCTTTAATAGCAATAGCGGTTGGCGGTAGCTCACCGTAAGGCATGCCGTTGTGCTGCATAGATGCAATTCGCACATTGTAAATAAGCGTATCGTATTTACTATCCATAACTTTCCTCGCTCATTTTATTGACTTCAGCCACTTCACTACCTCATCAGCCTTCGCTTTTTATATGAAGTGTACTTGTGCATACTTGTATATACAAGTATGCTGTTAGCATATTATTAACAATTTAGTTGTGAACCTCTATTCTATGCAACCTCGTTACATGCTTATTAAAACGGCCATTCTTGACGCCATCGAACGTGGAGAAATGAAACCGGGTAGCCAAGTCCCTTCTGAAAACCAGCTGGCGCAGCAGCACAATGTTAGTCGTATGACAGCGCGTCGCGCGCTAAGTGAAATGGTAGATGATGGCATATTAATGCGCAGCCAAGGCATTGGTACCTTTGTATCAGATCATCGCCCCATGAGCTCTATGCTAGAGATAAAAAGTATCCGCGATGAAATAGAGCAGCGTGGCCATCGCTACACAAACGAAATTTTAGTGCTGGAAATTGCACCAGCTAGTGCTGATATAGCTCACCGATTGGCTGTCGATGAAGGCGTAGAGGTGTATCACAGCATTATTGTGCATTGTGAGAATAACCTGCCTGTTCAATATGAAGATAGATGGGTGAATCCCGCTTGGATAGGTGACTATCTAAACAAGGACTTTAAGGCGCATACGGCGAATTATTACTTGAACCAAGTAGCGCCTTTGTCTCAAGCCGATCACAGTGTAGAAGCTGTGATTGTAGAAAAAGACATTGCCAATGCCCTGCTTATCAAATCTAAAGATCCTTGTCTTAAAATTACCCGGCGCACCTTTTCCCGAGGCTCAAATCCCACAGCGCAACCAAAGGTAACGAATGAAAATAGTTATGGGAACAGCGGCGCCGTGGTGAGTCATGCAGTGCTTTATCACCCGGGAAGCCGATACCGTTTAGGCGGGCATTTAGAATTTTAAGACCAATAGACTATTACAATAAAAAGAATAAAACAGCCATATTAAATAGGCCTAGGAGAAGTTTATGAAACGCCTTGACCCTACAAGAGAAATACGTGCCCCAAGAGGCGCTGTGCTCAATACAAAAAGTTGGCAAACTGAAGCGCCCCTTCGCATGCTCATGAATAACCTAGACCCTGAGGTGGCAGAGCATCCGCAAAACTTAGTGGTGTACGGTGGCATTGGCAGAGCTGCGCGTGACTGGGCGTCTTACGACAAAATAGTTGAAGTGCTCAAGCGATTAAATACTGATGAAACCTTACTTATTCAATCGGGTAAACCCGTGGGGGTTTTCCCTACCCATGAAAACGCGCCCCGAGTACTTATCGCTAACTCTAACCTTGTGCCGCATTGGGCTAACTGGGAACATTTTAACGCCTTAGATAAAGAAGGCCTAATGATGTATGGGCAAATGACGGCGGGCTCGTGGATATACATTGGCTCACAAGGCATTGTTCAAGGTACTTATGAAACCTTTGTTAGCGTGGCTAAAGCCCATTTCAACGGTGTAGCAAAAGGGCGCTGGATTCTAACAGGCGGCCTTGGTGGTATGGGCGGAGCACAGCCTCTTGCCGCAACGATGGCAGGCTTTTCTATGCTGGCAGTGGAGGTAGATGAAACCCGAATAGACTTTAGAATTCGCACTGGCTATTTAGATAAGAAAGCCCATTCGTTAGATGAAGCAATGACCATGTTGGAAGAGGCCAAAAAAGCCGACAAGCCTGTATCTATCGGATTATTGGGCAATGCAGCTGAAGTATTTCCGGCTATGCTAGCGCAAGGGATCGTTCCAGATGTCGTGACCGATCAAACCAGCGCTCACGACCCGCTTAACGGCTATTTACCGGTAGGCTGGACGCTAGATCAAGCGCAAGCTCAGCGTATTAAAGATGAAGCCTGCGTGATCAAACAAGCGAAGCAGTCGATGGCGCTACAGGTAAAAGCCATGCTAGGTTTTCAGCAAGCGGGAGCGGCCACCCTCGACTACGGTAATAATATTCGGCAGATGGCGTTAGAAGAAGGTGTAGAGCACGCTTTTGACTTCCCAGGGTTTGTGCCTGCTTATATTCGACCTCTTTTTTGTCAGGGTATAGGGCCATTTAGGTGGGCCGCGCTTTCGGGCGACCCCGACGATATTTATAAAACCGATGAAAAAGTTAAAGAACTCATTCCAGGTAACCCTCATCTACACAATTGGCTGGATATGGCCAAAGCACGCATTCAATTCCAAGGTCTGCCCGCGCGTATTTGCTGGGTAGGTTTAGGTGAGAGGCAAAAGCTGGGATTAGCCTTTAACGAAATGGTTCGCACTGGCGAGTTAAGCGCGCCAGTGGTGATTGGCCGCGACCACTTAGACTCTGGTTCGGTGGCCTCTCCAAATCGCGAAACCGAGGCGATGTTAGACGGATCTGACGCAGTATCAGATTGGCCACTCCTCAATGCCTTGTTAAACACCGCAGGTGGGGCAACGTGGGTAAGCCTTCACCACGGCGGCGGCGTGGGTATGGGCTTCAGTCAGCATTCGGGTGTTGTGATCCTGTGTGACGGTACAGATGAAGCAGCCGCACGTATAGCGCGGGTGCTGCATAACGACCCTGCTACAGGGGTTATGCGTCACGCAGACGCAGGGTATGACATTGCTAAGCAGTGCGCAAAAAAGCATGGGCTAGATTTACCTATGGTGAATGGCCAAAAACCTCGTAATAGAGAGGCGTAACCATGTCAGATTCTCGCTTTTCTTCTACGATAATTGACGACCAACATAGTGACCGCTCTACCATCTACCACGTTGATGGCGTTAAGCATTTAAAACTCATTCCAGGCACCTTGACCCTAGACCAGCTAAGAGAAGTGTATCGAAGCCCTATACAGTTATCTTTAGATGAATCGGCAATACCTGCAATTAATGCGGCAGAACAGGCGGTACTTAACGTTATAAAAGAAAATCGCACGGTTTATGGCATAAATACCGGGTTTGGTCTGTTGGCTAACACACGTATAAACGTGGACGAACTTGAATTATTACAGCGCAGCATAGTGTTGTCGCACGCTGCGGGTACCGGTGATTTCATGCAAGAAGATACGGTACGCCTACTAATGCTGTTAAAAATAAACTCACTGGCTCGGGGTTATTCAGGTATCAGGTTAAGTGTTATTAACGCATTGATTAAACTGTTTAACGCGCAGGTGTACCCGGCTATACCTGAGAAAGGCTCGGTTGGTGCCAGTGGAGACTTAGCGCCGCTAGCCCATATGAGCGTTGTGCTTTTAGGCGAGGGGGAAGCCTTTCACAAAGGTAAGCGAATTAACGCAACTGAGGCTCTTAATATTGCTGGGTTGGCACCTATTGCCCTTGCGCCAAAAGAAGGCTTGGCACTTTTAAACGGCACGCAGGCGTCGACAGCTTTTGCACTTCAGGGGTTGTTTTATACAGAAAATGCGCTCTACAGTGCCATCGGTATCGGTGCGCTAACGGTAGAGGCCGCGTTAGGTTCACGCGTACCATTTGATGCGCGCATCCATAAAGTACGCGGCCATAAAAGCCAAAGCGATGTAGCTGAGGAATTTCGACGCTTGCTTGCTAGTTCAGAGATTGGTCGTTCTCATCAAGGCTGTGAAAAAGTACAAGACCCTTATTCCCTGCGCTGTCAGCCTCAGGTCATGGGCGCGAGCTTACAGCAAATGCGATACGCTCAAGAGATTTTAGTTGTAGAGGCAAATGGGGTGAGTGATAACCCATTGGTTTTTGTTGATAGCAGCGACCAAACTGCAGGCGATATTTTATCTGGTGGGAACTTCCATGCAGAGACGGTAGCAATGGCAGCGGATATGTTAGCTATCGCTCTTTCTGAAATTGGTGCGTTATCTGAGCGAAGAATGTCGTTGATGATTGATACGCATCTAAGCGGGTTACCTCCATTTTTAGTTGAAAATGGCGGTGTAAACTCAGGGTTTATGATTGCTCAAGTTACCTGTGCGGCATTGGCTAGTGAAAATAAAACGCTGGCACATCCTGCCTCTATCGATTCACTCCCTACTTCTGCTAACCAAGAAGATCACGTTTCCATGGCGACCTTCGCGGCCAGAAGGCTTCGAGATATTTTTGATAATGTTGCAGGAATACTAGCTATTGAGTGGCTAGCAGCATGCCAAGGGCTCGATTTTCGCAAACCTCTTAAAACAAGTGAACAGTTGCAAGTATTGATGAACTTATTAAGAGAGCATGTGCCTTTTTATGACAAAGACCGCTACTTTGCCCCCGATATTGAAACGGCGAAACAACTCATAAAGCAGCACCGCCTTATGGATAGTACCCAAATAAACTTGTTAGGCTAAAATGATCAAAGGCGAGAAGCGTCAAGTAACTAGTCTAGTAATTAAAAGTTGAGATCATTAAAAGATTAAGGGTGGGGAAGACATGAAAATAAACGGACGTTCCATTAGCCAGCGTACTAAGGGCAGTGCAGCTAAAGCTGCGGCGCTAGGGTTACTAGTCACATCAGTTTTCGGACTTTGGGGGTGTAGTGACAGTGAAGTGGGTGATGTGTCGCTTGGGCTTTTTACTACGAAAGACATCAAGATTGATGCCCTTCAAGACCCAGTAGTAACAGGCGTTACCTGCCATATCTCAAGTATAGAGGCAAACTTGGACTTGTCAGACCCATCAGATAGTTCAATTGCGTGCAGACAAACAGGGCCAATTACCGCTGAAATGCTTGACGCTATTGATAAATCTGACTCGGGCGAAGTGATTTTTAAAAAGTCGAAGAGTGTGTTTTTTAAAAACATGAAACTTCGTAGAATTTATGACGCGAAAGCGAAAACACTGATTTATTTGTCTTACAGTACCAAAGAAACTTCAGGTAGTTACAAACACAGCCTGTCGACAGTCCCACTGTGGGAGACCTTAGCGTTTAAAAAACCTGCTTAAAAACATTTACTTTGCACTATCGAAAATGCCCTCAAGACCGAGGGCATTTTTATGCTGCAAGGTAGCTTCGCTACATTTGGCTATTTAGGCGCTGCATCGCTTTTAGAAAAAGCGGGTATAAACGAGCATCGCGCCCAACGACGTATCATCATCGGTAAGCGGGCTGTCGCTAATACTGTCATCAAAAAAGGTTGCCCCTAGTTCTAGGCGGGTCATGCCGTTAAAGAACTGGTGTGTTGATACCGCAAGGCGTACCTCAGTGTTAACTGCACTATTGCCGTTATATTCACTTCGAGTTGCTGTGGCTTCTTCAGGGCGTACACCATAGTAGTAATTAACGTAATTACTATCTTGATAGTTCACGCCAATAGACGGTTCTATCATAAACTGGTCGATTCTAAATTGCTTCCCGACGCGAACTGAGGCCTGATAACCATCGAACTTCCCTAAAATATCAGCATTGGTAGAAAGGGAGTATACCCATCCGCCGGTATTGTAATTAAGCCCTATGCCAGCCGCGTAGCTAAAGTCTCTATCTTCCATGCCTGTAAATACAGCGCTGTCGTCTTCTTCATAACCAGCAAACACAGGGACAAGTTGGGCATCCAATGTAAAACCGTCTTGTTGGAAGAGTTGATAGCCCACAAAAGGCCCGTAAACCCGTAATTTCTCGCCTGTATAGCCAATGATGGGGATAGGCACGATACGGTTATCGAAGTCGGTATAAACATCTTGTGACGCAGCAACGCCAAAGCCCCACATCCAGCCTTGTGGTTGCTGTGAGCCTGATGGCTGTTGTGCAGAAACAGAAGCGGAAAACGCTAGTAAGGTTGATAGGCTTGCTACGCCAAAACACTTTCGTAAAGTCATCAGTAAGTTTCCTTTTTAGTCACAATACAGCCTAAATTACGAGTTCGATCAAAATAACGTGTGCGCTTTACACAAGTTTTTATTCAAAGGTGTAATTTAAAAGCGCTATATCTTTTTGAAAATGCGCGCTTACCAAGTCAACTAATTCGCTGTTGTAGTAACGGCGGTAATCCTCTCTGTTGTCTGCTTTTCGTCGATGGGGGAGCATAATGTTCGAAAGCTTAAGCTGGCTGCATATGTGCCCAAAGTCATTATAGCCCTGCATTACAGCAGGACGTTCCCGCTTGATATGATGAAAAGAGCTTACTTGTAGGTCCCATGGATTTCTCACCACAGCAAACTTAAATAGTTGATTGAAATACGTTTCTGGCAGCATCTCTTTCGCCGCAATGATACGAGAGTGTCGTGGGAAGCGACTTGCAATTTTATGGTCGGTAAATTGGCTCATTTTATTGCAAATAAACTGAGCCAGTGCATAACGGTGTCCCCATCGATACCTCGATAGTGCAGCGCGAACGCTGGTGCCACCGGTTTTAGCAATATGTACAAATAAAAATTGCTTACTATGTGATAAAAGCACTGCTTTCCTTAATACATAAAGGTGACGAGCCGGCCTTTGAAGGGGAGCAGGCCTGTTTGTAATAAGAGCAGTATGAAGGGGTTTTGTTACAGTGAGATTTACAACTGTATTTTGAAAATTAAATAGGGAGTAATAGTGTTAAGGTTGTGCTTTTAACAATACAAAAATGGTCTTTTAGTTTAAAAATGAGTATTTACTTGATGAGCTTTAAAATAAGGAAGTGAAATGAAGTTTGCTACAAAATTAAGCATATTGTTCACCGTTTTTTTTCTGGCAGCAGGGTGTGTTTCTCAAAGAGGTGTCGGCACTGGCGGTGGTACTTCATCCCAAGATAATGATAACTCAAACGCCACGGGTATAAGTGGCAATGCTGAGGATCGAGAAGGTCAAATGATGCTGGAAAGTTCAGAGGCAATACGCGCTCCCAAGCAGAAAGTTGGCCTTTTAATAGCTGCTAAAGATTACCCAACGCACACCCATTATGGAACGACAAAGTTTAATAACTTCACAAAAGAGTATCCTTACGATTGGCAGCTTTCCAAAACACTGTTTTCAAGTTTTGAACAGGCGATAGAAAAGAACAGTCGCTTTTCTGTAGTTGATATTTCTTCGAGAGCAAAAGATCCAAATTCACTAGACTTTGTGAAACGAGAAAGCGGAAGTTGGCGTCTTAACCATGAGCTAATACCACTAAGAAAAGCATTATTAGAGGATAATATTACGTATGTTATTGTTGTGAAAGAAGCCCCGACGGTTGCTATTAAAGAGTGCGGCACTTACGGTTGCTCAGATCATGTTAGTGAAGGTTTCGGTTTGTTTACTCGAAGCTTCTTGGGTACCGACCACTATATCGCATCGGCAAGCTTTGATGTAAGCATTGAACGTTTAGATGAACCCGAAGAGCTTTTGGCCCTGCCGGAATTATCTAAGTATCAGGACGACACGGTGAAAAATACTCGCTTGGAAGCATTTACTGCGCCAGAGAATTTTGATGAGTTAACAGAGCAAGAACTTGCGCCAATAAAAAGCGCTATTGTTAACTATTTCGATGATTTAGCAAAAGAAACAGCAAAATATTTTTCAACAAAATAAGTGCGGTTTACCGTGTCGTCGTAATTAAAAAAGGGCACCTTAGTTAAGTGCCCTTGATAGTTAAACAGCAGTGTTCAGCTTATTTGACACGACGTGTTTTGATCTACGCGCCTTCTCTATGCGCTAAAAACTCTTCGTAGTTGCCATCGAAGTGATTAAGTTTCTTATCCTTAATTTCAATGACTTGCGTAGCCAGTGATGATACGAACTCACGGTCGTGACTTACAAAAATAACGGTGCCGTCGAACTTATAAAGTGCATTATTTAACGCTTCAATCGACTCCATATCCATGTGGTTAGTCGGTTCATCCATTACTAAAACGTTAATATCTTCAAGCATAAGCTTACCGAATAACAAACGGTTCTTTTCACCCCCTGAACATACCTGAACGCGCTTGTTAAAGTCGTCAGACGTAAACAACAGACGCCCTAACATGCCTTTAATTTGAAGGTCGTCATGTTTAGGGCTGCGCCACTGGCTCATCCACTCGAACATAGTGATATCTTCAGCAAAATACTTGGCGTTGTCCTGTGGGATATAGCCGATAGCCGCGTTTTCAGCCCATTTATAACTGCCGGCTGTGGGCTCAATATCGTTAACCAAACACTTTAATAGTGTGGTTTTACCTGCCCCGTTTTCACCGATGATCGCTAAGCGCTGACCGGCTTCAAGAAGCAGGTTCGCATCGTCAAATAACGGCAGGTCTGGGTAGCTATGCCCTAGCTTCTCAAGGGTAATGGCTAGTCTGTGAAGCTTTTTGTGTTGCTTGAAAACGATGTAAGGCTTTCGACGGCTAGAGGCTTTAACTTCAGCAAGTTCAATCTTTTCAAGGCGACGGGCACGAGAGGTTGCCTGTTTGGCTTTAGATGCGTTTGCCGAGAAGCGGGCAACAAAGCTTTGAAGCTCTTCAATTTCGGCTGATTTTTTCGCATTTTCTGCATGAAGCTGCTCTTGAACCAGCATGGCAGCTTGAATATAGTCGTCGTAGTTACCTGGGTAAATACGTAGTTCACCGTAGTCGATATCAGCCATGTGTGTGCAAACAGAGTTAAGAAAATGTCTGTCATGCGAAATAATAAGCATGGTGGACTTACGTTTATTTAGCTCTTCTGCAAGCCAGCTGATGGTGTAGATGTCCAAGTTGTTGGTAGGTTCATCAAGTAGAAGAATATCCGGTTCAGCGAATAGCGCTTGGGCTAAAAGCACACGCACTTTTTTACCCGGGGCCACTTCTTTCATTAAGCCAAAGTGATAGTTTTCGTCGATGCCTGCAGACGTTAATATTTCCCCAGCACGTGCTTCGGCTGTGTAACCGTCCATTTCAGCAAACTGGGTTTCTAGGTCTGCTACACGCATACCGTCTTCTTCGCTCATTTCAGCTTTACTGTATATGGCGTCGCGCTCTTGCTTTACTTCCCACAATTCACGATCACCCATTATTACCGTATCTACGACGCTGAATTCTTCAAACGCAAACTGATCCTGACTCAAGATTCCGAGTTTTGTGCCCGGTGCCATAGAGACGTTACCTGCGGAAGGCGTAAGTTTACCGCTTAAAATTTTCATAAAGGTCGACTTACCACAACCATTTGCGCCAATTAGGCCGTATCGGTTGCCGTTGCCGAATTTTGCGGAAATATTTTCAAATAATGGCTTAGAGCCAAACTGCATGGTGATATTTGCGGTGGTAATCAAAACAGGTATCCAGGGGTAAAACGATGAGAAGAGATATTACTGAGCGAATAATCTGCCCACTAATATTTAAAAGCGGGCGCACTATAAGGAATTGAAGGCTTTATGTCGAGGGAATTTTGAACAGTTTTAGTATTCTACTTTGCTTACGAGAAATTTTGGGCATTTGAAGCTCAATTAAAGAAATAGGTAAAAGAGTCGGTAAATAATTCCTGAGAAGGAAAATATTACTCTACAGCAAATTCCAATACTGATAATTATCAGTGTATTTACTGCAGAACATGCTGTTTTCTGATGTTCTAAATTGCGCTAACCTCTCTTTACATAAGAAAAAATATGTTTACGCTCAATCTTTATCAGCTTTAAAGGTATATGAGTGGCCTCAACTTTGCTTACGTTAAGCATTGAAACCATTGAAATTAAACTACTTGTTGGGAAAAGCCGAAGTATACACAACTTATCGGCTAACGTTGGTCGACGTTTTATTTAACTATGCGCTACATTTATTAGGTATCGATAGAGAAAAAATAAAATCTCGCATATATAAGAGGGAAACATAATGAAGCTTTTGAAAACCATTGTTATAAGTTGCTTTTCTGCAACGGTTATTATGTCTGGAAGTGTGCACGCCGAAGCGATAAGTTCTGATAGTGTAATGCAAACCCAAATGGCTCAGTACAATAAGCAGCAGCTTATTGATATGGTTAATCGTTCAGACGTACAAAGCAAGCTGGTTAGCTTAGGCGTTGATAGCAATGACGCAATTGCCAGAATTAACGCTATGACCGACAGCGAAATTGCACAACTGAACGACGAAATCAATCAAGCGCCAGCAGGCGGTATTGTGGGTGCGGTACTTACCGTTTTAGCGGTTATTGCCATTTTAGACCTTGCAGGCGTAACAGATGTTTATCCGTTTATTCGCCCTATAAGCAACTAATGGAATGAGTGCCATATTTAAAAGAGCCTGCTTTTTAGCAGGCTTTTCTCTGTTACTTTTACTGACTGGCTGTCAGGCCACACCACAAGCAGACCAACTGCGACAAGCAGGCCTTGCTTCTTTGCCACAGTCGCACACTATTCAATCTGTGCCTTTTACTCCCCAAGAGCAGTTCTACTGCGGGCCTACTACGCTCTCCGAAGTGTTTGGCTATTATGGAAAAAGTGTCTCTCCTTCTGATATAGCGCCTAAGTTATTTATTCCAAATAAAGAGGGTAGCCTTCAGTTAGAAATGGTGAGTGCCACCCGTCAGTACGGCTTTTTGCCGTATACCGAGCGAGGAACGCTCTCTTCTGTGATGCAGTTTGTTAAAGACGATATACCAGTAGTGGTTTTTCAAAACTTATCTATTCAGCTTTTGCCACAATGGCATTATGCCGTCGTGATTGGGTTTGATAGCGAGAAAGGAACCGTGACACTGAACACGGGGCTTACGCCAAATCATGAGATGTCGCTAGAACTCTTTGAGCGAACCTGGGGAAGAGGAAATTATTGGTATCTTGCCCCCGTTCCGCCGCGCGTTACCTCATCACAAATGACACCATTCACTTATGTGAGTGCTGCCTATGACATGCTCAAAGTAGGCGATAAGCAGCAAGCATTAGCGTTTTTAGAAACCGCTTCGCAAACATGGCCGGAATATTGGCTAAGCTATTTTCTCATTGCTAATTACTATCTGGAAGAGAACGACAGTCAAGCGATAACATGGTTTGAAAAAGGTTATGATGTAGGCCAGCAACAGCAAGCATATATACACAATTATATCGTTGGGCTAAGACAAAATAACTTGCGCGACCAAGCGAACAAAGTTCTTAAACAGGGACTTAAGCGCTTTCCCGACAACGAGGCTCTTATAAAGCTAAAAGAGTGAAAAATTACGATAAATTTAACGCAATTTTTTTAATTAACCCGATTTTTCTACTACCCTTTAGTTATTGATTAATAACTAATGTTGGCTATGACTAGGAATTTTAGTAACTCATCGATTAGTTATAAAGACGGTATTATAACAAGCACGCTACTCGGAATCTTCAATGAAAGTAGCGCGGAAGAATATAAAGAGCAATTGTTCGAATTAGTGATGGGGTTGAATAAAAAGCCCTTTGCACTTCTTGCTGATATTAGTCAGGTGGAAGGCGCAACACCTGAAGCCTTTGATATAGTAAAGCGCATTATCAATCGACTGCCCGAAATGGGCCTGGTAGCGAAAGCATACGTTTACCATGGGCCAGTTATCCGCGGGATCATTTTTCAAAGGATCCCTGAGCTAAAACGTTTGGGTTATTTGTTTTTTACCGATATTGACGAAGCGCGGTTGTGGTTATTGCAAGAATACAAACGTAAATTTCATCCCGTTTAATAACTTTAATACAGTATTAAATCAAAGGTTGCGCCAGGCTAATGTGATAGGTTTTTTATCTGGTTGGTGCAGTTCACTCTAGTAGTTACCCCCTATGCAGGTTGCTCGCTTTATACACGATTCTAATTTGGTCAACGCTATCAAGTGATGGCTCAGCATTTCCGTGAAGATGCGGGCATTGAAGCGAGGCCAGTAGAAGATGACCATGTTATCCCTTCAACAGCGCATCATATTGATAGCATCAGTTTGTAAGTGATATTTACGACGCAAACGTGGGTCAAAACGCTAATGCGACTACGGTTCGGTTACCTTTGAGTTTAACCCCGAAACGGGAAAAGTATTGCCTTTAAGCATCCTTAACTAAAGTGTCTCGCAAGCTGTATAAAGTGCTTTAAAAGGCATCGCCTTTTAGAGCCTTGCAGTTTTAAGCGCGAACACACGTTTATTAAGCCCCGTGTCGTATGAACAGCATGGGGCTTTTTTATGCTCGACCACAACGCTATAGCCTTGATATCTACCACTGTACGTTAAACAATTGGTGTAGGTTTTGCGTATTAAATATTCCTTAGAAAATAAAATTGTTAGCATTAATACGCAGGAGCCCCGTCATCCGTGGCCAGTACAAACCTTTTTGAAAATGAGCAGGCAATAGCAATAGCAGCACTTGTGGGTGTGGTTATTGTGCTTTTCATCATTAAACGTCTTATTTTGGTGCGCTTAAAGGCAAAAGCGCGTTCTGAAAAAAGCAGTATGTCTGATATTTATCGGGTACTTGTGCTCTCGTTAAATGCCCCTTTAAATTTGCTGATTTGGGTTATTTTTCTTCAACTGGTAAAAAGTATCGTTTCGGTATTTAGCATTGAAGATGAGGTCGCTATAAAGGCACTCGGCATTGTTATTGAAGCAGGGATAATCATCACTGTATTTCTCTTTTTCGAGCGCTTTGTCAATTACACCCTAAAGCGCTACCGCGACCAATCAACGATAGTTAAAAACACAAGTGCGATAGCGGGTGGTGCGGTACGGGCCGTATTCGCGGTATTAGCCATACTTATTATTTTAAGTACGATGGGGGTTTCTGTTACGCCTATTGTAGCTTCGCTGGGTATCACCTCATTAGCGGTAGCATTAGCACTTCAGCCCACCTTAGAAAACTTCTTTTCAGGTATTCAGTTGGTGATGGATAAGCCTATCCGGATAGGGGATTTCATAGAGTTAGATTCAGGTGAGCAAGGGTTTGTCGAGAAAATTGGCTGGCGCTCTACATGGGTTAGAATGCTGCCCAACAACATCGTCATTATGCCAAACAGTAAATTATCTAACTCAAAGCTTATTAACTATTACTATCCCGAGCGGGAGCTGTCGGTGCCTGTAGATGTGGGAGTACATTACAGTTCAGACCTAGAACACGTTGAAAAAGTCTGCTTAGACGTTGCCAACTGCATATTAGAACAGCACGAGTACGGCGTTGAGACTTATCAACCGTTCGTTATATTTCACACCTTCGACAATTCAAGCATTAATTTAACGGTGATGCTGAGAACCCGAGAGTACTTCAATCGGTTCTTTATAAAAAGCGCGTTTATAAAGATGCTTAAAAAGCGTTTTGACGAAGAGGGTATCGTGATCCCGTTCCCTATTACTGCACTAAATGTTGAGCAAGAAGGGGCGGCGAGTGCGCTTTACAACCAGCGACACCAAAATCAGCCTTCAGAGCAATATCAGGAAAAGCCGCCACGGCCAACGTAGGCAAGCCTCAATTCGCTAAGCCTTAAATAGGGTTGGTTGGCTAACGCAACCAGGGTTTTGGCATCAAAAAAGCCACGTTACACAACGTGGCTTCACAGTGTTCACAGGTTACAACTGCCGTGTATTAGAACGTGTAGCGCGCCGACACACCTAGTAGGTCAACATCATCAGCGATCACATAGGTCGCACCGAATGAAAACTGCGGCGTAAAGAAGTAGTCTGCGCCAATTTCAAAGGCAGTTTCATCTTCTTCAATGTCGATATAGCGAATAGCGCCGCGAAGCTCAAACTGCTCAGACAGCATTGAGCGAACACCGGCAGTAATGCCATAGCCGTTGTCGTCCGCGTCACCAGAAATGACACTAGAATCGAGATCAACATCTACATATTCGTAAGTGACTTCACCAAAAAAGTCTGTATTAGCGGTTAGGCCGTAGCGGTAGCCGATACCCGCAGACACATAGTCTAAATCGATATCACCACCAGATACATCTTCACTTAACTGACCGTAACGACCCGTTAGGTACACATTTTCATTTAGTGCTTTAAAGCCTTGAATTTGAAAGCCCGTTGGCTCGAAATCACCAGCGTCTTCAATATCTGCTTGTACATAACCAGCTTTAACGAAGTCATAAGAAGGCGAAGCTGCGAATGCATTTAAAGAAAGTGCGCCAAAAATACCGGCGATAATGGTACGTTTCATTGTTTCTAATATCCTTTTAACAATAATTACTTCCAACCACTTCGGAAGCATCTCCATAATGGGGATGGTTTTTTTAAAACCAAACGGTGGCTACTAATAAATCGTGTATTCAAAAGCAGCAGCATGGTTAGGGGGAATGATACTTACTCGATTAAAGTCGGCAAAAGGCTATGTCATTACTTTCTAATAAAAACACAGATGACAACGCTACCCATACTCAAAGCCATTGTGGTAACGCTAAATGAAAGTGTAGGCCCCGCTGTAAACAAGGTAACGAAATAAGCGCCCGCTGCGGCCCCCGTTAAGTGAAAAAAGCCCGTTAACGCCGCTAAAAAACCGGCTGAAGTTTTAGAAAACCCAAGTATCATGGTGACGCTGCAAGGCATGGCAATGCCAATAAAAAAGAACGCGATATAGCAATAAATCAATATAGCAATTAACTCAGCATCACCGGTGCCTATCGTTACTAAACAGAACAGCAACGAAAGCCCGAGTATAAAGATGCTAGAGAGCTTGAACTTTGTGATTGTTGCTATGGCAGCGAGACGAATGTTCGTTAAGCTTCCCACCACAAAACAAAGGGTAGCAAAAAGCGAATATATCGAGAACATGGTTTTGCTAAGCCCAAACTGCTGCATAACCATAGAAGGCGCGATAGTAATAAAGCAAAAGACAATGCCGTATAATAGGCCGCTAGCTACCCCTACCGAAACAATATTCACTATTGAGTTTTTGATAAGCGCTAGCGTGTCACTTAATACATTAGCCGAGTTAGGCGACGTATATTGATTAATGGTTGAACCTACTGAAAAAAGCAATAGTAGCGCCATTAATCCCATCATTAGAACAAAGTAAAAAATTGCACTGACCCCAAAATATCCACCAATTAATGTACCGACAAGTGGTGCTATTGCAGGCGCAATAGCAAAGGCAATATTGGTGATTGAAAGCGAAACGTTAAGCTGCTTTTCATTAAATAATTGCCGGGATAAGCCACGGGAAACTGACACACCCACACCGCCGCCGAGCCCCTGTATAATACGACCAATAAGAAAAGTGGACTCCTTATCGGCAAGGGTGACCATAGCGGTGCCAGCCATAAACACCAAGAGCCCGTATAGCAAAAACGACTGCTTATTTACATAATCGCAGATGAAGCCAGACAGTAACTGTGAAATGGAAAAAGCGATAAGAAAAATCGCTACACTTTTTTCAATAACCCCAACATGACTGCTATACATAATCGCTAAGTCGTAAAAGAAGGGGCTATAAATACTGGTAGAAACCTGGCCTAGAATAGACAGTATGGTGAAGGTGCCAGTCATGGAATAAAAGGCATGGCGCGACATCGGCAACTTCATCTAATAGCAAACCAGTCAGTAAATAAAACAACTATCTATAAATGCTACAGACAGGATATGACAGTTTTAATAACAATGTATTTTGAGACTCAATGTGCTTGTAAGTGACGTACTCGGTGCTCGAGTTTTTTCTGCCGAAAATATTCATATGCACAACGACCTTAGAGACGAGATGAAATCATTTGAATATGTGGGGATTAATTTCGAAGAGAAAGTGTTCTACGAATGATGTAGGTGATGACTATCGCTTGAAGCTAGGAAAAATGGTGGCCCCACCCTGACTTGAACAGGGGACCTGCCGATTTTGAAACTCGAACCGAGCGTTTACCGGTAGTTACTTTATTTACCTAGTAATTACTTAATTTTTAATATAAATCAATGGGTTGTTGAGTTTTTTATCTCTATTGCTTAATTTTTTAAGCAATTCAGCGCATTAGATTTTGCGCTCAAAGTAGCACAGCATGTCAGCAACAAAATTCAGATTTACAGAACAGGCCATCGAGAAATTATCAGGCTCGGAGAAACGCGCTCGATATTACGGTTCTCAAGTGCTAGGTCTCATTATTGACGTTCTTCCATCAAATAAGAAAACGTTTCGGGTTTTGTGTTTGGTGCTGACAACCATCATGGCAGAGTGGTGGAGCCTAAAAAGATAATTAAAAAAATAAACGAAAGGGCTGACATTTCTTTTACTCTTCACGACCTGCGCCGAACTTTCTGCTCTGTTGCTGAAACGATCGGTGTCGGGACTTACACCTTGAAACAGCTACTGAATCATAAGACCAGCAGCAGTGATGTTAGTGCTGGTTATACGGTTTTGACAGCGGAGGAATTAAGAGAGCCAGCAGATAGGATATGTAAAAGGCTATCGTAATACGCTGGAGTTAAAAGCTGTAGTGACGAAAGTTCGTTAGGACAACTTACAAAACAGTTAACAAGCTTATGCAAGGAACAGCGACTTGAACTGATGTCAGCTTTATTAGCATAAAAGAGACAAAACGATAGAGGGAGTATCTGGCTCCCTCGAATATTAGCGAGTTTGTAGTAGCTCAGCCTGCTTCACTACTGAATTCTGAGATTCTACAGCTCTATCAATAACACGGCTGTATACCTTTTTCTTTCTAGACGAGTCGGCATTGCGGACAAACTCAGACAGGCTGGAGTTGTATTTGGTTGTCTGGCCGTTTTTAAATCTGGCAAACATCATCATTCTCCCATTTGATTGCCCAATTAATGAGCGGGTTGCGATTGTATCAGGGTAGTAAGCGCCTCGCGAGTAAATTTTTGCTTAACATGATTTTCTACAGCCTGAATGTTAGCGTGGTACATACGAGTGCCCCCCTCGTTGTCCTTTAACAATAGATCTATTTTTATCTGACCACCAAATTGCTGCTTTAGATTCCGTACTACCGCTTGAGATTCTAAAAATTGCTCTACAAATATTTCAGGGTTAATCCGTCTACCTTCGACTTTTTCTCTAGATTGAACAAACTTCCATGCTAACTCTGGTGACTGGTATACAAACAATACGAGAACTGCGCGACCTCGATCAATAGCCCGTTTAATGTTTCTCTCGGCTATAGCGTAATTTGATAACGTTCCATCAAGCAAAAATGACTGCTTACGATTAAACGCATTGTCTAGAGTTCGCTCTACAATAAAGGAGACCGCTCTTTGGAATAGGAATGAATTGTCTCCCGTATATTGTTCGAAATAGTGACGTAATTCGTCGGGATCTAATCGAATAACATTGGTAGCTTCAACTTCTTGCAGAAACTCTTTGGAGGTTTCGGTTTTCCCCGCGCCTGGGGAGCCGGCCATGAAGACCGCTACGGGTTCATCTTCAGGAGGGAATCTTTCTCTGTCAGTCAATTCGTTTGCAATGGCAGTACGGCTCTTCTTAGCAAACTTAATGGCTTCTTGTTCAATACGCTTTTCGTCTTCAGTCATCTCGTGATTTACAACCGATACAGCTGATACTTATACACATACAGTAACGTTCAGTAATAGATAAATAAATAAAAACTAAAAGATAACTAATAGCGGCTCTCTACAGCTCAAGCATAGCAAGGGCTTCACAGACGATAGAACTTTCTTGATACACACTGAAAACCTTTTTCGTACGTGGATAAGTCGATTTCAAACTATTTTCGTACACTGAATCGAGTGCACTTGCTAAAACGCTATAAAAAGGGGCAAGTAAAGCAGAGCTTCAGCGCTGGCTTGTTCGTAAAGGTGTTGCTGTAAACTGGACTACGGTGAAACGCTGGCTGGATAGAAATGCCTAAATTCGCCAAAGCGGAAACGCAGGCGGAAAATGGTGGCCCCACCCTGACTTGAACAGGGGACCTGCCGATTATGAGTCGGATGCTCTAACCAACTGAGCTATGGGGCCATTTTGAAATGTGCTGTGATGTTTTTTATTGCAAATAGCTTTGCGTAACAACCACGAGCGAGCGCAAGTATAAGCAGTTTTATTTGCCTTGTCACGCCTCGCTAGTGGCTTTGTGATTTGTTTGCTTTATTTTTGTTCACTAAGCCGTGTTTTTCAGGTCTTACACCACCTTTTAATGTATCTTTATCTTATCACATCCTTTTACACTTAAAGCTTTGGTGTAACTACGTGGTATAAGCTTTCGCCATTGTTACTTTAAGCCGCACGTTATTATTGTTTCTGTTTGCTCGTGTACCTTGACTCACAAAGGCTAAAAGCATCACTATTGGCGAAAATGCAGTGTGTTGAACCAAACGCCTAGAACAGCGGGTGTTAAACAAGCAGTTATTCGTACCAAAATTACTGAATATTCATAGGAAGTAAATAATTACATGAAAATGCCTTTTCGCATGGGGGCCATGCCTTCGCTTCTTTTAACAGCGCTGCTTGCGCTAGCTGGGTGCGACGTTATTGACTTTAAAGGGCGCGAGCCAGGTGAAATCCCTTTTAAACTGGTGGGTGTAGACACGGGTGCATGCCCTATGATCATGAGTATCGGGCAAGACCGTTGGAATATCGACTATTTTGGGTTTTACCTAAGCAAGCCAGAAGTGCGTATTGATGGGAAGTGGCAGCGAGTTAAGTTTAAACAAACAAAGTGGCAAACGCCGAACGAAGCCTTATTGAAGTTTCACAATAAGTGTATCACCCCGGACGATGCCAACAGTAAACTAGTGCTTGATGTTTCAGAAGAGCTGTTAAAACTGGCGACTAATCTTCGCTTTACGATGGGGCTGCCTTTCGACGTTAATCACGCCGACGCCCTTACACAGCCTTCACCGCTTAACGATAGTTCGATGTTCTCAAATCGACGAAACGGGCATCAATTTCTAAGGTTGGACGTATCTAAAAACGCTAAGGAAACGCGGGAGTGGTCCTATCATCTAGGCAGCGCAGGCTGTGGGTCAGAGTCTGAAGCAGCTCCCCCTGAAGCATCGTGCGCGTTCACTAATCGCGTTGAGTTTATTTTACCAATGACACAGCTAGACACCGATTTAGACATAGAAATTTCAGTATCTAATATTGTTGCGCAAGTCGATATAAACGACGCAGAAAGTTGTGTATTTGCCTCTTCTGAGGTGTCGCCCTGCGACAAGCTTATTCAAAACCTGGTACACAGGCCGTGGATTAAGTGGCAGTAATAGCCTTTGTATCGGTAAAAAAAGTTAGGCCTTTGATTGTTTTGTTGTTTGCATTTTTATTGAGGCCGACTAAAACGGCGCGTTTGTTTATCGATATCAATGGTAAAAAGTGAGTATTTAAACACCAAAGGTGCAAAAAATAGCGATTTACTGCTCATTTTGTGTAATTTATGTTTATACTTTGCACGCATATATCAACCAAATGCTGATGTGTTGTTTATTAACATCGTGATAAACTCAAAAACTCAGAATCTTTGTTAATAATCAAAAAAGCAGGTAAGCGGTCGCGGAGATAAGAATGACTGAAAAACCCTTCATTACTAGTGGTCGAAATACCATCATTCACAAAATAAGAAAATTAGATTTATTGGTTATCAATGGCGATGATCACCCGCCTATTATTGTAACTTATAAAGGTATCAAGCAGTACGAAGGCAAAGTGCCTGAAAACAAGCGCGATGCTAAAATGATGGATATGGAATTGGTAGATGTTACTACCAGCGATGTTTTCGGCGACGAAAAAACACTAGTGTTTATACAAACGCTAAATGGTAAAGAATACAAGATTGACTACTCAAAAGTTGGTACGAGTATGTTTATCAAAATCCACCAAGACAGCATTTTCTAAAGCACACTCGCGTCACGCGCAAACAATGTGATTTAGACGAGCGGGGTCGAGTGGTTTGACCCCCGTTGTCAGCTTTCAATAAATTAACGCCACCAATAATTCCTCTCTTTCCCTATCTCTACACGTAACGGTTATTACGTTGCTCAGTTTAATAATGTTGCAAAGTGTGTGTTAAGTACGACTAATAACAGTTTAGACCGATTATTAAACCTTAGCTTTTGTACGCTTGTCGCAATATCGCATATAGCGGTGCTTTAACGTTTTTATAGCGTGAACTTAACATAGTTTCACTAATTTAATGATGCGGCGACAAAAAGAGGTCGTCACCGCGTCACCGAATATTATCAGAGGAACTTGTTATGTTTATGTCACGCCGTGTTACCCAATTTGCTTTAATTGGCATTAGTTTGTCGCTAACCGTTTCAGCTGCAAGCGCAGCTTCTTACCCCAAAGCTCTTGAGAATGAGTTAATCGCCATTTGTAAGGCTGTTAAAAGTGATAGCCGTTTGCAGCTACACCGCGCAGTAAAGGCGACAGGTTTGAGCATGCGAGATCTGCACGATGGATTAGTTTGTAATGGCCAAGATATGTTGACCTTTGCTGTGACGCACAATGCATCTGAAACCGCTCAACATATTGCACGCCGTATTAATGCAAGCCCCAGTGTATTAACAGCAAAACGCTAGTGAAAACCTTTATGCCCTGGCAATTGGGCTACGTAATGCGTAGCCCCTTTTTTCACGCTAACTGGTATTCGCTTTAGGCTGTTGCGGGCCAAGACGATTCGAAAATATTCAACACGAGTACGGTTCACACGTGCAAGGGAACGCAGATGATCGCACTGGTTTTCTTACAATCTGTTGCTATGCAAACTTCGCTTTGTACCATGCTTGAAAAGATCGGCCTATTCAGACATGTTTACGGCGCGCATTCGGTTGGACATAGTTTGGCACTTGCTGAAAAACACCCCCAGTCCATCGGTTTTTATAGCGTGTCGAAGTCTAGCCGAAATCTCGCTTCAAAGCATTGGCTCGCTGTAGGAGATAAAGACGAAGAAGCCATGTTGGCATTTAACCATAATGCTTCAGGGTTCATTACGTCTCCGTTTAATGAACAGCAGGTGCGGTGCACTGTTGAACACGTTAAAGCTAAGCACTATTGCCACAAGCGCGATGTTCAATTTAACCTGTTAGTGAAAGGATTATGTAAGCAATATGGCGTATCTGAATCTGCGCTTTTAGCTACATTGAGGCAGCAGCTCTATAAAAACGCGCAGCCAAATGTAGTAGGAATACGCGCAGAAAACGGATGGTGCTGTTTGAACCCCGCAGACATCAAGTGGATAGAAGCAGCGGGGGATTACATGTGTGTGCAGACATTATCGGAAAGTTACATCGTTCGTACCACCCTGTGTCATTTGTTAAAGCGGTTAGGCGAACACCACTTCAAACGCTGTAACCGGTCGGTAGCGGTTAACGCAAAATACGTAATGCATATAGAACAAAAATTGAATCAACAGCGAGTTGTCATGCACGGTGGTGAAGCGTTTAAAATAACGCACAAATATTACTATCAGTACTGGCACACAGGCTAAGTTGACGACTCGCCATTGCCGACTTTATATTGCTAATTACTGTGCAAACGTGGCGTTTTTAGCGAGTGCTTGCACTTCGCATACTCTTCCTACATAAGACCATGGTACTGCTGGTGGTTAAACCTGCTAATGGTTACACTGTTTTGCTAAACGGGTAAAAAAAGGGAGAGCAAGTGAGAAATGCGATAAACACGGTGGTAGGGGCAGTGTTGGTGTTTACTGCATACTACGTTGGCTTGCTCATCGTTAACCTAACTTCTCTTCCCGTGCCAGGCCCATTGGTGGGGCTTCTTTTATTAGTAGGGGTTTTATTTGCCTTTCCCCAAACAGAGCGCCAGGTTGCTCGGGCTGTTACCTTCCCCCTTAAGCATATGTCGCTGCTTTTTGTGCCAGCGGTATTGGGCGTATCTATTTATTGGTCTGATATCAAGGCTAACGCCCTTGCTATCGCTATCGCAATTATTATTACCACTTCGTTTTGTTTAGGTCTCACAGCGTGGCTGACTCAGGCGCTTCTTAATACCAAAAGCACGCATAAAACGCAGCTAAACAACATCAATAAGAACGAAGGAGGTACAAATGATTGAGGCGCTCAATCACGCCTTTAGTTTACGTGGGCTGTTTTGGATAAGCGTTTCTATTGTGAGCTATATCGCAGCACTTTGGGTCAATAGATTATGTAAAGGGCATCCGGCAGCTCACCCTATCGTTACCACTGCACTTCTCGTATCACTAGGGCTGTATCTTACCCATACGTCAGTTACTGCGTACCAACATGCAGCATCTTTATTATATTGGCTGTTAGGACCAATTACCGTTGCCTTAGCGTTGCCTATTTATCGGCAGTGGCAAAAACTCAAACACTATGGTTGGCGTCTTTTAGTAAGCATTGCTTTTGGGGGCGTGCTAGCGCCAATTGGGGCGTGGTTAACACTGTTTGTGTTAGATGCACCAAGGGCCATGCAGTTTACTATACTGGCTAAATCAATTACTACGCCGCTAGCTATGGAAACAAGCGCCCAGATAGGCGGCATTCCTGCATTAGCTGCAGTATTTGTTATTGTAACTGGCGTGGTAGGGGCGATTATAGCCACTTCAATGTTTTCTTTGTTTAATGTAACTAATAGACAAGCACAGGGGATTGCGCTTGGCACGGTTGCTCACGCGGTAGGCACGGCAAAAGCTATTCAAATGGGAGAGGATGTAGCGGCAATGGCCACATTGGGCTTATGCGTGAACGGCATATTCACTGCTGTCGCGTTACCCATTGTTTTTGGGCTGTTTGTTTAACCATTTGAAAGCAAGATAACTGGGCCGGTTTTATAAATACAGAGTTTTAAGGCAAAGCAAAGTCGGCTGGCAATATTCCCCAAAAGTGCTATTTCTTAGAGAGGCGTTTCGTATCACTATATACGGAAGATTATCTGATAATAAAAGTAGTGACCCAGCCGTTCAGTTAGCAAGCGGGAAAATCGTTACTACAGTTCATTGCAGTTGTGCCGATACAATTGAAATTGCTAGAAAATGCCAGTGGTTTCTGGTCTAAAAAGCTAGGTGGTAAAAGAACTTAATGTTTTCTGTACTCGTATGTGACGACTCTCTGGTTGCCCGCAAGCAAGTGGCCAAGTGCCTTCCTCAAGATTGGGAAGTAGCGGTCCATTTTGCCAAACATGGGCAAGAAGCGCTGACGGCGCTGGCAGAGGGAAAAGGTGACCTTTTGCTGCTTGACCTTAATATGCCCGTTCTCGATGGGTACGGCACGCTGGAAGCAATTCAGAAGCAGGGCCTTAAGACGAAAGTTATTGTCGTATCTGGAGATATTCAACCAGAAGCTCATGACCGGGTGACTTCCTTAGGTGCCTTAGATTTTATTCGAAAGCCCGTTGACCCTAAAAAGCTGGCTGAGGTGTTAGATAAGTACAATATTCTTCATGCTGAGGAAGAAGATGTTGTAGAAGCGTCCCCGCTAGACCCGGATATTCGCGATTGCTACCAGGAAATTACTAACATTGCTATGGGCCAAGCGGGTGATCACCTTGCCCGTACAATGAATGTATTTGTAGAGCTGCCCATTCCTAATGTAAATCTTATTGAAGTCTCAGAGCTTCACATGATGCTTTCAGATATTGAATGCCACGAGCAGGTTACCGCGGTATGCCAAGGCTTTTTGGGGCCGGGAGTGAGCGGTGAAGCACTGTGTATTTTAAGCGATTCAAGCTTTGATGATGTGGCTAAAATACTTAATGTGGAAGGGGAAGTAGACGATCAACTTCAGTTAGAGCTCTTGATGGACGCCGCCAGCATACTTATTGGCACTTGCCTAACGGGTTTGGCGAACCAAATGGACATTAACTTCAGTCAGGGCCACCCCATAGTACTTGGCCAGCACCGCGCTATCACTGAAATTATTGCCATGAATCAAATCAAATGGAAGCGTACCTTAGCGATAGAGCTTAGCTATGGTCTAGAGGGCTACAACGTACAGTGCGACTTAATACTTTTATTTACCGAAGAGTCGATGAAGATGATGAATTCTAAACTTGCCCACTTGTTGGAGGATTTTTAATGAGCCAACATTTAGATGAGTTCCAAGAATTCCATTGGATGATGGATATGCTTCAGACGGTCGATGTGGGTATTGTTGTTTTAGATAGAAACTTTACTGTTAAAGTTTGGAATGGCTTTATGGAAAGTCACAGCGGCCTTCTGCCTAGCGAAGTAAGAGACAAGAGCTTGTTCTCACTATTTCCTGCCATTAAGCAAGACTGGTTTATGAAAAAAGCGAAGCCTGTCTTCGACTTAAAAACACGCGCTTTCATGACATGGGAGCAGCGCCCCTATTTGTTCAAGTTTCCCAACTACCGGCCGATTACAGGTAGTGAGTCTTTCATGTATCAAAACATCACGCTTTCTCCACTTACATCAACTACGGGCAAAGTGGATTTTATCAGTATGATGATTTATGACATGACTGATGTGGCGGTAGGTAAAAAGCAACTTGAGGCGTTACAGGTAACCATGTCTGAAGCCCAAGAAGCGAAAAGTTCCTATTCCTAACTGCTACATATTGCTAATCAGCAATACCATCTATATCAAGTTTTGACTCGCACTACGCTTTAACAAGTAGGTAGTGCGGCGGGAGTACGTATGCAATTCAATGTGTTTTCAATCTCAAGCTACTTTCCTCGCGCTATCGTTCGCGGATTAGTATTGTTCGCAACAGCGTTACTGCTTGCTGCTTGTGGCGGCGGAGGCGGTGGAGGTGACGGCGATTCAGGTGGTGATGGCGGCTCCGGCAGCGGTGACCTTGTGATAAACGCAGGCCCCGATGCGACTGTTACCGAAGGCGTCACTTACACGTTGAGTGCGCAAGTAAGCGGAGGGGATGGCACATACACCTACAATTGGAGCGCGTCGCCTTCGTTGTCTATCACTCATGAAGACACCAGCGATTCTGCTGCAAGCTTTGTTGCCCCGCTAGTTAATAACGCCACTGAATACACATTAACGGTGTCTGTTAATGACCAAAGTGGCAACACCGCGAGCGACTTTACGGTGATCACTGTGGCGCCGGTTAATATTGCACCTGAAGCGAGCATTGATGTGCCTGAGTGGGATGGGCTACCTGCAAACACATTCCCAGGCGGTGTGGAAGTTATCTTCGACGGTACGGGAAGCAGTGATTCTGACTCAGCGTCCTCTGATGGCGATATATCCGATTACGTTTGGACACAGACATCAGGCACCAATGTTATTACGGGTGTCGACACCAACTTATCTACACTGACTATCGTCACACCTATTGCCAATGAAGAGCAACAGCTAACTTTTCAGCTTGAAGTAACAGACAGTGAAGGTGCTACTGATGTAGAAACCGTTACTATTACCGTGCAATCTGAAACCGATACGCTGCCCGTAGTCAGTGCGGGAGTTTCCCAAGGCGTGTTCAGTGGTGAGGTGGTGATACTTGAAGGGGAAGCTAGCACTAGCATTCCAAGTGCCTTACCTCTTACCTACTCATGGGAGCGTAGCAATAACGTTTCATCTACAGATTCCGGCGTTACCATTCGCTCTGTTGATGACAGTGACGCGCTTTCAACCTTTGCCATTGCACCGGCAGTCACCACATCTACAGTTGTTGCCTACACGCTTACCGTGACAGACGCTAATGACAACAGCGTTGAAGACACCATAAACGTGCAAATACGTCCAATGCCAACACCGTTACTCAACGACACGGGCTTTTTGCAGCAGGCCACCAATAACGCGTTAACTGAAGCACAACAAAACGATTTTCCGGGGCAAGATGGTCAAAGAGGCGCCGACATCATTGAACAAAACGGGTTAATTGAAAAAGCGGGTCGCGGTAAAGCTGGCTTTGACTTTACCCGGTTGAATGCAAATGGTGATGAGCAAGATGCCAGTGCTGATACTTGGTCGTGTGTGCGCGATAACGTGACCGGGCTGGTGTGGGAAGTGAAAACTGATGATGGTGCGTTCCAAGATAAAGACTACACCTACTCTTGGTACAGTGAAGAAGTAAACGGCGGGTTTGAAGGTGATCAAACGGGGCTGAATGCGACCTGCTTACTGACTAGCTGTAACACGTCTGCTTATGTACAAGCCGTTAACGCACAAGGTCTATGCGGTTTTTATGACTGGCGTTTGCCTACACATGATGAACTTTTCTCATTAATGCATTTGGGTATTGCCGATGATGTGGCTATTGATGAAGATTACTTTCCTAACACTGGTGCCGTAACCAATGAACCATTGTGGTACTGGACCTCTGTACCGAGTGCAGATGGTGTAAATAGTGACGATGCGCAAAATGCATGGGCGTTAGATTTCGACTCAGGGGTAGATAACTTCCTCAATAAATCATCAGCCGCTCGCGTGCGTCTAGTAAGAGCGGGGAGATAAACATGAATAAAGTAGTCAATGTTAAAAAACGTAACAGCCACGTGCTATCTTCAATGAAAACCCTTTTTGCTTCAGCGCTTTTGGCCTGTACGTCACTGTCCACGTTCGCTCAGGAGTGTTTGTCTGATGGTCTTGAGACCACGCCAAACGATAATTTTGAAGCGGTTACCACCAGTAGTTTGTTAGATACGACAACAGATTTGGTTTGGAAGCGCTGCGCAGAAGGGCAAACATGGGATGGTTCTACATGTAGCGGCGAAGCGGTTAAGTATACGTGGCAGCAAGCGCTAGTTTTAGCTCACGAAGCAAGTAACGATGATTTACTGGGGTGGCGTTTGCCTAACGTAAAAGAGCTAGCGACGCTCACTGAGCGAGATTGCGTTCGCCCAGCAATTAACAGCTCACTGTTCCCGGCTACACCACCGGATGACTTTTGGACATCTACGCCTTCTGCAGATGACCCCGATCGCGCGTGGGTTGTGGCATTCTTTAATGCCAGTCACTCAATCAAAGAGAAAGACCGCTTTATCTATGTACGTTTGGTTCGAACTTACACAAACGAATAAGCGGTACGCTATCGCCTCTTAGCCTTTTGTCTAGTATCGGCACCTAAGACTTTTTATCATCAAAGCACGCTCTATAATGCGTGCTTTGTTGTTTTAGGCTAGCACGCTTTGAATTGAGACTATCGCCAGCCTTACTTAAGCAATAGAAGAGATTCGAGCAGATAGGACATCTCGACATGTTCAACCTGATTTTTAGCACGTTAGACTCATGATGGCTTTTTATTTCGCAGTAAGCTAGCCACAATGATGGTATGAAAATGATATCGCGCCTAAAGGCAGCTTTCTTCACAATTTGTTTATTCGCTGGTCTTAGTACATCAGCGCAAGCTGAATATACCTGCAATATTGATTTTGCTTACGGTATTGCTGTTAATAACACACAGCTTAGAGTGATGGACAAAACCCGCACTGTGGTTCAAATAAACGACCGGAATCAATTGTTCATTGGCGGCCGTTGGCAAACCTTAAGCGAACAAGAGCGGCAATGGCTTGAAGAGTATTCGTCTGGGCTACACTATGTGGTGCCGAAAATGATTGTTTTGGCTACGGAAGGTGTAGACCTTGCCATTGATACCATTGAACACGTGTATTTAGGGCTAGTTGGAAGCGACCATGATAGCTATGAACGGTTAAATGCCGCAATGAAACGGGTACAAAACCGGGTTAAAGACAAGTTTAGACACGCTAGCAGTCATTATTTTATTGGGCCGGGATCGCTGGAAAGCGTTGACGAGTTTGTAGACAGTGAAATTGAAGCGCAGCTAGAAGAAGCGATTTCAACCTCGGTAGGTGGAATACTCTCTGCCATTAGCGGCATCAATACCGGGAGCGGAGAAGTGAACCAGGAAAAGGTAGCTGAAATAACCCGCCAGCTTAACAACGTGGGGGAACACTTAGACGTTGGTGACAAAGCCACAACATTGCGCAAAAAAGCAGAGTGGTTCTGTGAGAAACTAAAACGACTTGATGTTGCCGAAGAGAAATTACGCGCCAGCATACCTGGGCTACAGCCATACAATATCATTACTCGGCATGACAAAACCGACGATTAACGTTTTGCTATGCAACATGCCCACGGAAGCACGCGAAAAACTGAAGCTTACAAAAATAGCCTTAAGAAAAAGAACCTCACGAAAAGCCTGCTAAAACGCAGGCTTTTTTAGTATTAACGCTAGGCTAAACAAAGCAAGACAAGAGCGAATTTAAATACCGACGACCTTTTGCGGTTACTTGCCAGTGGGTGTCCGATATGGATAACAGCCCTTGATGCTGTGCATCACACAGGGCACGCTCTACTTCATCAGTTATAGCGATACCGGTAAAGTCGCTAAAATCACTGATAGGGCAGGGCTCCACCAAGCGAAAGCGGTTCATAAAGAACTCGAAGGGTAAATCGCCAGCTTCAACTTGAGATTGCGTATCCAAGTAAGGGCGGCTCATTTCCATGTAGCCCCTTGGATGCTTAACCTTAACAGTACGGTGAATAGTACCATTAGCCGCATCGGTGATTTTTCCATGGGCTCCACAGCCAATGCCTAAGTAATCACCAAAGCGCCAGTAATTTAAGTTGTGACGACACTGGTGGCCCGCTTTGGCATAGCCTGAAATTTCATACTGCTGATAGCCTGCGTTTTCTAAAAGCTTATGGCCCTGTTCCTGTATTTCCCACAAAATGTCATCGTCGGGCAATTCAGGCGGTTTCGAGTAGAAAGGCGTATTGGGTTCGATAGTCAGCTGATACCACGACAAGTGATACGGATTTAAAGCAATGCCTTGCTTTAAATCTGACATAGCATTGTCAACGCTTTGCTCGGGAAGGCCGTGCATCAGATCTAGGTTAAACGTGGGCAACCCCGCACTATGTGCTTGTTTTACCGCGTTTTCAGCTTGGCTTTCATTGTGAATGCGACCAAGCACCTTTAAATGCTTAGGCTGGAAGCTCTGTATACCAACGGAGATGCGGTTCACGCCCGCCTGATAAAAGCCGGCAAACTTTCCTGCCTCTACCGTACCTGGGTTCGCTTCCATGGTGATTTCAGCATTGTCGCTTAGGTTAACGCGCGCTTTTACCCCGTTTAAGATATCTGCCATGGCATCAGCTGAAAATAAGCTGGGTGTGCCGCCACCAATGAAAATAGTTTCAACAACGCGGTCACCAATACGCTTTGCATCAATGGCTAAATCATCAAGCAGGTGGGCCACATATTCTTTTTCGGGGAGGTCAGACTTAAGCCCGTGAGAGTTAAAGTCACAGTACGGGCACTTTTGAACGCACCAGGGAATGTGTATGTACAGGCTTAGCGGAGGATTACGCAAACGTTGCTCTCATTGTATCAAGCAAAATACTAAGGGCGTTACCCCGGTGGCTTATGCGGTTTTTCTCGGCCTTTTCCAATTCAGCAGCGGTGCAGCCGTGAGTTGGCACGTGGAACACAGGGTCGTAACCAAAACCGTCGTTACCAGAACGTGCGCTTAAAATTTCCCCTTCCCATTTACCTTGGCTAACCAGCGGTACAGGGTCGTCGGCATGACGCATGAACACTAAAGTACAGAAGAAGTGTGCCTTGCGATGAGTTTCGCCATCAAGGGAAGCTAATAGCTTGTCGATATTGGTATCATCAGTTGCATCAGCGCCAGCATAGCGTGCTGAATAGATGCCGGGTTCACCGCCTAGGGCATCCACCACCAAGCCTGAGTCGTCAGCAATAGCAGGAAGGCCGGTCACCTGTGCGGCATGGCGCGCTTTAATAATGGCATTTTCAACGAATGTGGTTCCCGTTTCCGGTACATCAGATACACCTAATTCCTTTTGCGCTACTACGTCTACACCGTAATCTGCAAATAAGGATGCAAACTCACGCACCTTGCCTTGGTTACCTGTGGCGAGAACAATTTTTTCTGGAAATTTCATTATGTACTCTTTTGAACTGACGGTGAGCTAAAGCGGAGGGAGGCGGCTGCAGGCGAAACATTGCCTCCACAAACACGCGGTAAACACATCCATGTGCGCTCCGCTGCCGCATCCCTGCGGCAGAGGGTTTGTGTCGGCAATGTTCCACCTACATCCTAGCCCACCGCATTAACTCACCTGAATGTTACTTATTTACTACCTTTGCACTCTTTACTTTTTCTTCTTAGGCTTGGCTTTCGCCTTAGTTTTATCTTTGGCCTTCACTTTTTTCTTTTTCGGGCCAATTTTAGGCGTTTTGTTTTTAGGGCGTAGCTCGTCGATAACACGGGCTTTTAAAGGCTCGCCCATGTAACGCGCTGCTTTGGTTACCATTTCAAAGTCGTGTGCTTCAACCAGTGAAATAGCCGTGCCTTTAGCGCCTGCGCGGCCGGTTCTACCAATACGGTGAACGTAAATATCGGCTTTGCGCGGCATATCAAAGTTAATAACATGACTGACGTTTGGCACGTCAATGCCACGGGCAGCTACATCAGTCGCTAACAAAATAGGGACTTCGCCATTTTTAAAGCGGGCCATAGCGGCGTTGCGTTTGTCCTGCGGCATTTCACCTTGTAACCAGCACACCTGAATATCTTGTGAAGCTAGAAAGTCTTTTAGCATTTGCAGGCGGTCGCGGGTTTTTACAAATACCACCGCCGATGTTGTAGTTTCCTGCTTCAATATGTTCACCAGAAGAGCTTGCTTGTGGTTCATGTCATCAGCAAGGTGATACCACTGGTGAATTTTATTCTTCTCTTTGCGTGACGGGTTTGCTTCAACAATTTCAGGGTTATTAAGAATGTCGTGAGCGAAGGTCTTAACACCTTTACCTTCAAGGGTGGCCGAGAACAGCAGGTTCTGCTTGCGCCAGCGCGCTTCCGCCGCAATTTGGTTCACCACAGTCGAGAAGCCCATATCCAGCATACGGTCGGCTTCATCAAGAATTAAACATTCAATATCGCGACAGTCTGCCGCTTCTTTTTCAATGTGTTCAAGAAGACGGCCTGGTGTGGCGACAAGAATATCTAAGTTCTTGCTAAGCGTCTCTTTATCTGTGCCGTAGTTAATACCGCCAGTAATTACTCCACACACAAGCTGGGTGTGCTTGGTAATGGCAACCGCTTGCTCGTAAACCTGCAAAGCCAGTTCGCGGGTTGGCGTTAAGATCAAAATACGTGTCGCACCCGGCTGTTTGCGCGGGTAGTCGAGTAAAAACTGACAGGCTGGCAATAAGAATGCAGCGGTTTTACCTGTACCAGTTGGCGCAGACGCTAAAATATCTCGGCCGTCTAGCGCGTGTGGGATCACCAATTCTTGAATGTTAGTTGGAGCTTCAAACCCCATATCTGCTGCTGCGTGACACAGCGCATCGTCTAATTCGAGTTCTTCGAAAGTCATAGTATAAAAAATGCTCTAAATGAATGGGGCATATTGTAGCATTGCTATACCAAAACATAGAGAAAAACTGCTGTTAAATTCGCACGTAGGAGGTAAAAACACATTCAAATACCAAGTAGTTCACCATATTTGGTACCGGTGGTTTTTAAACTATTCGCCTATCGAAGCAATGGCGTCTAATTTCGCTTGGTTCAGGGCTTCTTTTATCGCTGGGCCTTTAACGCCCGTGGCAATGATGTCTTGCACATTTACTTGGTTGGCCGCGCTCAAAGCGTTTTCTATGTGCTCCTGTTGGCGCTGCCAATCTAAGTCCTTGTAATGAGCATAAGGCGCAAAAGCCTTTAGCAACAGGGTAAAGCGCTCGCTTCTTCGCCATGCATCACAGCCATTGAATAAGGCGAGTAAGTCGGCGGGCGAGTTCTGCGTGTTTAATAGAAAATCTTTAAACTTGCAGGCAAGAATGACAATCTCACTTAGTTGATTCTGCACTTTCAGTCGATTGCATAACCGCTTCGCTTCCTCTTCATTAAGGTGAGCGAGCAGGGCAGTGAACCTTATTATGAGGGTAGTTGTGCCTGAAGAGCTGCTTTCAGGTATTTTGGTTTCAAGCGGTTTATTTTCAAGTTGCCCGCTTTTATCGAAGTTTTCTTTTGCGGCATTTTCTAGCGCTACCGCTGTTTTTAATGTGGCTATCGCCGCATCTAAATTACTTTCTAGTTCAGCAAACCAGTCATTAAGGCCATGAGCTTGGTTTAATACAGTGAAAAACACATGCGGCGTTTTCTCTAAAAGACTACGTTTTGTTTCTTGCCATACGCGCTCTGCGCTTAACGTACTTAACTCGCCGCTTTCGGCCATAGACTGCATTAGCGCCATGGTCTCATTGGCAATGGTAAACCCTAAATAAGCGTAACGAGTGGCAAAACGGGCCACGCGAAATACCCGAAGTGGGTCTTCACTGAAGGCTTCTGATACGTGGCGAAGTAGGCGGTTTTCTAAATCTTTTTTACCACCATAGGGGTCGATGAGGTTCCCCAGATTGTCTTGGGCTATCGCGTTAACGGTCAGATCTCGGCGCAGTAAGTCTTCTTCTAACGTTACCGAGCTTGACGCATCGCACACAAACCCAGTGTAGCCTTTACCTGACTTACGCTCTGTGCGAGCAAGGGCGTATTCTTCCTGAGTTTTGGGGTGCAAAAAAACAGGGAAGTCTTTGCCCACTTGGGTAAAACCTTGGCTGAGCATTTCTTGTGGGGTAGCGCCTACTACCACATAGTCGCGTTCAATCACTTTTCTATTTAACAGTGCGTCACGTACTGCGCCACCAACGAGATATACTTGCATGCTCTTCCAACGATTTTTTTAGTCAGTAATACTTTTTAGATTGGGGATGCATCAACTTTTGGCGTGTAACGAAAATAAACATTCCCCACGTAATAGTGGCGCAGTATAGCAATGTTACAAATAAAATTCGTAGCCACGTTGTTATGCGCTTTCACTTACAGGTTGCGTCTGGTAGTTTAATCCACGTCAAAAACAAAACAAATAGGCGCTTCAGCAACCATGTATTTGAATTATTTCGGGTTAAATGACAATCCTTTTTCGATTGCGCCCAACCCCGATTATTTGTATATGAGCCCACGACACAAAGAGGCGTTGGCTCATTTAACATTTGGACTCAGGGAAAGTGGTGGTTTTGTAATGCTCACAGGAGAGGTGGGGACAGGAAAAACCACGGTTTCAAGAAAGCTGTTGCAGCAGCTGCCGGATAATACCCAAGTCGCCATGATCCTAAACCCAACGCTATCTGCATTAGAGCTATTAGCCACAGTATGCGACGAATTGGGTTTGGCATATAACTCCGACAAAGCCAGCTTAAAATACTTCACCGATTTAATTTTGTCGAAATTAGCGGAAAACCATCAGGCGGGTATCAATACAGTGTTAATGGTTGATGAAGCTCAACACTTATTGCCTGAAGTATTAGAGCAGCTGCGCTTATTAACCAATTTAGAAACCAACCGTGAAAAACTGTTAAAAGTGGTGCTAATTGGCCAGCCCGAGCTACAGCAATTGTTAAAGCGTAACGAGTTGCGCCAGTTGGCCCAACGTATCACTGCCCGTTATCACTTACTTCCTTTAACCGCGCCAGAGGTAAGCGCGTATATTGCGCATCGCTTAAGTGTTGCAGAAGGGGACATCAGCATATTCAGTAAGTCTACGCTGCGCGCAGTGCATCAAATTACTGGCGGGATCCCAAGGGTAATCAATTTGCTTTGCGACCGCGCCTTAACGCTATCGTTTACCAAGCAGCATGCTGTGGTTCAAAAGCCCATTTTCTTGGCAGCAGCAGAGCAAATATTGGGCGAAGACGTAGTGAGCCAGCGTGTGCAAAGTCAGCGAAAGTGGTACTTGGTATCCGCCTTTTTCGTCGCCGTTGTATGTGGTTACGGGGTGGGGAGTTTGTATGTCTAATATCGTAGCCATTGAAAACGTAAAGCCCGGTATGGTGATAGTACAAATACTTAAGCAAAACGGGCCGGTAAAAATTCGAAAATCAGGCTTGGTGACCAGTGATGCTATGGTTCAAGGGTTGTCAGAAATGGGCGTGCAAGAGGTTGAAATAGACCCAGACCAAACGGTGGAGATTGCGCCTGCGGTGCATCATAGAACCCAAACTCAAGCCTTATTGCGAGGCGAGCATGATACGACAGCCAAATTTGATAAGTCGCTTAATGAGCAGTTTAATCGCAGTTTATTCTTACCCACGGTAGAAGGGTTACCATCCGCATGGAAGCTCTATACTAAGCAGGCTACATTATTTGCAGTGGTCATTATTGTCGGTTTGGGTATAGGCTTTTGTGCTGCAACAATCGAACGCTGGTGGCCCATAGTAACTTCACACACCGCCAAGCTTGAAAGCTCGCCTGCTGCTGAAACGAAAAACAGTACAACGGATAATGAAAATAACGAGGGAACACCGAGCCTACATGCAGCGCAAAATAAAGAAGAGTTAAAACAGGCTTCGGTAAAGGGGGCCTCAGAAAGCGACACGACTTCTCAAACTACACAGGGTAACGTGGGGCAGAATAATTCACAGGGGGATTCTGCTGGCTCTCAACCTATTAGTCCGTCGGGAACAAGCGGCTCTGTTGGTCAAACCGGTGGTGCTAGCAGTCAAGCGGATGGCCTTAACGCAGAAGTACAACAACCTCTAGCTAACCCAGTAGCCCAAAGCGAGAGCGAGAGAGGCAGCGTTGATGTAAATGGAAAGGAGGCGGCGCAATCACAGCCCACCTTAGGTGGTGACACAGCACAAGAATACGAAGGAAAGGTCCTCAACGAGGATACATCGAATTCTGATGTATCGGTATCACCCGAACTCATGGCTCGCTTTAACGCAGCGGTTGAAGCCCTTGATACTAAAGCCCAAGATAATGAGCGACCTGATGAGAATGTGCTAACGGTGAAAGATGATATTCCCAGAGTCGATCAGCTTCCCGTTCGCTTACTTACGCGGCTTCCTACAATGAACTTTAGTGCCCATATGTACGCGTCTCGCACGGCTGATCGGTGGGTCAGGGTAAACGGGCGGCAACTAGGTGAAGGCGATTGGATTGCCGATAAGGTGCAAATTATTAATATAGAAGCGCAGCGGGTAGTGCTTTCATTTGAAGATGAATTGTTTACCATGGCGGCGTTGACTGACTGGTAAAGACCTGCATCTTAAATGTGACGTATCTTTTATGCGCATTTACTTACGCGAGAAATTAAAAAGGTCGAGCGTGGGGTGAGCTTTAAAAGTAGCACGCATTTCAAAATGACGAATTAGGCCTGACGTCGATAGTAAATCGGACTCAGGCCTATTAGTGTTAGCTTAAAGTGGCATTTGGTTAACGAAAACGTCTTTAAAAAACTTAGGCAGGTTTAAACTGAACTCTTCTGGTTTAACGCCTGAGACAATTTCATCATCGTACAGACTAAGATCAACACGTTTCACTTCGTTGAAGTGTTGAGATGTAACGCTGTAAAAGGTCATAACATGCGGGCTTACCGGGTCTTTGGGGTTTAGTTTACTTACTATGCCTAGCTTGCCGCTTTTAAGCCTAACCAGTGAACCTACAGGGTGTACGCCAATACACTGTATGAATTGCTTCACCAATTCCTGATCTAAATTTTCAGTAGCAGTTAAACGCTTCAAAGCCTGGGTTGGCGTAATACTGTTTTTGTGCGGACGGTTCGATGTCATAGCGTCATACGCATCAACAATGGCGGCAATGCGAGCAAACTCAGATATTTCGTCGCCCACTAATCCTTTGGGATAGCCGCTGCCGTCAACCCGTTCATGGTGCTGTTCAATAATACACAGTGAGAGGTCGGAAATGTCACCGCACTGAGCGACCAAATCAGCACCTATTTCCACGTGTGTTTTCATTACATCCCAGTCGTTTTGAGAAAACTGCTCCGTATTATTACGAATTTCTTCTGGTTGCGAAGACATGCCAATATCCATCAGCAGAGCGCCTAAACTAACTTGTTCAATGGTGTCTCTGTCGAAGCCAAGAAACTCACAAAAGATACCGCTGAGCACGCTGCAGTTTATACTGTGCTCAAGCAAGTAATGGTCTGTATCTTTGATCATAGTCAGACAGCTAAGCGCATCTTTATTATCAAAAACGCTTTCTATTAAACTTTGCGATAGGGATTCCACTGGGGACAAATCTTTTGCCCCACCATTTTTCAATGACTTTAAAAAGCGGCTTTGGATAGAGAGAGCGCTGTCGTATAAGTCGTTAGCTTCATTAATAGAGTCACGGCCTACAGGCTTCACGGTAGGTTTTTCGGGAGCTGTTTCAGGTTTGACGGGCGCTTTTTCTGCCTTAGGAAGTTTAGATTTGGCAAGGTCAACTTCAACAACCAGAATGCCTTTTGAATTAAGGCTATCAATGATGGCTTGGGTTTTCACAATGCCTTTAGAGCGCATTTTCAATGAGCCCGTTTGTTCAAGTACTTGATTGACGTACATCCCTGGCTGCAAATCATCAATGGGTACCTGTTTTAGCATTATCTCTCCTGTGGAACGTGTTGCCGCATATTCAACTACAATAAAGGCGAATAGTACGATATTCCAATAGAAAAAGTGAGCGGTTTATTAACCTTTAGTATAAAGCTACATTTTTTTAATCTAATCGTTGCTTCGTGTATCTGGACAATAGGACAGTGATTTGTTCTCTGTATAGAAGACGTTGGTTCGTGTATTACGTCTATTTTGCAGTAGAGGAAAGCAGGTGAATGCTACTTGGTAATAGCATTCACCTGGGTATGGGGTAAGCAGTTAATGCCTACAACCAAGAAGGCTGCTTATTTTCAAACGCTTCTATTTTGCTTGTAAGCTCTAGTGTTTGCCCAATGGCATCTAACCCTTTTATTAGGTTATTTTTGTGATGCTCTGCAATATCAAAGCTAAAGCTCGTATCGTTAAAACTTACGGTTTGCGCTGGAAGATCCACAGTAATCTCGGTTGTTGGATCTGCTTTCACTGCAGCAAATAATGCGTCCATTTGTTCGCTAGACAATGCAACAGGTACTAGCTGGTTGTTAATACAGTTACCGTAGAATATATCCGCAAAGCTGGTGGCGATAACGGTTTTAAAGCCAAAGTCAGCCAGTGCCCACGGGGCGTGTTCACGACTTGAACCACAGCCAAAGTTTTCGCGCGCTAGCAACAAGCTTGCGCCTTCATGCTCTGCCTTGTTGAGTGAAAACTCAGGGTTTGGCTCTTTTTCTTCCAGGTCCAAATAGCGCCAGTCGTGAAACAAGTGCTTGCCATAGCCTGCACGGGTTACGCCGGTAAGAAACTGCTTTGGAATGATTTGGTCGGTATCGACATTGGCCTGATCAAGTGGCGCAGCAATGCCAGTGTGTTGTGTAAAACCTTGTTCAGACATAACTTACTCCTGATAATCTCTAACGTCAGCAAAACGGCCAGTGATAGCCGCGGCCGCAGCCATTGCTGGGCTAACCAAATGGGTGCGCGCTCCACGCCCTTGGCGACCTTCGAAGTTGCGGTTACTGGTAGAGGCACATCTATCGCCTGCTACTAGTTTGTCGTCGTTCATACCAAGGCACATTGAGCAGCCCGGTAAGCGCCATTCAAAGCCAGCGTCAGTAAATATCTTATCTAGGCCTTCCGCTTCTGCTTGGCGTTTAACCGCGCCCGAACCCGGTACGACAATTGCGGTAACGGAATCGGCGACTTTGCCGCGTTTAGCAACTTGTGCCGCTGCGCGCATGTCTTCTATACGTCCGTTGGTACAAGAGCCAATGAATACGTGGTTTACTGGGATATCAGCAAGCTTTTCGCCTGGCTTTAAGCCCATGTACTCCAGCGCTTTTACCGCGCTTTCTTTTTCAATTGGATCGCTGAAATCTTCAGGGGCTGGTACTGGTGTGTTTACGCCAATAACCTGGCCTGGGTTTGTACCCCAAGTAACCTGTGGAGCAATATCTGCCGCTTCAAGTTCAACCACAGTATCAAACTTGGCGCCTTCTTCAGTGTAGAGCGTTTTCCAGTAGGCTACCGCATCTTCCCAGTCTTGGCCTTTTGGTGCGTATTCGCGACCCTCAAGGTAGGCAAAGGTTTTCTCATCTGGCGCAACTAGCCCTGCCTTGGCACCCGCTTCAATACTCATGTTGCACACAGTCATGCGCTCTTCCATGCTTAAACCGCGAATCGCTTCACCCGCGTATTCAATAACATGACCGGTTGCGCCAGCGTGGCCAATTTTGCCAATAATGGCAAGAATGATGTCTTTTGCGGTAATGCCAACGGGTAGTTTACCGTTTACATTAATCAGCATGCTTTTCGCACGGCTTTGCTTAAGGGTTTGCGTAGCCAGTACATGCTCGACTTGAGACGTACCAATACCGAAAGCAAGCGCACCAAATGCGCCGTGGGTAGCGGTATGTGAATCACCGCACACTACTGTCATGCCGGGTTGAATTAAGCCAAGTTCCGGCCCCATAACATGCACAATGCCTTGCTTTTGGTGGCCAACAGGAAAAAGCTGAATATTATGCTCTTCACAGTTTTTAGCCAAGGTTTGAAGCTGCAGCGCGTTAGCCGGGCCGCACGCATCAATTGCCAATGAACGGGTTGATATACTGTGATCCATAGTGCCAACAGTACGATCTGGACGACGTACTTTGCGGCCCTTTTCGTTTAAGCCCGCGAATGCCTGCGGCGACGTCACTTCGTGAATTAAATGACGGTCGATATAAATTAAGCTGTCTTCACCGATTTGGTCGATAATGTGCGCTTGCCACACTTTGTCATATAAGGTCTTGGCCATGAGGTTCTTTTACTCCTGCGCCATTAATTGTTTTACAATTTCATCGCCTACTTGCGATGTGCTTGCTGCATTTTCACGTTGTTCAGCAGGGAGTAACTCGCCTGTCAGTACACCTGCTTCTAAAGTGGCTACTACCGCTTTTTCAATCGCATCTGCAGCGTCGCCTAAGTTCATGCTAAAACGCAGCATCATAGCGGCTGATAAAATTTGTGCGATAGGGTTAGCGATACCCTGACCTGCGATATCGGGGGCTGAACCGCCTGCAGGTTCATAAAGGCCAAAGCCATCTTCGTTCATACTTGCCGACGGTAACAAGCCCATAGAGCCGGTCATCATGGCGCATTCGTCAGAAACGATATCGCCAAACAGGTTAGAGCATAGCATCACGTCGAACTGAGCCGGGTTCTTCATAATTTGCATAGTCGCGTTATCAATGTAGATATGATCAAGCTCTACGTCTGGGTAGTCTTTTGCTACTTCTTCGGCAATCTCGCGCCATAAACGGCTTGTGACCAATACGTTTGCTTTATCTACAGAGGTTACTTTACCGCGACGCTTTTGCGCTGCTTCAAACGCTGCAATAGCAATACGGCGAATTTCCCGTTTGCTGTAGCGCATGGTGTCATAAGCGAATTCCTCTTCGCCTTCACCTTCTCGACCTTTTGGCTGGCCAAAGTAAATACCGCTAGTCAGTTCGCGCACAACTAAAACATCTACCCCTGACTTAGCAATGTCTTCGCGTAGCGGCGACAGGCTTTCAAGACCAGGATAAATGCGTGCAGGGCGAAGATTACTGAACAGGTCAAAGTGGCTGCGAAGGGTAAGCAACGCAGCACGTTCTGGGCGCTGCTCTAACGGTAATGTATCCCATTTAGGGCCGCCGATACTGCCAAACAAAATCGCATCGGCTTGTTCGCAGCCTAGCAAAGTTTTAGAAGGCAGGGCTTCACCTTCAGTATCAATGGCATAGCCACCCACAGGGTATGCAGTTCGGTTTAGGCTAACGTTAAACTTCTTTTCGACTGCATCTAAAACCTTATTGGCTTCCTGCATAACTTCTGGGCCGATACCGTCTCCGGCTAGTACGGCAATTGAATACTGGCTCATTTATACTCCCGCAACGCGTTCTTGTTGATTTTTTTGCTGATCGATTTGATCGGCTAAATAAGTGTTGTTTAATACAAAGATCAAGGCTTTAACGCCGGCTTCTACAATATCTGTAGCAAGGCCAATACCATGGAAGCGGCGGCCTTTATAAGTGGCGATAACGCTTACTTGTGCAAGGGCGTCTGCACCTTCACCTTTTGAATCTAGTTTGAAGTCCACAACTTCTAAATCTTCATGCCCTAGTATAGACATAATCGCTTTATAAGCCGCATCTACAGGGCCGTTGCCAGTACTAGACTGGGTAATTTCTTCATTGCCCACTTTCATTTTCACCGTGGCGCTTGGAATGATTTCACGGCCTGAATTCGCTTGAAGATAAAGCAATTGGAAGTGAGCTTGGTCGTGTTTTTGTTTATCAAAGAATAACAAGGCTTCAAGGTCGTAATCGTAAACTTGCCCTTTTTTATCCGCTAACTTCAAGAATGCGTCATAAACCGCTTCTAAATCATAGTCTTCAGCTTTATAACCCAGTTCGGTTAAACGGTGTTTAATTACATGGCGGCCAGATCGCGACGTTAGGTTTAGGTTGTTTTTATTAATGCCCACACTTTCTGGGGTCATAATTTCATAAGTGTTTTGCGCTTTTAAGACGCCGTCTTGGTGAATACCAGACGAGTGACTAAATGCGTTAGCGCCGACAATGGCTTTGTTTGCCTGGACGGGCATATTACAAAGCTGACTAACTAACTTAGAAGAACGCGAAATTTCAGAAGAATTGATATTGGTTTCAAAGCCCAACATGTTCTTACGAGTTTGTAAGATCATGGCAATTTCTTCTAGCGACGCATTACCCGCACGCTCACCAATACCATTAATAGTACACTCTATCTGCCTAGCGCCTTGCTCGACGGCCGCAAGGGAGTTTGCAACGGCTAAACCCAAATCGTTGTGGCAATGTACCGAAATGGTCGCTTTATCGATATTCGGAACGCGATTGAACAGTTGCTGAATAATGCCGCCAAACTCAGTTGGCGTGGTGTAGCCTACGGTATCAGGAATATTGACGGTAGTTGCGCCGGCGTTGATTGCTGCCTCTACCATACGACATAGGTAATCGATATGAGTACGGCCCGCATCTTCACACGAAAACTCCACGTCGTCTGTGTACTTGCGCGCATGTTTTACGGCAGCTACTGCCATATCCACAATTTCATCTTGAGACTTGCGAAGCTTGGCGCCCACGTGAATTTCAGAGGTGGCGATAAAGGTGTGTATACGAAACTGTTCGGCAACGCTCAACGCTTGTCCACAGGCATCAATGTCGCCTGGAAGCGCCCGAGATAAACCACAAACGATAGAGTTTTTCACTTCTTTTGCAATCATTTGAACTGATTGAAAATCACCGGGTGAAGATACAGGGAAACCAGCTTCGATAATATCAACGCCTAACCGTTCGAGCGCCAGCGCAATCTGTAGTTTTTCTTTGGCACTTAGGCTTGCAGGTAAGGCCTGCTCACCGTCTCGCAATGTGGTATCAAAGATTTTCACTTGATTTGTCATGACGCTCTCTCAGTTAAATAGTTAAAAAAAAACCCGTGCTTGGCACGGGTTTTTGTGAATTTGAATCGCTGGTCGCAATCTACCCGTGCAGTCTGGCTGCCATAAGGAGTAGAGATAGAAGAAGAAAACGAATACGCATTTGCTGTTGTTTCTTTGCTGACCAAGTTGATAGCGACAATGTACCATGTGGCATGAAGAGGTCAACCATTGTTTACGATAATGAGTATATTTTTCGTGTATAAAAGCTATCTTTTAATTATTTAGGATATTTATCCTAACCAGGATTTAAGTGAAAGGTGATTTTAAGGTAGAGAGCTTAGGGTCTTAGAGATTTTGTTGCTTTTTTCTCTTTAGGTAGGATGTTTCTACTAAAAAATATAAAATTTCGGTTTTCGGTATTTTGAGTTTTTATTCTCAATTAGTGCATATTTATTGGTCTTTTGGATTTAACGTGAAATTCTTCCAGTTTAATTGCGTCGACAAGCGCATTTCGCGAAGGGTTAATGCACGAGGTGAACGCTTTGACTTAAAGCTCCACGCGTGGCCACAGCAAGCTGCGGTTACTATAGCCTTTGAAGGCCGCAGTAATATTTTACGCTCCACAGAAAGCGCCGTTGAAGCAGAGTCATCGTCTGGCTGTGTAGTGGAGTGAATACATTCACCTGTATTAGCAAACCATCCATTCTTGTTTAAATGTAGCTGCGTATTGTCTTGATTAACCATATCAATAGAATCGAGTTCAATGTGCGTACCTTCAATATTTAAAACCAGAACGGGGACAACAAGGCCGTACTTAGCATTTTTTCGATACCAGGACTCCCGTTTTTCTGAATCATCTAAATGATTAATACCGGGGCATTTGGCCGATTGCTTGGCATACCAACTACCATTGTGTGTATCTACTCTTAGCGGCGATGGGTTAGATAAAGCCTCGTTATTTACCATATGTCGAGCAATGGCTTTAACGTGATAGGGAAGGCCGCCCATTCGACGCTTAAGTAAAGAAAGGTTCGTTATTTGACTGTGTGCGAGAGAGATAACTTCCCTTTCGTACAAGGCAGTACATATTTCATTAAATTGAGGATGGCTTCCACCAAGTTCACCAGCGTCACTAAAAAAGCCAACTTGAGTGTTGGTAGTAGAGTGAGAAAGTTCGTCGCCTGGAGCCATTAGGGTTATCAAATGCCTGTCTAGAGTCATTTAACACTACCAAGATTCAGCGCTTGATGCTACACGGTTTAACTAAACAGCGTGAAAAACAGACAAAAAAAGCCGCTACATTAAGCGGCCTTTCATCATTTTAACAGGGGTAACTTACTGGCCTTTGATTTCGCTACGGCCTTTGTAAGTTGCTGCGTCACCTAGTGCTTCCTCAATGCGAAGAAGTTGGTTGTACTTAGCAACACGGTCAGAACGACATAGTGAACCCGTCTTGATTTGGCCAGCCGCTGTACCTACTGCAAGGTCAGCAATGGTGGCGTCTTCTGTTTCACCAGAACGGTGAGAGATAACCGCTGTAAAGCCAGCGTCTTTCGCCATTTTAATTGCGTTAAGGGTTTCAGTTAGTGAACCGATTTGGTTGAACTTGATAAGGATTGAGTTGCCAATGCCGTTATCAATACCGCGTTTAAGGATTTTGGTGTTAGTTACAAACAAGTCGTCGCCAACTAGCTGTACTTTGTCACCAATCTTCTTAGTTAGGCTTGCCCAGCCGTCCCAGTCGCTTTCGTCTAGGCCGTCTTCAATAGATACAATTGGGTACTGTGCAGAAAGGTCAGCAAGGTAGTCGCCAAACGCTTCTGAATCGAAGCTTTTGTCTTCGCCAGATAGAACGTATTTGCCTTCTTTGTAGAATTCAGACGCCGCACAGTCTAGTGCAAGTGTGATGTCTTCATTCATTTTATAGCCAGCGTTTTCAACGGCTTCAACGATAACAGCAAGTGCTTCAGCGTTTGAGCTAAGGTTAGGGGCAAAACCACCTTCGTCACCAACCGCTGTGTTTAGACCTTTGGCAGAAAGTACTTTCTTAAGTGCGTGGAAAATTTCCGCGCCCATACGTAAAGCTTCTTTAAAGCTCTTCGCGCCTACTGGCTGAACCATGAACTCTTGAATGTCTACGTTGTTGTCAGCGTGCTCACCACCGTTGATGATGTTCATCATAGGAACAGGCATTGAGTACTGACCAGATGTGCCGTTTAGGTCTGCAATGTGCTCGTAAAGTGCTACGCCTTTTTCAGCCGCTGCCGCTTTTGCTACAGCAAGAGAAACCGCAAGGATCGCGTTCGCGCCCAGTGTTTCTTTGTTTTCTGTGCCATCAAGGTCAATCATGATGCCGTCGATATCAGCTTGTGCTAGTGCGTCTTTGCCTAGTAATGCTGGTGAAATGGTATCGTTAATCGCTGCAACGGCTTTTGTTACGCCTTTACCTAGGTAACGAGACTTGTCGCCGTCGCGTAGTTCTAGTGCTTCGCGGCTACCAGTAGAGGCACCTGATGGTGCAGCAGCACGGCCCATTGCGCCTGATTCTAAGTATACATCTGCTTCTACAGTAGGATTTCCGCGTGAATCTAAGATTTCGCGTCCGATAATGCGACTAATTTTCGCCATGTTTTTTCCTCAACAATGTAATGGGGCGCAACGGGAGAGAGCGCCCCTTTTATTAGAAATTAGTGATTTTCTTTCTGGTACTTTCCTGCCGCAGCAACGAAACCAGTAAATAAAGGGTGTCCATCCCGAGGCGTTGATGTGAACTCAGGGTGGAATTGGCCCGCAATGAACCAAGGATGATCAGGGATTTCCACTACTTCTACAAGTCGCTTGTCAGTGGACAAACCACTTACTTTCAATCCTGCTGCTTCAATTTGATCGCGAAGATTATTGTTCACTTCGTAACGGTGACGGTGGCGCTCATAAATCTCAGCGTTGCCGTACATCTCGTGTACTTTTGTCCCTTCAATAAGGTGGCAAAGCTGGCTACCTAAACGCATTGTACCGCCAAGGTCTGATGTTTCAGTGCGCACTTCGGTCGTACCCGCAGCGTCTAACCACTCGGTAATAAGGCCAACAACTGGGTAAGGTGTTTCAGGGTCGAACTCTGTGCTGTTCGCTTTTTCCATGCCGGCAACGTTACGTGCGTATTCGATAAGCGCTACCTGCATACCCAAACAAATACCTAAGTATGGCACCTTGTTTTCGCGCGCATAGCGGGCTGCCGCAACTTTACCTTCAATACCGCGCTCACCAAAGCCGCCAGGCACTAAGATAGCATCTAACTGCTCTAAAATTTGTGTGCCTTTGCTTTCCACATCTTGTGAGTCAATGTGATGGATATTCACAGTAAGACGGTTTTTAAGGCCGGCGTGTTTAAGCGCTTCATTAACTGATTTATAAGCATCAGGCAGTTCAACGTATTTCCCAATCATGCCGATATTAACTTCAGCGGTAGGGTTAGATTCTGCGTAAAGTACCTGTTCCCACTCAGACAAGTCGGCTTCGTTACATTCAAGACCGAAGCGGTCTACAACCAGCTGATCCATACCCTGAGCTTTAAGTGCGGCAGGAATACGGTAAATACTGTCTACGTCTTTTAATGAAATAACGGCTTTATCAGCAACGTTAGTGAACAGCGCAATTTTAGAGCGTTCACTGGCTGGCAATGCACCGACAGAACGGCACACTAAAATGTCTGGCTGAATACCAATAGAGCGAAGCTCTTTTACCGAGTGCTGCGTTGGCTTGGTTTTAACTTCGCCCGATGCAGGCATGTAAGGCACAAGTGTTAAGTGCATGAACATAGCGCGTTCACGGCCCACTTCAGTACCAAGCTGACGAATAGCTTCTAAGAAAGGTTGTGACTCGATGTCACCTACGGTTCCGCCCACTTCAACAATTGCCACATCATGACCTTCAGCACCTTCGATAACGCGGCGCTTAATTTCATTGGTAATGTGAGGGATAACCTGAATGGTTGCACCTAAGTAATCACCGCGACGCTCACGCTTCAGTACTTCTTCATATACCCGGCCGGTTGTGAAGTTGTTGCGCTTGGTCATACGGGTGCGAATAAAACGCTCATAGTGACCAAGATCAAGGTCGGTCTCTGCGCCGTCATCGGTAACAAATACTTCACCATGCTGGATGGGGCTCATTGTGCCCGGGTCGACATTGATGTAAGGGTCGAGTTTTAACATGGTTACGGTGAGACCGCGAGCTTCCAGAATTGCGGCTAATGATGCTGCAGCAATACCTTTACCTAGCGATGAAACTACACCACCTGTGACGAAAATATAATTTGTCATGCGAAACCTAGAACGTTTGGGTTGTATGGTAAATATAGGCTGAGTTTAGAACAAAACCAGCTACACTTTGGACGGGGCGATAGTATACGCAAATTCATGTGGGCAGACAATCAATTTGCCCACATGATGCGCAATTTTACGATTGACTTAAGCGTTTAAGGGTGTAGATGAGGTCGAGCGCTTGGCGAGGAGATAGCTCATCGGGCGATAAGTTTTCAAGCGCTTCCACCACGGGGTGCGGTTTGTCTGGAAAAAGCATTTCTGCTTGTCCTTTCGCATTTGAACTGTTGTCAATTTTTCTGGAGGTGTTGCTTTGCGCTTGCGAAGTGTCACTGCCCCTTGATTCATCACTGGTCATGACGTGTGATGATTCTAAAATAGCGAGCTTTTGCTGAGCGGCTTTAATCACAGGTTTTGGTACACCAGCAAGTTGTGCAACCTGTAAACCAAAGCTCTTGTTCGCGGCGCCTTCAGATACGGTATGCATAAAGCGAATGGTGTCTTCAAACTCCATCGCATTAAGATGCACGTTCACAACGCCCGCTTGCGTTTCGGGTAGCTCGGTCAGCTCAAAATAGTGGGTCGCAAAAAGGGTGTAGGCGTTGAGTTGCTTCGCGAGGTAGCTCGCGCAAGCCCATGCCAGCGATAAGCCATCGTAGGTGCTGGTACCACGGCCAATTTCATCCATTAACACCAGTGAGTTTTCAGTCGCGTTATTAAGAATATTTGCCGTTTCGGTCATTTCAACCATGAAGGTTGAGCGGCCAGAGGCCAGGTCATCTGATGCGCCAATCCGGGTGAATATGCGATCCAGCTTGCCGATGTGGGCGTTTTCAGCAGGCACATAACTGCCGATGCAGGCCAATAAAGCAATAAGCGCTGTTTGACGCATGTAGGTCGATTTACCGCCCATGTTTGGGCCGGTAATAACGAGCATACGGCGCTCAGTATCCAGTTGCAGTGGGTTGGCAATGAAGGGGTCTTTCATCACGTTCTCAACCACAGGGTGGCGACCGGCATCATAAGTAAGCGCACATTCTTGGCTCAATTTTGGCCGATGCCAATCGAGCGATACCGCGCGTTCGGCAAAACAGCACAGCACGTCAAGCTTGGCAAGCGCTGCGGCGGTTTCAATTAACTTGTTGAGGTATGGCGCAAAATTGTCAAACAAGGCTTCATAAAGCTGTTTTTCAAGGGCAAGTGCAGCCCCTTGGCTACTTAGCACTTTGTCCTCGTGTTCTTTAAGCTCAGGCGTAATATAACGTTCGGTGTTCTTAAGGGTCTGTCTTCGAATGTATTCGGCGGGGGCCAAAGCGCTGTTAGCACGACTAATTTCAATGAAGAAACCGTGCACTTTGTTATAGCCCACTTTTAGCGTAGAAATGCCTGTGCGTTCACGCTCACGTTGCTCCATCGCATCTAAGTAGTCGGTAGCACCTTGTGATAGTTTGCGCAGTTCATCCAGTTCAGCATTATAGCCTTCGGCAATTACGCCACCATCGCGTATAACAACTGGTGGATTATCGATTATAGCGCTGTTTAACAGGGCTTGAAGCTCAGGGTAAGTGCCAATGGTTTCGCCAATACTTCTAATTTGTCCTGTGTCAAAACGGGCAAGAGCATCTTGCAAATCAGGCAGTGCATTAAACGCATTTTTTAAACGTGCAAAATCCCGAGGGCGCGCCGAGCGAAGGGCTAAACGCGCCATAATACGCTCTATGTCGCCAATGTGTTTTAGCGCATTGCGGATATCTTCAGGATCGTCATTAATAAAGGTGTCTATTGCGTCTAAGCGGCTTTGGAGCTCATGCTGGTCGGTCAGCGGCGAGTGAATGATTCGCTGTAACATACGACTGCCCATGGCCGTGGTGGTAGTGTCCATTACGCTGAACAGGGTATTTTCCTGACCGCCAGACAAATTATGGGTAAGTTCCAGGTTTCTGCGCGTTGCGGCATCAAGCTGAACACGGCTGTCTTGCTGTTCAGTCTGAATGCGGCGAATGTGGGGCAGGGCAGTGCGCTGGGTATCTTTTACATATTGTAAAACACAACCTGCTGCGCCTAATCCTTTAGTGACGCCTTTTATACCAAAGCCATCTAATGTTTTAGTTTCAAACTGGGCGTTAAGCTGTTCATTTGCAGTATCTACGTCGAATTCCCACTCGGGACGCCTGCGTAGCCCTTTGCGATTTTCAACAAGAGACAGGCTTTCAAAGCCTTCAGGGTAAAGTAACTCAGCCGGGTTAATGCGCTGAATTTCAGCCAGTAAGCTTTCATCACTATCGCACTCGAACACCACAAAGCGACCGCTAGTTACATCTAATGTGGCTAACCCATAATGCATGCTATGGCCGCACACAGCGGCAAGAATATTGTCGCGACGCTCTTCTAATAAAGCTTCGTCGGTTACAGTGCCCGGCGTAACAATGCGCTGTACGGCACGCTCAACGGGGCCTTTGCTCGTCGCTGGGTCGCCAACTTGTTCACAAATGGCAACCGACTCCCCCATTTTTACTAAACGCGATAGGTAGCTTTCTACCGCATGATAAGGCACGCCTGCCATGGGAATGGGCTCGCCACCCGATTTACCTCGCGCCGTAAGCGAAATGTCCAGTAATTCAGCAGCTTTTTTGGCATCGTCATAAAATAACTCGTAAAAATCGCCCATGCGATAAAAAAGTAGAATATTCGGATGTTGCGCCTTTATGCTTAAATATTGGCGCATCATAGGAGTATGTGATTCCAAAAAATGCCTCTGCGAATTTGTTGCTGGGTTTAATGCCTGTTGAAGGGAATAAATGATAAACTCACCCTCTTTAAGATCAAGCGCAGATCTTATGAATAACAGATCTGGTGAATAACAACAGGTGTAACTAGGTATCTCTAAAATGAACGGGACATTTTCAACTGATTCGACAGTAAACGCCACCCCTTTAAGGCTTGATAGTGCATTATCTGCTCAAATTCAGGTATTGGGCGATGCACTTCGAGCAAAAGGTTGGAGTGTGTCTAGCGCAGAGTCCTGTACGGGCGGAGGTATAGCCTTTGCTTTTACCAGTGTATCGGGCAGCTCGGATTGGTTTAATCAATCATGGGTAACCTACTCAAACAGTGCTAAACAAAGCCGATTGGGCGTTACCGAGCAAACGCTAGTAGAGTATGGCGCCGTATCTCAGCAAACGGTAAAAGAAATGGCGGACGGAGTACGCCGCAATAGTGGTGCGCAACTCGTTGTTACTGTAAGCGGGATTGCTGGCCCAAATGGTGGCAGTGAAGAAAAGCCGGTGGGTACTGTATGGTTCGGTTTTTTATGTGGCGAAAAAGCGGAACAAATTAAACAAGTATTTAGCGGTGACAGAGATGAAGTTCGCCATCACGCGATCGCTTTTGCTATTTCTCACTTAGTAAAATTGTTGAGTGAAAATTAAAAACACGGGTTGAAACTGTATGCTTGTACAGTATAGAATGTGATCATTATTTGATACCGTCATTAAATGAATAGGCGATGTCAAAACAGAATTTAACCGCAAATCCTAGAGGATACATACGTGGACGATAACAAATCAAAAGCTTTAACCGCCGCAGTAGGCCAAATTGAAAAGCAATTTGGTAAAGGCGCTATCATGCGCTTAGGCGACAACCAAGCCATGGATATTGAAGCAATTTCTACTGGCTCACTAACCATTGATATCGCTCTAGGCATAGGCGGTTTACCGTGTGGTCGTGTTGTAGAAATTTACGGCCCTGAATCATCAGGTAAAACCACGCTAACTCTTCAAGTTATCGCTGAAGCGCAGAAAAATGGTAAAACCTGTGCGTTCGTTGACGCTGAACACGCGCTAGACCCTGTATACGCCGAAAAGTTAGGCGTAAACATTGACGAGCTATTGGTATCCCAGCCTGACACTGGTGAGCAAGCGTTAGAAATTTGCGACATGTTAGTTCGCTCTGGTGCCGTAGACGTCGTTATTGTTGACTCGGTTGCTGCACTTACACCAAAAGCCGAAATTGAAGGTGACATGGGTGATTCTCACGTTGGTCTTCATTTTGCTCCATTGCGTCTTGTAGCGTAATACTATGTCACATAGGAAATAAGAGTTAAAATGTAAGAATATAATTACGTTTACATTTTAACTTTCATAGACTCTCGATTGAGAAGTAAAGGCCTACTAATAATGACAGATCAAAATAGAACCAAAGCGTTGGAAGCTGCTTTGTCCCAAATTGAGAAACAGTTTGGAAAAGGCTCGATAATGAAGCTGGGTGAAAATAAGACAATGGATGTTGAAACTATTTCAACAGGTTCACTTGGGCTTGATATTGCTCTTGGTGCTGGCGGTTTACCTTTTGGACGTATTGTTGAGATTTACGGACCAGAGTCCTCAGGTAAAACAACCCTTACTTTAGAAGTTATAGCAGAGGCGCAGCGTCAGGGAAAAACCTGTGCTTTTGTTGATGCAGAACATGCATTGGATCCAATATATGCTGAAAAGCTTGGCGTAAATATTGATGAACTTTTAGTGTCGCAGCCTGACACGGGTGAGCAAGCGTTAGAAATCTGCGATATGTTGACCCGATCAGGGGCGGTTGATGTCATTGTCGTTGACTCTGTTGCTGCTCTTACACCGAAAGCAGAAATCGAAGGTGATATCGGTGACTCTCATGTTGGTCTCGCTGCTAGAATGATGTCTCAGAGCATGCGAAAGATTACCGGTAATTTGAAGAAATCAAACACTATGATGATTTTCATCAACCAGATAAGGATGAAGATTGGTGTAATGTTTGGTAATCCGGAAACAACAACTGGTGGTAACGCGCTCAAATTTTATGCGTCTGTCCGTCTCGACATAAGACGTATAGGCTCGGTTAAAGAAGGCGACGAAATTGTTGGTAACGAGACTCGCGTTAAGGTCGTAAAGAATAAGATCGCTCCGCCATTTAAGCAGGCCGAATTTATAATCAAATACGGTTCTGGAATTTCGAAGCAAGGTGAATTAATAGACCTTGGTGTTAAGCATAAGTTAGTAGATAAGGCAGGAGCTTGGTACAGCTACAATGGAGATAGAATAGGGCAGGGTAAAAGTAATTGTATGAATTTCTTACAAGAAAACCCTGAAATCGCCGGCGAGATTGAATCCAAGTTAAGAGAGTTACTTCTTCCTAAAAAAGTAGATATGGAAGTAGATGACAAGAGCGAAGATAGTATATAACTATCGCCTGAAGTAACTATGCTTTTTGAACGGTCCTTCTTCAAGGGCCGTTTTTGTTGAGAGCAATTTAGAATGTTAATAAACAAAAACGTTCAAAGCTCGTTCTATTCTGGCAGTAGCCTTAAAAAATTTTGAAGAATATTTTCAAATCCCGGGCTCGAATGGGCTCGCGACTTTTAGTAACGGATTTTAAAGAGTTTATTTCTATTTAATCTGCAATAAACTAGTGAGTTTCAATTATAATTGCCGAGATATCATATGCCTAGTGCTTCAAATTATTATCAAGAAGTTCAATAAGTTGTGAAGGCACTTGCAGCCGAACACATGTTTAGTCCAACAAATTACGGTGGTCTGTCACCATCAAATTTTCACGCATCTATGGGCGCTGAACTTTCTCTAGTTCTTTTCTAAAGTATGTAAATTCATCGTTGAAACCCATTTTTTGGGATAAAGCCAACCCGAGTTGCAGCAATTCATATTGACCTTCAACGCTAGGACTTTTTGCTTTTAGAAACTCAATAGCTCGTTTGGTATTACCAACTTTGTCTAGCGCTAAGGCCAAAATATACAGATAGTTGCTGTTGCTAGGCTCGATATCGGTGGCAGTGGTAAAGTGTGTTATTGCAGCATTCAAATCTTTGCTGCGTATTAAGCGCATTCCTTCTGCGTAGTGCATTAACGGTGAGTGTTGATTGGCATTTAGGCCTTCTTCAAGTGTTGCTGCCTCTAAAGCGCTATCTCCCAAAGAGTGGTATAAATTTGCTAGGTTTATGTAATTAGGCTCAAAGAATGGGTCACGGGATATACCTGCCTCAAGAAAATCTTTTGCTTTCTCAAAGTTACCTTGATTAGCTTGAATAAGACTAGCGTTTAAGTTCCCTTCACCACGCCAGAGGTTTTGCCCAGATGCTTCGTATAACTCGTCTAATACTTTTGCGGAAATAATGGCTACTTCCCCCGAAGCTATTAGCTGTTCAGCAGCCGAAACTCTAACCGCTTTATATTCATCCGCCAAAAGCGCTTTGAGAAGCTCGACGCGTCTGTGTTTATCGACAAGAAATGAAATATTGGAAAATGCTAGACGAATTAGCGGGCTCTCGTCATTGGCCAGCATTTTGGCATACTTAAACGCTAGAGTCTGAACCGAAGCTGGGAGCAGTGAAACGACAGTCGCTCGTTTTATATCAGGTAATGCTTTGTTTTTCGCTAAGGAAAAATGCCTAATGAGTGTCAAGGTGTCGCCACTTAGCAATAACATATATTGCATTTCAGAAGGGTGTAAAGGCGCTGACGGGCCATGCCACTCGTCGATTTTGTCTTGCGCCCATTGCAGGCTTTTGTCTTCGTGGCAGCTATTACAGGCGTTAGGCGTGCCAAACTTCTCAGTAAGGTGCGGTGCTGGAACCTTGAAACTATGATCTCTTCGTTTATCAACGCCCATATAAGTATTCGTAGGCATATGACAATTTACACATTGTGAGCCCTGACTATTGGGTTCGTGCTTATGATGCTCGACGTCATCATATGCTGTTGCTTTGTGGCACTGTAAACAGAGGCCATTTCCTTCAACTTTCACTTTCGCAGTATGCGGGTTGTGACAGTCGTTACAGTTCACGCCGGCCTCAAACATTTTACTTTGTAAAAACGAGCCGTAGACATACACTTCATCCTTTATCTGACCATCAACATGATATTGCGGGGTAGTCAGCAAAGCGGGTTTAAATTGTGACAAGAAAGGTTCAGATGGTGTGATACCGTCCGTGAGTGGCGTGCGAAGCGAATGGCACGCAAAACAGCGTTCCATAAAACTGTTATCACGCTTTGGACCTTCCCATGTGGCTATCTTCTTGTCTTTACCTAACAGCCAGTTGCCAATATCTTGCTGTTCGCTTTCAGAAAGAACCGAGTGAGAGGAGCCCTTACCAGCATAGTGATTGTCGCCGACGTGGTCATGGCAAGATTGACAGGAAACGTTTATCTCATTCCACGTCGTATTGAAGGTGTCTTTTTCACTGTCGTAGTTTCTTCTTAATCCAGACGAGTGACAGTCCGCACACATACTATTCCAATTCTGCAAAGGCTGGAGCCAGTGTAGCCTATCCTGCCTGCTTATCTCCTCGTCGGGATATATGGGGTACCATTTTTGACCGCCGTTCGACTTATCTCTTGAGTCCCATGCAAATGGAAAGACCTGCATTTTTCCCCGTTCAGTTGTAATAAGGTATTCCTGAAGAGGAAAGTGACCGAACACATAGCTGACTTCGTAAACCCTCGGTTCTGTTTTATCTTCTTGAAACTCTATAAAGAACTTCTTACCTTTTTTATAGAATGTGGCTTTTTGATTGAAATGTTCAAATGTAATGTCATTAAAGTCGCCTAAAACTGTGTTTTCTGAGGCGATAGCCATTGCATTGCTGTGGTCTGACGCGAGCCATTGATGCAGCTGTTCTTGGTGACAGTCACCGCAAAGGTTAGCCTCACTGGGATAGGTGCTGTATGTAATTCCTGTGAGCAAAAGTAACAAGAGCAATCGAAACATTAAATTTAATGACTAAATAGGGTGCAAAAATTACAGTATCACGTTAGGCATGAACCAGTTAACAATTGATTAGCTTACGCTCTATTAATAACGTTCTTCTAATATGACTTGCAAAGTCCAAAGGCTTTTAAGAATCAGCAAAGAAGAGTTTCAATCGACCGTTAGCTTGGGCTTCGGTGAACGCATTTAGCTATCAAATCACCAATGTGGCTCTAAACTATGAACCGTAAAACGATGTCTAGGAACTAAATACGTCAATATCCATCATTGTTGATGACACAAATAAACCTAAATTTAAAAAAAATTGCTAAAAAGCCAATGCCTTTTCAGTTGCTAACTTTGTTGCTATTGTTCCTTCAAGCTCTGACAATCTATTACCCTCGTATTCGAGGCTATACTTACCGTCAAAACCTGCTTCAATTAGAATATCGAAGAGTAGTTTGTAATTAATCGTTACCTCATTTCCCTCGTCGTTGAAATCGTGCGCTTTTACGCTGACTCCTCTTGTGTAAGGTGCTAAATCGATAATTCCTTGTGTACGGTCGTATCTTCTTTCAGGTGTTATATTCCATCCTCCTAGAAAAAAGTTGTCTAAGTCTGTGAATAAGCCCAAATTTGGGTGGTTAACGTTCTCTATTAACATAGCTAACCAAGCTGCATTGTTAGAAGCATGGCCGTGATTCTCAACTAAGAGTTCAACACCGTAGCTTTGACACTTGCGTATTTCGGTGAATCCGATCGGTCGTTTCGGTTTTATCCGATCACTTTTTCATCTTCTTTTTCGTCCCTGCCAGCCAGTTTTACCTTAAGTGATCGGATTGGTCTAGTTTTCTCATCGATTCGCCAGCCAGTTCAATTCGATGACTGTTGTGCAATAAACGGTCGAGTAATGCATCTGCCACAGTGGGGTTACCCTGATGAGTTTGTACCATTCGGTAACGGGTAACTGGCTGGCGATAATGGTACTGGTGTTTTGGTATCGCTCTTCCATCACATCAAGTAAGTCATTAGCCTGACGTGCGCTCAGTTTTTCCATTCCCCAGTCGTCCAGGATGAGCAACTTTTTCTTAGCGAGTTGTGCAAGCTGTTGTCGGTAACTGCCATCGGCGTGGCCGATATTCAGTTCATCAAGAAGCTGCCCAAGTCGGTAATATCGCACCGTATGATGTTGTTCACAGGCTTGTCTGGCTAACGCGCATGCGAAGTACGTTTTTCCGCACCCTGTTGCGCCAGTAACGATAATGTTATGGGCACGATGTAAGTATTGGCCGCTTAACAGTGTGGCGACTTTATCTTTGCGTAGGCCACGCTCTGCACGGTATTCCAATCGGCTGGCATGAGCCTCTAAGCGCAAGGTTGCCTGGCGCAGTAAACGCTTCACTTTGCTGTCTTGCCGACAATGGATTTCATGCTGTGCCAGCAATCCTAAGCGCTCTTCGAAGCTCATCTCGTCGTAAGTTGTCGCTTGGCTTTGTTGTTGCTGTAACGCTTGAGCGAAGTGCCCAAGCCGTAAGCTACGTAGTTGCTCTTGTAATTGAGATTGTGTCATGGGTTTTCCTATTGATAGTAATGTTGGCCGCGGATATTGTGATGGGTGACAGGCTGCTCATCCTGCTCAACAGCGGTGCTCGGTATGCTTTCTTGATGATGTTTGAGTAAGTTCATCACCACACTCCGGTGAGGGCGTTCTAGCAGTAATGCCTTTTGGCAAGCGGCTTCAAGTCGCGCAGCACCATGTTGTTTAGTGAGGTTTAGGATAGCTAAGCAGCTTTTAATCGCTTGCTCAGGATGTTTGCGACTATGGATGTGCCACTGCACCACACCACGGGTACCCACACCGATATTCTCAGCCCAGTGCAGTAAGCGCTCAGCACTGAAGCGCTGTTTTACATGGCTGTCCGGCATGTGTTCTTTTTGGGTTGAGAAGCCGCCTTCTTTTGCTGATTTAGCGTGCTGTGTTACCAGTTGATTGTGATGATAGATGCTGACCACACTGCCACTTGCCTCTATGGTCACCGTGTTGCCCACTAAAGTGTGTGGTACAGAGTAAGCATGCTTTTGGTACAACACATGGTAATCCGGCCCTACCTTCGCCCATTTACTGTCGATGTACTCATACATGGTGCCAGGTAATGGCATTAAGGCTGGCTTATCGAGCAGTTCAAACTGTTCACGACGAGAGCCTGGGTATAAGCGTTGTGGCCGATTATTTAACTCTGCCATTAACACTTTAATCCGCGCATTTAGACCCGCTAGGGTGTAGAAGCTCTCACGTCGCAATCGCATTAATATCCAACGCTCAACAATCAGCACCGCATTTTCTGCTTTGGCTTTATCCTTCGGTTTATATGGGCGTGCAGGCACAATGGCACAGCCATAATGCCGCGCCATTTTGGCATAGTTTTCATTTAGCGTAGGCGCGTAGCGGTGGGCTTTGGTAACGGCCGATTTCAGGTTATCCGGCACAAGTAAACGGGGTACACCGCCAAGGTGGCGGAACGTTCTTACGTGCGCCATTATCCAGTCTTCTTCACGTTGTGAGCGACCAGCTTCAACATAGGTGTAGTTGGTTGCGCCTAAGGTCGCAACGAAGATTTGTGCGTGATAACGAACTTCGCCCGTATCAGGATTGATGATAGGTACCGTTGGTCCGCAATAGTCAATAAACAACTTATCGCCTGCGATGTGATGTTGTCGCATACTGCGTTTCTGCTTTTTAAGCCACCGCTGATAGTGCTCGCAGAACTGCGTGTAGCCGTAGGCTGACGCACTATCCTCGGCGCAATATTCTTCCCACAGCAAGAGCTTAGTCATGCCTTTGCGCTTCAACTCTTGCTGCATTAGCATAAAGTCAGGCAGCCGTTTCTGGCGCTGAACGGGACCCGTGCTATACAACTGCGCTTCGAGCGTTTTATCGTTTAGCGCTTCCGGCAACGGCCACGATAAGTCACTGGATTTAAAGCGCGAGAGTATTTCACTCACGGTTGAAGGGCCAAGACTTAAGCATTGGCCGATGTCTCGATGGCTTAATCCTACTTCGAATTTGAGACGCAGGACGTCTTTAATCTTTCTCATATCGGTTCTCTTTCTCGCCATGGCAGCTCATTCCTTCAATAAAGTGATGAAGTGGAGCTTACCAATTGATTTAATGAGAAAAAGAAGAAGATTTCGGGATTCCGATCAGTGATTTCGGAAAAACGTCATTTTTGATCGGATAACTCCGAAATAGGCGATCGGATTAGACCGAAATCAGTGATCGGATTGAACCGAAATGAATACTGTTCAGTTTTGGTCTAAGAATTGCTGGTTACTATCATCAATTTATAGTTCGGCAAACTTATGCTCATATCATCCAGTTACGCTACAACTCCTATACAGGCATATAAGCAGTCTGAAACAAAGCCACAAACTGTTGTTGATGAAGCGCCAAGAAGCCAGGGAGATAAAGTCACACTTTCAAAGCCAGCGTTAGACCTGGCTGCGCAGGAAAAAGATCGAGAGTTTTCAGATAGTTTTGTGATGAAAGTGGCCAGTCAAAACGAACAAAAAGCAGAAGAAATGCTTGCGGCTTTTACATACGGACTTAATAACCCTTTAATCGATATCTCAAATCTGGATATGGCTACAGGTGAAGGAGCAACTTACACGGCAACGGGTCAGCCAGTAACTGATGCAAGTGAAGCTCTCTTTGCCAGCCAAAACGAGTCATTGATTAAACGAAATGAAATTTTAATTGCTCAAGAACGAGAGAAAGGTACCCCAGCAGCTAAAATACTCGAAAAAGTAATGCAATCGATTGACCAGCAACCACAAAGCTATAAGGACAAAATAGACTGGTCCAGATTATCTTCATAAAATCAAAGACTACCAATAGATTTCGATATCAATTTATAACAAAAGGTAAGAAGCGGATATCACATCATTGAACGCCTGCTCTTTGTATTGTTGTTGAAGGCTGGGTACATCTCTTTCACAAGTAAACAGGCTGGATTGGCCGGGGAAACAATATGAACTATGGCGTTACAATATTATCGGCAGCGTCTGTCGAACGCTTGGAAACCCGCCAACTGAATCAACAGGAGATCACCGAGTTTGCCGCTATATTATCGCGCGCAGCCGGGCAACAGGAACCCGCCACTCAGTTTTTGCAGTCCTTATCGCAAGATGAATTAAAGTTGGTACAAAAGGCCCACAGTCTGGCCAGACCGATTCAGCTTTCAGCACTCTCCCGGGAGGGAGCACAAAACTTATTAAGCCAACCTGATGGCTCCGATTTGGTTGATTTAAATAATGATGGTTTGGTCGAAGTGGGTGAAGGCAAAACGATTCATTTCCCGCCTGTTAATGCGCCGGCAAGTGTAAAAGCAGCCTGGCAGAAAGCCACTGCGGAACTATCTGAATCCGAGAAAGCCACGTTAGCCCTGACCATGCATCATATGGTTTACGGGGTACATATTGAAAGGCCTGTTGATTTTTGCTGTACATATTTCACTCAGCAGTACATCGGAAGCCACATCATTGAAAATGCCAGTGATACCATACTGGCATAGTTTCTCGCTAACTTTTCATATCTTGTTGATATTGAACGATAATGTTTTATTCGAGCAAATGCATTTTCAACTAAGTGTCGATATTTATAAAGACACCAATCGACACTCTCTTTGTCTATATCTTGGCCATAATTACGTTTTGGGATGACTGAAATACCGCCTCTGGCTTCAATATATTCCCTTAATGCATCACTATCGTAGCCTTTGTCGCCTACGAAAATATTTACTTCCTGTAAGTGGTCAACCAAACTTTGAGCACGAGCAATGTCATTTCTCTGGCCTTCTGATAGCTCAAAATAAATGGGAAGCCCCCCACTATCCACGGCTAAATGGATTTTTGTCGAATTGCCACCACGGCTCTTTCCTATGCACTCATTGTCTGAAGTCGCAGCACCTGTACTATGCTGATGAGCTTTGACAATCGAACCATCAGCAAAGACCCAGTCATAATCAGCCAGTTTTGCTAACTCATTGAATAAATTATTTAATAAACCTTTCTTCGACCATAAATTGAAGCGTCGATAGATGGTACTCCAGCCTCCAAACTCTGTGGGTAAATCTCGCCACGGGATACCGGTTCTCAACCGGTAAAGTATCCCTTCAAAGGTCATTCTGTGTTCTGGTTTGTTATAAATGCGGCCTGTGCTCTTCATTACTTGAAGTAGCTTTTGCCACCGCTGATCAGTTAGCATTAGTCTTGGCATGGTATTTTATTCTACTCTTACTTAACTTGTAAAAGGCTCCAACGTTAAGTGAGGAACATTTCATTTTTTATCATCTCTGCTCTTTGTGAAACTGTGTATAGATCGTATATACAGTAACCTTTATCTACAAGTAAATATTTTATCGCTGACCGTAGGTTGGAATTATATTGTTCATTTACTCTCTAATAGGGGATCGGCTAACTTCACATCGTCACGTGCGATCGCAAAAATTCATTTTTTTCTAAACCATTTCAGGGGCGAGTGCTGTAACTAGTATTATGAAATAAATGTAAGGTTGTTCATGCTCTGGCTTTTAGGTCTTCACATCTTTGGTCTTCTGGTTTGGTTGGCAACCGTGTTGTATTTGCCAATCTTAATTGCTACTGAGTCGAAAATGCGCGAAGACTTTATCGATATTCCATTTGGAGTGGGGTCGGTAGCGCGGCTGATATTCGCGTATGTGGCTTCGCCCGCGGCTATCATTTCTATTATTGCGGGAACATTGGTCTTTGTAATAAACGACACCCTTACTTTCTGGCTGATGGTGAAACTAAC
>Ga0208684_1000054_pt1 | contig 105986 bp, 94 predicted proteins | sample MalvireepMed_b05_FD_184245 | JGI IMG/M metagenome (GOLD analysis project Ga0208684, IMG submission 184245) | Marine viral communities from the Global Malaspina Expedition - Malaspina viral metaG DeepMed_b05 (SPAdes) (version 2) | ecosystem: Environmental > Aquatic > Marine > Oceanic | place... | reverse complement strand
CATCGAGAAACAGTACGCCACCATGGGCCAATGAAATTTCACCGGGCTTGGGGTTCCCTCCACCACCAACGAGCGCAACACCAGAAGAGGTATGGTGAGGAGCACGGAAGGGCCTCTGCCCCCAGCGACTTTGCCAGTCGCCACTGTGGTGGCTGATGGACGCAACAGAAGCTGCAACCAGGGCTTCATCATTACTCATCGGTGGCAGAATTCCGGGCAGACGAGACGCAAGCATAGTTTTTCCGGTACCCGGTGGCCCGATGAACAACAAGTTATGTTGTCCTGCCGCGGCGATTTCTAACGCGCGCCGGGCACCGATCTGGCCTTTCACCTCAGAAAGATCGTTCGTCAGACGAGAAGTACGCACAGGTACATCCTCCGCGGTAACTTCCGCCAACGGCTGATTATTGTGCAGCCAGTTACAGACTTCAGAGAGCGAACCTGCGTGCAGGATGCTGCCCTCATGGCAGAGAGCAGCTTCGCCAATATTCCCGGTCGGGACGACCAGTGTCTTTCCTGCATGCGCAGCGCGCAACGCCGTCGGCAGGATACCCGTCACCGGGCGTAACTCGCCCGACAAGGTTAACTCGCCGACAAATTCATAGTCAGTCAGCTTCTCTTTCGGTATCTGCTCAGAAGAGGCAAGAATTCCCAACGCAATCGCTAAATCATAACGTCCACCTTCTTTGGGAAGGTCTGCTGGCGCAAGATTGATCGTGATGCGCTTTGCCGGAAACTCATAGTGACTGTTGAGAATCGCACTGCGTACCCGATCTTTAGACTCTTTGACCGCCGTCTCGGGTAAGCCAACCAGACTTAAAGACGGCAGACCACCAGAAAGGTGCACCTCCGCCTGAACCAAAGGCGACTCAATGCCCACCTGAGCACGGGTATAAACTGTAGAAAGTGACATCGGGCCTCCTTGCCGCTGTGTCCAGCTAGACTATAGAAGTACCCAGGTAACGACCATACGAAGAAAGACTGACACCTTTACTGCCAGTCACGTATCCTTTGCATCTGAAGTCCCGGCTGCGCCGTATTGAAGCAATAGAACCAACGAAGATGCACACACAAAGAGAAGAATTAGACTCTGAGTGTGGTTTGTAAGGAACGTACTGTGAACCGGCACTATCTGATATGTATTACGCTGAGCCTTATCCTGACTGGGTGTGGAAGCAGTGATAGCAACGAAGACGATGAGACTATGACCCCTGACGTTTCGATAGATAATGAGTGCGACTCACGCAAAACCAGTTCAACCGTCGCCGGCCTTGCCGCGACCTTGCTGAGCACAGCTATCCTGACTGGCTGTTCAGATGGAGACTCAGGTTCAGGACACACCGTTAGTGGCACATTATTTACAGCTGGGCAGACGGTCATCGACTACGACATCAATGACATCTACAGCGGCTCTCTGACCAACGACGATCCATTCAATGGCCAACCCTTGCCAAACGTGGTCACAGTACAAGGATTTGCTTCGAACACGCCGACCAATGCCGTGGCAGCGGGCGATGCGGAGTTTGAACGCTTCGCTAACGTAGCAGATGAAAGTGACTACTTTGCTGTGTCATTGCAGGGAGGTCAGCGCGTGGTGTTAAACGTCGTGGATTACTACGGCAACAATAATCCCGACAGCGCGTACGCGGGTGATCTGGATATGTATCTGTATCCAAACTCCGGTGGCGATCCAATCCGCAGCTCGCAATCTGAAACTAACCGGGAAGAGTTTTCTGTCCCCACAGATGGCGACTATATTCTGGAGGTGTTTGCCTACAGCGGCATCTCCAAGTATGTACTGCAAATTTTACCGACCAGCAATAGCATTTTACCTGTCACTTCAAACGCCAGAACTCATAGGCAATCGTTTAAATCTGGCGAAGCAATCGTACAGTGGAAAGACAGTGCGGATACTGCCGCGACCTCAGCCTTATCAGTCAGAGGCCATCGGGTAGAAGCGACCAGTACCGCGAAAGATCGTCCGGTCAAACTGAAACTTGATAGAGCGGCATCCGTTCAACGCCTGTCGGCCAGCAACGGGCAGGATCTGAGCGTATTCACTGCTGGCCGGGATACCCTGACTACCATCAAAGCACTGAACCAGCGTGACGACGTCGAGTACGCCGAGCCTAACTACATTAGATACGCTACCGCGACTCCTAACGACAGTCTTTATCGCTCACCATTTAACTATACTGATATACGCCTGCCGCAAGCCTGGGATCTGACCACCGGTTCATCCTCCGTGATCGTTGCCGTGATCGATAGCGGGGTATTCCTCAACCATGACGACCTGGCCGGCAAACTTGTATCAGGCTACGACTTTATCAGCGACCCTTCTGTCAGTCGCGATGGTGACGGCATTGACTCAAATCCGGATGACCCTGGAGACAAAACACAACTTTCCGCAAGTTCATGGCACGGAACACACGTAACAGGTACAGTCGCTGCAGCTACCAATAACCAAAAGGGAGTTGCTGGCGCTGGCTGGAATACACGAGTTATGCCTCTGCGTGTGTTAGGCCTCAATGGCGAAGGCTCGACCTACGACGTACTTCAGGCGGTTCGCTATGCGGCGCGGCTGAGCAATGACAGCGGTACTCTGCCATCGTCCCGTGCCGACATCATCAACCTGAGCTTAGGCTCCAGCTTCCGTAGCTCTGCGGAGCAGGATGCATTCACTGCGGCCCGTAATGCCGGGGTCATCATTGTGGCAGCAGCAGGTAACAGTTCAACGAATGAGCTTTTCTATCCAGCGTCCTACGACGGCGTTATTTCGGTCAGTGCCGCGGCCCCAGACAGAACACTCGCGGACTATTCAAATTTCGGTACGCGCATCGACGTCAGCGCTCACGGAGGAGTTCGATCAGACTTTGATGGTGACGGCCAGTCCGATAGTATTTTAAGTACTTTTGTAGATACAACCGATGGTACTCGGAAAAGCGGTTATGCCCTTTTAAACGGAACCTCGATGGCAACGCCACACGTGGCCGGAGTACTGGCTTTGATGAAAGCCGTTGATCCTACACTGACCCCAGCCGAAGTAGACTCCCTTCTGAGCAGTGGCAGCATCACCGACGACATCGGTGCCGCTGGCCGTGACGATCAATTCGGGCACGGGCTTATTAATGCACTGAAAGCAGTGCAGGAAGCCAATAACCTGGCCGGTGGCGGCAGCGTTCCGCAGGTTCCTGTTCTGGAGAGCGATCCAGATAAGCTCCAGTTCGACTCGGGCTCTTCGCTCACACTGACATTGGACAACGTCAACAGCGAAGCCGCTGACCCTGCGATCGCGACTGACGTCAGCGAAGACTGGTTGAGTATCAGCCCGAGTAATGTCGACAGCAATGGCTTCGGCGAATACCGGGTGACCATTGACCGCACTGACCTCGTCGATGGCATCTATGAGGGTCTGATTCGTTTTACACCGGATACTGGCAACAGTCTGGATGTAACAGTCACCATGCGGGTCGGTGACATCGTCGCCATTACAGATTCAGCGCCGCAGTATGTCCTGCTGGAGGACTCTGAAACCGCCGAGATCGTTGCAGAAACGCTGGTAAATCCAGATGGCAGCTACGCGGTTACCGACGTTCCCGCAGGGAGTTATCGAATCATCGCGGGCTCAGACATTGATGTAGACCTCTTTATTTGCCAGAACGGCGAAACCTGTGGCGGCTATCCCGACTCTGTCACTGAAGAAGTTGTCGAGGTTGACGGAGACGTGACCGACATTGACTTCGTTGTCAGCCTGATCAGCGGTATTGATGTCAGTGATGATGGTGGACTTGGGATTCTGCGTGCTAACCCGTCAACAGGCCATGAAGAACCTGAGCCAGCTGATAGCAGCACGAAAGACGAAAGCGACAACAAGCCTGTGCGCTCAGTAAGTCGTTAACCCATACTCCCTTCCGCTCAATCAATAAGGGCCGCAAATGCGGCCCTTTCTGTATTCATCATTAATAAACGAAGCTCACTTCTGCTTCTGCAGCGCTTCTTCACGACGACGCAGATCAAACGACGCCTGCTTCACTTTCCAACGGAAGAGACCACCCAGCCAGCGCTTGATGAATACGGCCTTACGACCGATCGGATGCGGGTTACAGATCATTTCGCCTTTCATCAATGATTTGTAGGCACGATCCGCGACTTCGCTGGCGTCCAGTTCAGACTTCTCGAAGACTTTATCAACGAACTTCAGCATCGAAGGATCGGAGGTTTTCATGGTCTTGTTCAGATTCGTGCGGAAGAAGCCCGGGCACAGTGCCGTCACTTTAATGTTATACGCGTGCAGCTCGTAGTACATGGTCTCAGAGAGTGCGATCACACCCGCCTTAGTCACATTGTAGGAAGCCATCGACGGCAGAATCATCAGACCGGCAAGCGAAGCAGTATTCATAATGTAACCGCTGTTCTGCTTTTTCATCACAGGGGTAAAGGTACGACAACCCAGAGCGACGCCTTTCAGGTTGATATCGATGATCCACTCCCACCAGGCCCACTCGCCCGCGTCAATGCGGTCGCCAGTGGCAACACCGGCATTGTTAATCAAGACATCAAGGCCACCCCAGCGCTCTTCGACATCAGCACGCAATGCATTCCACTGATCTTCAGAGGTGACATCCAGATAAGCCGTCCAGCCTTTACCACCGGCTTTCTCTACCAACTTCAGAGTTTCAGTCGAGCCCTCGCTGTTAATATCTGCAATACAGATATCGGCACCTTCTTTAGCGAAGCGTAGTGCCAGTTCACGGCCAAGACCGCTGGCCGCACCTGTGATCAGTACTTTTTGCATGATGATAAAACCCCGTAAGTTGTTGTTATTTTTTCTTGCGGTAAATGCTGCCCTTTTTCATTTCAGGGTCAACCGTTGTCTTAAAGCGCTTGTGTAACCACAGATACTGAGAGGGGTGCTCCCGTAACTGTGTTTCGATAAAGTCATTCGCCATTTGGGCGTCAGCTGCGTCATCACCACTCGGAATCGGTAAAGGATCATGCACAGTGACGGTATAACCCGAGTTGTCATCCTTACGGAAGTAGGTCATTGGCATCACCAGCGCCTTGCCTGCTTTCGCTATTCGGGAAGTCGCCGTAATCGTCGCCGCCGGGTGGCCAAAGAAATTTACGAAGATGCTGTTCTTACGGCCGAAATCCTGATCCTGGGCGTACCAGAGCACGTTGCCCTGACGTAGCGTACGGATGAATCCGCGAATGTCTTTGCGCGTCAGGCATTCATCGTACAAACGTCCGCGATTTCGCTCCATTACATAGTTCATCACCGGATTATCCTGCGGGCGATAGCTCACGCTCACACGTTGTACTGTACTGACCAGGCTGCCAGCGAGATCCAGCATGGAGTAATGAGCACCGAGCAACATCACACCCTGACCGTTATTCTGTGCCTCTCGCACCTTATCGAAACCTATAAAATCCGTACGGGCGGCCAACCACTGAGGATCACGGAACCAGCCCATAAAGGTTTCCATCAGACCGATGCCGTTGTCGATAAAGATCTGACGCACCAAAGCATCACGCTCCGCAGGAGTTTTCTCCGGGAAACAGATTTCCATATTTACTTCGGCAATTCGGCGACGGCTGCCCGCGACTTTATGCAGGAGCAAGCCAATCCCTTTGCCGATTCCCAACTGCCATGAAAAGGGCAATCGGGTCAGAAGCGCGAGCAATCCTACGCCCAACCAGATGGGCCAGTGCTTAGGGTGGAGCGGAGCTTTCAGCTGCTCCGCGCCGCCTTGAGATACTTCAGCCATTCAGCCAGTCCAGATACGCGTTAACGCCCTGTTCAACGGTGAAAAATTCGTCGGTGTAGCCAGCTGCACGCAGATTCGAGATATCCGCTTCGGTGAAGCTCTGGTATGCACCTTTCAGATGGTCCGGGAACGGAATGTACTCTTTCTTGCCATCGGTACCTTTCGCGCCATGCCACGCAACGACGGCATCTGCAACGTCATTGAAGCTCTGACATTTACCTGTTCCCAAATTGTAAATCCCCGATGCCGCTTTCTGCTGCCAGAACCACAGGTTCACTTTCACTACGTCGCCTACATAGACGAAGTCACGGCGCTGCTCGCCAGCACCCCAGCCTTCGGTCTCGCCAAACAGCTTGCAAACGCCGGCGTCCTTAATCTGGTTATTGAAGTGGAAAGCTACTGACGACATAGAGCCTTTGTGCTGCTCACGCGGGCCATACACATTAAAGTAACGGAAGCCCACAACCTGACTTGGAAAGCGGTTATTCGGGTAGGTAGCCTGCAGCTGACGAACGTATTGGTCGAACTGCCACTTAGAGTAGCCGTATACGTTGAGAGGCTTTTCATGAGCACGCTCTTCCTTGAACACGTCGCTGCCGCCGTAAACCGATGCGCTGGAGGCGTACAAATATGGAATCCCCTGTTCGAGGCAGGCATGCAGCAGAATCTTGGAGTACTCGTAGTTGTTCTCCATCATAAACTTGCCATCCCACTCGGTAGTGGATGAGCAGGCACCTTCGTGGAAGATAGCTTCAACATCGTCCAGCAGGCCATCATCAATCTGTACGCGCTGGATAAAGTCATCCTTATCCAGATAGTCGGCAATATCGCAATCGCTGATGTTATAGAACTGGCGACCGTCGCTCAGGTCGTCCACCACGATGATGTCGGTGCGCCCCATCGCGTTCAGGGCTTTAACGATGTTGCTGCCAATAAAACCGGCACCGCCTGTTACGATAATCATGCTTCTGTCTCCTGAATGCGTTTAACAATGGCCGTGGTTGAGCAGTTGTCTTTAAAGCTCAGGATGATCACGTCACCACCGTTTTGCTGTACACACTGACCACCAGCAATCTCTTCTATGCGGTAGTCACCACCCTTCACCAGAATATCCGGCAGCACCCGACAGATCAGGCGCTCCGGGGTATCTTCAGTAAAAGGCACCACCCAGTCCACGCTTTCAAGGCCAGATAACACAGCCATTCGGTGGTCGAGTGGGTTAATTGGACGTGCCGGGCCCTTCAGGCGAGACACAGATTCGTCAGAGTTCACCGCGACTAATAAGCGGTCGCCCAACGCTTTCGCTTCTTTAAGATACTGCACATGACCGGGATGAATGATGTCGAAACAGCCATTGGTCATGACCAGAGTTTCACCACGTTCACGGGCCTCCTCGACCAGTACCATCAGCGAGTCTTCATCAAACAGGCCAGCACCCTGCTGGCTGTCCTGACGCAGCTCACGGCGCAACTCTTCGGTTGAGGCCGTTGCGGTTCCCAGCTTGCCGACCACAATGCCAGCAGCAGTATTTGCCAACAAAGTAGCCTCTTCAAAACCCGCACCGGCGGCCAAAGACGCTGCCAGAACAGAAATCACGGTATCACCGGCACCGGTCACATCGTACACCTCGCGGGCGCGGGTCGGCAGATGGAAAGGCTCAGCGTCGCGACGTACCAGGGTCATGCCCTTTTCACTGCGGGTCACCAGTACGCCTTCGAGATCAAACTCTTCGACTAGCGCACGGGCTTTTGTAACCAGCTCCTCATCCGACGGAGCCGGGCCAACCACGGCCTCAAACTCGCTGAGATTTGGGGTAATCAGGGTCGCGCCCCGATATTTCTCGAAGTCCGCACCTTTCGGGTCGACCAGAACCGGAACATTCTGCGCTTTCGCGGCTTTAATCAGAGGCTGAGGATCTGCCAGAGAGCCTTTGCCGTAATCCGACAAGATGACTACACCCGTATTTTTTAAGCGAGCTTCAAACGACGCTTTCGATGCGGAGATATCCACCGCATGAAAGGCATCTTCAAAATCGAGACGAATCAGCTGCTGCTGACGGCTGATAATCCGCAACTTGGTGATGGTCGGATGGGTGTCGTGCCTTTGGAAATCACAAGTAACGCCGGCATCCTGTAACAGACCTTCAAGTAGTTGGGCGTTGTCGTCTTCTCCGGTTATCCCAAGGAGGTCAACCTGTCCGCCCAAAACCGCGATGTTCAGCGCAACGTTGCCCGCACCGCCTGCGCGGTTTTCTGTGTCCTGAATTTTCACCACAGGTACAGGTGCCTCGGGAGAAATGCGTGACGTCGGGCCACCCCAGTAGCGGTCGAGCATAATGTCGCCGAATACCAGAACCCGGGCTTTGTGAAAATCAGGGATAGTTACATCCATCAGGGGAGTCGCCGGTAGATCAGAAAGCGCGCAGTTTAACATAGGCGACCTCTGATTTGTGCTACTATCCGGGCCCGACATTCAGTACCCGGACGCACTGTGGCACGACATCTTTACACCCTGATCTACAGCCTGTTTTTACCCATTATCATCGCCCGACTTTGGTGGCGTGGACGCGCGAACCCAGGGTACCGCCAGCGTATCGCTGAACGCTTCGGGTTTCTACCGCACAGACCACGCCCGGGAGGCCTGTGGGTGCACGCGGTATCTGTCGGTGAGACGCTCGCCGCGGCTCAGTTTGTAAAACAGTTCATGGTACAGAACCCCGATACCCCGGTGATCATCACCAGTACTACCCCTACAGGCTCGGAGCAGGTCAAACGCATCTTCGGCGAGCGGGTCTTTCACATGTACCTGCCCTATGACCTGCCGTCCTTTATCAATCGTTTTATCAAGAGCATTCGCCCCGGCGCTTTGGTCATCGTAGAAACCGAGCTTTGGCCCAATCTTCTGGCGTGCTGTGATCAGCATGATCTGCCAGTCGTACTTGCTAATGCCCGCATGTCAGAACGATCCGCCCGTGGTTATGGAAAAGTGCCTGCTCTGACTCGTCCGATGCTGCACAGCCTGAATATCGTTGCCGTACAAAATCCCACTGACGGTCAACGTTTTATCGAACTGGGTCTTCCAACCGGACGACTGAAGGTTACGGGCAGCGTAAAATTTGATGTCACCCTGCCAGAGGGTTGCCACCAGAACGGTACTGCTTTGCGCGGGCAATGGGGAGCAGATCGCCCCGTACTCGCACTCGCATCCAGCCATCCGACCGAAGACGAACAACTGCTTGATATCTACCCAGCGTTAGAGAAAGCCATACCCGACCTTTTACTTCTACTGATTCCACGCCACCCAGAACGTTTTGAGCCAGTGACCAATGCTGCCCGTAGCCGCCACCTACGCGTGCATCGCCGTACCAATGGCAACGTTTCAGGCGATATTCAGATTTATGTTGCCGATACCATGGGCGAGATGCTGAATATGCTTGCCGCAGCCGATGTCGTCGTCATGGGCGGAAGCCTTTATTCTGGCGGCGGCGGTCACAACCCGATTGAGCCGGCGGCACTCGGCAAAGCCACCCTGATTGGCGCTGATCACATAAACTTCACCAGCATCGTCACTGAACTGACCGACGCCGGTGCTATGGCCGTGTGCGAAAGCATGCCCGCATTGCAGGGTGAAGTGATTCGCTTATTAAATAACCGCGATGCGCGCGAAGCGATGGGCCAGAAAGGGCTGGACGTGGTGGAGAGCAATCGTGGAGCGGTAGAGCTGCTGCTGGAATTGGTGAAAGAGCAGTTGTAGAACCAAGAGTAATTGGTACAACGGTGAGTTACGCCGCGTCGAATTCAATCGGTTTGATGCCCTCAAGATCCACCGTACTCCTTGCCACCCATAAATCGTACTGGTCTTGCATAGCTAGCCAGCTTTCAGGGCTTCGCCCAAGCGCTTTCGACAATCGCAGTGCCATTTCAGGACTTATACCACTAGTCCCTTTAAGTAATCTCGATAGCGTTGATGGTGCAACCGCAAGACTGGCTGCTAACTGCCGGGAGCTTATGCTATTTGGTTCAAGGTACACCTCACGAATGAACTCTCCGGGATGAGGCGGGTTATGCATTGTCATCAGTGATAATCCTCATAATCAAGAATATAGGCATTGCCGTCTCTGTACTCGAAAGTAATACGCCAATTGCCATTGACCCAAATAGACCAGCGCCCCCTGGCCTTGCCCTTCAATGAATGAAGTTTGAACCCAGGGATATCCATGTCGTCAACTGAAGTGGCACTATCTAAAGCAGCAAGCTGCATGCGCAACTTGCGAGCATGCTCTGCCTGTATACCCGAAGTACTACCCGTCGAGTAAAACCGCTTCAGTCCTTTGTGGCGGAATGATTTAATCATCGTCAGAGTGTAGCGCGTTGCGCATCTCGCAACAATCCTGCTGTCGTATAGACAGGTACAAATAGAAAACGCCCGCGCTAATATCAGTCAACGCGGGCGTTTTTGTTGTAAACCGGTTTAAGAGCGGCCTTACTTCATTAACACCTTCACATAATTCGGCAGCGCGAAGCTGGCCACGTGTACTTCCGGGTTGTAGTAACGGGTAGCGAAACCCGCCGCGTCATAGCGAGCCTGAATCTGCTCGGCGGTCTGTTTGCGCAGTGACTCATCGTCCGTGGCCCAGGCCAGTGTCATAAACCCACCAGCGTAAGTCGGTACTGGCGCAACATAGAAGCTGGCGTCGTTATAAATCTTGCTCAGACGCTGGAAAGTGTTGGTCACTTCATCGCCCTGCATAAATGGCACGCCATTCTGAGCTACCATAATGCCGCCTTCGTTCAGGCACTTCTTCTCATCGGCGTAGAAGTCAGAAGTGAACAGCACTTCGCCCGGACCAATAGGGTCAGTCGAGTCAGAGATAATCACATCAAATTTGTCAGTGCAGTTGGCGACAAAATCTTTGCCGTCGGCGATCACGATATTGGCTTTCGGGTCGTCGTAGGCACCGTCGGAGTGTTTCGGAAAGTACTCTTTGCACATATCGATGACGCTCTGGTCGATCTCAACCTGAGTCACGTGTTCGACATTCTTGTGGCGAAGCACCTCACGCAGGATACCACCGTCACCACCACCAATGATCAGCACACGCTTTGGATTCGGGTGCGCCAGCATCGGCACATGCACCATCATCTCGTGATAGATAAACTCATCTTTCTCGGTGGTCTGCACCACGCCATCGAGCAGCATCACACGGCCAAGAAACGGCGTCTCAAAGATCTCCAGATGCTGATGGTCGGTTTTTACTTCAAACAGCAGATCACTGACAGTGAAGGACTGGGCGTAGTCGTCGTAAAGGCGCTCGCGGACGAAATTGTTGGCACTCATATGGGGTTCCGAAGAGAATATTTAATCGCGAATTATAACTGCCACGTTTAGTCCAAGCCACAAATGAGAACAAGATCAGGAGCGTCATCCGTTTGTAGCAAAGAGTAAATTTACATGTGTTTACTAACGCTAAATCGGCAATAGAGATAGAGTTTTTGGCGCTGAATAACAGCGAATACGCAAAAGGATTGCATATGAAAACAAGAACAATTGCTCTGGTCCCCCTGGTCGTTGCCATGTTTGGCTGCGGTGCAGATGACGACTCTAAAGACCCGACGGAGCGTATGTTGAGTCTGGACGAGCTGGAAGAGGCTATTCCAGTTGCTGCGCAAGGCACTGATACTTCACTCACAGGTTTGTGGCTAGTGCAGTTTACCTCACGATTATCTATAGATAGCTCAACCGAAAACGACGAGGCAGGAGAGCTGCATTACCTGCACGGCCGGCAGGCTACTCTTATCACCGAAACAGAGAGCGGTTTTAAAACCAGCTTCTGCGGAAGCTATGCGTTTCACGGTGATATTAACTTCTCAAGAGTGCCGGGGGCAGACGGTACGTCTTATTCCGCGGGGCTTGTTACAGATACTACCCACTTCAACCTCAATATTAGTGACAACCTTGAGATAGAAGGTGAGCTAATGATACAGGTAGATGACGACGCTGTCGGAGAGTATCAACTCCTTGGAGTAAAGCTCAGCGATGCCACAACATTTGCTGATGCCAGCAGCGAGCTGGATATCAGCGCAAACCTGATACTTGAGGGTGAACAATATGAGTTCTCCGAACTTGGCGGTATTCTGACCTGTATAGGTAGTGGTGCGGGTGGCGCAAAAGATTATGAAAACGACCAAGAAACTACGGCATATCACTCTGGTCTAAGTACAACTGGAGGCGCTTCAACAGCAGTGAGCTTTGCATTAAGCGAGCTTGAATGTCCTTTAGGTATTAATAATAACGGTGAAGAAGTATCGGCAGCTGCATGCGATGGCATAAACGCGGCAGAAATTAAGGAAAGTCCGTTCGATGACAGCGAAGTGATCCTTGATACAAGGTTCCGCGTTGAAGCCGAGGATAATCCTCAGAGGGTTTTTGAGTTTAACGCCAGAATTGGGCTTCCCGAGGCTTGATAGTCAAGTTGGGACTTCCAACGAAAAGGCCAGCAATGGCTGGCCTTTTCGTTGGTTAACCACCGTAAGCGATTACTGCTCAAGCCCCGCAATAAAGGCTTTGAGGTCTTCAGCAGTCTGCTTTGGCGCTTCCAGCTGAGGCAGGTGGCCAATACCTTCCATCTTGATAGTAGTCACATTCTGCATCAGCTGTTCGAGAACATCCGTTGCACCAACGTTCAACACACGGTCTTCAACACCCCAAACCAGAAGGGTCGGTGTCTCAAGGCCAGTCACACGTTCTTCAACACTGTCCGATTTGATCTGATCAAAAATATTCTGTTCAAGCTCGAAGTTGTCGATACGCTTTTTGGCCATCTGATCCAGTACGAAACCCGGCACAAACGGCGGCTCGCTCATCACGATGTCAAACACGTCGCGGAATTCATCTTCGGTTTTCGCCGTCAGTGGGTTTTTACCCGTCTCTTCAACAATAGTCATGACTTCAGACTTAGGAGCAGACCAGACACCGCCGGGATCAAGCAGCCAGAGGCTTTTCACTTCTGCTGGGTACAATGCAGCGTAGGTCATGGCAATGTGACCACCCATTGAGCTGCCCCCCATATGGATCTTACGGTCCAGGTTCAGTTCACTGAACAGCTCATGCAGGCGCTTCGCCTGTGCGGTCGGCGTGTAGTCAGCCGGGTTAGGTTTAGATGACTCACCAAAACCAATGTGATCAGGCACGATCAGGTGGAAATCTTTCAGATACGGAGCGGATTCGGTGAAGTTATCTTTGTCAGCGCCAAAGCCATGCAACAGAACTAGCGTGTCAGCCTCTGTATTTTCTGATTCAAGGTAAACGTAAGTCAGGCCGCTGGGCAGAGTAATTTCTTTCTGTTCCAGGTCTCCGAGACCACGTTTCACATCAACCAGAAACGCTGCGGTACCCGCTGGGGCAACCATAATGGTGCCTGTTATACCTAAGACTGCAACCACAGCCAGCGCGGCTATTGCTTTCACTATTTTCATTATTGCTCCTCTGAGAGTCGGTCATTCACTTATCAACAGGCAACATAGTAAGGTCTGCCCACCATGATGCCCGTATCCTTTCCGGCCTGATTACGAATTTCGTGGCTCGTTTTGTTACATTTTAAGCCAGTCGTTTGAGGGGACCTTCCTGTACCTTCTACTTATGCCGGCCTCAAAGCCGATGTATTCGTACACCCACACGTCGAATTCAGAATCACTTAAGGTCTTCGCTTTTGCCTTACGCCGTCGATATTCGTGAGGCGGAGGGCAAGAAACTGAGCAGCCCTCGTACACATCAAGATAGGCAAGAATACTGTCATCCACGCGGTAGATATCGCCCTGCACGGCTATTGATGACAAGCTGTCTGATACGCGCTCTGGCGCCAGCCATCCAGGATAGAGCCCCAGACTGATTAACTGACCGGGCAGGGTCGCAGCACCTTCATGACGGTCTTCCGTCAAAAGTTCTCGTGCCCGATCAGCCCCCGAAATATTTCCGGTGCCGCGTGCGGCAGGCCTTAAGCTGCCGTAGACAAACAGGTAATCGCCTTCCATTTCTTGATATCTGTGACAAATTTGACAGAAATCGTACCGGAAAACGCTGAATTTGTGACTCCCTCCTCAAATTAACATCCTTGTCATTAAGGGCCCGTTTTTATCCCCCAATGGATTGCTATGGTAGTTAGCCGATTCACTGAATTACAACGGCAAGGAGTTGTTATGCAGACCAGGCGCTCAGTACTCTCTACCTTGATCCTTGCCTCTGTTACCAGCATCAGTGGGTGCATGAGCGATACTTCAAATGCAGAAAGCGCACTGGGAGATAGCTCGCCAGCAGGCGTGTGGTTTGTGCAGGCAACGATGAACGACCTGATCAATAGCTCTGGTACCGATATCAGCACTCAGATGTCCGGTCGGCAACTTGTCGTGCTGGAAGAGATTGGGCACGGAGAATTCCGGCTACACGACTGCGCTGCTAATTTCACGCCTATAACACTCCACCAACAGGCTTCACAGTTGCACGGCGCCTATTCACTTACCGACAAGGCCGCAGCTACGCCTTACAGCGAATCAGGCTCTCTGCGCATCACTCTGGACGAAGACATGCTGTATGGGCAATACAGGCACTTCGACAGAAATCTTGATGGCTCGTGGGACAGTGAGCAAACCGCCTATTTCGAGGGACATAAGGTCACCGCAGCAGAGACACTTGAAGCACTCAGCCGGGCTGAAATTGATGGAATACTCGGTGGCGAGGCAAACCGCTCCGCAACGGCTGATCCACTGGGTGCTACCTGTAGTGGCATCGCAAGCATTACAACAGACGGTACGATCAAAGTAAGACCAACATCCCAGGCCGTTGCAGATCTGCTAAGGCCGGAGCGGCAACCCGACCTTTTCGTTGCTTCAGAAGGTGGGCGCTGATTTATTCAGCGCCCTGTATCTCCATCGAATCTACATTCTGGAAGCCACGCGGTAATTTGTTTCCGCGGCGACCACGCTCGCCCTGATAGTGCTCAAGATCTGAAAACTTGAGTTTCAGGTGACGCTTGCCGGCATGAACCAACAGGGTATCCCCTTCTTTAAACGCAAGCGTGGCAACCATCAGCTCTTCTCTGGCGGCCGCCCGGGTGCCATTGATGTTGATCATCTTGTTGCCTTTACCGCGCGCCATCTGTGGGAGGTCAGCCGCAGGGAAGACCAACATCCGTCCTTCATTACTCACCGCAGCAATCCAGCTCTTATCCGGTTCGTCGATCAGTGTCGGTGGCAACACTTTCGCGTTGGTCGGCACAGTAACCAGTGTTTTACCGGCTTTGTTTTTACTCTGCATGTCAGCAAGAGTACCGATAAAGCCATAGCCCGCGTCGGTGCTTAGCAGGTAACGGTCATCGTCTTTACCCATCAGTGCATTCGTGAACAGGCTTCCTGCAGGAGGGTTAAGCTTACCGGTGAGTGGTTCACCCTGCCCCCGTGCTGAAGGCAGTGTATGCGCCTGCAAACTGTATGACCGGCCAGTGTTATCAAGGAAAATAACACTCTGATTCGATTTACCTTTGGCCGACGTGAGGAAGGCATCACCGGCTTTGTAGCTCAGGTTCGCACCATCAACGTCATGGCCCTTGGCGGCGCGGACCCAACCTTTCTGCGACAGTACCACCGTAACCGGATCTGCAGACACCAGCTCGGTCTCGCTGAAGGCTCTCGCCTCGGCACGGGTAACTACCGGAGAACGACGTTCATCGCCATACTGTTCGGCGTCTGCAGTAAGTTCTTTCTTGATCAGGGTTTTCATACGACGCTCAGAACCCAGAGTTTTTTCGAGCATATCGCGCTCTTTCTCCAGTTCATCCTGCTCACCGCGAATTTTCATTTCCTCGAGCTTGGCGAGATGGCGAAGCTTTAATTCAAGAATCGCTTCAGCCTGAATATCTGAAATACCAAAGCGTTCCATCAGTACCGGCTTCGGTTTGTCTTCGGTGCGGATAATATCGATAACCTCATCGATATTGAGGAAGGCGACCAACAGGCCTTCAAGGATATGCAGACGCGCCAATACTTTATCGAGACGATGCTGCAAACGTCGACGCACTGTACCAGTACGGTACTCCAGCCACTCACTGAGCATGGTCTTAAGATCTTTGACCTGCGGGCGACCATCAAGACCGATCACGTTCATGTTAACGCGATAGTTCTTCTCGAGGTCAGTAGTCGCAAACAAATGCGCCATTACGGCGGCTGTATCAACCCGGTTGGACTTAGGCACGATCACCAGGCGGGTTGGATTCTCGTGGTCTGACTCGTCGCGCAAATCAGTGACCAAAGGCAGTTTTTTGGCCTGCATCTGTGCCGCAATCTGCTCCAGAATTTTAGCCCCGGACACTTGATGAGGTAACGCCGTAATCACAATGTCACCGTCTTCCATGGTGTAGACAGCACGCATTTTCACGCTGCCCCGGCCGGTTCTGTATATTTTGCGCAGATCATCACGCGGTGTAATGATTTCGGCTTCGGTTGGAAAATCAGGGCCAATCACATGTTCACACAAGGCATCAATGTCGGCTTTTGGTTCATCCAGAAGACGAATACAGGCCGAAGTTACCTCACGCACATTGTGCGGTGGGATATCTGTCGCCATCCCCACGGCAATACCTGTGGTGCCATTCAGCATCACTGTTGGCAGGCGCGCAGGCAGCGTTGCTGGCTCATCCATGGTGCCGTCAAAGTTCGGCTGCCAGTCGACTGTTCCCTGCCCTAACTCGCTTAGCAGCACATCAGCAAAGGCAGATAGTTTGGCTTCGGTGTATCGCATCGCAGCAAAGGACTTAGGATCGTCCGGCGCACCCCAGTTTCCCTGACCATCGACCAGCGGATAGCGATACGAGAATGGCTGGGCCATCAATACCATGGCTTCATAGCAGGCACTGTCGCCATGAGGGTGATATTTACCCAGCACGTCACCCACGGTTCGGGCTGACTTCTTGTACTTAGCCGTCGACTTCAGACCAAGCTCGCTCATGGCATAAATAATACGGCGCTGCACTGGCTTCATTCCGTCGCCTACATGAGGCAGTGCACGATCAAGAATGACGTACATGGAGTAGTTCAGGTACGCATTCTCTGTGTATTGTTTGAGTGACTGGCGTTCTACGCCATCATCGGTATAACTGATCTGATCCGTCATAGTATCCGGTTGTCTGCTCGAGGCCCGTGGCAGGGCCATGTTTAAATTATTCGGTGTCTGACTTAACGATTAAACTGCGTGTCGGAATAGTGCCTGAGGAAATCATCCGCCGCCATAGGACGACCATACAGGTATCCTTGCAACCATTCACAGCCCAGGTGTCTCAGAGTCTCGCCCTGCTCTTCATTTTCAACGCCTTCGGCAACCACTTCAATATTCAGGCTGTCGGCCATGGCGACAATCGCCCGGGCGATCTCGTAGTCGTTGTCCTGGTCGTGAATGTTACGTACGAACGACCGGTCGATCTTAAGCACACTGACAGGCATTTCTTTCAGTTTGCTCAGAGACGAATACCCGGTACCAAAATCGTCAATGGAAAACTCCACACCGAGTGCCCGCAGCTGATGGATCTGGTTATTCACCTCAGTCATCCCCGACATCATCAGCGACTCAGTGACTTCCAGCTCCAGCCAGGTGGGCTCAAAACCGATCTCTTTCATGATGGTTTCAACCGTCTCGGCGAAACGACTATTGATCTGCATGGCCGACACATTGACGGCAATCTTCTCAAGCGTCATCCCCTGCTGACGCCAGCTCATGTACTCGGCACATGCTCGTCGCAATACCCAAAAGCCCAGTTCACGAATCAGGCCGCTACTTTCAGCCAGAGGAATAAACTCGTGGGGAGAAACCTGACCGCGTAACTCATGAGGCCAACGGATCAGTGTTTCTACCCTACGCGGGATTCGCTCACCCGGTCGGAACTGCCCCTGAAACTCGAGGCTGAATTCTTCGTTCTCGACAGCCTCGCGTAAGTCTTGCTCCAGCGATAACTGACTGCTCTTGTGGGCAGACAATTCCTGCGAATAGATACAACTTCGATTACGGCCAAGCGCTTTGGCTTGATGAAGTGCCGCGTCAGCATGAACAAGCAGAATATCGCTGTTGTCACCATGCTCTGGCGCCAGAGCAATCCCGGCACTGGCATTGATACTGAGCAGGTGCCCTTGCAGCTGGTAGGCCCGCGCCAGCGCTTCGAGAAGCTGCGCACACTTGCTCTCGACGTAGGCTTTATCCGCCTGAGTAAGAACGACGACAAATTCATCGCCACTCAAACGGGCACAGATATCACTGTCACGTAGATTGCTGCTCAGGCGGTGTGCGACATCCCGAAGAAGCAGATCACCGACCGTATGCCCCAGCGCATCATTCACTTCACGGAAGCGATCCAGGTCGATAAAAATGACCGCCAGAGACTCATCATTCCGCTTTGCCATCTGCAATGCGAAGGTCAGTTTTTCATGCAGCAATGCTCTGTTCGCGAGCCCGGTCAGGATGTCGTGACGCGCTTGATGCTCAAGCTCTTTCTGCTTTTGGCGACTTTCAGTGATGTCCCGGCAGGTCAGAAGCACGCCAACACATTCTTGTGTATCACTGAACAATGGCTGTCGGTTTATTTCCAATAGTACCTGCTCTCCGTCTGGCCCAGGCAACCACTCTTCTGAACGTATCGCACTGCGGCGCTCAATGGCCTCAACGTCACGCTGACGCATTCGCTCGGCGCTCTGCACATCGAAGAAATCAGTATCACGCTGGCCTTTAATCTCATCGGCCGGCCGGCCAAGAAAGCGGCTGCCAGGCCCATTGCAAAGGCGGTAAACGCCACGGCGATCCTTGTAGAACACCATTTCAGGCAGTGCTCCAAAGATATTACCCAATAGAGCCGTATGTGCGCCAAGCTGGCGGTCACTGCGCGCACGCAGCTGTCGCTGCTGAAGCAACAGCAGCACCGTGAATACTGAAATCATGGCCAGCAGCAGCACTGCCAGAATCAGGTCAAACGGTTCAGCAGCAATACCGTCAGCCAACGCAGGCAGCGGAGCCAGTAGCGCGCTGCAAGTGAGCGTGCGGAGAACAATCAAGCGGTGGAAAATCAGAGAATCTCAACCTCGTTGCCGTGCGCTTCCAACCACTCCTTACGGTCAGAGGAACGCTTTTTCGCCAACAACATATCCATCATTTCGTTGGTACCGTCGCCTGGCTCCAGCGATAACTGAACCAGGCGTCGGGTATTCGGGTCCATCGTGGTTTCGCGCAACTGCATTGGGTTCATTTCACCCAAACCTTTAAAGCGCTGCACATTCACTTTGCCACGTTTGTTCTCGGCCTTGATGCGTTCAAGAACGCCCTGCTTTTCACCTTCATCTAACGCGTAATAGACATCCTTACCGACGTCGATCCGATACAAGGGCGGCATCGCGACATAGACATGACCGTCAGCCACGAGCTTGCGGAAGTGACGCACGAACAGTGCACACAGCAACGTCGCGATATGCAGACCATCGGAGTCAGCATCGGCGAGAATACAGATCTTGCCGTAACGCAGACCATCGAGGTTATCTGCCGCAGGGTCAATCCCAAGCGCCACGGCGATATCATGCACTTCCTGCGACGCCAGAATCTCTCCGGACTCGACTTCCCAGGTATTAAGAATTTTACCGCGCAACGGCATAATGGCCTGAAACTCACGATCGCGAGCCTGCTTGGCAGAACCGCCCGCCGAGTCCCCTTCCACCAGAAACAGCTCGGTGCGCTCTCCGTCCTGCCCCGTACAGTCCGCAAGCTTGCCCGGTAAGGCAGGGCCCTGAGTAATCTTCTTACGTGCAACTTTCTTGGATTTACGCAAACGCGACTGCGCACTGGAAATCGCCAGTTCAGCGAGGCGCTCAGCATCCGCAGTATTTTCATTCAGCCAAAGTGCGAATGCGTCTTTGACTACGCCAGAGATAAAGGCCGACGCTTCGCGAGAAGACAAACGCTCTTTGGTCTGACCCGCAAATTGAGGATCGGCTAATTTTGCCGACAAGACATATGAGCAACGTTCCCAGAGGTCATCCGGGGTTAGTTTGATGCCGCGTGGCAACAGATTGCGGAATTCACAGAACTCTCGTAAAGCATCAAGCAAACCAGAGCGAAAGCCGTTTACATGCGTTCCGCCCTGCGCGGTAGGAATCAGGTTAACGTAGCTTTCCTGAAGCAGCTCGCCGCCCTCAGGGAGCCATACAACCGCCCAGTCCACACCTTCAGTGTCGCCACTCATGGAACCAGTAAACGGATCTTCCGGAATCACTTCCCAGCCGGTTGTCGATACTTTCAGATAATCTTTAAGGCCGTCTTCGTAGTACCACTCAGCGCTGTCTTCAGCATTCGGCGCGGTGAACTTAATTCGCAATCCAGGGCACAGAACCGCCTTGGCACGGAGGTTATGCTTCAGGCGGGCAACCGAGAACTTCGGTGTGTCGAAATATTTCGGGTCAGGCAGAAACCGTACACTGGTGCCGGTTCGTTTCTTACCGCAGGTATCAACCACCTGCAGATCAATCGCCTTGTAGCCATCCTTAAAGCCGATGCGCTGGACCTGACCATCGCGCCAGATAGTGACTTCAAGCACCTGCGAGAGAGCGTTTACAACGGAAACACCCACCCCGTGCAGACCACCAGAAAACTGATAATTATCGTTACTGAATTTACCACCGGCATGCAGTTGCGTCAGAATCAGTTCGACACCGGAAAGGCCGTGTTCAGGGTGAATATCGGTAGGCATACCCCGGCCATCATCCAGGACGGTCATAGAGCCGTCCTCGTGGAGCGTCACCTCGATTTTGCTGGCGTGTCCTGCCAGCGCTTCGTCCACAGAGTTATCAATCACCTCCTGGGCGAGGTGGTTCGGGCGAGTCGTTTCGGTATACATCCCCGGGCGCTTGCGCACCGGGTCGAGTCCACTCAGGACTTCAATCGATGAGGCGGTGTATTGCTTTGACATCTGTTCCCCGGTCAAACCATAAATTGCAGTGTTGCCACGGAGTATACCGGGGCACAGGGGACTCTGCCTACCAGAGGCGACTCAGGTGTCCCAGCATCTGCGGAACACGATGAATAAAATTCTGAAAACTATGATCACCACCGCCTTCCAGCCACGCCGGACATTGCTGATAGAGCTCAGCCGCGTGACGATAATCGAGCGTTTCATCGCCTGTTTGCAGAAGCAACAGCAGATTATCGGGCTGTGTAATAGCTGGCGTATTCAGTGCTTCAAGTTGATGCAGATGCGCTTCTTCGAGCAAAAGCGTTTCGCCTGTGTGGAAATGCGTGTGCTCGCCCAGATAGTGTCTGAATAGCTCGAACGGTCTGACCGCAGGGTTAATCAAGACCGCGGGAACGTCGTGCTTCTCGGCCAGAAAAGTCGCGTAGAAGCCCCCCAAAGAACTGCCAACGACCCAGACCCGTTCGTGTTTATCACGCAACTCGGCCAGGGCCTGCTCAGCCAGAGCGATAGCATCCTCCGGGGCGAAATGGATAAAGGGCGCGTTAATAGAACCGAGCTCGGGGTGCTCGCGGAACAGAGCCAACATCTGCTGCGCTTTCTCAGACGCGGGAGAACTGAGAAAGCCATGGAGATAAAGGCAGCCGCTGTTTTGCACAGAGGCTGGAATCTGCATATCAATATCCTGTCTGGGTACGATCTACCGCAAAGGATACATGGCTCAGACGTTCGACGCCTGTGCTGATGCGTCCGTCTTTGTGCAATTCCAGCCAGCGGAAACCGGGCGCGGCCTCGTCAAGGCTGAAACCGCTGGTCTGCGGTTCGAACTGAATACAGGTCGATGGCGTCGACATCAGACGCAGGCCATTCACGTAACCATCACAGCTCTGATGAACATGGCCCCAGAGCACACCCTCGGCATTATCATGGGCACTGAGGATATCCATTAATGCCTGGCGATTGCGTAAACCGATGTTGTCCATCCAGTCGCTGTTCATTGGAATTGGATGATGATGCAGGCAAACGAGGGTGTGCAGATCATCCCGCTCCGTCAGGGCACGTTCGAGCATGTCCAACTCTTCCTGCTTGAGCTGGCCAAACACGGCACCTTCGACCTGGGAATCAAGCATCACAATCTGCCAGTGCTCGCTGCGGATCACTTTGTGCAGATGATTCCGCTCGCGTCCGACTTTCTCAAGGTTGCGGGGCTCGTCATGATTTCCGGGCAGCCAGAATACCGGCGCGTCGAACCGCGCCATGGCATCATCAAGTAAGCGGTAGGATTGCTCACTGCCATCCTGTGACAGATCCCCTGTCACCAACATCGCATCAGCCTGAAACGGAAACGCATCCAACTGAGACAGGACAGCATGCATACTGTCGTACGTAGGTACACCCAGCAGCTTGCCGCCGATATCCCCAAATAGATGGGTATCGGTCACCTGCACGATGCGCAATGTCTCGGCGGATGTCAGTTGGAACACGTTGGCCTCAGTGTGAATTTCAGTGGGCTGAGACTATATACTAGACGTCTGTCGAAGCCTCGAACGGAAACCCATCACATATCGGAATATACGGGCCAATATACGAAAAAAGTACCAGCCTGGCCGCGATGGCCCGACTCAACACACGAGCCTAAAAGGTAGGGGTAAAACTGAACGGCTGCTCGACATGCCCATGCTGCAGACAATGATCAAGCCAGTCAGCCAGAAACTTATTCAGCTGAATTTTCTCATCGGGAAGACGCATCTGAGGATTAGGGTATTGATACCTGCCCTCGAACTTATGCTGATTCTGATAACTCAGCACCTCGGCCATACTGGCGTCGTGGTACAGACGGACATTCATTGACGGCGGTGTAACCCACTCCGGGCTCAGGCCCTCCTGCTGTACCGTCAGCATCGTGGTGTATGGCTGAACCTCATCAATTCTGATCCGCACCCGGGCGCTCTGATCACCCACCCCTGTGATCGCAAATGTGCGCTCACCGCCTTCGTCTGTCTCAGGCAGTAAGCGCAGAAATCGCAGGTAATTCGATTCAGCGACAGAAGCCATTTCCTGTAGGTCAGGGACGTAGCGTTTACGGCGCAAGCATTCTCTCCAGAGTAAATATCAAAGACCCAACACCTTAGCAGGGCGCATGAAAATTTTCCTGATCAGCGCCGTTATCGGCACTGTCAGATATGACTACCGACGCATGATTAATCTTCAGCCATTGTAACGCCATTATGGTCGCTGCGTTGTTGATGGTGCCATCTTCCACAGCACGATACGCATCGTCAAACGGCACCACAAATGCACGGATGTCTTCGTGTTCGTCATCCAGACCGTGCAGACCACCCATGCCCTCACTGTCGATCAGCCCGCAATAAATCGCGACCTTTTCACTCGTCCCGCCGGGCGACACCCAATAATCACAGACCGGGATCAGCTTCGTCGGAACTGTGCCTGCCTCTTCTTCTGACTCGCGCAAGGCGACGTCTTCAGGCGTTTCGCCCTCTTCCACCATGCCCGCGACCAGTTCTATCAACCAGGGAGAACGGTCATCAGCAAGTGCTCCTACCCGAAACTGCTCAAGGAGCACCACTGCATCTTTCTCAGGGTCAAACAGCAGGACGCAAACCGCCTGCCCACGCTCGAACAGCTCTCGGGTAAACGGGCCCATCCATTCACCGTTAAAGCGTTTGTGGCGAATGGTGAGTTTTTCCATACGGAAGAACCCCTGATATGCGACTTCTTTTGCCTCCACGACGACATCGGCGGCTGTCATGGGAGTAGGGAAAACGGACATGCTTGACCTATCTATATATCTATACAAGAATATTCGAATAAACACCGGCAATACTGACTGTTCTCTCAGCAGCAACAAAGGTGAAACTGAAAGCCGGATAATTTCTGTTAGACTGGGTGCACCTCCGGAAATTCCAGGGGCACCTGAGAGCATTTTATACCTTCTCCTGGGAAAGGCACCTTTATGAAAAAACTGCTTACTCTGACATCTGCAATCCTGCTGCCATCGGTTGTTACTGCTGCAGATCTCAGCACCATATACGACATGGCCGCCAGCAACGACCCTCAGATTGCTGCTGCCCGCGCCAGTCGCGAAGCAGATGCATATAACGTCATGATCGCCCGTGGCGCATTACTGCCACAGGCAGAAGCGAGCTACACGCACACGAACGTCGAAATCGAAATTGATGGAGTGAACGGCCTCGTTACTGATTACGAGCTGGGCGCATTCTCTGTTACCGCCGGAATGTCACTGTTCAACCTGAATAGTTGGTACACCTACAAGGCCGCACGTGCTGGTAACGACAACGGCATTTACGAACTGCAGATGGCCGAACAACAGCTGCTGCTGCGAACGGCCGAAGCTTACTTCAATGTCCTGCGCGCTGAAGATAACCTGTCGACCGCCGACGCTGAACTCAAAGCCGTACAACGTTCACTGGAACAGACCAAACAACGCTACGACGTCGGTCTGACGGCGATTACCGATGTTCACTCAGCGCAGGCTGCCTATGACCTGAGCTACGCTAACCTGCTCGGACAGCAGGCAAACCGCCAGATTCAGTACGAAACACTGGAACAGCTGACCGGACAAACCATCAGTGACGTTGCAGCCCTGAAAGGGTCGGTAGAAATGAACCGCCCAGAGCCTGCCGATCCTAACTCCTGGGTCAACTCAGGGATGGATAAGTTCCCCGGGCTGCGCATGGTCGATGCTCAATTAGAAGCTGCTCGTCTTCAGCGTAACGCCGCCCGTGCAGCACACCTGCCCACGGTCGAAGTGTTTGCGAACTACGAGGACGGTGATCAGGCGACGACCATCACAGAAGACCCAGCTGGCATCACACGAACGGCTTATGGCATCACAGTTTCCGTACCGCTTCTGGCGGGTGGCTCTCTGTACGCTCAGACCAAGCAAGCTGCTCTGAACTATGCTGCCGCTGACTATCTGCTTGAGAACGAACGACGCACAGTTCGTCAGAATATCCGTACTCTGTACCTGCAGGTCCAGAATGATGTTCTGAACATCAAGGCACGCCAGCAGTCGATCCGCTCTGCACGTAGTGCACTGGATGCGACCCAGACAGGTTATAAAGTCGGTACCCGTAATATTGTTGAAGTGCTCGACGCACAGCAGCAGCTGTACGGTGCAGAGCGTGACTACGCAAACGCGCGTTATGACTACATCATCAACCTGCTGACCCTGAAGTACTACGCAGGCACGCTGAACGAAGGTGACATCAATATGCTGAACGGCTGGCTGCAAGGCTGAACAGCTTTCAGTAAGACACCAACCAGCGTGAAAAAAGGGGCCTTGGCCCCTTTTTTCGTGTTCGTTTACTTCCCCCAGTAAAGACGGGGCGTCTGCCCCCTGTTATCCCGCGCCGCCACTGCTATAATCGCGGGTCTTTGAATTCGCGAATCATGCACGAGAGCGTGCAAACCACAGGAATATTCACCGTGAGTGAGAGCCGCCATAACATCAAAACCTTCCAGGGCCTGATTGCTGCCCTGCAGGAATACTGGTCCGAGCAGGGCTGTGTGATTAACCAACCACTCGACATGGAAGTGGGTGCTGGTACCTTCCACACCGCTACCTTCCTGCGCGCAATTGGCCCGGAGAACTGGAGCTCTGCTTACGTTCAGCCGAGCCGTCGCCCGACCGATGGCCGTTATGGCGAGAACCCGAACCGTCTGCAGCACTACTACCAATTTCAGGTGGTGATGAAGCCGAACCCGGTCAACATTCAGGAACTCTACCTGGACTCACTGCGTGCCATGGGCGTTGATCCGCTGGTACACGATATCCGTTTCGTTGAAGACAACTGGGAATCCCCAACACTGGGCGCCTGGGGTCTGGGTTGGGAAGTCTGGCTGAACGGCATGGAAGTAACTCAGTTCACCTACTTCCAGCAAGTGGGTGGCCTCGAATGCTTCCCGGTGACTGGCGAAATCACCTACGGTCTTGAGCGTATCGCCATGTACCTGCAGGAAGTGGATTCTGTCTACGATCTGGTCTGGACCTACGGCCCGGATGGCAAAGCCGTCACCTATGGCGACGTGTTCCATCAGAACGAAGTTGAACAATCGGCCTACAACTTTGAGCACGCCGATGTCGATTTCCTGTTCACCGCGTTCAATCAATACGAAAAAGACGCGCTGCGCTTAATCGAAGCGAACCTGCCTCTGCCTGCCTACGAGCAGGTTCTTAAGGCGTCCCATACTTTTAACCTCCTCGATGCACGTGGTGCGATCTCGGTGACCGAGCGTCAGGGCTACATCCTGCGCGTGCGCACCCTGGCTCGCGCAGTGGCTCAGGCTTACTTCAATAGCCGTGCCGAGAAAGGCTTCCCACTGGCGGACGACGCCAACCGCGCTGACGTACTGGCTAAGTACAATGCCGAAAAGGCCCAGAATGAGGCCAAACAAGAAGCCCAGCAGGAGGAGAGCAAGTAATGGCAACTGAGAATTTTCTGGTAGAACTGGGCACCGAAGAGCTGCCACCTACCGCATTGAAGAAGCTGTCAGACGCCTTCACTGCAGGTGTTGAAGCCGGCCTGACCGACGCTGGAATCAGCTTTGGCGACGTGACCAGCTACGCGGCACCGCGTCGTCTGGCGATCACCATTGAAGCGCTACAGACCGAACAGGAAGACAAAGAAGAAACCCTGTACGGCCCACCCGCCAAGATCGCCTTTGATGCCGACGGCCAGCCCACCAAAGCGGCAGAAGGGTTCGCTTCGCGCGCGGGCGCGACCGCCGCTGACCTGCAGACAGCCCCGGATTCGCACGGCAAAAACGCCGGTAAGCTGATGATACAGCGCACGATTAAGGGCAAGCAGACCAGTGAACTCCTGGGTGACATCGTCCAGAACAGCCTCGACAAACTGCCGATTCCTAAGCGCATGCGCTGGGGAGCATCGCGGGTTGAATTCGTGCGTCCGGTTCAGTGGCTGGTCATGCTGCTGGGCAATACCGTCGTCGACGCCGAAGTGCTGGGTCTGAAAGCGGGCAACACCAGCCGTGGACACCGCTTCCATGCGCCGGGCGAAGTGACCATCGCAGAACCGCTGGCGTATCAGGAAACCCTGCGCGGCGCGTATGTAATGACCAGCTTTGCTGAACGCTCCGCTCTGATCAAAGAACAGGTCACCGCCGAGGGTAAGAAACTCGGTGGCGAAGCCATCATCGATGACGACCTTCTTGATGAAGTCACCGCACTGAACGAGTGGCCGGTGGCATTGGCTGGCTCGTTCGATGAAGACTTCCTGCGCGTTCCGCCAGAAGCGCTGGTGTCTTCGATGAAAGAACACCAGAAATACTTCCACGTGATGAAAGACGGCAAACTGCTGCCTAATTTCATTACCGTGTCGAACATCGAATCAAAAGATCCGGCGCAGGTGATCTCGGGTAACGAGAAAGTGATCCGCCCGCGTCTGGCGGACGCCGCCTTCTTCTGGGATACCGACCGTAAGCAGAAGCTGGAAAGCCGTTTTGAGAAACTCGAAAACGTCGTCTGGGTGAATAAACTCGGTTCGATTGCCGATAAAGCCCGCCGTATCAGCGCACTGGCGACCCGTATCGCCGGCGAAACCGGTGGCGATGCTGCACTGGTTCAACGCGCAGCGCAGCTGTGCAAAAACGACCTCGTCAGTCAGATGGTCTTTGAATTCACTGACCTGCAGGGGCTGGCTGGTAAATACTACGCTGAACACGATGGCGAACACGCTGACGTTGCGGCGGCCATGGTCGAGCAGTACATGCCTGCTTTTGCCGGTGATGAACTGCCTGCAACACAAACCGGTACCCTGATCGCACTGGCCGATCGCCTCGACAGCCTGGTTGGCCTGTTTGGCCTTGGCCAGATTCCGACAGGCTCGAAAGACCCATTTGCCCTGCGTCGTGCATCGCTCGGTGTACTGCGCCTTCTGGTAGAAAAAGAAATCGACATCGACCTCAGCACCCTGATCGACTGGGCGCTGGCATCGAAGTGGAAAACAGCTCCTAAAGCCGATACCAAAGCCACACTGATCGAATACATGCTGGATCGCTTCAGCGCCTGGTACGCAGATGAAAACATCCCGACCGGCGTATTCCAGGCAGTACGCGCTCTGGGCGTCACCAACGCACTGGACGTGAACCGCCGTGTGAAAGCTGTGTTCGAATTCAGCAAGCTCGATGCCGCCGAATCACTGGCCGCCGCGAACAAGCGTGTATCCAACATCCTCGCCAAAAACGGCGGCGATACAGTCGAAGCCAAGGTTAACGGCGAACTGCTTTCGCAGAACGAAGAGCAGGTACTGGCCCGCGAAATCGCCGCCAAACAGCAGGCACTTGAGCCATTGATGGCCAACGGTGACTACGCTGCCGCGTTGAACGAACTGGCTGGACTGCGCACTGCCGTCGATGCCTTCTTCGACAACGTGATGGTGATGGCCGATGACGACGCCGTGAAAAACAACCGGCTGGCATTGCTGAAACAACTGCAAGGATTGTTTATTGGTATTGCGGATATTTCGGTGTTGTAAGCGTACTTCGCGCTACTAACAAGCCCGACATGTAGAAGTACATGTCGGGCTTTTTTGTTTAACAAACAGACATCTGTCACAGCGTGACTATGGCCTGATCCGGCCCGCATTGTTACACTCGGATCAATTCAGGATTATCTGCAACGGACTATGTTTAAGCGACTCTTTGCCTCCCATAAAAACCCTTATGTACCGGGTCTGGATAATCCAGAGCGCGTCTCTGTGTCTCTTGCTGGCTGCAAGCTGGATATCACGCTGCCACCGCACTATTCCTCAGCGGGCTTTGACGCCGATGTTGAGCCGAAAGATATCCCTAATATCCACGAGCGTTCTATCTACGACTACGGTCACGAATACGAAGACAATAAGTTCAGCTACGCCAACTGCATTCGTCGGAATTGGGAATTTTTTGGTCCAATCTGGAAGTTTGATTCCATTGGTATGACCGATTTCCAGGTTACGTCATTGAGGGTTGACTGCCTTCCAGAAGGAATGAGTTGTTTCAACCCCGCCATTCTGGAACAAGTGGTCATGCGCTACTTGTATGAAACAGGCCCTGCAATGCCTGATTATGGCCGGAAACTCGCACCAGTAAACTGGCAAGTTGAGATCAAGCAAGGCAACCCATGGATACTGTTCGAGCAACATAAAGACCTACCTGCTGACAAACCAGAAGAGCATGAAGACTCTAATTTCAAAGCCTTCGCCGTGACTGCTCTGGACGATCATTACATCCTGTTCTTACGCTTTATTAATTTCGGAAGCATGCCAGTTGCAGAATCAATCGAGGCTGCAAACAAAGTCCGGGATCTGGTTATCGGTAGCATTCACTGGCAACTGAGTGATCACGCCGAGGAGCGAAAGCAGGAGGTCATATCCAAGTACCCCAGTACCTCTATTACTCCCGATCGCCAGCCAGCAACCTGGAGGTATCCAGCAAAATGGCGTGACGGAATTGCAAGTCAGGGCGAGACGCGTGCCGTCATTCTAGAACCAGGCGACCCCGCACCCGAATTCCATATTGAACCATTACACGGAGAGTAGTTATGACAGTTAGTAAGGCCGGATACGCTCAGATATTCAGTAGCCATGAATCTGGAATCGCACACAATGTGCACATTCCGGAAAGCCAAAAAGCATCGTGGGAGGCAATAAAGAACTCCCACGTCGGTAACTACTATGAAACCACACTTTTAAGAGCGGTATTACGCCTGGCCGTTGGAGATAAAACGGTCGCTCCCAAAGCGAGCATCGGTGCATTCAGCTTCTCGTACACGACCAGTGCTGACCGGAAAGATATATTCATCAACCTGATCAGCTTTAAAAATGATGCTCACATTTCAGCCAGAACCCCGGGTATTTACAAGCCACGGTGGGAAGGTGATAGTTGGGAAGTATCTGAAAGCTCAAGCCCTTCTACTGCAATGGATTTAGATCACGCTTGGTCAAATAATGCTCATGTCGCTGCCATTTCAGGAAAGTTCGAAAACAAAGAGCGAGCTGGGCGAATGATGGGTGTTCATATTGAAAAAGCCTACATAAAAGGCAGTAACGCACTCTCAGATGCTCGCCAACGAGGTAACCATTATTCCCTGTTTTGGCTGAACAACGAATTCACCAGTAAAGAACATATTCAAAGCCTTGTCTCGATGATTCAGCATGCGCAGAAGCAGAGTAAGAGCATGAAGTGGCTGATCCACGGAGAAGGCTGCGGCACATTCGTACAGGCACTGCGCTTTATCAAAGCGAACCCAGTTGCCAGCGATATCATCACTGCGCAGAAAGGTATGGGCAATCAGGATGTTTTCTTTTCAAACCCTCGTGGACGCCACACGAGTAAAAAAGATCTGGAAGCGATCTGTAAGTCCGTCGGTATGAGTTTTGTCGATGTGAACCTTAATAAGAATGATGTTCTACATAATCCAGACGCTCGCAACGATGCACTGAAAGAAATTAGTAAAGCGGCAGGTGCGGTTGCTTTCACCGGTGCTGGCGCTCACTTTGCGGGTGAAGCCGGTGTCGAAAGTGTGCAGAAACTTGTCGAGCTTGCAGCTTCAAGCCCAGCAGGTCTGGGTTCTGCACTGGCTATTGCCGGTGGCGTCGTAGTTATTGCTGGTAAAGCCGCCAGCCTGTGCGGAATGGCACGCAATATAAAAGGAGCAGCCTCTTCAACGTTCGGTGCTGGCAATCAAAACTGGGCATCCTGAAGTAACCTAATAAAAAAGCCCGACCATCTATGATGGCCGGGCTTTTTATTTAGAGTGAAATTAAATTACTCCGCTTTATGCCCGACACCCGCCGGATAACCGCGACGAATTTCTTTCATATGAATGCGGCCTTCAACCGGATCGTCACTGTGGTCCTGCCACTGCATCCACTGGGTCAGTGAAATAGACAACTGAAGTGAATAATCCAGAGATATCCAACTGGTGCGTCCGCTGTCATAAGCGGGTACGCCCTCGCCCATAATATTGACCGGGCCAGAGCCTGTTTCGACGGTCATGTTGAACGGTTCAGCAGCAGGCGTGTTAGCAAAGTAAATGCTGTCTATTTCAGCGAAACCAATACCGTTGTTCACAGTCGCCGCTGCACCGCTACGATCTTTACCCACAGTCGGGTTAGCCGCATTGGGGGTGACGCATTCTTTGGTCAGTGCAGAAAATTGGGACAGCAGTGGCGGAGTCGTCAGATTTTTATCCGGCACAGATGCAGTGCCATGACAGGACATACATGAGCTGTTGGCATTATCCGCCGGGCCGTTTAAGCGGTAGTTACAACCGAGATGCCCCATCCGCTTCATCACATCATCACCGCCGTATTTGTTCAGTTCATCAACGGTATCCCAGAAGATAACTTCCTCCTGAAATCCATTGATTTTCACATCAACCGGGTGATTGTAAGCAAGCTGACCTTCAGGTGGCGTGTCGTTACCCCACATAACACCGAGCAGTGCAATTCGCTTCCACGGGTCTTCAACGTCGGCTTTACGCTGGCCATCGGCGACAAAGGTACCAAATACCCATTGCGTACCCTGGGCACGGCTGTCTTTTACCGCGAAATCGAATTGCAGCAGGGTGACATTCCCCCACTCAGAAGTGCTACGTGGACACTGCTGGCTTTCTTCGATCAGCGTACATTCTTTGCCGTTGGCGGGCGTGCAGCTACAGAAAGTCGGGTCAGAGATGTTCGCGTCCCAGCTCGGCAGATTTTCCATCACGGGCAGCAACTCAGGGCTGAGCGTGTTGAACAATGGCTTACCAATGACCGCGCCTTCGTCAAAGCTAATATCATCCTGCGGAATCTTAGCGGTCCCATCAGCCTGCCAGACAGTACCCAGAGTGTAAGCAGCCGTGGCATTAAAGAAACCCACCGCCCACATGGTGCTGGCCTTGTCACCCTGAGGGGTTGAGAAGGTCACTGGTGCTTCACGTGTCAGGCCGTGCGTAAATTCACGTCCACTCGTGGGATCATAGGTTTGATATGGAATGTTGTACCAAGGGCGAACCTTGTTGTTACAGACATCCCAGTCTTCAATACCTGCGCCCTGATTAACGTTGCCGTCCTGGATGTACTCCATGACCAGCCAGCCGTATTCATAAGCCAGCTTCGCTTTTTCTTCCTGAGACGTACCTTCATCGAAAAGCGCATCGAATTTGCTGTCACGCCACTTCTGGCTTGCAGAATCATCCACCGGAGAGCGCGGGAAATCATCCGACAACTGATACACAGGCCCTGTCCAATCAGCCGGAGGAACGTTACTGACTTTCTGACCGACCCATTGATCCTGAAATGCCGGGTCCTGCCAGTAACTCGGATAGGTACCGGAGCATGTACCGTTCGTCGCAACCACCTCTTCCTGTTTGTTATCACCGCAACCTGACAGCAACAGACCGGCACTGCATACGGTTGCTCCAAGTAAATGTTTTATCGTTTTTATATCCATATCCATCTTCCTTTATGACGTGATGGGGGTGTTGGGGACCATGAGGTTAGCAGAAGGAGGCTTACTTTATAGCCGGATTCGTAGCTAGCCATGTGTCGGGATATGACAGTGGCGACAGACGTACGCCATCAGATAGCCCATGACCATAAGTGTCTAATGCCGTCACGACCTTGCGACTTCCGTTATACTCCGGGCTTTGTTTAACCAAGGCCCGGAGCTTTTCTATGAAACTCATCATCCTCGATCGCGATGGCGTCCTTAATCAGGATTCCGACGCTTACATTAAGTCGGTTGATGAGTGGATTCCGCTGCCGGGCAGCGCAGAAGCGGTAGGCAGGCTGTGCGACGCAGGCTACACCGTCGCTGTCGCCACTAACCAGAGCGGCCTGGCGCGCGGTTACTTCTCGCAGGCCGACCTTGATGCCATGCATGATAAAATGATCAAGCTTGCGGCTGCTGAGGGCGGCGAATTTGCGCATATTGCATTCTGCCCGCACGGCCCAGATGACCACTGCGACTGCCGTAAGCCACTGCCCGGCTTAATTCATCAGATCGAAGATGCATTGAAGGTATCAGCAGAAGGGGCCTGGATAGTTGGCGACTCCATCCGCGATCTGGAAGCCGGTGCGGCGGCGGGCTGTAATACCGCGCTTGTACGAACCGGTAAAGGTGAGAAAAGTGAGCACAAACTCACTTCTCACCCTTCACTCGCTCAGGCTCCCGTGTTTGACGACCTGGCCACGTTTGTTAATTGGCTTATCGCCGATCAACCTTAGTTGCCGACCGGTTCCCACGGTAGGGTGCCCGGCGCAGCCTCAATAAAGTTGAGGTATTGCTCAAGGTGATCGACAAGGTCGCGGATGACTTCCTCTTTGCTACAGCCGAACAAATCGTACCCCAATGAACCATGGCTCAGGTGCACATCGGCACGCCAGAAGGTCGCCGACTTTGCACCCGCTGGCCGATAATCCGGGGCGTCATGCTCTGTCGCTTTTACCTGATAGAAGAACTCATCCACGCCCTCCCGGACGAGCGACATTGAGACCTCCCCAGTAGCACTGCTGACGCGCACGTCCCAGCCATGAGAACGTAGCTCTTCACTGACTTCTTCCAACGCCGGTGTAACAACGCCTTCGATGTATTTCTCGACCTTATTGGCCCCGGGGAATTTCATCATGCCATTCAGGCGTTTACGCCAGTCGCCTCCTTGGCTGTGTGGACGCACAGGTGTGATTGCGTTAATCGAACTATCCCGGTGCCCTTCGATGACCAATGCACGCCAGAGACCAGCAACCGCCAGCAACATAATGATGCCAAACGGTAATGCACTGACGATCGTCATGGTCTGCAATGCACTTAAGCCGCCAGCCAACAGCAAAGCCGCCGCTATGCCCCCCTCAAGGAAAGCCCAGAACACACGCTGCCAGACCGGTGTCTCGAGCAAGCCGCCAGACGCCAGTGAATCAACCACCAGAGAACCCGAGTCCGATGAAGTCACAAAGAAGGTAATGATCAGGAAGACCGTGATGATCGACAGGAAGAACGACATCGGCAAGCGATCATAGAATTCAAACAGTGCCACGGCATGGTTAGATTGTACTTCACCAATCAGCGCGTCTTTGCCCTGCTCCATAATAAGGTGCAGTGCGGTGTCACCAAAGATGGCGAACCAGAGGAAGGTGAACAGAGTCGGTACTGCCAGCACCCCGAATACGAACTGACGAATAGTACGGCCACGGCTGATCTTCGCAATAAAGAGGCCCACAAAAGGCGCCCAGGCAATCGTCCAGGCAAAGATGAACAGCGTCCAGTTACCAATCCAGTCGCTGTGCGTATAGGCCTGCATATTGAAGGTGCGTTCAACAACACCACTCAGATACGCCCCGGTGTTCTGCAGCAAGGTATTAAGAATATGAACACTTGGCCCCACAGCGAAGACAACGGCCATCAGAAAAACAGCCAGCCCCATGTTCAACATCGACAGGTTCTTAATCCCCTTATCCATACCTGCGACCACAGACGCCGTCGCTGCCAGAGTAATCACAGCAATGGCGATCACCTGCACAGTCGTGCTTACCGGAATCGCCGGCCACAGGTAATTAATACCTGCATTGATCTGAGAAACGGATAAACCCAGCGTTGTGGCAAGACCGAACATAGTCCCCAGCACAGCAAAGGTATCGACGATATGCCCTGCCCAGCCGTGAATTCGATCACCAATCAAAGGATACAACGCTGAACGCACAGACAAGGGAAGGCCGTGCCTGTAGGCGAAGTAAGCCAACACTAACCCCATCAGGCCATAAATACCCCAGATATGCAGACCCCAATGAAAATACGCAATCTGCATCGCCTCTTTAGCGGCGGGCACCGTTTCAGCAGCCCCGGCCGGAGGCGTCGAATAATGAAGTACGGGCTCGGCCACGCCAAAGAATAACAACGCGATACCGTAGCCCGCTGAGAACAACATGGCGAACCAGGCGGGAAAAGAATACTCCGGCTCTGCATGATCGGAACCCAATCGAATGTTGCCCCAACTACTGAAGCCCACCACCAGAATGAAGATCAGAAAGATCGCCGTCGCTAACATGTAGAACCAGCCAAACGTCTGGGTAATCCAGCCCAGCATACTGCTGAACAGATTCCCTGCTGCTTCAGGGTTACTTACCGTGCCAATAATCAGCAGGGCCGCGACAATGATGGTAGGCACAGCAACGGGCATGAGTAATGTTGCCTGCAGGCCTTTTCGTTCGAGATTCATTCAACACTCCGGTTTGTAGGGTCCAGGGCACCCCTTCTCAACGCGGAGTGCCGTATAACCCTGACAAAGCCAGCGCCAGATAGCAAATCGCTACTTTTCAGCAGAACGCTTTCGCCGTACTCTGGGATAAGTGCTGTTCACACTCCTGAGGGGTAAACGATTGCCTGAGACCACTGCTCGCTCTGAGTTACTCGCCGCCTGCCGCACCATCATCTTTATGATCTGGATGACCGTACTCACGCTGATCTGGATTTTGCCTGCTCTGATTATTTCACCATTGATGGACCTGCCCGCGCGGCATCGTCTCATTGGCCGACCATTCTGTATTGCCTGTGTCTGGTCCGCTCGCCTGCTTCTGGGCCTGCGCTGGAAAGTCATCTACGAAGGTGAGTTACCATCACGGCCTTCCATTATCGTGGCCAAACACCAAAGCAGCTGGGAAACCTTTATGCTTCCCGCGTTGTTACCACCTCAAGTCCAGGTCATCAAAAAAGAGCTGACACGCATTCCAATTTTCGGATGGTATCTCGCCATGATGGGGCCAATCACAATCGATCGGTCGCAGCGCACAACAGCACTCAAAGAACTTGTTAAGCAAGGCACAAAACGACTCAACAACGGCTTTCATGTGTTGATATTCCCCGAAGGGAGTCGTGTCCCCGCCGGTGCACGCAAAGCGTTTTCTAAAGGGGGCAGCATGCTCGCCAGCCGCGTCAAGGCGCCTGTAATTCCCGTGGCTCATAACGCCGGAGACTTCTGGCCAAACCACCACTGGATACGTTACCCCGGAACAATCACTTTGGTTGTAGGGGCTCCACTTGATAGTAAAGACTTACCAACTAAGCTGCTTCATCAGCAATGTGAGGAGTGGATAAATCAACGCGTCGACAACATTTCTGCAACGCCATTTGACGGTACTGTTATTACTGAACTCACCAGCGGAAAACGTTTCTGATCACTGCAACACTCTGCATGATATGATGCTCAACGCTATTCACCAGGGGACATACAAGGGGGCGTTATGGTGATTGAAGTGAGTGGTATTTTTGGCATTCTGATTCTGATTGGCGATATCTACGCCATCCTTAATACCGTTCAGGCGCGCACGACTCTGGGCGTCAAAGCTGCCTGGATTGCAGCTATCCTGTTACTGCCGGTTGCAGGCCTGATCGCCTGGTATTTCTTTGGGCCGCGCGAGCCGAAGGTCGGCTGACCGACCTTCGTTTTCTGCTCTGCTCAGCGGCTTAATTATCGCCGCTGTCTGAACTGGAACTGGCACTCGGAGTGCCCGAACCCTCTGCATCCTTTATTGCCCGTTCTTTACCTGCGGCTTCTTCAGCACGCTTTTCCACTTCTTCGACTAAGCGAACATTCGCATTCGGCGCCTTGCCCTGCTTATCTTCACCGAAGTAGATAGTCTGATGTGGGAATGGGATTTCGATATTCCGCTCATCAAAGGCAATCTTCATGCGGCGATTAAACTCACGGCCAACATTCCACTGCTGAATCGGCTTGGTCTTAATCCGTGCCTTAATCATCACCGCACTGTCAGCAAACTGATCAACACCCAGTACCTCCAGGGGCTCCAGAATCCGATCCTGGAAGTCTTCGTCTGCGCGCAAGTCTTCATCCACCTCGCGCATAATCGCCACCACTTCGTCCGTGTTCTCACGGTATGCCACACCCACATCCATCAGGTAATAGCTGAAGTCTTTGGTCAGATTGGAGATGATCGAAACTTCACCAAACGGAATGGTGTGTACAGTGCCATCCAGATCGCGCATCTGGATCTTTCGCAGCGTGATCTTCTCAACCAGCCCAAAATGATCATTAATCTTGATGACGTCACCAATTTGCAGCAGATCCTCGAAGACGACGGTCAACCCGGTCAGAAAATCCTTCACCAAGGTCTGCGCACCAAAACCGACAGCAATACCCAAGACACCTGCACCGGCCAGTAACGGCATAATGTTGATTCCCACCTCTGAGAGAATCACCATCACCGACAGCAGTGACAGAGTAATCAACAGGATATTGCGGATGATTGGAGTGATCGTCTGAAAACGCGAGCTGTTCAGACGCTCGTGGCGGAACATTAACGACTCTAGTAAGGCATTAACACCTTCCCAGATCGAAGCAAAAACCAACGCAGCAAGCGAGATCGACAGCACAGTACCTAGCAGGCTACCAAGCCCCGTCATGCTCTCTTCGCCAAAATACACCGCTACGACGTCGAGTGCTGCGTACCCCACAAGAATCAGACCTAACGCATAACCGATGGCACGCTGAATAGTGAAGATTGAGCTGAAGCGCTCCTTATCCCAATGCAGGCGCTTGCGTACGCGCTTCATGCGCTTATCCAGAAACCGACTCAGGTAACCATTCAGAAAAATACCCAGCAACACCAATAAGGTAGTTACACCGAACGCCAGCACATCACCAATGATGTTCTCGGGCAGCCCATAGCTTTCCGTCAGTGCCGTAAACTCGCTCAACACGCCTGAACCAGTGCTATCCAGGCCAAAGACTGACGCCAGTTCAGGCTCGGGTTCAGGCTCTGCCTCCAGCATCAGCTCAAGCTTCTGAATCAGGTCCTGCCGCTCTGTTTCACTTTCGAGAGTACCAATCAGATTTTTAACCGCTTCTCTATCGACCGCCTTGCCATCGCTGGAGCTACCGGATGACGCAGGTGAAGCAGGCACTGCCCACACAGCAAAGGACGAAAGTAACAACAGGCACACAGCCAGTAGACGCATAGTGTTCTCCAACAAAATTATGAACTTATCGACCAGTGAATCGGCGCGGGGTTCACCCCGAGTGGCCATAATGCCGCCTATCTCAGGCTAACAAGTCATTGTGACATGCCGGCGATCTTGGCTATAACTGGTACGAGACTTTAACTATCTGCGCAGGAGAAGGCCATGAGTACCACCGCCGAGATCAGCATCCCCCAGACAGAATCAACCAACGGCATTGAAGTCCGACGTATGGACTTCAGCTTCGATCAGGTCGATACCATGGACTGGTACCGTGGTAATCCGATTCTTACTGCGTTCATTGCCGTGCTCTCGGGCACCTTTCCTCCGGGCGAGCAGATGTTTATTGAATCAGTGCGTAACTACAAAGACCGCGTGACTGACCCGCAATTACTTGAGAACGTTAAAGACTTCACCCACCAGGAAGCTCACCATACCAATCAGCACAAGCTCGCCAATGAAAAGCTGGAATCGCTTGGCTGGAAGGCACAAAACATCGAAAAACGCGTTGAAAAAGCGATTGCTCTGCTCAACGCCAAACGCTCAAAACGCGAACGCCTGGCCGCCACAGTCTGCCTTGAGCACATTACGGCAATTGTCGCGGAGTATGTACTTACTCACCCCAAACAGCTTGAGGGAATGCACCCTTCCATCAAATACATGATGATCTGGCACGCCATCGAAGAAATCGAACACAAGTCTGTCGCTTTCGATGTGTACATGGCCACCGGCGGTCAGCGTAAGACCCTGCTACGCATCATGAAAGCCATTGCGGTGCTCTTCCCTACTCTGACTATGGGCCGCACCATTTACCTGCTTTGGGCGGCACGACGGATGCCGAGCTGGGCACAGACCAAAGAGGCCTGGGGAATGCTGTTTGGTGAAGACGGCATGTTCACCTCCATTAAAGAGCCATTCAAAGATTTCTACCGCGACGATTTTCACCCGGAAGATCACGATAACCGCGAACTGATCGAAAAATGGAAGGCCGAAATAGAAGCCTACCGCGCAGCCTGATTAACTCAAGAGCCTGCTCTACTCCAGAAAAAATTTCGCTCGCTGCAGATAAGCCTGTCGGTCAGACAAGCCGTTGTAGCCACCATTGACCCGGCGTGTAATACCCAACAGATCATCCTGATCGGCTTTCTCCTGCAAATGCCGGGTGCCCCAGAACCAGAGACTCACCTTCAGCGCATGCTCTGGAGTAGACAAGAGTTCAGGCCAATCTGGCTGGGACGTATCTATTCCAGCGTACTCGGCATACTTCTCGTAGTTATAACGCCCTGTCAGCTGAATCAGACCGCGTCCCTTAAAGCGTACACCATCACCGGGTTCCGTATTGCCCAGATCCGAACGCCCCTCGTAAGCCTTACCTGAAGCCAGCTCTTCTGTGTAATAAAGCGACAAACTCTCATGTCCGATCTGAGCGAGAAAATGTGCCAGACGACGGGCGCCAGAGACACTTTCGTCCTGTTCTGAAGCGCTCTGCATCAGTGGATAATACGTTTCAATTTTTGACAGAGGTGCCGTCGGCATCACCGCTGCCAGACAATCACTCGAGAACGCCTTCGGTTGAAGGTCTTTCAGAGTACGCAATGTACGGCCGTTCGGATCAACCCGCCCATCAGGCCGGTTAAGCCCCACGGCTCCGCGCTGAAATGCATCAATCACACTGATGGTTGCCGGGCCAATCAGGCCGTCAACAACCAAGGGTTTCTCTGGGCTCAGAGCCTGGTTCAGCGCCGCCTGAACGATACGCACGTCAGACTTCATATTTACGCCCTCAGCGCCAACACTGCATTGAATGCACATACGACAACTCCTTTGCTTTAAAAACCCGGTAAGCGGCCACACAGGCCCGCCTGCTTGTCTTCATCATTACTGAGGAAGGCGCTTTTCTCAATGGCTAAGGCATGTCCTCACGCGCCACTGCGGACGTTGTCGGCACAACCACCGACCGCATTTTGCCGTAGATGTGACTTTGAGCCGAATAAAGCCTATTATTCGGCTCATAGTATGAGCCGAATATATCGCCTAATCGGCTTATCGAATAACCAGATTGAGATCGCACTATGCAACAGCGCTGGATATGGCAGAACAACCAATGGACCGAATTCTACTGGGACAACAACGCTCTCCAGCCGCTGCTGCGTGAGTGCCACAAACGCATTGGTCTGCTACAGGGCAAACAAAGTGTCAGCGCCAACTCCGACGACCAGGCCTTAGACACACTGTTGCAGAATCTTCTGGCATCGTCAGCCATTGAAGGCGAGGAGCTCAACGCAAGCTCCGTGCGTTCATCTCTTGCAAGACATCTGGGCATCAGCGAAGCAGAGCCCTACCCCGTCAGTGATCGTTCGGAAGGGTTAGCTGAACTATTAATAGACGCGCTCACGAATCTGGACTCGCCCATGACGCAAGAGCGCCTGTGCTACTGGCAGAAACTTCTCTTTCCTGAGTCCGAGTTATCAATTACTCAGAAAATCAGAGTCGGGCAGCTAAGAGGCCCTGAACCCATGCAAGTTGTCAGTGGCCGACTTGATCGCCAGAAAGTGCATTTCGAAGCGCCCCCCAGAGATGGCCTTGAATCACAACTCCAACGTTTTTGCGACTGGTTTAACCAAGGTGCTAATTGTCAGGACGCTGATCCGCTCCTGCGAGCTGCGACTGCACACCTCTGGTTTGTAACCCTGCACCCTTTCGACGACGGCAACGGCCGCCTGACCCGGGCAATAACCGATATGGCTCTGGCTCAGGCCGATGCAAAAAGTGTCCGGCTGTTTGCCATGTCAGTTGCGATACTGAATAAGCGCTCCGAATATTACAACGCTCTTGAGACGGCTCAATGGTACCGCGACCACGAACGGGGATCAGACATCACCGAATGGTGTCAGTGGTTTCTCGACACCCTGCTGACCTCCATCAACAACGCCATAGACCAGATCGACCGAACTATCGCTAAAGCCCGCTTCTGGCAGACCTTTCGTGATACACCACTGTCTGCAGAACAGCGTAAAGTACTAAACCGTCTGTTAGACGGCGGATCAAAAGGATTCGAACACGGTATCAGTGCAGCTCAGTACCAGAAGGTCGCCAAGGTGAGCAAAGCCACGGCCACCAGGCATCTGGCTGACCTTGTGGCAAAAGGATGTATTCAGAAGTTACCAGGGGGTGGCAGGAGTACGAGGTATCAAATAGCCCTGTCACTTTCGTAAAGATCGATAGGACACTACCGGGGAAAGATATAGCTGTATCAATAGAAATACCGAAGTGAAAAGCAACAGCCCAATAAAACCTCCAACGTTTAATACAACCAAAAGACCTACTCAACATAGCCAGTAAATAGGCCCGATAGGGAAAGGCAGGTCGTACCCAGAGACATAAGCAAGTTTACAGTGGGGGCACCTGACACCCCCGCCTTGCTTCCAGCGGAAGTTCAATACTCCAATTCTATTCCGCATACTGTGTTTGCAGCGGACGCATCTCCCGAAACTGACTTCCATTTTTATACTCTCCTTGCTCAATAAAAAGCCCCAGCTGACACATATCAGGCGGGGCTTTTTTAGAGACGTTCTCTGAGCTTGATCTCAGCGACCTCTCTGTGTTCCACGTGGAACACAGAGACACAGCGGATCAGAAATCCAGATTTGCGACGTTCAGTGCGTTCGCTTCAATGAAGGCACGACGCGGCTCTACGTCGTCTCCCATCAGGGTAGTAAACATCTTGTCGGCGCCAATGGCGTCTTCGATGGTTACCTGAAGCATACGGCGGGTCTCTGGGTCCATGGTGGTTTCCCAAAGCTGTTCCGGGTTCATCTCACCCAGACCTTTGTAGCGCTGAATGTTAAAGCCTTTCTGAGCTTCGTGGAGCAGCCACTTAACCGCATCCCAGAAATCGTCGATCATGTGCACACGCTCACCACGCTGAATGTAAGCGCCCTCTTCGAGGGTATCGGCCAGCTTCTCACTCATGCTGGCAAGTTTGTTGTAGCCGTTACCACCGAAGAAATCGACATCAAGAATATAGTCACGCGCCATACCGTGAGTGATGACCTTAACGTCAACGTTGTAGTTATCGCGCTCTGGGTCTTTAACAGTCGCGACCTCAAAGTGTGAGCCACTACGACCAGCATCCGGAAGCTGTTCTCGCAGTTTACCTACCCATTCGTTCATGGCGGCTTCGCTGCTCATCATGTCCGTGGTTACGCGTGGCAATGTCAGCATCAGATGCAGGATCTCTTTACGGACAACGTTCGACATACGGTCGACTGTTTCCTGTGCAGAGCGATACTGATCTACAATCTGAGCGAAAGCTTCGTCAGAGATGGCTGGAGCGCCCTCAGATGGGTGCAGAGCCGCTTTCTCAAGTGCGATGTGAGTAAGGTAGCTCTCCATCGCTTCTTCGTCTTTAATGTACTGCTCCTGCTTACCACGCTTAATCTTATACAGCGGTGGCTGAGCGATATAAACGTGGCCACGTTCAATGATTTCAGGCATCTGACGGAAGAAGAAGGTCAACAGCAGCGTACGGATGTGCGCACCATCGACGTCAGCATCGGTCATGATAATAATGCGGTGATAACGCAGCTTATCCGGATCAAACTCTTCACGGCCGATACCGCAACCCAGCGCCGTAATCAGAGTGCCGACTTCAGCCGAAGATAGCATCTTATCGAAGCGTGCTTTCTCGACGTTAAGGATCTTACCTTTAAGAGGCAGAATCGCCTGGCTCCGGCGGTCACGGCCCTGCTTCGCAGAACCACCCGCAGAGTCACCCTCCACCAGGTAGACTTCAGAAAGAGCCGGGTCTTTCTCCTGACAGTCAGCCAGCTTACCCGGCAGACCTGCGATATCCAGGGCACCCTTACGACGGGTCATTTCACGAGCCTTACGCGCTGCTTCACGAGCGCGGGCGGCATCAATCATTTTGCCAACAAGTTCTTTGGCCTGCTGCGGGTTCTCCAACAGGAAGTCCTGGAACTGACGCCCCATTTCCTGCTCGACAGCAGGCTTAACTTCGCTTGAAACCAGCTTATCTTTGGTTTGGGAGCTGAACTTAGGATCAGGTACTTTCACCGAGATAATCGCTGTCAGACCTTCACGGGCGTCATCACCTGTGGTCGATACCTTGGCTTTCTTATCCAGGCCTTCCTGGGTGATATAGCCATTCAGAGAGCGCGTCAGAGCCGCGCGGAAGCCTGCTAAATGGGTGCCACCGTCGCGCTGTGGAATGTTGTTGGTATAGCAGTGGATGCTTTCCTGGAAGCCATCATTCCACTGCATGGCTACCTCAACACCGATACCATCATCGCGTTGTTCAGTAAGGAAGTGAAACACTTCGCTGACCGGCGTTTTGCCCTCATTCAGGAAGCCGACAAACGAACCAAGACCGCCTTCAAACTCAAAAACATCTTCTTTATCCGAGCGCTCATCCTTCATATGAATGCGCACACCAGAGTTCAGGAATGACAGTTCACGCAGACGCTTGGCCAGGTAGTCGTAGCTGAATTCTGTTTTGGTGAAGGTTTCTTTCGACGGCAGGAAGGTCAGTGCCGTACCCGTAGTGTCTGAAACACCGACTTCTTTCAGTGGATAGTCTGGCACACCGTGGGTGTATTCCTGTTCGTATAGCTTGCCGCCACGACGGATGGTCAGTTTCACTTTCTCAGAAAGCGCATTGACCACTGACACACCTACACCGTGCAGGCCGCCTGATACCTTATAAGAGTTATCATCAAACTTACCGCCAGCATGCAGTACCGTCAGAATAACTTCGGCCGCTGAGACGCCCTCTTCTTCGTGAATCTCCGTAGGAATACCCCGACCGTTATCGGAGACAGTAATGGAGTTATCCTGGTGGATAACAACTTCTACCGTGTCACAGTGACCAGCGAGCGCCTCGTCAATGGAGTTATCGACAACCTCGAACACCATATGGTGGAGGCCGGTACCGTCATCGGTATCGCCGATATACATCCCTGGACGCTTCCGTACCGCATCGAGGCCTTTAAGTACCTTAATACTGGACGAATCGTAACTCTGATCACTCATTCGGTGCATTCCTCTAATTTGCCATGTTCCACGTGGAACACTTTACTGGCGACTGGCTGCCAGACATCGGTTAATTTTTCTTTGTCGATGCTGGTTATAAAGACCTGACATTTTAAATCTTCCAGCAGTTTGCATAAAGCAAAACGGTGCTTTTCATCGAGCTCTGACGCAAGATCATCCACTAAATAGATGGTTCTTCGGCCGCTCTCCTGCTGAAAGAGAGATCCCTGCGCGATTTTAAGCGCAGACACTACAGTTTTCTGTTGCCCCCGAGACAATATCTCAGAAGCTGGTTGTTTATCGCACTTAATGCGAAGCTCGGCCCGATGGGGGCCTGACTGGGTATATCCAAGCGTCATATCGCGCTCTTGCTGACGATTAAGTACGTCAGCTAGGCGGGAGTCTTTCTCCCAGCCTGGATAGTAAGCCAGTGTGACAGATATTGAAGGATCTAGCTCGTTCAATATCCGTTCAAATTCTGGTTTAAAGCGCTTCAGATAGGCCTGGCGTTCATTATCAATGTGTTCCGCGGCTTCGATAAAGCCAGCGTTCCAGACATCGAGCCATTCTTCCTCTTTCTGCTTAAGTACAGCGTTCCGTTGCTTGAGGTGCTTTCTGAAAGTTTTCCATTGTTCCATGAAACTTTGTTCCACGTGGAACACACCCCAATCAATAAACGCTCTGCGCTCTTCAGGAGACCCTGACAACAACTTGAATGTGTTAGGTTCAATGATCTGAACAGGCAACCAGTGTGCAGCTTCAGCCTGACTGGTCAAAACAGAACCGTTCAGCTTAAGAAGATGATCCCCTGCTTTCAGGCGCAGTGATTCCATCTCACAATCACCCATGTCGGGATCTTCAATGGAAAAACGCATTTCCATTCGATCGTTATCATGAGCAAGTACGTGTTTAAGCTGATTAGTACGGAATGACTTGCCGGAGGCCATCACAGCAATTCCTTCGAGAATGCTGGTTTTGCCAGAGCCGTTGTCTCCGTATATAAAATTGACGTGGGGGTGGGGATCAAAGATCAGTGGCTGCAGATTGCGCACACCACTGATCCTGAGATGCCTGACTGGCATAAATCAGAAACGCCTGAGACTACAGACGCATCGGCATAACAACATACATCGCATCAGAGCTGTCTGGCTCTTCGATCAATGCACTGCTGTTTGCATCTGACAGAGTAAACTTAACCTGTTCGGTCGAAATAACGCCAAGAACATCTTGCAGGTAAGAAACGTTAAAGCCGATCTCAAGCGCGTCGCCCTGATACTCAACCGCTGTGGTTTCTTCTGCTTCTTCCTGCTCTGGGTTGTTTGCAAACACCTGAAGCGTATCGGTACCCAACACCAGGCGAACACCACGGTACTTTTCATTAGAAAGAATCGCAGTACGGTTAAACACCTGACGCAGATCCGTACGATCAGCCAGAACCACGTTATTACCGCCCTTCGGAATCACCCGGCTGTAATCCGGGAACTTGCCATCAACCAGCTTCGAGGTGAAGGTAAACTCTTCAGTCTGAGCGCGCAGGTGATTAGCACTCAAAGACAGGCTTACGCTGGCTTCTGGATCAGTCAGCAGCTTCGCCATCTCCAGTACACCTTTACGCGGCAGAATGATCTGACGGGTTTCAGCAAGGCCAGATACTTCAGTAACACAGGTCGCCAGACGATGGCCGTCGGTCGCTACAGCGCGCAGGCTGTCTGCAGTGACTTCCATCAGCATGCCGTTCAGGTAGTAACGAACATCCTGCTGTGCCATGGCAAAGCTTGAGCGATCAATAATGTGGCGCAGACTGGCTTGTGGCAGAGAGAACGACTGCTCGTCGGCGATCGCATCCACATTCGGGAATTCAGTCGCAGGCAGTGTTGAAAGCGTAAAACGCGAACGACCCGAGCGAACATTAACGCGCGCTTCGTCCTGTTCGATCTCAATTTGAGCACCGTCCGGCAGAGAGCGACAGATATCCATCAGCTTCTTCGCTGGAACCGTAATCGCACCTTCCTGACCAACTTCATCAAGAGTGACCCGGCCTACCAGCTCAACTTCAAGGTCGGTACCTGTGAGCGACAGTTGCTGACCTTCAATTTCAAGCAATACGTTTGAAAGTACTGGCAGAGTCTGACGCTTTTCTACAACACCTGCTACCAATTGCAGTGGGCGCAGAAGGGCTTCCCTGGATATTACGAATTTCATGGTTCTCCACTCGGTCCGGAGCCTGAGCTAACAGGCGTTAGGTTGTCAGTAAGCGCAGCAGGTTCTTATAATCTTCCCGCACATCAGCACTGGATTCCTGCAATTCTTTAATCTTACGGCACGCATGCAACACAGTCGTGTGGTCACGCCCGCCAAACAGCTCGCCTATTTCGGGCAGGCTGTGATTTGTCAGTTCTTTGCTCAATGCCATAGCAACCTGGCGAGGTCGCGCAATCGAGCGTGTACGGCGCTTAGATAATAAATCAGACATCTTGATTTTGTAATACTCTGCGACCGTACGTTGAATATTTTCAACACTGACCTGTTTATCCTGGAGCGCCAGCAAATCTTTCAGCGACTCTTTAATAAAAGGTAAGGTGATTTCACTGCCCGTGAACTGAGCGTTTGCAGCGACACGTTTCAGTGCCCCTTCCAACTCACGCACATTCGAACGAATTTTCTGAGCAATAAAGAAAGCAGCATCATCCGGGAGATTCATACCTGTCTGCTCGGCTTTCTTCATTAAGATAGCAACACGGGTTTCTAATTCAGGCGGCTCGACGGCAACCGTCAGACCCCAGCCGAAACGAGACTTCAGACGCTCTTCCAGCCCAGCGATCTCTTTCGGATAGCGATCGCAAGTCAGAATCATCTGCTGACCACCCTCTAACAAGGCATTAAAGGTATGGAAGAACTCTTCCTGAGAGCGCTCTTTACCGGCGAAAAACTGAATATCATCAATCAGTAGGGCATCTAGGCTGCGATAGAAGCGCTTAAACTCGTTAATCGCACCCAGCTGGAGTGCTTTCACCATATCCTGAACAAAACGCTCAGAATGAACGTATAGAACACGAGCGTTCTTGTTCTTGGTTTGTAAGTAATTACCAACCGCGTGCATTAAGTGAGTCTTACCCAGACCAACACCACCATATATAAAGAGTGGGTTGTACGATCCGCCCGGATTGTCAGAAACCTGCTTCGCCGCTGCATGGGCTAACTGGTTCGACTTACCCTCAACAAAGCTATCAAACGTAAAATTCTGATTCAGGAAACTCTGATGCTGCAAGCCACCTTCTACCTGCACCTTTCTTTTGGGGGGTGGCGTCGGAGCCACAGGCGCAGGTTCAGAAACCGGATTTACCACAGCAAGCTCCGCCGCTGATGGCGCAGTATCTTCGGCGAAAGCCATTGGCTCTGCATTATAAGAACCACCCAATGGGGCAGTTTCAATTTTTGATACTGGCTCTCTTGGTGCGGCAAAGCTCATCGTGTCGTCTTTTATAGAACGAGGTTCTGGACGAGGCGGCGGTGTTGTCGGACGCTGAAACATAGGGCGTGACTCACCCGCCACTATATTCACGTGCGTGAGCAAGCCGCCATTAAGATCTGAAATGATTTCCTGAATGCGTTGCAGGTATTTATCTCTTACCCAGTCTTTTACAAACCGGTTAGGCGCACTCAGAACAAGCTGCCCATTATCAGCGCTCGCGGTCAGAGGACGAATCCATGTGTTGTATTGCTGTGCGGGTAACTCATGCTGCAGATACCCCAGGCAGTCTTCCCACAAACCCGTCACATGCACCTCTGATCCTGACGTAGAAATAAATAGCTATAAAGAAGACGGACATACTACCCGAGGAAGTACCGGTTATCCACAGAAATACGTCATTCTGATGAACAAAGTTACCGCCTGATCTGTGGATAAGTCTCTTAACAGCTTGTCTTTTAAGGGGTGAATGAAATTGTGAACAACTCGCGATCCGGTCATCACTGTGCATAACCCATGATTTCGTCCACCAGATGAACCCAACTTCCAGACAATGTTTACCGGGCTTATCCGCAGAGTTATTTATGAGATAATCAATTGAAAATTAAAGGGTTTTTCGACTTATCAACAGAATTAAGCGACCGTTTTAATAATAACTTCAGATTTCTTCTCTTCTTCATCACACATCATCAGTACTTAAAACATAAATATTCATCAGAATGACCGGTCTTCAGGTTTTTCAGAAAGTTCATAAACAAAGCTATCTTGGCGTTGCTTTAAACGTTTCTTTTGCATACAATTCCCGCCCCTAAAAATTGCCCTGACTGTTGGGCTGTTCACACTAACTGGGTGATGATATGAAACGTACATTTCAACCAAGCGTACTGAAGCGCAAGCGTACTCATGGTTTCCGTGCCCGCATGGCAACCAAAAACGGCCGTCAGGTTCTGGCTCGTCGTCGCGCTAAAGGCCGTCACAGCCTCGCTGCTTAATTGCTGTAACTGATCTGCGCAGAGAGAAATATGCCGGATACGTGCTTCCGTAAAAATTTACGGCTGCTGAAACCGGCAGAATTCAAACGTGTTTTCGATAACACGGCTCTGCGTGGTAGCACGCCTCACCTTCTGGTACTGGCTGCACCGAACGAACTTGACCGACCTCGTGTCGGTTTTGTTCTGGCGAAAAAACAGCTAAAGCTCGCGGTCGATCGCAATCGGGTAAAACGCCTGATACGTGAGTCATTCCGACAGCATCAGCATGATCTCGCCAGCCATGACTTTGTCATATTGGCACGTTCGGGCATCGTTCAGCTGGACAATCAGCAGATTCGTGAGATGATCGACAGCCTCTGGTTCAGACTGAAGAAACCCCATGGCAAACACCAAGGCAGAAAACGCAAACCGCGGCGTTAATCCCGTGGCCAGGATTGCCCTGATGCTCATTTCTGTTTATCGGTACGCCATTAGTCCGATGCTTCCCAGCCGCTGTCGGTTCTACCCCACATGTTCTTCTTATGCCGAAGAAGCTATACGTCGCTACGGTCTGATCCGTGGAGGCTGGCTTGCACTTCGCCGCATTGGCCGTTGTCATCCATGGGGTGGTCACGGCGTTGATCTGGTACCAGATCTGGAAACACATACTCATTCCACTCATTGTTGCCAACGGAAACCCTGATCATGGATATCCGCCGTTTAGTCATATATGCAGGTCTTGCGATCTCCTCTTACATGCTGATTCTTGCCTGGAATCAGGATTACGGAATCGAGAACGTTACTACCCCTGTTGCTGAAACCAGCACAGAGTCAGCACCAGAATTTGGTTCTGATACCCCAGACATGTCAGAAGCTGTTGATGCTGACGTTCCTGATGTCAGTGATCAGCCAGCAGTCAGCGCCGCTGATATGCCAGAAGTTGCTGCCCCCACTGGTGATGTCATTACCGTACAGACCGATGTTCTTAATCTAGAGATCAACCCTAAGGGTGGCCAGGTTGTGTCGGTTCGTTTACCTAAGTATTCAAAGTCGATTAAGCAAAAAGACGTTCCGTTTACCCTGCTTGAAAACAGTAACGCACGTCTCTTTATCGCACAAAGCGGTCTGGTTGGACGTGACGGCATCGACAAAAACAACGGTGCTCTGTACAGCACTGAAAACACTGAATACACGCTGAACGAAGGCGAAGACACACTCGAAGTTGTGCTGACTCACCAGTCTGAAAAAGCCTACGTAGAAAAAATCTTCACCTTTACGCGTGGCGAATACCTGATGGATGTGCGTTACAAAGTACGCAACATCTCGCAGGAGCCATGGCAGGGTGCGTTTTACGCACAGCTGAAGCGTGACGGTTCTGATGACCCTTCTCAGTCAAGCAGCATGGGTATGCAGGCGTATCTGGGTGCGGCACTGACCACAAGTGAAGAGCGCTATCAGAAAGTAAGCTTCGATGATCTCGAAGAAGGCAAATTTAAAAGTGTTGAAGAAGGTGGCTGGGCTGCCATTCTGCAACACTACTTCGTATCTGCGTGGATTCCGGCACAGGATCAGCAGCACACCTACAATGGTCGTTACGTTAAAGGAAACTACATTTTTGGTTTCTACGACAACTCAGTCAGCGTAGCGCCAGGCGAAACCGCGACCATGGGTGCTCAGCTCTACACTGGCCCTAAGATCCAGGAACGTCTGGAAGAAATCGCACCAAACCTGAATTTGGTGATCGACTACGGCATCCTCTGGTGGGTGGCGCAGCCGTTGTTCTGGTTGCTGGATAACATCCATGACTTTGTTGGCAACTGGGGTGTAGCAATCATCCTGCTGACGGTTCTGATTAAGCTCGTGTTCTTCAAGCTGTCTGCGATGTCGTACCGTTCAATGGCGAACATGCGCAAAGTGGCACCGAAAATGGCCGAGATCAAAGAGCGTTACGGTGATAACCGCGAAAAACTCGGTCAGGAGATGATGAAGCTATACAAGACCGAGAAGATCAATCCACTCAGTGGTTGTTTGCCAATTCTGGTTCAGATGCCAGTATTCATCGCGCTGTATTGGGTGCTGATGGAATCGGTAGAACTGCGTCAGGCGCCTTTCTTCCTTTGGATTGAAGACCTGTCGATCAAAGATCCGCTGTTCATCCTGCCATTGCTGATGGGCGCATCTATGTTCATCCAGTTCAAGCTGAACCCAACACCGCCAGACCCGATGCAGGCGCGTGTTATGCAGCTGATGCCAGTGATTTTCACAGTATTCTTCCTGTGGTTCCCTGCAGGTCTGGTACTGTACTGGGTAGTGAACAACGTACTCTCGATTGCACAGCAGTACGTCATTACCAAACAGATTGAGAAGAGCTGACGCTTTGACCAATCTTAAAAAGGCGCTGCGGCGCCTTTTTTGTTGCCTTAAAATGAGGTCGCTGGCAATTCACCAACTAATGTAGGGTGGGCATTGCCCACCATGAACTTGCAAAGAAACAAAAGGCCAGACCATGACCCAGGTACACCAGGACACCATTACAGCCATCGCAACTGCCCCGGGGCGCGGCGGTGTCGGCATTATTCGCGTGTCAGGTGAAAAGGCCAGGGATGTGGCAAGCGCCATTCTGGGTTATGAACCAAAACCCCGTTACGCACATTACGGACCTTTTAAGGCCGCTGATGGTACCGTGCTTGATGAAGGTATCGCCCTCTTCTTCCCGAATCCGAACTCGTTTACTGGCGAAGACGTACTCGAACTTCAGGGTCATGGTGGGCCGGTTGTACTCGATCTGCTCTTGAAGGAAGTCGTGGCACTTGGCTGTCGGATGGCCCGCCCGGGTGAATTTTCAGAGCGCGCTTTCTTAAACGACAAACTGGATCTGGCCCAGGCTGAAGCCATCGCCGATCTGATCGACTCGGCGTCAGAGCAGGCCGCACGTTGTGCGTTGCGCTCCATGCAGGGCGAGTTTTCTAAAAAAGTGCATGAACTGCTCGATCAACTGATACACCTGCGGATGTACACCGAAGCCGCGATCGATTTCCCTGAAGAAGAAATCGATTTTCTCAGTGACGGCAAAGTCGAAGCCATGCTTACTGACGTCGAACAAGCGTTAGAGAAGGTGCTGCGCGAGGCAAATCAGGGTGCCATCCTCCGAGAAGGCATGAACGTCGTGATCGCAGGGCGCCCGAACGCCGGTAAATCTTCTCTGCTGAATGCATTGGCAGGTCAGGAGCGAGCCATTGTCACTGACATTGCCGGTACCACACGCGATGTACTGAAAGAACATATTCACATTGATGGTATGCCGCTGCACATCATCGACACCGCAGGTTTACGTGATGCACCCGACGAAGTCGAACGCATAGGTATTCAGCGTGCCTGGGACGAGATCAGCAAGGCGGATCGCATTCTGCTGATGATCGACTCAACCACAGACGAAACCGACCCTGAGAAGCTCCTGCACGCCCTCTACGATGAACGCGGACTTGAACAACAGACCGATGACCTGCTCGCTAGCGGACGTGTGACCGTGATCCGTAACAAAGCTGATCTCTCGACTGAGAACATTGGCCTGGATACGACCGAAGGCTCAAACGCCAACTACCCAACCATCACGCTCTCTGCAAAACAGAACGCCGGCGTAGATACCCTGCGCGAACACCTCAAAGACGTGATGGGCTATAACGCCGCGAATGAAGGCGGCTTCCTTGCCCGCCGTCGCCACATCGACGCCCTGAATCGTGCTAAAGATGCCCTAGCCTACGGACGTCAACAGCTTGAAGGCATGGGCGCAGGCGAACTGCTCGCGGAAGACCTGCGAATGGCGCAGAACGCACTGAACGAAATCACTGGCGCGTTTACCGCCGATGATTTGTTGGGTGAGATTTTTGGAAGCTTCTGTATTGGGAAGTGATCAGATATCAATTTCCCGAACCTCTTCATAGAGATGCTGGGAGTCTCTGTAGATATTGTTAATACGCCATTGAGAGCGTCGTTTGTTGTTTTTCGGGTTGTCCGGATCAAATTTGGGAGCTGGATCAAGAAATATAACACCACTGGCGATTGATCGGATCATTCGCTCAAGGCTGGTTCTCTTGCACCAAAGGACCTGATTCCCAAAATGTACTTTGCGCGTATAACCGGCGTCATACTCTTCCTGAATTTCGTTGTCGGTTACTCTCGCGGGTACATAAACAGATTCGTTATGCTTTACGCCCCAGTTATTCAAAAGTCTTTCGGCAGACCAGCTGGCGGCAATATTTTCATCGTCATCTGCGAGTACAACCATAAGGTTCTTTAACTGATGTGCCAGCGGTTTGTCAGGGTCATAATTTTCCAGCCTTTCAGACTCTGAGCCTTTTGGAGTACACAGTACGCGAAGAGAAAGCCCCGACTTTTCACTGACCGATCCAGCCCGATGCAGACCTGTCAGCCGATAGACGGCTTCTTTTTCGTACCCGTACTTCTGCATAAAGTCAGAAAAGCTCTGTGAATACAGCCCGCCGTCTGGTTCAGGCGTAAACAAAGTTAGTTTTTTACTGGTAAAACACTTCAGCTCTATTCCAAATATATCTCCATCTTTGGAGGCGTTCGTTCTGATACCTAGTTCGTGTTCAAGTGTATAGCCGTGAACCTGAGTGCCAGTAAAAGGAACGGTGTTGCCGTCTGCATCTAATCGACAACCTTTGACACTTCTACTGCCGATACGCTGCTTAAGCAGTGTCAGGAGTTTATGGGATCCTGCTTCCTGTTTAATCTCTAGCACCCGGCAAATTTTAGAGTCTGCGAAGAAAGGAAGCCCTAGAAATTCTTTTTTGAACTCTGGAGTAGGTGAAACAATCATTACCGCTATTGCTCGACCCTCACTCGTTGCACCAATAGCGAGATATCTCTCTGTAGCGGGATTCTCCTTGGTGAAATCAACAGACATTGAGCGAGGCATCAGCCCTGTTTCTGATTTGAAACCAGAGAGCCTTACTTCGGGGTATTGGGCGTAGAGAACGCTCTTACATGCTGTAACTGCGTGCAGGCTACAATCGGTTCCAAGCCAGTGGAAGTTATTAAAGATTGCCGAAAGGATATTCTTACCTTTAATGCTACCTTTATGCTTGTTACTCTGACTTTTCTCTCGTGTGGAAAAAGTCATGTCGAAGACAGAATTCAGCAAGCTGGCGTCATGATGAAAATAAATCTGATTTTTATCGTTATTGTTCCTGCCAAGCTTTTTTAGAAGAACACGTTCGCAAGAATGATCCTTCAAAAGAGATGAAATCTGAGAGAGACTTTTGATGGTTGTATGATCAAGTAGGTTAAAGCTCAAAATATATCCCTATGTACGCTATTAACGTACACAGGATATAGCAATTACTTCTGATTAATCAGTCTTTTTGTAACGAGTTTGGCTACAGCCCGGAATACAGGTACCACGACAGAGTTACCAAACTGTTTGTATGCCTGTGTATCTGATACAGGGATGACAAAGTCATCCTGATCGGGGCGACTAAACCCCATCAGCTTTGCACACTCATAGGGAGTAAGCCGTCTGGGGCGATTTTCCAGATTCTTTCTGTTATCAAAGCCTTTTTTGAAGTCCCAGCCTCGATCAACGAGTATCTCTGACCCGTCTTTGTAGTATCGGGCAGACAAGGTGCGTGCTACATCATTGGGGCCGACAAGGCCGAAACCGAAGCCATTACCCTTTTCCTTATGCTTGATCGCATAATTGTGGAGGTACTCCCAAAGCTTTGGAGTCAGTGTGTATTTAGCGTCTACATCCTGATCAAAGATGTCACCAAGGGTGATCTTCTTTTTAGGGTAGTATTTGCGAATATCTTTCAGTGTGAAGCCTTCATGGATGTTCAGGTCTTTGCGGAATCCCACAAGAACAATCCGCTCACGGTGCTGAGGAACCCAGTTTTTTGCATCAATCACTTTAGGGTCTTTGGGACCTTCGTGATCTGCATCAGCAACCCAGTAGCCAAGCTCATCAAGGGTTTGCATGATGATTTTGAAGGTTTTTCCTTTATCGTGGCTCTTAAGATTTTTTACGTTCTCAAGAACGAACGCCTTCGGTTGCTTTGCCTTAATGATACGTGCGACGTCGAAGAAAAGGGTGCCCTGTGTATTGCACTCAAAGCCATGGGCACGTCCGAGAGAATTTTTCTTCGAAACTCCAGCGATAGAAAATGGCTGACATGGAAAGCCTGCTAACAGAATGTCGTGGTCTGGAATCATTCTGTCGATATTCTGATAGGCCTCTTCCTCGGAGACGGTCTCGTCAGAGGAGAGCGTTACATCTCTGATGTCTTCATTAAAGGTGTGATAATCGCCTTGACTATAGTAATTGGCTTTATAAGTTCGAGCTGCAAACTTATTCCATTCACTGGTAAATACGCAAAGACCGTTTTCATCTTCAAATCCTTTGCGGATTCCGCCAATACCCGCAAATAAGTCAATGAACCTGAACTTGGCATTTTCAGGTGTGACCTTTTCTTTTGGAAGAAGGCTTTTAAGGGCTTTGAATTCCTTAGCGCTGAGACGAGGTTCGGATTTACCTTTGCTCCATCTATTGATGGTTTCTCTGCACCAGTGCCCAGGAGTCACAGAGTTGAGAAAGTCTGCGATTGCTTTCTGGTCATAAATTTCCAGAAGTTGACCCAAAAGAGTGGTATCAGATATGTCATCATAGCCTTCTGTGATGAATGCGAGTTGTTCAGTGGCCATTTTTATCTCCAGGTCAATTGTGTGACATCATATCACTGATTCATTCCATTCGGGAGCAGTATGTCAGACGTTCACTCCCCAGCCACCCGTAGCCGTAACATGTCGGCTATCCGGGCTAAAGACACAAAGCCGGAGATGCTTATCCGGCGGGCGTTACATGCTCGCGGATTCCGCTACCGCCTGCACAACCGCGCGCTTCCCGGTTCGCCAGATCTGGTGCTACCTAAGCACCGTGCTGCGATCTTTGTTCACGGTTGCTTCTGGCATCGCCATGATTGTCCTATGTTTCATTGGCCATCTTCCCGTGAGGAGTTCTGGCGGGAAAAGCTGAACGCCAACTACGAGCGTGATGAGCGCAATATCAACTTACTTCTGAACGCTGGTTGGCGCGTTGCTGTAGTCTGGGAATGCAGCATCCGTGGCAAGCACAGAAAGGATCTGAGTGCAGTTGTCGACGTACTTTCTGACTGGCTGGCCTCAGACCGGCACTTTCTCACTGTATCGGGTGATTCCTGACGTACTCCCGTGTTTCGAGCCAGTCGTTGATGATATCCATCACCCGTATGAACTGATCGCAGACACCCTGTACATCAAATTCCTCCCATTGGTAGAAGCTACCGGCTTTCGGTATCGGATGGTTCTCATCCAACAGGTACATGTTGGCGTCCACAACGTCGTGCAGTTCAGAGAAGGTCTTTATATTTTCAGGTTGCACGCCTCTGCGCAGATCTTCTTTGATCCATTCGATAGCAACGGCAGCACGGTAACGGATTACCCTTTCCAGCGTGAGTTCACCCCTGAGGCCGATGCCGTGGTGGTATGTGCGGGTTTCTTCAAGAACGGAAGTTGCCTGTTTCGTTTCCATGATTTCGCTCTCCTGTACTGGTTGAATAAACAGTATATGCAGGTTTCAGATAAGTAAAGTTTTTACTGTTTATTTATACATGTGACTCATAGTCCGTAGAGTCTCCGGTGTTCAACTGACACACTGAAACTCTTGAACAGGAGGGTTTTGCAATGCGCTATTTCTATTTGGTTGTAGATGGTTTTGGTCCTGTCGCCTGCCATATGGAGGAGGTCGCTAAGGGGCTACTGTGCGATTACATATCTGGTCGGGGTTATGAGGTATCCGATTGTTTTGTCGCATTCGAGGAAGGTAAAGACGAGTTAGCAGCGAAGATATACCTTGAGGCATTCCGGCACATGAGAACATGCCTTTACGGTGAATTTCAGGACAGCGAGTACTTTGATGTCGGTTTTGTTGAAGTAACGGATGCGCTGGATGATTACATGAGTGAGTTTCATGAGTTGATCGCAGTCAGCCCTGAAAATGCTTCTAAAGTACGTACATTGGAACAAGCATGCCTTTAGTGAGAACGGGGAAAGTCATCCTGTGCGACAATGACTGTCTCTGTAGTGTGTAGTGGTTCAATGATCCCGGACACCCAGATAGGTGGCAGCCTGACCATCAAAGAGGTGTTCAATGACAAGAAGACAACGTCGATCACTCACTCCGGAGCTCAAGATTGAGGCTTCCTGGCACATGCGAACGTGCCTGTACGGTGAGTTTCAGGACAGCGAGGACTTTGAAGTAGGTTTTGTTGATGTAACGGATGAGCTGGATGACTACATGAGCGAGTTTCACAAGCTGCGATGGCTGAGCTTTATGACAAAGATGTCCGTACCATCAATGAGCACCTTGTAAACATTTATAACGAGGAAGAACTTGTTCAAAACGCAACCATCCGGAAATTCCGGATAGTTCGATTAGAAGGGGTAAGGCAGGTCAATCGCCAAATCGATCATTACAACTTGGAAGCTATCCTAGCGGTCGGGTACCGAGTACGATCACAGCGTGGTACTCAGTTCCGCCAGTGGGCAACACAGGTATTACAAGAATATCTGATCAAGGGATTTGCCATGGATGACGAGCGCCTCAAAAATCCCCCCGTTGGCCACTCAGCGGTTCCTGACTACTTTGACGAGATGCTGGAACGCATTCGCGATATCGAGCGAGTGAGCGTCGTGTCTATCTGCGAGTTAAAGAGATCTTTACCATGGCGGCAGACTACGAGCCTTCCAATAAAGAGACCACTCTTTTCTTCCAAATCATTCAGAATAAACTGCATTATGCCTGTACGAATATGACGGCCGCTGAGCTGATTGCTAGTCGTGTGGATGCCAGTAAACCAGATATGGGGTTAACCAGCTATAAAGGCGATGAAGTGCGAAAGACTGATGTCACCATCGCCAAAAACTATCTTCGTGAAGGCGAAATCAAAGAGCTCAATCGAATCGTCAATATGTGGCTCGACTTTGCTGAAGACCAAGCACTTCGCCGCAAACAAGTTTTCCTAAAAGACTGGGCCGATAAGCTAGACCAGTTTTTAAGTTTTAATGATCGGGATGTATTAAGCGGAGCGGGAAAAATTACCAAGAAAGACGCAGATGATAAGGCGAAATTGGAATTTGATCTCTTTGCTCAGCAACGCCGCCGTTTAAAAGAAGCCGAAGGCGCACATGCTAATATTTCAGCCCTTAAGGCAGTGCTCAAAAAAGACAGATAACGCGACTCACTCAGTTGAACCAGCGATGGTGTAACCTTCCCCTGAGCAGGACCACTCATTATTAGAGTATTTTCGGAGGGATGACCGTCTGCCTCTATATTTCTATACTGCCTAAGTACTCAGTAGCCTAAGAGCTGATTTTTATTAACTCATCAGCCTTCTTATAGAAAAAGTAATTATGTTTTACTTTAGAAACCCAGCGCTGAGGTATTCCCTGCTCACCATAAAAAGCACCACCAATCTGACCAAAGATTGCACCAGTCGTATCTGCATCTTCACCAAGATTGACTGCTTTTAGCAGGCCTTCATCAAAAGTATCCGTTGTTGAGAAAGCCCAAAGAACGGCTTCAAGTGAGTGCATTACATAGCCGGAGCCTCGAACCTGTGATGCTGATTTTTCTTTGTAGTTTTCACTGAGTATGAGGTCAGTAACTGAAGCACATAAAGGCTCTCTATCCCAATAGCCCGCAATAGGAGAGTACAAACCATTCAGTAGTTCATTTTTAGAGGCACCATTGAGTGCTCCCCATATTAATCCGCCAAAGTAGCGGCAGGCGTCTACCGCCTCGGTAGCACGATGGGTAGTTAAAGAGCTCTTTCCTGAATAATATACAGCTTCTTCAAAGTTGCTATGAAAGAAGACGGGTATCGGAGCCAGCCGCATAAGAGAACCATTTCCTGCACTGTAGGGGTCGTCAGGGCCGGCTTCTGGATTACCTGTTTGTTCATATTCCTGTAACGCAGACTGTACTGTCATGCAGATATCAAAGCAGCTGGCCGTCACGCTAAAGGCGCCTTCTTTCCACCATTTGATGTACAGGTCTATCTGGTCTTTAAGGTCGAACGCTTGCTTGCGTGTCAGGCTGTGCGCGAGACATAACATCATGCTGGAGTCGTCGGTCCATTCACCAGCTTTCAATTTGAAGGGACCTCCACCAGTAATTTCGCTGACGGGCTCAAAGGTACCTGGTGTCGTAAATTCAATCGTTGTGCCGAGTGCATCTCCAACCGCAGTACCAATCAAGGCACCGCGTGCACGATCAGAAATAGAATGCTTAAGTGAACTACCTGGAAGATTATTCAGGCGAGCTTCATCGATTACACCCCGGTCAAATCCCTTTCTCGCATTAATGTAAGTTTGAATTGCAGTGATATCAGGGTCGACAGCAACTCCAGACATTTTTTCTGAACAGTTGGGAAACCAAAGGCCTTGGCTAGCGAGGTTTGAGATCTGATTTAGAAAATCTTGGTAATCTATCTTGATACGAAAATCTCTACTTACTATTCAGGTTTTTGAGAAATTTGAAGAAGTTACTATCAATATCATCACCAAAACTAGTCAGACCTTTGTTTGTAATTGGCAAGTAGTTTGGATTCATAAGAATTTTATTTTTAGATTTATCTATGCCTGCAATAACATCTATATTTTTTTGAGATTCCGGATCTCTCTGATCAATAATGTAGGTCCAATCATCAGTTGAATTTAGTGGTAATATAGGCAATATATCCTCCCTGATAAATCTGCCTATTGAATCAAGGAATTTTGGATTCGTATTGAAAGAAAGCAAACTTTTTGGCGGGCCCTCTCCGGAGTAGGTACCAATAATTACTTCACTATTTAATCCATTATTATTTGCAGTTTCTGGATCGATGAAAGTTAAAGCGTACATGTTATCAATATCTGTGGAAACGATATAAGATTTCAAGGTCATCTGCTTTTCCTTATAGATTTCCGGCGCTCTTCTTTCTGCATTTCATATGTGTAATTTAGACTCTTTCCTTCAGATTTTTCAATTTCATCAAATATATTCACAGGTACAAAATTACCATTTATTTCTTCATACGATATTTCATTCTTACTTTGTTCCGACTGCAGGCCACCAGGGAAAACGTTTATCATAGATCCTTTACATAAGAGAACCGTATCTTCGCCTATAAACTTCTCACGGATCTTTGATAAAGCATAGAAATAATCAGATCCAGAGACAAATCCTTTGTTTCCATGGTGATCATCGTAGGATAGTGTAACTGAATCATGGGTATCTTCAGCAATTTTGATGGTGAGGTAGCCGATGCTATCCTGATTTTTTACAGTCTTTATCGTGTACATATCAATCTGGTCCGTTGTAGCCCTGATTCTCTATAAAATTACTGGTTGGTATATTATTTTCATCAACAGCCGTACAGCCTTTGACGTTGCAGGCATCGATACCACCAGGGAATGCTATTTCCTGCTCGTGCGCAAATGGGTTTTCCGGATATACGTCATTAACATCAATTCCATGCCCCGGATCAGAAATCTCGTATATGTACCCTGGTTTATTTGATTGCGTATTTACTTCCGCTGCACCAGCCTTAACTTTTGATGTACCTACATATTGGCTGGGCACATTGAAGTCAACATAGTCCTCAAGATCAACATTAGCATCCGGTCGGTGAGGCTGAAATCCATCCGCAAAAATAACGTCTGGTGGTCGGCTATCTCTGCGAAATAGTGTGCGACTTCCGCTGTGACTCACCTCTCCCGTCTCCGCCCCATGCGCATCGGTTTTCTTCACCGAACCATCGACGGATTCCAACTTGCCTGGGCCGGTATTCTTACCATTGAACGCTTTCTTACGATTTTTAATGCGTTTGGTTGCTTTCGCGAAATCAGCTAACAGGTCACCGACTTTGTTGAACTTACGCACCAGGTGCATTTTGCTGCCAACGGCGGCAACTACACCTGCACCACCTGTGACGGCAGCGACGATGATGGTCAGGATCAATTCAAATGCGCCGGAGCCTGCGACTTCGGTGATTTCGATGGCGTGTTGGGCTTCGGCGTAGTCTTTGACGAAGCGGTAAAGAATATCGCGCAGGGTTTCGTCGTTGAGCACCAGATCGGTCATGGCGATGGCTTCGTCGATCTGCTGCTGGGTGATCTGGCTAGGGTCGAAGCCGATGGCTTCAACGAGTTCGCGCTTTTCGCCGCTCAGGTAGGTTTCGGCGTAGGTATCTGCGAAGTTATCCGACTCCCATGCGTCACGAAGTGCTTTGGCATGGTGCTGCATTTTTACGAATGGGTTGATGACGTCGCTGAGTTCTTTTACCTGAACTGCTAGGCCCCAGGCGGATGAGCCGATGCCGGTCATGAAGGCGCCTGTGTAGATCAGGCCTTTCATTACGGTGGATTCTTTGTCCATCTGGCGCTGGTGCATGGCGGCTTCGCGTCGTTCGCCTTCGACGATCTGGCGCAGGGCGTTTTCAATCTGCACACGCAGGAATGGGCGATCATCGGGTACTTCGTCGTCGACTGCGCGAGCGGTATCGACTTTCTCGAGCGTCAGGTAGTTGGCCGCAATGGCTTTGGTCAGGGCTTGCCGCGGGCATGACGGACGGTCATCCAACTTTGACAGTACGTCGAAATAGAAGTGATTAAAGCTGTCGTCGATATTGCTTGTGCTGAAGTGGCCAAGCAGACGTTCGGCATCAAAGTTGCCACCCGTGCAGAGGTTTTCTGGGTGGTACAGACCGGGGCCTGAGCCGCGTCGGAGTCGGTAACGGTTGCCCTGAAGGTCTTCTAGTTCGAAATCGGCCATGACGCTGGGATATCCATACTTCCATGTGAGGTGCCGGGTTCTGGCCCGGTTGCAGCGAGTCTAAAACGGGTGTCTGGTAAAGGCAAATAAGGTAAGACATTGGCGGCCACTTTGAGGTGGCCGCCGAATAGAGTTATACCGCTTTGTAGTTGTCGTGCTCGGCTTCCCAGCCTTCTAGCAGTTCGCGGTTGTCGTGCTCCCATGGGTGGAAATCGCGACGGTAGTAGTCTTTGTATTCTTTCCAGATGGTCGGGATCAGCGCAGGCGTTTTCCAGTAGAAGCGGAACGCGGATTTCCAGGTCGACCATTTGAACAGCTGCTTATCTTTCCACAGGAAGTACGCCTGTACTGTGCTGAGTCGCATGACGAAGGTCATGGTGATCGTGGCCATGTGGAAAACCCGCTTCCAGTAGCCTCCGCCAGCGGCTTCATACACGTCGAAGCAGACGCCTTTGTGCTCGGTCTCTTCGATGGCGTGCCACTTCCACATTTCGCGGATGCGTGGGTCCATTTCGTCGGTCAGCTCATTATTGGTGAGCATCTGATGCGCCAGCATGGCTGTGAAGTGTTCTACTGCACAGGTAATGGCCAGACGGTCTTTCGCCGGGACGTGTTTTTTGAGGAAGAGTCTTACTGCGCGTTCCTGAGCCTCTACCTTTGTCGCCGGATAGCCGAGCGTGTCGAGGTATTCGCTGAGCATATGGTGCTCGTGACCGTGAATCGCTTCCTGTTTGATGAAATTCTTCACCTGCTTTTGCAGGCGTTCGTCTTTCACCAGGTGTTCGTTGTCACGGACTGCATCGATAAACAGGCGCTCGCCCTCCAGGAACAGGCAAGAAAGCGCGTTCATCAGGGTGCTTTTAAAGGCGTCATTGCCGTACCAGTAACGTGGCAGGTCTTCGAACTCGAACCCGAAGTCCATTTTACGGCCATGAAACTCAATGCCCGCGCTCACATTGCGGGCGGTCGCTTGTTTATCAGTCATAGTTTTATACGGTCTTATAATTATCGTGGCCCGCCTGCCATTCGCCCAGCAGCTCACGGTTGTCGTGATCCCATGGGTGGAAGTCGCGGCGGTAGTAATCTTTGTAGTCGCTCCAGATGCTCGGGATCAGCCCGGGCTTTTTCCAGAAGAACTTGAAACCTGATTTCCAAGTAGACGGCTTAAACAGCTTACCGTCTTTCCACAGGAAGATCCCCTGCACAATGGCTGTCCGGAGCAGGAACATCCAGGTGACGTTGAACATAGCAATCACGCGTAGCCAGTAGCCTCCGCCCGTTTGCTCGTAAACGTCGTAGCAGACGCCTTTATGTTCGGTTTCTTCGATGGCGTGCCATGTCCACATTTCTTTGAAACGTGGGTCCATGCCTTCAGTGGCTTCTGGATTGGTCAGCACCTGATGCGCCAGAATGGCGGTGAAGTGCTCGACGGCGCAGGTAATCGCCAGACGACGCTTCGCTGGCATGTACTTACGCATGAGCTTTTTCTCTTTGCGCTCAAAGTCTTCTACTTTGGTCGCCGGGTAGCCCATCGAATCCAGGTATTCACTGAATTTGTGATGCTCATGCCCATGAATCGCTTCTTGTTTGATGAAGCTTTTCACTTGGGACAGGAGCTTTTCATCTTTGACGAGATGCTGGCTGTCGCGCACGGCATCGATGAACATACGCTCGCCTTCCAGAAAGAGGCAGGACAGCGCGTTCATAAAATGCGTTTTGAATGCGTCGTTATCGTTCCAGTAACGAGGCAAGTCTCTAAAGTCGAAGCCAAAGTCCATTTTGCGGCCAGGAAACTCAATGTCAGCGCTGATTTCGCGTGCTGTCTTAGTCATGATTTACCTGCCTTACTGCGGATAGCTCAGTGATTATCTGTGTATTTGTTGACCACGATAGTCGCTGTATAAGTCTTGTGACAGGTGGAGTTCGGACAAAGTTGCCCTGTTTGATGTGTCGTTTTGGGCCATGAAAAGTGCCAGAAAGAGTCAGTAGCTGCTGAGAGACGCAATCCAGCTGCGTGCGGCGTGGAGGTGTCGTGGATTGTCGCTCAGGCGGTCAAACAGTAATGAGCCTTCGAGAGCAGAGACAATGACACAGGCCAGTTCATCTTTCGGAATAGGTAGCAGGCTCGCTTTCTGCAGTGCGTCTTCTACCCAGCGTTCCATGTGCTCTAAAAATGTATTCACAGCGCCGAGACTGGCATCGCTGAGTTCGTGGGGCGAGGCCGCATAGGCAAGGCTCATGCATTGGCGGCGATGAGTATGGAAGCTCTCGAATACATCAATCAGCGCCCCCAATCGTTGACGTGGCCGATGGGTGCCTGCCGTGGCAGCATCCAGTTCGCTGAAGAACTTGAGGTCGTAATCCTGCAGTAGCTCAGTGAGGAGTCGCTCGCGGCTCTGAAAGTGGTAGTGCACAGAGCTGGATTTGATGCCCGCTGCCTTGCCGAGTTCACGAAAGCTGGCTGCGGCCAGATTCGCCTGTTGAATCTGGTCGATAGCGATATGTTTCAGCTGGGCGCGCGTCTCGGACATGGTGCCTCCCTGTCTCCCGTTCTTTACCGGAAAAATCCGGCAGATGAACTAAGCTTTGGTGAGATTGACTCGATCAGGACTGACCATGTTACGCGTGCTTATTTTCATACTGCTACCTCTGTTTGCGACTGGCTGCCTGGAGGAAGAGGAATCGGACGACATTGTTAACGATCGGGGCGATAGCGTCTCTGATCCGACATTGAGGCTGAACGGTTTGTGGAATGGTCAGCTTGATCAGGCCGGGGCATTGAGGATGCTGATGTATAACGGCAATGTGTTCGGCTTTGATGAAACCATCGCATTTTACGGCACAGTGGCACTCGATAACGATAGTGCTACAGCGACAATGACCTTGAGTGGTTACTCCTACACCACCAGTGACACTGCAGCGAACCAGTTTGTTGCAGGGGGCGCGCCGGAAGATTTTACCTTGTCGGGTTTGCTTTATCCCACTACTACGACTGATGACACTCTGGTTGGTGATTACGACAGCGATACTGCCCCCGGCGGTTTTACTCTGAGTAATGACGGCACCTGGGATACGAATTCACGGCTGGCGACCTTGCGGGGCAAGTGGACGTCGACCGGCTATGAGCTTTACCTGACAGAGGTAGGCGATGAGCTTTCATTCCGTGAGGTCAGTGTCGCGACCCCAGCAACAGGTTGCACGACGCGAGGAACGATCCGGATTCTCAATGAAGAGGTTAACCTCTATACCGTTCAGCTGTCTGAGCGGAAGAACTGTCCCGGTTTTAATGTCACCAATGCCCCCGGTTATGCCACGGTGAACGCTAATGGTGAGCTTGAGCTGTTTATCCGGAAGGAAGAAGAGCTTTTGTATGCGCGTTACACCCCGGCAACGGCGACTACCGACACCACGACTGAGACGCCAACAGATGAAACAACCGACGAGACTGCCGAACCCACCGAGTAGTTGTGAATAAGTCTGTAGAAAACCTGAATAAAATTTCAGGAAAAGATGTTTAATCTTCAGAATAACTAAAATATCTGATAAACCACTCAATAAATATCCACATTAATGTACAGGGTTATCCACATTGATAACCCTTGCTATTACTGGGTTTTATCAAATTATTCCTGATCTGTGGAAATCTTTATCCCGTTCTATACAGCGGTATTTTGTGCTGTGAATAAACTCCTTGGTTAAAATTCAAACAGTATCTATCGGCTGGTGTGTAGTGGTGTTACAATGCGCGCCCTTTTTCATCTGCCCGGCAGATGTGAACAACTGAATTGAGGTGTGTTGTGGATTATCCCGTTCGTTATGACGTGATTGTTGTTGGTGGTGGCCATGCAGGTACGGAGGCGGCGCTGGCGTCGGCGCGTACCGGCGCGAAGACACTGCTGCTGACCCACAACACCGACACCGTGGGCGTGATGTCATGTAATCCGGCGATTGGCGGCATCGGCAAAAGCCATCTGGTGAAAGAAATTGATGCCCTCGGCGGTGCCATGGCGCGCGCTACCGACAAAGCCGGTATTCAGTTCCGTACGCTTAACAGCCGTAAAGGTCCGGCCGTGCGTGCCACCCGTGCCCAGGCCGACCGCGCGCTGTACCGCAGTGCGATCCGCAATATTGTCGAAAACCAGCCGAATCTGGATATCTTTCAGGCCGCCTGTGATGACCTCATCATGCAGGGCGATGGCGTTGGTTCGACCGTGGCGGGCATCGTCACCAATACCAACATGCGTATTCACGCGACCAGCGTGGTGTTAACAGCCGGCACCTTCCTTGGCGGACTTATCCACATTGGTATGGAAAACCACTCAGGTGGCCGTGCCGGTGATCCGCCGGCGATTGCGCTGGCAAAACGTCTGCGCGAAATGCCGTTTAATGTGGGTCGCCTGAAAACCGGCACGCCTGCGCGTATTGATCGTCGTTCTGTGGATTTCTCTGTGATGCAGGAACAGCCGGGGGATACGCCACTGCCGGTGATGTCTTTTATGGGCTCTGTGGATGAGCATCCTGAGCAGGTGAGCTGCTACATCACGCACACTAACGAGCGTACCCACGACATTATCCGCGCGAATCTGGACCGTTCGCCTATGTTTGCGGGTGTGATTGAAGGCGTAGGCCCGCGTTACTGCCCGTCGATTGAAGACAAAGTCACCCGCTTTGCGGATAAGACCAGCCATCAGATCTTTGTCGAGCCAGAAGGCCTGAACAGCAACGAGCTGTACCCGAACGGTATTTCGACCTCACTGCCTTTTGATGTGCAGCTGGATCTTATCCACAGCATGGCCGGCTTCGAAAACGCCCACATTACGCGCCCGGGTTACGCTATCGAATACGATTACTTTGACCCTCAGGATCTCAAACACAGCCTTGAAACCAAGTTTGTGAATAACCTCTGGTTTGCTGGCCAGATCAACGGCACCACAGGTTATGAAGAAGCCGGTGCTCAGGGCCTGCTGGCCGGTGCCAATGCGGCGCTGCGCGCTCTGGAGAAAGACGCCTGGGTACCGCGTCGTGATCAGTCTTATATCGGCGTGCTGGTTGACGACCTGATCACGATGGGCACCAAAGAGCCGTATCGTATGTTTACTTCCCGAGCGGAGTACCGTCTGGTGCTGCGCGAAGATAACGCCGATTTGCGCTTAACCGAAGTTGGTCGCGAGCTGGGCCTGGTTGATGACGAGCGTTGGGCCGCGTTTACCGCTAAGCGGGAAGCCATCGAGACCGAAGCTCAGCGTTTAAAAACGACCTGGGTGCAGCCCAATACCGACGAGGCCAAAGCGCTCGAAGGCATGGGTGAAGCGGCGATCGCGCGTGAGTACAACCTGCACGACCTGCTGAAACGTCCGAAGCTGACGTATTCTCAGGTCGCGAATCTGAAAGGTGAACCCGTCAGCGATCAGCAGGTTGCCGAACAGGTTGAGATTCAGGCGAAGTACGATGGTTATATCGCCCGTCAGCTGGAAGAAATCGAACAGCTGCGCCGCTATGAAAACACCCTGCTGCCAGAAGACCTCGACTACGATGCGATCGGCGGCCTGTCGAACGAAGTGAAGCAGAAACTCAATACCGTACGCCCGGCCACTCTGGGTGTTGCGTCACGCATTTCTGGTCTGACGCCGGCGGCGATCAGCCAGATTCTGATTCATCTTAAGAAGCGCAATCTGGCAGGGAAGATGAGCGCCTGATTCCCGGTTGGGTTGAAAGTGTAACCAGACAGGTTACAATGCTGTGAGAATAAGGATATTCGATGGCAATCAAGAGTTTTAAGAGTAAAGCGCTCAAAAAGTTCTGGCAGGGCGATGTCAGCAAGGTGAAAGCCGACCATGTGGATAAGATCAAAGACATCTTGTCCGTCATGCATGCTTCGCATCATCCGCAGGATCTCAAAGCTGTGTTTCCTTCGTTTGAAGAAAAGAAAGGGTCAGGGGCCGGCGTTTTTTCTATTCAGGTGAATGGCAACTGGCGAGTGACGTTTCAGATTGAAACAGATGGCGCAATTCTGGTTGATTACCTCGATTACCACGGCAAAAACATTCGAGCGGTGAAGTAATTATGACGATGAATGCAGAACTTAGTGCAGGACCGGCGTTTCAGCCATCTCATCCCGGTCAGGTTTTTAAAAACCAGATTTTGAGTCGTTATGACTTATCCATTTCTGAAGCTGCCCGTCGCTTGGGGGTTTCTCGCAAACACCTGACGAACTTCTGCAACGCACACGTGCCTTGCTCAACCGACCTTGCCCAACGAATTGCGGCTGCGACGGACTCAGGCGTTGCCATGTGGATAAACTTGCAGGCGGCTTACGACACATGGTCTGCCGAGCATCAGGATGCTCCAGACGTTCAACCATTCAAGTCTGTTAACTAAGTTTTTGCTTATTCTTTGGTGACAAACTTGTTCACTTCCTGCGACTCCAGCAGGTCGGTCAATACCGGCGGAATAAACTGCCTTTTCACCGTCACGGCATAAAAGGTTTCAAACACGTTTGGCAAGGTCATCTGAATGCGCAGAGTGCCTTGCTCAATCTCATCTTTTACAACAACCGTGGGCAGCACAGTCAGCGCGCCGGTGTCCCGCGCGAGCAGGCGCAACATGGCCATGTCGTCTGCTTCTGCGAGGATAGCCGGTTCGTACTGCCAGCGACTGCAGAAGCCATCAAAGGCCGCGCGCATTTCGGTATTGGGTGCCGGTAGCACCCAGCGCATGTTGCTGTAACCGTCGGGAAATTTCTTATTTTGCAGATCCTCTGGCCCGACAATAGCGACCGGCTGTTGAGCTAGTAGCTGACTTTGCCAGAGGTCACTTTGCCCTTCGCTGACCACGTTGGCGTTGGTCAGAATCAGGTCGAGTTGATGATTGCGCAGACCATTGAGCAGGTTCGCCATGCCTTGGGCGTGCAGACTGAAGCGCACATCCCGGCGCTCTATCAGGGGGGTAATAAAGCCCTCAATGAAGTTACGGGACATGGTCGACAGCACGCCAATTCTGAGCTGCTGAACTTCGGGTGCGATGCCACGTTTTGCCAGTGCCTCCAGCTCTTCGCCACGCTTGAAGATATCCCCTGCGTATGTAAGTACTCGCTGACCCTGATCGGTCAGGATCAGTCTGCGCCCCTGCCGTTCGAACAGCCGGGTGTTCATATTGTCTTCCAGCGTGCGGATCTGGGCGGACAGCGCGGACTGAGACACGTGGAGCTGACGCGCCGCTTCAGTCAGGTTGCCCAGCGTGGCAACTCGCCAGAAGTAATACAGGTGGTGATAATTCAGACGGCTCATCGGGGGCAGTTCTCTGTTGGCGGTCAGTGGACTGGTTGTCTTCGTTCATAAAAAGAGAACGATATGTGAGTTTATATCTATTTTACATGAATACCTTCGCGGCTGGATACTCTACGCACATCTGAACAGGAGGATGCGTACCATGAGTATTTCCCCTCTGCTGGTTTCTGTAATGGTAGTAGCGGCAATCCCGCTTCTATTGCTGGCAGGAGCCTCCCTCGCTGGTTTGCAGAGCCGGTCTGTAACAATCACTGAATCCATGCGCTGGCAGTGTGCCTGGCGTGCATCGCAGTTGGTGGCTGTATTTACTGCGTTACTGATCGCCGGCGTCGCCTGGTATGGCAGCCCGGAATTGCCTTTCTTCAGTATTGACCCCCTGAGACTGGCGCTGTTGACCTTACTGTCGGTGATGGCGTTGGTGGTCGTGAAATTTTCGCGTCGCTATCTGGCATCTGATCCCGGTTTTGGCCGCTATCTGCGCTGGCTGTTACTTACTCTGGCGGCGGTGGCTCTGGTGTTCATCAGTGATCATCTGTTGTTGTTTGCCGCAGGCTGGATTGCGATCAGTCTGTCACTGCATCAGCTGTTGATGTTTTTCCCAGAGCGGCCGCGCGCGGCGCTCGCAGCGCATAAAAAATTCCTGCTTGCCCGCGTCGCGGAGGCCTCACTCATTGCGGCTTTTTACCTGCTGTATCAGCAGCACGGTACTGCCATCATCAGTGATATCGTCGCGACGTATCAGGTGCCGGTGACGCTCAGCTGGCAGGAGCAGCTTGCGGCAGTTCTGATCGCGCTGACGGCGCTGATTAAATGTGCGCAGCTGCCGGTGCACGGTTGGTTAATGCAGGTCGTCGAAGCGCCAACGCCGGTGTCTGCCCTGCTGCATGCGGGTGTGATTAACCTTGGTGGGTTCTTACTGATCCTGTTTGCACCGTTATTCCTGCAGGTGCCGGCGGCGCAATGGCTTGTGTTGATTGTGGCGGGTCTGACGACAGTACTGGCGGCGCTGATCATGACAACGCGCATCAGTATCAAGGTACGCCTGGCCTGGTCGACCAGTGCTCAGATGGGATTGATGTTGGTTGAATGCGCGCTGGGGTTGGTCGAACTGGCATTGCTGCATCTGCTGGCTCATTCAGCCTATAAAGCCCACGCGTTTCTCAGTGCCGGCTCAGAGGTACAGGCGCATGTCCGTCAATCTCTGGTGTCTGTGGTTCCGCCGACACTGCGTCATTGGGCGCTGGCTCTGGTCGCTGCCTCGGCAATGACGTTGGCTGCCTGGTGGGCGACTCTCTCCCTTCACGCTGTGTACCAGCCTGTGAGTGGCTGGTTGTTACTCGCACTGGCTCTGACGGTCTTAGTGGCTGTTCGCAGTGCGGCGACCGGTTGGCTGGGAAGCCTGGTGATCGCAACGGGCGTGACCAGCGCTTACACACTCCTGAAAACGGGCCTGCACTTTGTCTCTGAGCCACTGAGCTCCGACCTGTTACCTACGATGTTCAGTGCGCCGGACCTCTGGGCTCTCGGACTGTTCGCGTTGCTCTTCGCTCTTTGGTGGGCGTTACGCTGGCGCGCCCACTGGCACTGGGTACAGAAGCTATCGACTGCTCTGTTTGCCGGTCTGTATCTGGATGAATGGTTTACCCGCACTACGTTGATGATCTGGCCAGCGCGCTTACCGCAGCGTGCTAACCCGAAGAAGTCGATTCAGCTTAATGAGTATGAGGAGAAGGTGTCATGACGGTACAGTCCAGTTCGTTTCATTTCGAAGCCATGTTCGCTGCAGTCGAGGCCGCGGGGCAGAGTATCGCCCCGGTCTGGCCACTGGATCGCTCTATTGCTGTGAACCCTGTGTGGGAGCAACGTGGCGAGCATATCGCCGAAGTCGCCGCAGAGCTCGGCGCGCTGGGAGGCATCCGTTGCCTGATGCCGGGCGATTATTACCTCCGGCTATGGCAGCGCAGTGTCATAAAAAATCGCCACCTGGTCGCGGCAGCATCAGATCAGGGAGTCACGGCGACACCTGAGGACCTGCTTCAGGCATTGAAAGCACCGCTGGCCTCTGAGCACTGGCAGAACGTGTCTGACTGGCTTGATGAATCTCCTCAGCGGCAGAATAAGATGGCCTGGCGTGATGAGATTACACACCAGATCAGTCAGTTTATGGCGGACTATACCCAGTCAAAAGTGCAGACCGGTAATCAGCCGCACTCTCAGGTTAAGCCTCTGTATCAGGCATGGGTGAGCCAGGCCCGGGCTGACAAGGGCATTACCATCCTGATGGGCGAGCCTGGCCTGGCCCGCGCTTTTCAGGAGCTGCCAGATGATCCGGGCGCATTGATTCTTGCTGCTTTCTCAGAGCTGGGGGTCACGTCGGCGCATCAGGCAGAGCAGTATGCAAAGGCCTTACTACTGGATATCAATGGCTGGGCCTCGCGGCTGTCGTTTGAGCGTTGGGAAGCTCGCCTTAATGGGCAGGAAGAAGATGCCCTGCCACAGCTGGTCGCTATACGTCTGGGGTGGGAACTTGCCCTCTGGCGGCACTGGCAATGGCGTCATCCGCAAGCGGCCAAGCGTCTGCAGGCGGCGTGGTTCATGCAACTGCCTCAGATTGGTTTATTGAAAGAGCGTCATCGCTACAGTCAGCAGTTACTTTGGGTATGGCAGCGTGCTGCAGAGCGGGCGCGTCAGGAAGAAGAGCAGCGTTTACTGCGCTCGCCGGCTTTAAAAGCGGCGCCGCAGACCAGCCTGCAGGCCGTTTTTTGCATCGATGTTCGCTCGGAGATCATCCGGCGCGCACTGGAGTCACAGAGCCCGACGATTACTACCCATGGTTTTGCAGGCTTCTTTGGCTTGTCAGCGGCCTACGCACCTGTCGGAACAGGCCTGAAGCGGCCACAGCTGCCGGGGCTTTTCAGCGCCGGTTTCAGTGTCACCGAAGGTGGCCATGAGGCTCAGGAACTCGGTCAGGTCCGGGCGGTTCGTCACCAGCAGCAGGCCGCATGGAATGATTTCAGTCGCGGTGCCAGCACGGCATTCAGTATGGTCGAAGCGTTAGGGCTGACCTACGCCGGTAAGTTGTTAAAGCGGACGTTTGGTTGGCAGCGCGATGATCATCCGGTGAATGACCTGGCGACGACGGGTCATTGGGACCTGTATCAGGGCGAGCGACCGCTGACCATTTCTGAGAAAGCCGATATAGCGGGCCAAGTGCTCAAAGGACTGGGCCTGCGCCGCCTTGCGCGTTCGGTCATGTTGGTTGGCCATGGCAGTCATACGACGAACAACCCACATGCGGCGGGTCTGGACTGTGGTGCCTGTGGCGGACAGACCGGGGCGATCAATGTGCAGGTTGTGGCACAACTGCTGAACAATCAGGCGGTCCGGAAGGCGCTGGCAGAGCGTGGGCAGCGGATTCCTGATGCCACCCACTTTTATGCGGCGCTGCACAATACCACGACCGACGACATCGACTGTTTTACTCAGCTGCCAGAGGACATCGGCCAATGGCTGAAAGATGCGACTCTGCTGGCACAGCGTGAGCGCGCCGCGAATCTGGGCCTGAAAGATCAGCCGGCCTTTAACAATCCGGATGCTCTTGACCGCGAAATCAGAAAGCGCGCCGCAGACTGGTCTGAGGTTCGTCCTGAGTGGGGATTGGCAGGCAACAGTGCGTTCATCGTGGCACCGCGCAGAATGACCCGCGGCGTGAACTTCGGTGGCCGGGCGTTTCTGCACGACTACGACGCCTCATTCGACAGCGACTTCTCGATACTGGAAGCCATCATGACAGCACCGATGGTCGTGACTCACTGGATCAACATGCAATACAACGCCTCGGTCACCGACCCGCTGAAATTTGGCAGCGGTAATAAGTTGCTGCACAACGTAGTTGGCGGTCACCTCGGCGTGTTTGAGGGCAACGGCGGGGATCTGCGGATTGGCCTGCCTTTCCAGTCGGTACACAACGGTCAGCGCTGGATGCATGAGCCACTGCGGCTGAGTGTCTACATTGCGGCACCTGAAGCCGCAATCAGCGATGTGATTGATCGTCATGAAACGGTGCGGGATCTGGTTCACAACGAGTGGATCAACCTGTTCGTGCTGCGCGATAACGGCTCAGTCAGTCGTTGCGCCGCGCACGGCTGGGAGGAGGAAATCAATGCATAACGCGGCAGAAAAGCGCCTGACTCATCTGCAGATGCTGGAGGCTGAGGCCATCCACATTATCCGGGAGGTGGCAGCCGGCTTCGATAACCCTTGTATGTTCTATTCGATTGGCAAAGACTCCACCGTCATGCTGCATCTGGCGCGGAAAGCGTTTTACCCCGGCAAGGTCCCCTTCCCGCTGCTGCATATTGATACCACGTGGGAATTTGCTGAAATGGCGCAGTTCCGCGACCGCCTCGCAGAAGAGCTTGATCTGAATGTGCTGGTGCATATTAACGAGGAAGCGCTTGAGCTTGGGGTACACCCGATTGAATCCGGCTCGGTGAAATACAACGACCAGATGAAAACCGTGGCGCTAAAGCAGGCGTTAGATAAATACGGCTTTGATGCCGCCCTGGGGGGTGCCCGCCGCGACGAAGAAAAGTCGCGGGCCAAAGAACGGGTATTCTCGGTGCGCACGCCGACGCATGGATGGGACCCGAAAGCTCAGCGGCCAAGGTAGTTGATGCGACGGCATTGGAAACCCTGTTGGAACGCTACCCGGCTCAGGGCTGGATGGTGCACTCGGAAGCGGGTGTTCACAAAGGCCTGATGGATCGTGAACAGGTTCTGGCGCTCTGCTCTGAGTGGCACGCTGCCAGTGCGGATAGGGAAGGCCACCGGGAGTTGTGTATTGAATGCCCTCCGCAAACAGAACGCTGGCAGGCCGTTAATGATCGTCTGCGCCGGGCAGCCGCACGGTAGAGTACTGCTGATCTGTTGTGTCGTGGGCTCCAAGAACTTAAAAAAAGGATGCGTGGCAACCGACAATCAGATTGCGCAGTAAAGTGCTCATTTTCTGATGTTTCTGGATGTAATGATCAATATATTGCACATTAACTCTTAGTATCGTATAAATAGTGCAACTTAGTGCGCATTCATTATGGGCAGAATATGTCACGACTAACGCTTCAGACCTATCTTGGTGGTGCCTGGCAGGACGCCTGTGAACTGTATTTCAGTGACCCTGATGCTGGTCGTCATGGTGCTGTTACGCTGGAATACGACGCCGGGTATGTTGCACGCTTTCAGGGAAATCCTGCGGCGCGGGTCAGCGCCCGCTATCCGCTCGACTTTTTCCCGCATGAAACGCCTCACTGGCCCGCATTTCTTTTGGACATCGTGCCAATGGGCGCCGCCCGTCGTTATTGGGGGCAGCAGTTTAATCTGCCGGAAATCGAGCAGCCAAAGTATGACTTCCAGTTGCTGGCTGCATGTACCCGAGCTCCTATTGGCAATCTGCGTATCAAGGAAAGCGTGACAGGAAGTTCAGAGCTTCCGATGATTGGTTTCCAAATGTCTGACGTGCTCGAACAGGCGACAGAGTTTCTTGACTATGCCCGCGCACAAGGTGCGGCTGTAGGGGGTGCAACCGGTGCTGGCGGTGATGCGCCTAAGTACCTGCTGACTCGCGGTGCCGATGGGCTTTGTTATCCGGATGGCTCGCTGCCAGACAGTCAGGCGGAGGAGTACTTTCTGGTTAAATTTCCTCGCCGCAGCTCCCGCCAGGGGCGCTCTCTGGCCAGCGACAGCCTGATTCTTGAAACCGAACACGCGTATTACAAAGTGGCTCAGCGGCTAGGTTTCGATACGATTTCGTCAACCATACACATTGAATCAGGCCAGCCAGGAAGAGAAATAGCCAGCTTGTGGATGCCCAGGTTTGATCGGGTTACAGCTCATGGAGCAACAGAGCGATTGGCGGTCGAATCCCTGTATTCTTTGTCAGGTGTGATTGTTCCGGGCGCGACAATTCATCATACGACGTATCTTAAGGCGCTTACCCATCTCTGGAATGAATATGCCCAGAGCGATGACATAGAGAATATGGTGCAGGAGTACCTGCGCAGAGATCTGTTAAACGTGGTTTCCGGCAATAGCGATAATCATGGGCGAAATACATCCGTAATGCGCCTTAACTCCGGAATCCGCCTTGCCCCGGTCTACGACCATGCCCCGATGGTGCTGGATGAAGCGGGCATTACCCGTACCAGCCGTTGGAGCAATGATAATGAAATTGGCGGCAATTTTCGCTGGCGGGAAATCTGCGACGAAGCCGCAGCGGCAACACATCTTGATGGTCAGCGCCTATGGTCGGGGTTGCGCGATTTTGCCTTAACACTCTTCGATTTACCTGAGTATGCGAGTGAATTCGGAGTGCCTGAACAGGTGATGGATTACGAGCTCCATGCACTCAATCTGAAAAGAGTACCTGATCGTCTGAAACAGTGGGGGCTGCTTTGAGAGTTGACCTGAGAGCACATTTGTCATGACAAAGAATCTCCCTGATTTTAAAGCGATGACGCGTACAGAAGTGCTGACCTGGGTTGAACGCTCTGTCTCAACGGGCGAATTATCTCTGGGCGGTGCCATACGGGTGCTTCGCCGTCATATCGCACGTCAGAATCAGGCTGACTTTGCAAAGCTCTGTGGCCTTTCCCGCCGGACACTGGTAGCGATCGAATCCGACGAAGGTAACCCGACGATTCAGACGGTCAACCAGTTACTCAAACTGTTTGGGCTGCAGTTGGGATTAACGCGTATTTATCAGTCGCCCCGGTGATTGTGCTTTGGCTTACAGGTGGATATTGTCAAAGCTTACAGGGTTGGAAAACAACCTATAAGGATGTAGATCTTAATGAATATATTTCGTTGTCTGTTGGGTGCTATACAGCGCCTTAAGGGTAAATCATTTCCCGGCCAACCCGCCATAGGGGTAACCTTTCTGCGCTGGGCGACGCTGATTCTGTACGGTTGGCTTGCCGCGCTGGTGGTTTATCCACTCCTGCCCTGGCTTGCCTATACTCGCCCTGAGCAGTGGCTGCCAATGAGCGGGCATCCCAGTCTGCACTATTTTTTGATGTTCACATACGCACTGGTGGCCGTGCTGCTGGTGCTTTATCTGCAAACCACCTTTTTTATACGGCTGCCGCGCCGACAGTTTAAGTGTGCCTACTGCCTTGATCTGCAGGGTTGGCTGCGTTATCCGACCCTGCATCTGAGTGTTCTCATCGGACTTGGGTGTCTGTTTTATCTTGATGGCATCGACTGGCAGCAAAGCAGTGCCAGCTCTCTGTCTGTTGTAACAGAGCAGATCAAGCTGCTGGTCACACAGACGGCGACGGATACCCCTCGCATACCATTGCTGGATCAATGTGGTCTGTGGGTGGCCCTGATACTATATGGCCTTATTCAGGTTATCCGGCTTGAAATTGAGCAGTCATCAAAATCAGATGATCCAAAGGAACAGACCAAGGTCATTGACTTAGCATCATGTTCGGATGAGGAGTTTGAAGAATGGCTGGCAGTTGAACAGCCAGCAAGCGGGTCTCTCGATTTTTTTGACAGAGAGCCTTATGTCGCCCGGATCAAAAAAAGAATTGAGCAACCACTAAAGAATGGTCAGAAAGAGAACACCAGTGGTAGAGGTCAAATCATTCTGGGTGAGTTTGGCTCAGGTAAAACCACCATTATAAACATGGTGGAAAAGCAATTATCTGGTGAGTGGATAGTTTCCTATTTTGATTGCTGGCAGCGTTCAGGTAATCCATCAGAACTGGCGGCACAGTTTATGGAGCAGATTATCCACGATGTTGGCCAGCAGATCGAAGCCGCCAGTCTGGCCCGTTTACCCGACTCCTTTGCTCATGCTCTTTATGGTTCCAGTCACTGGTTCAGTCTGTTGGATGCGGTTTTCCGTCCTGATACTCCGGAAGAACTGATTCAGAAACTCAATAGCCTGTTGTCATGGCAAAACCGCAAGCTTCTCATTGTGGTTGAAAATGTTGACAGAAATAAAGAAAGAGATCTTTTTGTGGATGTGATTGCTGCCATTCTGGATAAGATTTCCGGAAGAGAGAATATACGCTTCATATTCAGCGCTGATGAACAGCATCTTGAATCCAATATTACATACAGAATATCGGACTATCGGGAACGTATTGCTACGGTAATGTCATCAGATGTTATTGCACGATTTATGGCTATATGCCTAAAAAAATCTATGGATAGTAAACTTAATGGGGAAATATTAATCATCCCATACCTTGCAAAAGGATTTTCCATAGAAAGTGATAGTCTTAATCAGATTAATGAGATGAAAGAAATTTTTGAACTCTTCTTGTCTGATAAAAGTTCGGGTATTTATGAAGGCATTGAACCGACTAACTTTATATTAATAGAATCCTTTTCTGAAATTTTATCCACTCCGAGAATTCTGAAGTATGTTCTCCGCCATGTTTATGATTTATGGACATCTAAGGTTTATAGATTGGCCGGAGAGGTCAACCTTTTTGACTTACTAATTTATTCGGTTTCATTTTACGATGGTAAATTGAAAGAAAAAATCAAAGAATACGATCAGGATATATTGAGCGGTAATGGAGACAGTCCTTTTATCTCAAGAATTCGCAAGGTATGGAACAAAGATGGAGCGAGTGATCAGGATATTCCTGAAGCTGACTATCGGGACTTTATTGCATTTTATCTTTTGAATGGAAATCTTAATCACGGGCTGCCGCTACGTGACCTGTGCCAGCCTATCATTGAAAAAGATGGAATTGATGAAGACGGCTTTAAAAAATACAAAAAAGTAGTCGATATCGGTCAAACGAACGGTTATGTTTCAAGTGATCAGGAATTTCTCAGAGACTATACTCAATCTTGTTTGCTTATTAAAGATGATGCTCCGTTAAAAAAATGTCTTGATTATGCCTTGATAAATCCGGCGATTTTTAAAAATCTTCTGGATAACATGACGAGAAAGTACTATTCCTCTGTTGAAGAACTGTATCAGTTCACCTATAACGCACTCATTTTGGCTGACCTGAGATATGCAGGTAATTTTAGTAGCATATATATAGCGCTATTCGACCTGTGTTTCAACGTGATGAATTTTGATCGGAACGGCGGAGGCGATCATGCGGAGTTATTTCAAAGCCAGCTCAAAAACGCCTTTCAACATCTTGATAAAAACAAGCAGTATTCCTTTCTGTTGCGGGTGATGTGGCATTTGGTTGGTATAGGGAAGGATTCACACTATAAGGCAGTCGTGAAAAATGTTATCGAAAGTGTGGTGAATCAGGGCCTGTCTGAACGTATGGGACAGGCATTTTCTGAGAATCACCCAGCGACTCATGAGCTGCAATATGAATATATTTCATTTCTTCCTGAACTTGAAGAAAACAGTCACCTAATTTCGGAGGCGACTATTAAGCAGGTGGCTCATTCATTCTTATTGGTGAACGGCATGAAACTTAACCACGATCCGAAAATTCTTGCTGACTTCTTCAGAAGATATGAGAGTCAATTTAGAACGATAAAGAATGTTATCAACAAGCGGATAGGTTCAGAGATTACGGACGAAAATGAAAAGGTGGCCTGGGAAGAAATATTGCGCTTATCACCAATTAAAAGTGATGATCCTGACTCAGAATAATATTGATTTCCGGGGTTGAGGTGGCGCTGTCGGATCTGATTTTTTTATAGCTGGCTAATCAGTGGCATCAGGAATCCCACCGTTTTCTCCAGCTTTTGGCGCTGAAGATAATTCAGATAGTCTTCTGAGGTGAGAGCAGGCTTTCTATAGTGTTGGCGGTCTTCGCGCAAGCAGTCGAGGACCGCTTTCTGATTCAGATCCAGAAGATCAAGGATAAAGTCATCCGGGTGCTGAACGGCAATATTGAAAGGTTTCAGTTGTGACTCGGGGAAATCTTTCAGATTAGCGGTAATAATCAGTTCGGCATTGGCGCGTATTGCGGCAGCCAGCACATGACGGTCGTCCGGGTCAGGCAGTTGCAGGCCGTCAATGATAATCTCATGCCCTGTGACAATAGAGTCAGGGATGGCCCTGATCATCTGATCTTTCATTGTATGTAGTTGTTGTGGTGTCAGATCGGGGCGGTTAATCAGTAGATTTCTGATCCATTCGTCATGAATCTGATGCGTCCAGCGCGCTCGAAACAATCCGCTGACGCCTAAATAAATCAACAGGCTCCGTAGCGGTGCCGGGTAAAGAACATTGGCGTCGTATACGACCGTGAAGTTGGCCACAATACCTCCCTGTTTTGTGAGTTCAGTCCATTAAACCAAGATCCTGAGACATATCCGCCAATGCCTGCATCGCCTGCTGGCTTTCCTGCCTTTGTTTGTTTTTATAGTCCATCAGGTCTTTAAAATAGAGTTTGCGGCGGTTGCCGGCCATATGAAAGGGCAGTTTGCCGGTATCAAGCAGGTTGCTGATCAGATATGGGCGGGAAACGTTAAGAAAGTCTGCCGCTTGCTGGGTGGTCAGTTCGGCATTGACGGGGACGATGGAGACGGCCTGATTCTGCTCCATCATCTGCAGTATGTCAGCCAGCATATGAATGGCTTTTACTGGCACTGTGATGTCTTTGTCGTCATCAATCAGGCGCAACCGGGCGGTGTTGCCGTGGCCGTGACATGCAGCAAGAATGCGGGCGCTGTCTGACGCCAGGCGGGCTTCTTCCTGACTGGCAGGGCTGTAAATGTGGTCTTTGGATGCGGACATGGTTTTGCCTCCTGTAGTGCCCTTTAACTTAGCGCACAAACGAATTATTCGCAATATTCGAAAATTCGCTGAATTCGAGACTCTGGTTAATCTACGTGCTCTTTCCCGGAACCCTCAGCATTAGTATCAACGCCCAGACACAGGCGCCCAGCCCCCAGACAAAGGTGGACGCCAGTGTGGCGCCCATGTGGATGCCAGCTTCTGCGACAATGGGGCCGAGCAGTTGTGCGACACCATACAGTGCGATCAGGGCGGCACTCAGGCGTGGTCCCTGATGAGGATGAATGGAGCGCGCCAGCCGTTGCGTCAGGAACACGGCGCCTAAAAAGCTTCCACCCATCATTGCGGCACAGATCCACAGCCCGCTGACCTGAAATGGCAGTACCAGTATCGCCGCGATGGATATCGCCTGAACGGCGTAGTTGAGAATCAGGGCGTTGCGGTCGCCAAGCCGGTTGCCCAGAGAATTCCAGACGAAAATTGAGGGAACAGAGGCAATAGCGGCGATCAGCCAGGGGCTTGGTGTCACACTGATATTCCATTCTTGCGCAACCGCAGGCAGAAACGTCATCGGCAGAATGTAGCCAAGCCCGGCGCCAAAATACGACAGAAACAGCGGCGTGCTCTGTTTATCCCAGAGTGCAGAGTGGTCATCCCGGCTGACAGGTGCATCGCCTGAGCTGAGGCGGAACAGGTAAACACCGGACCAGAGAGCCAGGGGAATGCTGATGATGGCCGCAGGTATCCAGCGGTCGTTGCCTTGTAACCAGATCGCAGTGCTTTCAACGATCTGGTTACTGAGTAGCAGGCCCGCGCCAACACCCAGATACATCAGGCCGCTTAACGTCGCTTTGTTGCGGGCGGCGAGCCACTCCAGCACCAGCGCCGGAGCAAGCACAAAGACCACCCCATTGGTAATGCCGTTGCCTAAACGCAGACCTGCCATGTACGGAAAGTAATCGCCACCCACTTGCAGCAGCGTGATGACTGCGTTGCCGAGCACGCCGGTAAGCAGGGCACTCCGTCCCCAGCCATTCTGATACGCTAACAGCGCAATCATGGCGCCTGCGAGATAACCGACGTAATTCCATGTAGCCAGCTGTGCTGCTTGCTGAAGCGTGAGTAAACCATCACTTACTAGCAGTGGAATCAAAGGGGTATAAATAAAACGACCAAACCCATGAACGACGATCAGGGTGGTGGCGGCGGCGACAAGAGGCCAGAAGGGGCTACGGGCTGACATGATGGTCCTCGTTACTGAGGCCGACAGTATATAGATGCGCCTCAGGCTGGGCATCCCGACTTTGGATGAACACACTGTTCTTTATCCAACTCGACGACGGCGTAATTCGTCTCAGGATAACGGCATATCGAACCGAGTGGCGCATTTGTGTCATCGGAGAGTAAGTATCCCTGTGCTAAACAGGGTTTTTCGTAGCGGGTCACATTTTTTCGTCAGGGCCACTGCTATAACATCGGGCGATTACAGGAACTGAGCGGACACAGCGCAGGACAGGGTATGAATCTCCTAAAATTGCTGGCAGTCGGAATGGCCATATTCTGGCTGGCCGGGTGTGATAAAAACTACAGCGGCGAGCTTGCCGATGACGGCTATAACGCCGCCGGGCATGCACATTATCAGCAGATGTGTGCGTCCTGCCACGGCCTTGATGGCAACGGTACCTCTGTTGGCCCCTCTCTCGTCGGTTGTGCGACCTGCTCTTCTTTTTCGGTGTTAGCAGATGAAATCAGCCGCACGATGCCCATTGGTGATGTCGAAGCGTGCGTCGATGATTGTGCCTCTGACACCGCCGAATATATTCTTTATGCGTTTAACGGGCAGAACCTGGCGGATGCGCTGGCCACTATTCAGGGTGTGGAAAACCTGTCGGCTGCGCTGACGTTGCGCAAAGCATCACTTCAGTTAGTGGGCCGCTTACCTACCGGAACTGAGTTAGCTCAGGTTGCGGAAAGTGCGGATACCGGGCTCAGTACCTCGTTGGACGCTATGCAGCTGGAGCCGGGTTTTTACGACAACCTGATGGGCTTTTTTAACGAACAGCTTCTCACCGATAAGTACCTTTCAAGCAACCTGAATGAAGGCGGCATCAACCTGCTCGACAGCGACGATTACCCGAATCGCAAATGGTACAACGATGTGTATGCCGCTGATGAGCAAAGCAGTATTCGCCGCTGCGTCCGTGATGTCACGAACGACTCAGTCGCCCGTGAACCGCTGGAGCTTATCCGTTACGCGGCGATAAATGATCTGCCCCATACCTTATACATGACCGCCGACTTTATGATGGTGAACTGGTACAGCCAGCAGGTGTACGAAGCGGAGCTGATTCAGTCTGACGAATTCAGGCAGCTGGCCGAACCGGTATGCGATGAAAATGGCGTGCAGATTTACTACGACCCGAGTGACTTCCGCCCTGCCCGCGTCACCAAACAGCTTGAGTATGAGCTGGGCGGTATTCCCCATGCCGGTGTTCTGACTTCGCCGATGTTTCTGAATCGCTACCCGACGACCCGAACGAACAGAAACCGTCACCGTGCGCGTATCGTGTTCGATTACTTCCTCGATACTGACATTCTGGCCATCGAGGGGGATCGCCCTGAAGACGGTATTGGTTCTGGTGTCAGCAATCCTACTCTCCTCGACCCGGCGTGTTACGCCTGCCATCAGGTCATGGACCCGGTGTCTTCTTCATTCCAGCATTGGACAGACCGTGGTCGATACATCGTAACGGGCAGCTCTTCGGTGAATGATTGGGATGGTTCGGATATTGAGCCACCGGGGCTGGGTGGTAAGCAGGCACCCCTGTCAGGGTCAGAAGGCCAGTTCCGTACCTTATTGCAATGGCTCGGTAGCGAGATTGCAGCCGATCCAAGATTTGCCCGTGCCACGGTACGCACGCTCTATGAGGGTATGATCGGCCAGGAGGTACTGCCAGCGCCGGCTGCCGATGCGTCAGACGATGAGAAGCTCGCGTATAACAGTCAGCGCGCCATTCTCAATAGCGTGGCCGACGCCATGGTTGCAGATGGTTGGGATATCAAAGCTGCCGTCAAAGCCCTGATCATGAGCCCCTACTACCGTGCGGCGAGCGTGGATGCGGAAGAGCTGGCGGTGAACGATCATATCGGTGCCAGTCAATTCATCAGCCCGGAACAGATGCAGACTAAGTTACAGGCGATTTTTGGTTTTGGCTGGGATGAGCTGCGCTGGGAAGACAACCGCATTATGTATGGTGGGATGGACTCGGACAGTGTGACAGAGCGAATTCGTGAGCCGGGCGGCTTAGTTATTGCGATCCAGAATCGTATGGCGACCGAGATGGCATGCCGTTCAACGGCGTATGATTTCCTTAATTCGCCCTCGCAACGTCGTCTCTTTCCGCACGTAGAGGTCGAGACGCTACCTTTCGACCTTGAGGGAGTGGCCAACCCCTCAGCCGTTGATCGCATCAAAGAAAACATCCGCTACCTGCATTGGGTACTGCTGGGTGAGGACATCTCTGCGGGAAGTGTTGAAGAGCAGGCGACGTATGATTTGTTCCTGGCGGTACTAAGTGAAGGCCAGACCATGCTGGCCAACCGCGAGCAGTATGATCCTCAACCGAGTGACTGGCTTGAGTGGGAGTGCCGGGCACGTTGGATGCGTCAGGCGGACGGACGCACAGATGGCGACCTGCCATCAGAAGAACGCATTGAGCAGGACGAGTACTACAGCATCCGTGCCTGGATGGCGGTGCTGACTTATCTCATGTCTGACTACCGTTTCGTGTACGAATAAGGAGGCCGCAATGAAACGTCGTAATTTTCTGCAGATGATGGCGGCCGCAGGCCTGACTGCACAAGCACCCTTATGGGCGCCAAAAGTACAGGCAGCGCCACCCGACCGCTTTTTGATTGTGGTGAATGCCAGTGGTGGCTGGGACCCGACATCGATATGCGACCCTAAGGGGCTTAATCAAGCCTACCAGGATCGATCAGACCGCTACGAAGGTTCTACCAATTCGGTTGACCTCGACAGCAATAAAACCTTCGGTAATATTCAGTGGAGTGCGATTCCTGAAGGGGTCTCTAATGACGAACTGGTGCGCCAGCGTATCAATGATCAGTTCGATGATTTTTTTACCACCCATGGCGATAAGCTGACAGTAATCAACGGCATCGATACCGGCACCAACAATCACGATACCGGTAGTCGCTTTGTCTGGTCTGGTAACGATGAGACCGGCTACCCCAGTCTGGCTGCGTATTTTGCGGCATCTGTCGCGCCAACCTTGCCCATGGCGTATATCAGTAACGGTGGGTATGACTTTACCGACTCTCTGGTCGCCCGAGCGCGTGCCAGCAGCGCCGGGTTTGTCAGTGAAGTCGCTGACCCGAATAGCTATTACGATGATCGTGGTTTTCACTTTCGCACGGCTAACCGTGGAGTGGATCAGTATTCTCACATTGAGACGGCGCAGCGAGCACGGATTCAGCGTCAGCTGGACAGCGAACAGCTGCCATTAAGACGGAAACAGCTCCAGCAGTTGTTTGGTATCCGCAATACCGACAGTAACCTTGGCGAGCTGACGGTGCGCCTGGATGATCTGCAGGCCAACGTACTGCGTGATGATCACTGGAATACCAACCGTGCCAACAGTCTTAAGAGTCAGGCCGAGGTGGTGGTTGCATCAATGGCTGCAGGCCTGACCGCCAGTGCGAACCTGAATGTAGGTGGGTTCGACACCCACGGGAATCACGACGCCAATGCTTACCCTGATCTGGGCGATCTGCTGGAAGGTGTTCACTTTTTGATGGTTGCGATTGAATATGCCGGTATCGCTGATCGTACAACCGTCGTAATGGGCTCTGACTTCGGCCGTACTCCCTATTACAACTCGGGCAATGGCAAAGATCATTGGCCCGTCACCAGTATGATGGTGCTCAAATCGGGGAGTACCGGAGGCCGCGTGTTTGGCGCATCGACAAATGAGTTTATGGCACAGCCGGTGAACCTTACAACTGGGCAGCCGGATGCCTCGGGCCAGACTCTGACGCCACAACATGTGAACCGGGCCATACGAAATCTGATGGGCGTAGGCAGTACCTCACTGGCTGACAATTACCCACTTAACGTACCTGACTTCAGGATATTTGGATGAAGCCGCTGCTGTTTACAGGTCTGCTGTCTGTGTTGTTACCTGTTCTTTCAGGCTGCTCTGCCGTTGAGCCCTGGGACCGCGGGCGACTCGCGCATGATGTGATGGCCTGGGATACCGACCCGTTGAAAGCCTCACTCGATAATCACATTCACCATTCTAAGGAAGGCTCGTCCGGCGGGGGCGCAGCGGCAGGAGGCGGCTGCGGCTGTAACTGATGAAGAAAACTATGAATTCTCTGGCAGCCCTGGCAGCGGCAGCGGCGCCACTTGCCGGACAAGCCGAGCCAGTACCCACCGAGCAGGCAGTAAGCTATCGGTTCAGCCAGTATCAGGAAGCCGATATACCTGAGTCGCGAACCTTTTCTGACGAAACGACGCGGTACAGTATTGATATTCACCAGCTCGGCTATCGCCGGCCATTAGCCGGTCAATGGTATCTGAATAGCGAACTGCAGTACGAGACGATGTCAGGCGCATCGCCTATGCAGACATACAAAAACTCAGAAGGCCAGAGTGCCGTGCTGATGAGCGGTGCCAGCATTGATGAGAGCAGGATTGACCTGAAGCTCGCTCCTACCCGCTACTTCGAGGATACTGTTGATGGCACCCTGGGCGGTCTGCTGGCGATCTCGACCGAGAATGATTATGACTCGGTGGCCGTCGGCGCTGAAGGTTCCCTCAACCTGATGAATAAACACACGACCCTGATGGGCTCGCTGACCTTGTCATATGACGTACTGGCACCGACGGATGAGTTTCTGTCAGAAGCCAGGCGCAGAGCTGACGGTCGGGTGAAACGTAGCGTTTCTCTCTACGAGGGCGTATCTCAGGTGATCAATAAGAATCTGGCTCTACAGGTCGGCGCTGGATTTACCCGGCTCTCCGGTTACCTGTCTGATCCTTATAAACTGGACGACCACCGCCCCGGAGAGCGCTCTCAGTATCTGATTGATGCGCGGGCGCGCCACTACTTTGCGGTGGGTGGCGGTGCTGCTTTGCACCTGGATTATCGCTTTTATACCGACAGCTGGGGCATTTATTCCAACACGCTGGAAACCCGTTGGGCGCAGGCACTGAATGCCGGGCGCTTCAATTTTAAGTTGATCCCTTCGTTACGTTACTACCGACAGACCCAGGCCAGCTTTTATCGGCTCACACCGGCTGAAGCTGGTGAGTACAGCAGTTCTGATTACCGATTGTCTTCCTATGGGGCGTTTAATATCGGCCTGGCAGCGAGTGCGAGTTATGGTCGTTGGCAGATCAGTGGCGACATTCAGCAATATATGTCATCCGAAGATATGATGTTGCTGCAAACGCCGGACGACGAAGCACCGGCACTGGTGGACTATTCAATAGTGAGCCTTGGGATTGAGTACAAAACACTCTGACATCAGAGCGACCTACCTGGTACATGAGTTTCGTGCCATGGCGTCGCCCTGCTGCTTCCACCTTCCGGCAGATACAGCAACCGATGTGATCACCGCCATGGAGGCAGAGGTTCGTCGTATCGAAGCCAAATACAGTCGCTATCGCGATGACAGCGTTCTCTCTCGCATCAACCAGAATGCAGGTCAGACAGTCGCTCTGGATAACGAGACGCTCTGGTTGATCAACTATGCCTGTGCCTGCTTTGAGCAGAGTGATGGTTTGTTTGATATTTCTTCTGGCGTTCTGCGACAGGCCTGGGACTTTCGTGCAGGTGTCTTACCTTCAGAGAGTGTTCTGGCGCAGTTACTGGCGCGGGTGGGCTTTGATCGCATTGAATTATCCGGGGGGCACCTGACGATGCCACCTGATATGGAGCTGGATCTTGGCGGCATAGGCAAAGAGTACGCCGTCGATGCTGCCGCCAAGATTGCTCGCGAGGCAGGCATTAACCGCGGTGTGGTCGATCTGGGTGGCGATCTATGTGTTCTCGGCCCGCATGAAGATGGTAGCCCCTGGCAGTTAGGCGTCCGTAATCCGCGTGACACGGAAAGTGCAATCGCATCATTGCCCGTATATCAGGGCGGAATGGCCAGTAGTGGGGACTATGAACGCTTCTTTGAAATCGACGGCAAGCGATACTGTCATCTTCTGAATGCCAGAACGGGATTACCGGTGGAATACTGGGCATCGGTGACCGTCATTGCTCCGTCGTGTCTTCTCGCTGGCACGCTCTCAAGCATCGCGATGCTAAAGCAAGAATCTGGAGAAGACTGGTTACGCTCGCAGGAGGTCAACGCTTTGCTTATTCGTCCGGATTTATCATTGCTGAGTCTGACTGATCGCTAACCTGTGATAAACTCGCGGCCTTTTCCTCTTCCTGAATAATCCGGCAATGAGTACATCTGAACAGCAGCTCCGCGCGGGCGCAGAGGCCCTTGGTATCAAGGTCTCCGACAATGAGTTTGCGGCCCTCCTCCACTATCTGGCGCTTCTGCAGAAGTGGAACAAAGCCTATAACCTGACGGCCATTCGTGATGAGTCCGGCATGGTCGCTTTGCACCTGCTCGACAGCCTTGCTGTCCATCCCGCTGTTCAGGATGCGGACAATATCATCGACGTTGGTACTGGACCTGGCCTTCCGGGCATCGTTCTGGCGATTATGAATCCGCAGAAACGGTTTACGCTGCTCGACAGCAATGGAAAAAAGACTCGCTTCCTTTTTCAGGCAAAGACGTCTCTGTCACTTGAAAACGTTACTATCGTCAATGACAGAGTCGAGGCATATCATCCCCCTGAACCTTTCGATATGATTGTCAGCCGTGCTTTTGCTTCTTTGGCCGACATGACTGGCTGGTGTCAGCATCTGCGGGCAGAACATGGTTGTTTTCTGGCCATGAAAGGGCAATATCCACAGCAGGAAATAGATGATCTGAAAGGCCAGTTTGAGGTTACTCAGGTCACCGAACTTCGAATACCGGGCGTGGACGGCGAGCGTCATCTGCTACGCCTGCTACCGGTTGTCTCATAAGGATCAAACAGCGTGACTCACATTTTTGCTATTGCTAACCAGAAAGGTGGTGTTGGTAAAACGACGACGGCGGTCAACCTGGCAGCGTCGCTGGCGGCGACTAAGCGCCGGGTGTTGCTGATTGATCTCGATCCGCAGGGCAATGCCACCATGGGTTGTGGTGTGGATAAGTACGAAATCGAACGTTCTATGTACGACGTTCTGGTGTCTAACTGCAGTGCTGGGCAGGCATTAACCTCGGCGCCAGAAGCCAATTTCGATGTGCTCCCTGCAAATGGCGACCTGACGGCGGCAGAAGTCGAGTTGATGGAAGTGACTGGACGAGAGCAGAAGTTGAATAACGCGCTCAAGGCGCTGCTTCCAGAGTACGACTATATCCTGATCGACTGCCCGCCTTCGCTGAATATGCTGACGCTGAATGCGCTGGTCGCCGCGCAGGGCATTCTGATTCCGATGCAGTGTGAGTATTACGCACTGGAAGGACTGAGCGCACTGATGCAGACCATTACCTCGATTCAGTCTGGTCCAAATCCGCAGCTCGAGATCACCGGTCTGATCCGCACCATGTACGATCCGCGCAACAGCCTGACCAAAGATGTATCTGATCAGCTGACAGAACACTTTGGCGATAAGCTCTTTACCTCCGTTATTCCGCGCAATGTGCGCCTTGCGGAAGCGCCGAGTCATGGTCTGCCGGTGTTGATGTACGATAAGGCATCAAAAGGCGCTCTGGCCTATCTGGCTTTGGCGGGTGAACTTAACCGGCGTATGACCGCGAGCAAATAATTACCGCCCTCAGGGCAGATGGAAACGATAGATGGCAACAAAGAAAAAACGTGGCTTAGGCCGTGGTCTCGATGCACTGCTGGCAAGCTCCAACAGTGCGGCAGTTCCTGTCAGTGACACGGTAGAAGTAGACGAGCAGGTCGGCACCGCTGAAAACAGCGAAGCCAGCTCACCAACGGGCAGCTCTGCTGCACAGAGTGAGTTGCGCCACCTTCCGGTCGAGTGGATTCAGCCGGGCCGCTATCAGCCACGCCGTGATATCCAGCCAGAAGCGCTTGAAGAACTGGCCGCCTCTATTAAAGCTCAGGGGCTGATGCAGCCAATCGTGGTGCGTCCATTGCCAGAGCAGACTGATCGTTTCGAGATTATCGCCGGTGAGCGTCGTTGGCGTGCCAGTCAGCTGGCGCAGCTGGATCGGGTCCCCGCGCTGATCCGTGACGTACCCGACGAAGCCGCCATCGCTATGGCGCTGATTGAAAATATCCAGCGCGAAAACCTGAATCCGATGGAAGAAGCGATGGCACTTCATCGCCTGCAGCACGAGTTTGAACTGACTCAGATGGAAGTGGCCGAAGCCGTAGGCAAAAACCGCGCGACAGTCGCCAACCTCCTGCGTCTGATGAATCTGAATGACGACGTGAAGGTATTACTTGAGCACGGCGACATTGAAATGGGCCATGCCCGCGCCCTGCTGGGTTTGCCGGTTGAGCAGCAGAGTAGTGCTGCCGCTGATGTTGTGGCCCGGGCGCTTACCGTGCGTCAGACCGAAGCGCTGGTTCGTAACCTGCTGGATGGCAAAGACCAGAAAGCCGACAGCAAACAGCCGGTGAACCCGGATATTCAGCGCCTCGAACGCATGTTAGGCGAGCGCCTCGGGGCGAAGGTTGCTATTCAGCACTCTGCCAAGGGCAAAGGTAAGCTGGTGATTAACTACACCAGTCTTGATGAGCTCGACGGAATTCTCGATCACATTCAGTGAGTCGCACCGTCGGGCTGTCCTAAATGCCGTGCCTTAACTGACACATCGCTGCAGGCGAGCCTCTGATTACTAGACTGTTAGTAACAGAGGACTTGCCTATGAAAATTCTGATTTGCAGTACCCTGCTGCTGTCGGCAGCCGCGCTGGCGACACCGCGCCCCATGATGATGCTCGATGATTCATCCCTGAGTAATACGCGGGTTGATTACCTCACCGGGCTGGAGCAACAGCGCTCGAACGAAGAAACCGGCAAAGAAGAGTCGGAAACCGGTACAGCGCCGAAGCCTGATGTGCGCAGCGAGCTTCCTGTGGTGACTCCGGCATCTATTCCTACCTCAATACCCTTACCTGCGAAAGGGGTTTCTGTGCAGATCACCCCGCGTTAAATACGGTTATAAGGGGTTGATTTCTGCAGTCAGCCCATCATCTACGGCCATGTCGGCCCTGTCTTACAAATATCTCATTGATTCGGCCTGCTTGCTGTTGATGCGCGGGGCCGTAGCCCCTATAATCCTCGCGCCCTGAAAATGGGTTGCTCAAACAGAGCGTTGCAAATTCAGCATCAAAGAAGTGGAGCACAGGTTGTCGTCGATACCGCGTCCACCGGTTTACAGGATCATTATTTTACAGCTGGTCCTGACCCTGATAGCTGCAGCTCTGGCCTGGATTCACAGCGATGTGGCCGCCAAATCGGCATTGCTCGGAGGACTGACATGCGCCCTCCCGAATGCCTACTTTATCTGGCGAGCGTTCCGCTACACAGGTGCAAGGGCAGCCACTCAGGTGGTGCAATCGTTTTACCAGGGTGAATCCTGGAAGTTTGTGCTCACAGCGTTGTGTTTTGGTGTCATCTTCCAACGCGTTGAGCCTCTGAATGTTCTGGCACTGTTTGCTGGTTTCATAACAGTGCAGCTGGGGCACATTGCCTCAGCAAGAATCGCCAATTTATAAACCTTAAAATCTGAGAGTGTACGATGGCTGGTAACTCCCAAGAGTATATTTCGCACCACCTTACGAACCTGACCTATGGCAAATTGCCAGCGGGCTACGTTCGCGAAAACACAGACGGCACAACGACTGAGCTGACTGAAGCAACCTGGACATTTGCTCACGGCGGCGCGGAAGCGTCTGCAATGGGCTTCAACGCGGTTCACGTTGACTCGCTGGGCTGGTCTTTTGGTCTGGGCGCCCTGATCATGTTCCTGTTCTGGCGCATGGCTAAGAAGGCAACCACGGGCGTACCAAGTGGCTTCCTGAACTTCGTTGAAATGATTGTCGAGTTTATCGACAACACTGTAAAAGAATCCTTCCACGGTCGCAGCGCACTTGTCGCCCCGCTGGCTCTGACCATCTTTACCTGGGTCTTCATGATGAACTTCATGGACCTTATCCCGGTTGACGTGCTCCCTACTCTAGCCATGGCTGTGGGTATTGATTACATGAAGGTCGTACCTTCTACCGACGTAAACGTTACGCTGGGTATGGCAATCTTCGTATTCGCTCTGATGATCTTCTACTCGATTAAGATCAAGGGCATCAGCGGCTTTGTTGCTGAGCTGACGCTGCAGCCGTTCAGCGCTAAAAATCCTGTCGTTCAGGCTATCTTCATTCCAGTGAACTTCTTCCTGGAGATCGTTGCCCTGATCGCTAAGCCTATCTCTCTGGGTCTGCGTCTGTTCGGAAACATGTACGCCGGCGAGATGATCTTTATTCTTATCGCACTGATGTTCTCTGCGGGCATTGCACTGGGTCTGATGGCTGGTGTTCTGCAGTGGGCTTGGGCGGTATTCCATATTTTGGTGATCACACTGCAAGCGTTCATTTTCATGATGTTGACCATCGTGTATCTGAGCATGGCGCACGAAGATCATTAATTTTTAAACCTTAAATTCACTTAACTAACTTAACTTCTATTTGGAGAAAATTATGGAACAAGGTCTGGTATTCCTGGCTGCGGCTCTGATGATTGGTCTGGGTGCTCTGGGTACAGCTATCGGTTTTGGTCTGCTGGGTGGTCGTCTGCTGGAAGGTACTGCTCGCCAGCCTGAACTGGGTCCAATGCTTCAGGGTAAAATGTTCCTGATCGCTGGTCTGCTTGACGCCGTACCAATGATCGGTGTTGGTCTTGGCCTGTACCTGATGTTCGCAGCTTAAGGGTTCATTTCTTAACGAACTTCCTTAATCAACGAACATGAGGGCTCTGGCGTGAACTTAAATTTGACTCTGATCGGCCAGATCATCACTTTTGGCGTCTTCGTGTGGTTCTGCATGAAGTTTGTATGGCCTCACCTGCTGACGGCTATGCAAGAACGCGAAAAGAAAATTGCCGATGGTCTGGACGCAGCTAACCGTGCTGCACGTGATCTGGAACTGGCTCAGAAAGAAGCCGCGGACCAGCTGCGTGAAGCAAAAGAAAAAGCTGCTGAAATCATCGAACAGGCGAACAAACGTGCTAACCAGATCGTGGACGAGGCAAAAGATAACGCCCGTTCCGAAGGTGAGCGCATCGTAGCTGCTGCTCAAGCTGAAGTTGAGCAAGAGGCAAACCGCGCTAAAGAAGCTCTGCGTAAGCAGGTGTCTGAACTGGCAGTAGCCGGTGCAGCGAAAATCCTTGGCAAATCAGTAGATGCATCAGCTCATGACGAGCTGCTGGATACACTGGCCAAAGAGCTCTAAGCGAGGTTTTCCATGGCTGAATTAACAACTCTCGCTCGGCCATACGCAAAGGCAGTGTTTGCTGAAGCAAGTGAGAAGAGTGCACTGGACGCCTGGTCTGATGACCTGGCAACCCTGTCGGCTTTTGCAGCCGACGCCGATCTGGCGAAGGTACTGGTGCATCCTTCCCTGACGTCTGAACAGCAGGCACAGGCACTTATTGACGTATGTGGCGACAAGCTGAACGAAGCAGCCAAAAACCTGGTGGCCGTATTGGCCGAAAACAAGCGTTTGGCATTACTGCCTGAAATCGCTGAACTCTATGAAGAACTGAAGGCAAAACTGCAGAACGCAGTTGATGTTGTCGTCACTTCAGCATACGAGCTGAGCGATGCCCAGGCAGAGAAACTGGCAGCTGCCTTAAAAGCCAAATTGCAATGTGACGTACGGGTAACGAGTGAAGTCGATGAGTCTCTCATCGGTGGCGCTATTATCCGTGCCGGGGACTTGGTTATAGACGGTAGCTTAACTGGCAAACTGTCAAAGTTAGCCGAAGCGATGAAATCCTAGTTTGAGGGACGATTCATGCAGCAACTGAATCCATCTGAGATCAGTGAAGTAATCAAGAAGCGTATTGAAAGCCTTGATGTTACTTCTCAAGCCCAGAACGAGGGCACCGTCGTATCTGTATCCGACGGTATCGTTCGAATCCACGGTCTTGCCGACGCTATGTACGGTGAGATGATTGAATTTGAAGGCGGCGTATTTGGCCTGGCAATGAACCTGGAGCGTGACTCCGTTGGTGCAGTTGTTCTGGGTGACTACAAAGGTCTGGCTGAAGGTCAGACTGCGAAGTGTACTGGCCGTATTCTTGAAGTACCTACTGGCAAAGCACTGCTGGGTCGTGTGGTTGACGCACTGGGTAACCCGATCGATGGTAAAGGTCCGATTGAGACTGATACCACCGCTCCTGTTGAGCGCGTAGCACCAGGCGTTATTGCACGTCAGGGTGTTGATCAGCCTCTGCAGACTGGTTACAAAGCCGTTGACTCCATGGTACCGGTGGGTCGTGGTCAGCGTGAGCTGATCATTGGTGACCGTCAGACTGGTAAAACGGCGATGGCGATCGATGCCATCATCAACCAGAAAGGTACTGGCGTTAAATGTATCTACGTTGCCGTAGGTCAGAAGCAGTCTTCTATCGCTAACGTTGTACGTAAGCTGGAAGAACACGGTGCCCTGGAGCACACCATCATCGTAGCCGCTGGCGCCGCTGACCCTGCAGCAATGCAGTTCCTGGCTCCATACGGTGGTTGTGCGATGGGTGAGTACTTCCTGGACAACGGTGAAGACGCTCTGATCGTATACGATGACCTGACGAAACAAGCTTGGGCTTATCGTCAGATCTCCCTGCTGCTGAAGCGCCCACCGGGCCGTGAAGCATACCCAGGTGACGTATTCTACCTGCACTCACGTCTGCTTGAGCGCGCATGTCGCGTAAATGCTGACTACGTTAAGCAGGTAAGCGGTGTTGAAGGTAAGACTGGCTCGCTGACGGCTCTGCCGATCATTGAGACTCAGGGTGGTGACGTATCTGCGTTCGTACCAACGAACGTGATCTCCATTACCGATGGTCAGATCTTCCTGGAAACCAACCTGTTCAACTCCGGTATCCGTCCGGCGATGAACGCGGGTATCTCTGTATCCCGTGTTGGTGGTGCTGCACAGACCAAGATCATCAAGAAGCTCGGCGGTGGTATCCGTCTGGCACTGGCTCAGTACCGTGAACTGGCGGCATTCGCTCAGTTTGCATCTGACCTTGATGAAGCTACCCGTAAGCAGCTGGAGCACGGTAAAGCCGTTACTGAACTGATGAAACAGGGTCAGTACGCTCCAATGTCTACTGCGGACATGGGTCTGTCGATTTTCGCTGCTACTGAAGGCTTCCTAGAAGACGTAGAAGTGACCAAGATCCAGGCATTCGAAGCTGCTCTGCTGAGCTACGCCAACAGCGAATACGCTGAACTGATGGCGAAGATCAACGTGAAGGGCGACTTCAATGATGAGATCGCGGCAGGTCTGAAAGAGTGTATCGAGAAGTTCAAGAGCACTCAGACCTGGTAAGTCCGGTGCTGGCGGCTTCCTGAAAAGGAATCACCGCCAGCTGGATTCACTCAGTTAAATAGGTTGCACTATGGCAGTCGGTAAAGAAATTAAAGAGCAGATTACGAGCGTAAAAAGCACGCAGAAAATTACTTCAGCAATGGAAAAAGTTGCCGTAAGTAAAATGCGTCGTGCTCAGCTGCGCATGCAACAGAGCCGTCCATACGCGGATAAGATCCGTGATGTGATCGGTCACCTGGCGAATGCGACATCTGAATACCGTCATCGTTATCTGCAGGACCGCGACGTCAAGCGTGTTGGCTATATCGTGGTGTCTTCCGACCGTGGCCTGTGCGGTGGCCTGAACAACAACATGTTCAAGCGCCTCGCCCAGCAAGCCGGAGAGTGGAAAGAAAAGGGTGTTGAAGTTGATTACTGTGCAATCGGCTCAAAAGCATCTCTGTTCTTTAACAGCTTCGGTGGCAATGTTGTCGCCTCCCAGTCTCACCTGGGTGACGCTCCAGAGCTGGCCAGCCTGATCGGCTCGGTGAAAGTGATGTTAGAAGCGTATGACGAAGGTCGTATCGATCGTCTGTACATCATTTATAACCGTTTCGTGAACACCATGACCCAATCGCCTGAAGCGGTGCAGTTATTGCCACTCAAGGCACAAAAGGACGAAGAACTGAAAGGTCACTGGGATTACATCTACGAACCAGACGCGAAAGAGATCCTCGAAGGTCTGCTGGTGCGTTACGTAGAATCTCAGGTCTATCAGGGTGTAGTAGAAAACAATGCCTGTGAGCAGGCTGCGCGTATGCTGGCGATGAAAAACGCCACCGATAACGCCGGCAACATGATCACCGAGCTGAACTTGCTGTATAACAAGGCTCGTCAGGCGGCTATCACCCAGGAAATTTCAGAAATCGTCAGCGGTGCCGCGGCTGTATAAGCCGGGCAGCGAACAGGTTTTAAGTTAAGAGGAACCGAAAATGAGCGGACGTATCGTACAGATCATCGGTGCCGTCATCGACGTGGAATACCCACGCGAAGATGTACCTAAGGTCTACGACGCCCTGACCGTAGATGGTACTGAGACAACTCTCGAAGTTCAGCAGCAGCTGGGCGACGGTATTGTTCGTACCATTGCGATGGGCTCAACTGAAGGTCTTAAGCGTGGCCTTCCAGTAACTAGCACTGGCGCACCTATCCGTGTACCAGTAGGTAATGCAACTCTGGGTCGTATCATGGACGTTCTCGGTCGCCCGATCGATGAATGTGGTGAGATCGGCGAAGAAGAGCGTTATGAAATTCACCGTGATGCGCCATCGTTTGATGAGCAGGCGAACAGCAATGATCTGCTGGAAACCGGCATCAAGGTTATTGACCTGATTTGCCCATTCGCTAAGGGTGGTAAAGTAGGTCTGTTCGGTGGTGCCGGTGTTGGTAAAACCGTAAACATGATGGAGCTGATCAACAACATTGCGAAGGCACACTCCGGTCTGTCTGTATTCGCGGGTGTTGGTGAGCGTACTCGTGAAGGTAACGACTTCTACTACGAGATGGCTGAGTCTGGCGTTGTAAACCTGGACGACAAAGCACAGTCTAAAGTAGCCATGGTATACGGCCAGATGAATGAGCCACCAGGCAACCGTCTGCGTGTAGCACTGACTGGTCTGACCATGGCTGAGAAGTTCCGTGACGAAGGCAAAGACGTACTGCTGTTCGTTGATAACATCTATCGTTACACCCTTGCTGGTACTGAGGTATCTGCACTGCTGGGTCGTATGCCTTCTGCGGTAGGCTACCAGCCTACACTGGCAGAAGAGATGGGTGTTCTTCAGGAGCGTATTACTTCTACTAAGACTGGTTCGATCACCTCGATCCAGGCGGTATACGTACCTGCGGATGACTTGACTGACCCGTCTCCAGCAACCACCTTCGCGCACCTTGACTCTACTGTTGTACTGTCACGTGATATCGCGTCTAAAGGTATTTACCCAGCGATCGACCCACTGGATTCCACCTCTCGTCAGCTGGACCCACTGGTTATCGGTAACGAACACTACGACATCGCTCGTGGCGTTCAGGGTGTTCTGCAGCGCTACAAAGAGCTGAAAGACATCATCGCGATTCTGGGTATGGACGAACTGTCCGACGAAGATAAGCAGCTGGTTGCCCGTGCACGTAAGATCGAGCGTTTCCTGTCTCAGCCATTCCACGTGGCAGAGATCTTCACAGGCGCGCCTGGTAAGTACGTGTCTCTGAAAGAAACCATCCGTGGTTTCCAGGGCATTCTGAATGGTGACTACGATAACCTGCCAGAACAGGCGTTCTACATGGTAGGTACTATCGACGAAGCCATCGAGAAAGCCAACAACATGTAATGGGCGGGCAGGCGCTGTACTTGTGCAGCGCTCTGCCTCCTCTGAACAGAGGAATAGAACATGGCAATGACCGTCCACTGCGATATCGTCAGCGCTGAAGAGAACCTCTTCTCTGGTCTGGTCGAGCGAGTAATTGCTGCAGGTGCTCTGGGTGATCTGGGTGTTGAACCTGGTCACGCAGCCCTGCTGACTCCGCTCAAGCCGGGTCCTGTCCGCATTGTTAAGCAAGGCGGCGAAGAAGAGATTGTCTACGTCTCTGGCGGCTATCTCGAAGTACAGCCAAATTCAGTGTCCATCCTGGCCGACACCGCTGTTCGTGCAAACGACATCGATGAAGCCGCGGCACTGGAGGCGAAGAAACACGCTGAACAGGCGATGGAAAATCAGGGTGCAGACTTTGATTACTCCCGCGCAATGTCTCAGCTTGCTGAAGCGGCAGCACAGCTGCGTACGATTCAGCAGATCCGCGAGAAGCTTGGTAAACACTGAGTTTTTGCGGTACAGAAAGCCTCGCCTCTTGCGAGGCTTTTTTTTGACTACTGAAACGCAGCTTAGCTGCGACCGGCGTACAGTGGTTATCAGATCCGTGAGAAGCTTGGTCAGCACAGAGTCATCCGGATCAGAAATAACCCGCTGAGGCGGGTTTTTTATAGCCGGACTTCCGAGGGCTGCTTGGTACAATTATTTTTATAGCCAAGGCTTACGGATTTACGACGTTTTACTCAGGGAAAATAAGGAAATAGAGCTACAATGAAAGAATATGCACTGGTGCCGGCTCTGGCGCTCTCACTTCTTTCTCCACAGCTTTTTGCTACTGAGGCAGACAAACAGTTCTATATCGGAGCCAACCTGGGCGTCGGCTCAGGTGAAGAGACTATCTCGATTGATGGTGATGAGGAGGACTACGATACGGATATTTCAACTATGAGGCTGGCAGCAGGCTTTATCGTTGATGAAAATATTCGTATCGAGGCTTCATACGGTGGCTATGATCTGGAATTTGATGACTTTGAAGATTCAGAAATCACAACGTTTGAGTTTGACGGCTACTTACTTTTTCCCGCCGATGGGGTAACACCTTACGTTACCGCTGGTTTGGGCCTCGCGACCTATGAAGATACGGGAGACGTGCTTGAAGGTGATGATCTGTCAGGTGTTTCTCTTCAGCTAGGTGCTGGCATTTCAATGCCCGTAAGTGAGGTAGTGGAGCTCGATGCCTCTTATCGTATCAAGGTAATCGGCTGGGAGACGGTCGAGGTCTTTGATACTGAAATTGAGACAAGCCATTCAATGGGGCTCTTCACCGTTGGCGGCAGAGTATTATTCTGATCGTTTCAAGAAGCCCCGCATACACGGGGCTTTTCACTGTATCAGGGGTACTGGCTAACCGTGTTTTCACTATTTTCCTGATACATACGCTCAAGTACGGAGTATGAGGGTTTTCGTTCGTCCCGGGTCCGGTAGCCGTGATCATTTTCTTCCCACCAGCTACTGAGAAAACGACGGCGGTCCATTTGCCAGCTACAGCTACGGTAGTTATCGAGTGGCATGACGACACTCTGACGTATCTGGTGTTTGTCAGTGTAACTTATTGGCAGGTAGGACATTAATGGTGCATCAGCCTCCGCATACATCACCACCCAGAAATTAAGGTCCCCTCCAGGAGGAACTTCAAAATCCCGCGCGAGAATGTGTGAGCTGTCCTCCAGTGATCTAGGGCCATAAGAGGCCTGATCTATTGCTTCGTCCGCTCGCGTCAAAAGGATTCCAGTTGCGAGCGCCGCTCCCGCACTCTTGCTAAGCTGAGAGTCCGAATTCAGCCCTATTGAGGCAATCTTCAGAGCGGAGGACGTCATCAGAACTTCATTAAGTATTTCTCTTCGTTTGCGGTTTATCGTCGCTTTAGCCCATGATTCCAGGCGGTCACCAGTCATAATCTCAAACTGAGTGGAGGCATAAGGAAGTCGTATAGCCGTCGATGAGACTGTCTGCCATTCCGAGCTGGGGTTAACGACGGCAATGCGCAGGTAACTGAAGTGATCATTGCAGAGGTCTCCCTCAAAGCGTGCAGACAGTTCCAGTTCCGCTGAGTCATGCACCTGGGTACCAGGCGTTCCGTAATGAGGCCCTCTCGCGCAAGCGACGAGACCAAGAATAAAAACGGCAGTAACGATTAAGCGCATATCATTCCCTGAAGGTTTGCTAAAGCTTTTTAATATGCCATCGTCATATGACTTATTTGTGAAAACTTAGCGTCTTCAGGCCTGATTGCGCTTGCTCAGAAACTCGCTGAAAGCCTCTTCCAGCTTGTCGTATTCATCCTCAAACATGTGCTTATATTTCTTCAGCGTATCCATGTGCCCCTCGCGGGCTTCGGCTTCCAGGGTTTTGCAGATATGCTGCAACCGCGTCGCCGCAACACTGGCCGACGAGCCTTGCAGGAACTTAGCGAGCGACACGACCTCTGCGGTATCAGTCCGCGCCAGCGCGCTCTTCAATTTAGCGACTTTTTCTTCACTGGCTTCATGAAATACATCAATTAATCTTCCTAGTCGCTCTTCCTGATTACTTACCAGCTTCATGACGGTTGGCTTATCCCACACGGGGTATATATCCAGGTCAGTGCTTTTTTCAACCACCAGCTGCTCTACAGGCTGATATTCGGCAGAGGTGACGGCTGACATCCATTGAGTCAGTGCTTTCCGCAGCTCTTCGTTATCAATCGGTTTGGCTAAATAATCGTCCATACCGGAGAGCAGGCATTTCTCACGATCTCCTGCCATAGCACTTGCAGTCATTGCGATGACAGGGATTCTGCAGGCACTATCGCCGGCATATCCCCCGCGAATCTGGCGAGTACACTCATAGCCGTCCATGGAAGGCATCTGACAATCCATAAGGATAAGATCAATCAGGTGGCCGGAGCGACGCAGCATATCGATGGCTTCTACGCCATTTCCGGCGGAAACGACTTCAGCGCCAAGGTGACGCACCATTCCCTCTATTACCGCCAGGTTAATCTGGTTGTCGTCAACCGCGAGAATTCTTCGCCCTGCCAGGGCGGCAGTTTTACCGCTGCTCTCCAGATTGGAACTTTTTTCGTCAGCAGATCCTGTTTTTAATCGGCGAACCGCATACTCCAGTTGCACCGGAGTAATGGGTTTCGATAAACGGAAGGCTCCATGCAAGTCGGGAAGTTCGATCTCTGTGCGCTTTACGTGAGGCACGGTGATGATGACTCCAGCGACGTTTTCATGAGGTACGAAGTTTTCGGCCAGAGTGGCATCAATGATTATGTAGCTACCTTTCCGGATATGCGCATCAGGCCGTGGGTGACGTGAGCTGATTGCTTGAGCACCCCAGCTTTTGAGAAGTTTTACCAGGTTTGCCGCTGAATCATCGGAGCGGTCAATGACATGGAAGTTGAGCCCGGAAAAATCGGGGTTTTGTTTTTCAGCTTCTGAACCTACTGCCAATTTCTGAACAAAAGTGGCTGTGAATTTAGTGCCTGATCCTTTTTCGCTCTGAACATCCAGTCTGCCACCCATTAACTTACAGAGTTTATTGGTAATAGTGAGTCCCAAGCCTGTACCACCAAATTCTCTTGTTACCGCCGCATCCTCCTGAACAAAGGCGTCGAAAATGGTTGGCAGTTTTTCTTTGCTTATACCGACACCGGTATCCTCTACTTCGATGCTCAATGTGGTGCTTTCTGCGTTTGTATTCTGCGTAGTCAGCCGTACAAGAATATGCCCTTTCAGCGTAAACTTGATCGCGTTATTAATCAGGTTGGTGAGTATTTGGCGGATACGGTTTGCATCACCGGAAAGCGAAGGTGACTGTACTTCTGAAACATCGAGAATGATCTCCAGACCTTTTTCTGACGCCGGGACTGACATGGATAGCACCAGATCTGAGATCAAGCGATTGAGGTCGTAGGGGATATTATCAATATCGAGTTTTCCTGCTTCGATCTTTGAAAAATCGAGGACATCATTAACGATCGCTGCCAATAATTGTGAGCTGGTATCTGCAAGATCAAGATACCGCTTTTCCTGAACTCTGAGTTCGCCGCGGCGAATCAACTGAAGCATACCAATAATGCCATTAAGAGGTGTCCGGATTTCATGGCTGACATTAGCAATAAACTGGCTCTTGGCGCGGCTTGCGGACAGTGCCATATTTCGTGCCTGCTCGAGTTCTTCGGTTCTCTGTTCGACGACGGCTTCGAGGTTAGTGTTTAAATCGCGGATTCGTTGTTCTGCTCGTTCCTGTTCGCTGATGTCCCGAATGATTGCAGAAACACCGATGGCCGCTCCCTTGGCCGTTTTGATGGGTGATACGCTGAGTTGGGTGGTCAGAGTGTGCTGATTTTTTGAGACAAGAGGTACGCGTAATGTCTCAGGTTGACCACCTTCAGCAACGCTGGCGATCACTTCTTTGACCCATTCCTGATGCTCGCCAGTGGCAAAGGTCTCGGTAAAGTCACTGTTTTCAATCTGGCGGCTGCTATAACCCAGGATGCTGGTTGCAGCGCTGTTCCAGCTTGTTATGGTTCCGTCCGTGCGCATCCCTATGATGGCATCCGTTGAGTCATCCACAATGGCACGGAAGCGTGCTTCGGTATCACTCAGATTTAAGGTTTTACGTACCTGCCGCTGGTAGAACAGGAACAGCACACTCAGTACGAAAGAAACAACTAAGGCGGCGGCGCTGAACCGCAACGTGTCTGAGATCGTTTGTTGCTGGATAAGCCGCGTTGGGGTCGCTATGGCAACCTTGATAAACCGATCACCATTGGAGCCGGGCATGTTCAGCTGGCGCTGCGTCAGGTAGTAGTGCGCTCCGTCGCTGTTTGCTGATACGAGTGCGGTACCGCGGTGAATAGAGTTTTGCTCTGCGCTGTACAGGTCGCTCCAGAGCGTGGCGTTTGCGAATTCAAAGCTGAAGGCCTCTCCCGATGTGGGTGACACAAGGATATGGCCATCGTGATCGTACAGGTACACTTTGCTTGTATTGGCTGCCAGGTTACTGAGACGAGACAGCAGGAAATAGGCGTCAAAGTTAAGAACCAGTGCGCCGAAAAGATGGCCATCTTGCGCATATATCGGCATGACGAGTCGGTAAACTGATTGATGTGGATAGGAAACGCGCCCGTATTCTTTATTCAGTTCAATATCGGATAGGTAGAAGTCGTTGGCTCGGATATAGGGCAGTATTTCAACGTAATCGCGGCCCCGCTTCTCCTGAAGTTCGGTACTGTTTGCAACCCGGGTGCTGCTGCCGGTGCGCTGCACACGAATAATTTCCGACCAGTTGCCGTCATTGATCAGATAGCGCGCCTGCAACGCGTGAGCGTTATTTTCAATGTAAGCTTGAAAGATGGTTTCCAGACGGGCTTTCCATTGTGCCTGCCGGGTATTGTCGAGCGGATCGATACCGCCGTTGCCTGAGGACCGCACTATGCCATGTATGGGTGGAGTCGCATAAAGGAAGCGTAGCTGGTGATAGTCCCTTTCGAACTGCTTGGCGAGTTCATCGATGATGGCGCTCTGCTGCTCGCCTGAAGCCTGCTGATACTGATCAAACACGCGCTGTTCAGACAAGTAGTATTGGCCGACTGTCACGAGTGTGAGCAAGAGAAGCAGGCCGAGTACCATGGTTTGTGGTCGTATATAGGCAGCTTGCTGCTGTTTGCTCGTGTGCCTCAGAAACATGGGGCTGCCTCTCGTGAACGTTGGCCTGTTCTCAAGGTTTAGTTCAAAGAGGCCAATATTCAACTCGATACTATGTGTGTCTCCTGACAATCAGGACGAGACTCGGCTATCAGAACGGCAGTCTCGTCAGCGCTTATCGGATAGCTTGTTGAGCAGCAGGACAGGCACGAGGCCGATAACGACAATGAGTAAAGATGCGGTGGAGGCCTCGGCGATGCGCTCATCGCTGGCCAGCTTATAGACGCGGGTCGCCAGCGTTTCAAAATCGAACGGGCGCAACAGCAAGGTAGCGGGTAGCTCGCGCATACTGTCGACGAAGACAAGGATGCCCGCTGCCAGTATTGAGCGGCTCATCAATGGCAGGTGGATACTTTTCAATACGCGCCATGGAGTCGCTCCCAGGCTGCGAGCGGCTTGATCGTATATCGGAGGAATAGCTTCCATGCCACTGTTGGTCGAGTTGAACGCCACGGTGAGAAAGCGCACGACATAAGCATATACAACGATGGCAACCGTACCGGTCAGTAGTAGCCCAGTCTGAATATCAAACTGCTCGTCAAAGAAGGTAGCGATGGCGCGATCGAATTGCGATACCGGGGCGAACAAGCCTACTGCCAGCAAGGCACCGGGTAGCGCATAACCCAGTGTTGATAGTTGGATAGAAAGGTTCACGGCTTTGCTGTCAGTCAGACGCTTAGCGTACGTCAGGACAAGCGCGATGATGACAGCGGCCAGTGTCGCTGACAAAGCCACTTGCAGGCTATTGCCGATAAACCCGGTAAAGCCATGTCCTAGCAGTGGATCACCTGTGGTCAGTGCGAAATACGCGAGGGTGCCACCAGGGATCAAGCTGCCCAATACGACAGGCAGAACGCACAGTAATGTCGCGCCTGCTGCTACTAGGCCTGTCAGCTGGGTGCGCTGAAGGTTACCGTCGCGGGCGATGGCTTGAGCCTGAGACGGGCGCCGGTTGTACTTTTCGATCACGATGAGCAGAACAACAAAGCTGAACATGACCGCCGCTAACTTCAGTGCCGCAGCCTTATCCCCCATTGAAAACCAGGTTCGGAATATGCCCGTCGAGAAGGTGGGTACGGCGAAGTAATCAACCGTGCCGTAATCCGCCAGCGTTTCCATCAAGACCAATGCTAGGCCACCCACTAAGGCGGGTCGGGCTGCTGGTAAGGCGATGCGCCAGAATGCATAAAACGGACTGGCCCCCAAGGTGCGCGCTGCATCATAAAGTGTCGCCGAGCGTTGGATAAAGGCCACACGAACCAGTAGGTACACATAGGGGTACAGCACCAGACTGATAATGAAGGCCGCACCACTCAACGAGCGTATTTCAGGAAAGTAATACTCACCAGCATACAAGCCAGTCAGGCTTCTGATCAGGGTCTGCACCGGGCCACTGTAATCCAGCAGATCGGTATAAACATAGGCGACGATATAAGCAGGGGCGGCGAGTGGCAGCATTAACGCCCAGGTCAGAATTCGACGTCCGGGGAACTCGGTTGCAGCGGTGAGCCACGCCGTTCCCACGCCAATTACAGTGGTATAGAGCGCGACCTGAACCATCAGGAGCAGAGTGTTACCTACGTATCCGGGCAGAACGCTACTGCTGATATGTGACCATGTTGATGTCGTTGGAGCGAACAGGGAGGTCAGAATGACAATAACGGGAACAAGCGTAAAAACAGAAATAAGAAAACTGCTGATTAGCCAACGCCATTGCGTCTGTTGGTTTTGCATGCCGGCTCTAATATTACGCGTGAGGTTGGTGTAGTATAAAGAACCATTCGCATATGTGACACCTGTTATTCGAGCCCGCCTGTATGCCGTTAGTTTTTTCTCAGATAAGCCACAGTTACGGTGCTACTCCCGTACTTCACGAGCTGGATTTTGCCGTCGAGCCTGGTCAGATTACTTGTTTATTGGGGCCATCGGGCGGTGGCAAAAGCACCCTGCTCCGCCTTGCCGCTGGGTTGGAGAAAGTTCAGCGTGGTGAGATCCACGTGGATAATGAAGTGCTGGCGAATGATGGTCTGCACCCGCCCCCGGAAGCTCGCCCGGTGGGGCTGATGTTTCAGGAGAATGCACTGTTTCCGAATATGACAGTGGCAGAAAACATTGCCTTCGGTATTCGGGATCTGAGCCGACGCGAGCAGCAGGAAAAAGTGAAAGAGCTTCTCGAGCTGGTTGGCTTGGACGAATATGGACAGCGCTATCCGCATCAATTGTCTGGTGGACAGCAACAGCGAATTGCACTGGTGCGTTCATTGGCACCGGAACCAAAAATTCTGCTGATGGACGAACCCTACGCGAGTATCGACATCACGCTGCGCCGGACATTACGGGAAGCGGCTCGCCGTACTATCAAAGAAAAAGGTACGACGGCCATTCTGGTTACTCATGATCCTGACGAAGCAATGGAAATGGCAGACAGCATTGCCGTGCTCGATCAGGGTGTGATTGCGCAGGTCGGGACTCCGCAAGAAGTGTTTGAGTCACCCGCGACCGTGGCCGTGGCGACACTGTTCGGCGGGTCTCAACGACTGGCTATTACTGCAGCAGATGAACATGGGTTTGATACTGCGTTCGGCAGAATTCAGGCAGAGGCTGAGCGATTGAGTAGCTATCGCGACGCACACACCCTTGTGGTCAGGCCAAAAGGATTAAGTTTGAAAAAAAATGAAAAGTCGGACGTCGTTATTTCCGGTCTCAGATATATTGGCCACGATTGGCTGGCTTTTCTTACTAACAACAATACGCCATCTGCAACTGAGCCATTGAGAGTACTGATCGATGATGTGAGTCAGTATCAGCTGGGGGATCGCGTGGATTTGATCGCGAACCAGACCGGCGTCTTTCTATTTAAATAAATCTGGAGAACGTATGATTTCTTTTAGCAGAAAACTGCTAGCCAGCACGATGGCTGTAGCACTGAGCCTACCTGTGTTTGCTGCTGACGTGGTGAATATTTACAGCGCGCGTCACTACGACACAGACATCGCTTTGTATGAAAACTTCGAAAAGCGCACAGGCGTGAAGGTCAATCTGATCGAAGCACCAAGTGATACTCTGATTGAACGAATCGTTAACGAAGGCAAATACTCTCCAGCCGATATTCTGGTAACGGTCGATGCGGGGCGCCTATTTCGCGCGGAGCAGCGTGGCATTTTCAGTCCGGTAGAATCAGACGTGCTGGATGCTCGTATTCCCGCTCACCTCCGTCATCCGGATGGCTTGTGGTACGGCTTGTCGAAGCGTGCGCGAATTATTATTTACAACAAAGAGCGCGGTCTGCCTGAAGGCCTGAATTCCTATGAAGATATGGCTGACCCAAAGTTCAGCAAGCAGATCTGCGTTCGTTCATCATCTAACATTTACAATATTTCATTGCTGGCATCATTGGTTGAACACGATGGTGAAGAAGCCGCAGAGGCGTGGGCACAAGGGGTGATGGATAACCTGCTGAAGAAACCACAAGGCAATGACGTTTCTAATATTCGTGCAGTGGCGTCGGGTGAGTGTCGGATCAGTATCGTAAATACCTATTATGTTGCGCGTTTGCAGGCTGAAGGCGATGAAAGCGTGAAAGCGGTGGGTGTATTGTTCCCGAATCAGGAAGAAGGCGGATACGGAGCACACGTTAACATCAGTGGTGCGGGTGTATTAAAGCATGCACCTAACCGTGCTAATGCAATTGCATTTCTAGAGTACCTGACGGAGCCTGAGGCACAGAAGTATTTTGTCGAAGCAAACCACGAATATTCTGTGGTTGAGGGCGCGGAAACAGACTCCGTACTTGAGGCGATGGGAGACTTCAAAGAAGACACCATTAATGCAAGCGCCTTGGGCGAGCATCAGGTGACGGCAGTTAAAATCTTTGACCGCGTGGGTTGGAACTGACCACCGGCACAGGAAAACTGATCGCAAGATCAGCCAGTCAAAGGGCGCTCAATGAGCGCCCTTTTTCGTTGTGACTGTTATTGCTGTCTTTGCTTTATTGGGTATACGGATTTAATGGTTGATGGGGCACCTTCACCCCATCAATCTGATACCACCCTCAGATGGTTGATAGATCGACTCCGTAGTTGAGTTCCTCTG
>Ga0208684_1000043_pt1 | contig 120885 bp, 114 predicted proteins | sample MalvireepMed_b05_FD_184245 | JGI IMG/M metagenome (GOLD analysis project Ga0208684, IMG submission 184245) | Marine viral communities from the Global Malaspina Expedition - Malaspina viral metaG DeepMed_b05 (SPAdes) (version 2) | ecosystem: Environmental > Aquatic > Marine > Oceanic | place... | reverse complement strand
TTCGTGATGTGTTAGGTCAGGCATTAAATTATGCTTACATGTGATTTAATATCGATAAAGTGCTTTGGGCTTGTGAGTGTTTATTGTTGAAGTTGCATGAACATCTAAATGAAACAAGTCTTGTAATGTCTGCTTTTGGCACAATTCCGAAGTTTTTGCTCATTTTATTATTATGCTATTTAAACTGACTGCCATACTTTTGGTTCCTACTAAGCGGGAGACAACTTATGGCAATTCGAATTCATACACCTTGGAATAAAGATCGCATAATTGGGCAGAAGAAACCTCTTTAGATATCGCATATATGGGGCATCCGAATTCGATTAGAACTTGAAGGTCGGACGCGTGATCTTGCACTGTTCAATCTTGGTCTAGATAGCAAGCTACGGGGTTGTGACCTCGTTAAACTAAAAGTTTCAGACGTCGTTTGCGGACGTTCTGCGCTGAGACGTACAAATGTTGTTCAGCAAAAAACAGGTAGCCCTGTCCAATTTGAGATAACACCAAACACTGGCGAATCGATTTTGGCTTGGGTGAAGAAAGCAGAACTAAAAGCGTCCGGCTACCTTTTTAAATCTCGTATACACGGTGCTGAGCACATATCAACTAGACAATATAATCGCATTTTCCACGGATGGATTGACAAACTTGGACTGGATACCTCGCTGTACAGTACCCATTCACTGCGCAGGACCAAACCCTATTTAATTTACAAGAAGACTAAAAACCTTCGAGTAGTTCAACTCTTGCTTGGACACAAGAAATTAGAGAGCACAGTTTGTTACTTAGGCATCGAAGTTGATGACGCTTTGGAAATATCGGAGTCTATTGAAATCTAGGCTGTACGGGGCTGCTTGTGCAGCCCCTGTGAGCGTGTTGCAGGTCTCCAATATGGGTTTCCCAGCAACATCGTTTGACTCTGATCAAGTTGCTCTTTTCATATCGCTAAAAATACGCCAACTCTTTTTCCAATCGGTAATCGGTGTTAATTTAATCAAAGGACGAGCCCTTTGATCTCAGGAGGATGTATGGTCAGACGAATTCGATATACATTTACGTTTATTGGCGTACTAAGCTCCGTCAGTCTTCTATCTGGCTGCTTATCCACCTCCCCCCTGAACAAGTCTGCACTACGTGGCAACCGACAAAGTTCCAAGTTGCACGAATACACTTAGATTCTCGTTCGGCAGCGCATTACAAATCAAACCTTTCGGAAGACCCTAACACTTTCGTGTTTTCTTCTATTATCGAGGCGCAGCGAGCTGGCTTTGACATGAGACAGGAGGATTGCGATGACTCTATGTGCTTAAGTGTGAAGCAGGTCAATGATGGGCCATCGAGAACACAATGCAGAACTGCAGGGGTAAAAACCATGACTCAATGTAGAGATGGCACAATAAGCACATCGACAGGGCGCGGGACATGTTCACATCACGGCGGCGTGATGTACTGATCGAATTAGCCATTCCAGCCAGTAGCGGGGTCTACAAACTCCTTATCACTTATAGTTACTATCCCTGTGTCACAGTCGACCGCAGTATCACTAGTTTAGTTGAATGGCTGATTCTTGTATAAAAAAAACTCAGAAACTATTAGGATGCTCTGTACGTATTGCGGACGTCTAATATTCTCTCCTCTGAAAACAGAAATCATGGTTTTTCGGGGGAAAGGGGTGTTACTATGAAGTCTCAGTGATAAGCTGTTAGCACCCACAAGGAAATTGTTTGAACTCGAGTAGCGTAGATAAACATAAACACGATGCTTATATTAAGATTTTAGGAAACAAAGCTGCTGTTGTTTCTTTTGCTTTTGCTATGGGTTTAGTTGGTATAGGAATATCAGTGTTTCAGTCAGATTGGCTATGGTTTTCAAGATTTGGCTCATTGATAACGGTTTCTGGTCTATTACTCATAAGCTCCCCAATTTTTGATCGAGGTGTTTATAAGTCCAATTCATCTACGTTTGGATTTGCAGAACTCGATCACGAAGGTAAAATCATGGTCTCGAGCGCAGAAGATCGTGTAATTGGCTCTAAAATTTATAAAGGTGTTTTAATAACTATCGTAGGCACAGTCATTTGGGGCTTTGGAGATCTTCTCAACAATGTGTGCTAACAAAACGCTATTGTCACTCACTTCGTTAGCTACGCACATTGACGTGCTTGTTATTTAGAAAGTGTTCAAAAATATCACAATTTACGTGTGGATTATTTGCAAATCAACACTGAAAGCCAATAGTAAATGATATAGTCTATTGAGCAATTAATGCACGAATAGCAGCTTTAATTTTGGCAGATTTAAAAGAATTCAAAACTATTTCAGCCTGGGGAAAGTATGGGCGACAAGGCAAGACAATATCGACCGTCTCACGTGAGAAGGTTAGATACATTATCAGGAAATCTCTGCTCTTTCCCAAGCTGTGACAGAAAATTGGTTGCAAGAGATGGTGAAACCATAGTTAGTAAGATTTGCCATATTGAGGCTGCAAGCGAGGAAGGACCCCGCTTCAATAAGAAAATGGATGATGATGAGCGAAGGCATTTTAACAATCTAATACTTATGTGTGATGAATGCCATAACATCATTGACAACAAAGACAATGAAGCGAAATATTCGGTGGAATTGCTTCACCAATGGAAAAAAGACCATCATGAAAAGATGGAATCGCTGAACCAACCTAATTATTCGCCATTATCACAGGCCATAAATGCTATTGCGTCAATTGACCTCGATGCAGCCGATGAAAACGGCTCAGAGATTGATATCTTTAATATCGAAGATAAGATATCCCACAATTGTTTGTTAAGAAATGTTGAATTAATCAATGAGTATAAGGTTTTCTATCCAAAAATATCAGCCCTTTACTCAGAGCTTGAATTGCAAGGTTCCTTCAAAAAAGAAAAGCTATTAAGGAATATTCGCAGAATATATTTGAAGGTCCTAGGTTCCTACGTAGGCGTATCAGAGAATAGGCTAGAAATCATACAGAACAATGCTGATAGCATTATTGAAGATGTTGAAGATGAGCTTCTTGCGACCTGCGAAGAAAAGACCTCAATTAATCAAGACGATATAGTTTTTGGTCTATCAATTATCATGGTTGACGCTTTTATGCGGTGTAAGATTCTCGAGGAGCCGCCCAAAAAATGATACTTGGAAAGGACATTCACCCCGAGAGAAAAATTTATTACTGGGGAGCCATTGTTATTGATTGCATCCGTCAACATGGGATCGAAGAAATCCCTTTCTTTTCTCTTTTTGAGGAGCTTCGTGCTGACCATGAAATTTCAATTGACGTATATGCCTTGACTTTGGATTGGTTGTTTTTATTGGGTGCTATAGATGGTGAAAAAGGGGTTATAAAAAAATGTTTTTAAAGCGCCTGATAATAGAGAATGAATCAGTCACAATAAGGGATATAAAGTTCCGTAAAGGCATAAATCTTATTATTGACGAAACATCAACTGAGCGCAAAAAAGAATCAGGAAACAATGTTGGCAAGACGACGGTTTTGCGCTTGATTGATTATTGCCTTGGGAGTAGTGGTAAAAATATTTATAAGGATCCTGAGTTTAACTCAAAATCTAACAGTAAGGTCGAGGAATTTTTAACTGAAAATAACGTCTGCGTCACTCTGGTGCTAAAGGAGGATTTGGATGTTAGAGCCTCTCGAGAAATAACGATAAAGCGCAATTTTTTGAAGCGTACGCACAAGATTCTTGAGGTGAATGGGGAAAAAGTCAAATCGGGAGATTTTCCCGAGAATCTGAAGCCTGAATTATTTCAGACTAATATAGCGAAGCCCACGTTTAAACAGATTAAGGCCAAGAATATTCGAGATGAAAAGAATCGGCTGATAAATACGATAAAAGTTTTAGACGCATACTCTAAAGCAGAAGAGTATGAGGCACTGTATCTTTTCTGGCTTGGTATAGAATTGGATGTTGCAGATAGAAAACAATCCCTCTTCTCTCAAAGGAAGATGGAGGAAAACCTTCAAATAAGATTAAAGAAAGAAAACACTATATCTCAGATTGAGCAATCGTTACTTGTTATAGACTCTGAAATAGAATCTTTAGAAGAGTTAAAAGAGAAGTTTATTGTAAATGATAGTTATTTAGAGGATTTCGACGAATTAAATAAAGTGAAATCCGAGATTAATCGCTTGTCTACACGGATATCACGACTTCGAATGAGGAAATCGTTAATTGAGGAAAGTGTAGAAGAGTTAGGAAAAGAAGTCTCGAACCTAGATGTTGAAAGGATTCGCCGCTTGTATGATGAGGCAAAAGCATTGCTTCCCGAAGTTCAAAGATCATTTGATGATACGCTCAAATTTCATAACGGTATGATTTTAGAGAAACAGAAGTTTATTGAGAACGAACTGCCGGAATTAGAAGCCGAAATGGGCGCTCTTTCCATTAGGATGTCTGAGCTTTTACGGTCAGAGGCAGATATTTCTGAGCGCATAAAAAAATCAGGGGCGATGGATGAATTCCAAGATTTAGTTGTTAGATTAAATAACTGCTATGAGACAAAGGGAACGATAGAGGAGCAAAAGAGACTCTGGGACAGCAGCATTGAAAAGCTTTCTTCGATTTGCTCTGAGATTGAAGAGTTGGATAAGGGTATTGACTCTTTGGATGAAAAAATCCAAGAGAGAGTATCTATTTTCAATAAATTCTTTTCGAAAATGTCTAATGATTTGTACGGCGAAAAGTTTGTCTTAAGTGCGGATAAAAATGAAAAGGGTTATGAGCTAAATATTTCAAATCTTATTGGAAACCCAGGGACCGGAAAGAAGAAGGGTGAGACTGCTGCTTTTGATTTGGCTTACATAAAGTTTGCAGACCATATGGGGATTAAATGTCTACATTTTGTCCTACAAGATCAAATCGAGAATATTCACGATAATCAGATATCGAGTATTCTGATTGATGTTGTTGGGAATATGAATTGTCAATACGTTCTCCCTGTCCTTAAAGACAAGTTGCCTACTGATGTGACCACTTCACAATACGAAATACTAACATTGTCTCAGTCTGATAAGCTATTCAAAGTTTGAAATATTGATTGCCTTAGAGGTGCATAACAAAACAATCAGTCGGACGCCAAAAAACGTCGCCTCGTTTTGCTTTAAGCTCCGGTGCTTTTCGGCGTTGAACGTCTGCTGGTTGTCTTTTACTGCCTCTCAGGTTGGGTCGAAACTCTCGGTCAAAAGTGTCAGATTAGATATAAACTACCACAAATTTACGTGTTAACACCAAGCGACTTTGTCGTACTTTAATTACCACGCGATTCTGTCGTAATCGCTAATTACCAAGGGGAATTGACGGCCATCTTTAACCATATTCTTTGAATGTTTTGTTTGTGCAGTTGAGGAACGCTAAGGATGATTATGTTGAATACCAAAGCTCAATTGACAGTTGATGTCATAGCGAAAGTGGCAAAGCGTAAAATTACGATAGCCAATGCAACTAAGCTCCTCAATAAGTCCAAACGTACTGTTGAACGTTATTTACAGTGTTACCGAAGCCAAGGGTTACAGTTCGTTGCTCACGGAAATACATGCAGCGAGCCAGCTAATAAAACAAGGTGGATCGTGTCGCTAAAACATCAGGAATTGCCAGATCTTCATCACAGAAATCGTACCGACAGAGCCATGAGGAAATCGTGATAGAGCTCTCATTGGCTGACCCACACATGGGACAATCCAGAGTGTCACGACAGCAAAAATCCGAAAGAAACGTCGACATACACGCGTGCGGCGGTCGTAATATCTGGCTGCGGAAAAATATGAATACCACTGCATTATAGTTGGCAAAGCTTACCGAAGCGCGGCAATATTGATAGTGTGATTACGTCAATCACACTACTACAGATTAAAGGCTGCTGATATCTGGTTAGCGTTATCAAGGCCTTGCGCCAGGTTATATATTTAGTGCGTTTTAGATTATCTAGCCTGCTCGATTATTTTCGTATTTCTAGTTTCAAGTCTGAGCTTTCTAAATCGGTCACTGTCGGGATACAAGGTAAATGGTTGTCCCGATACTTTCAACTTTCCCTCACTATAGAGCTGCTCAATAACTGTTTTATATTGAGAGGAAAACTTGTCAATTGAAGTGTAATCTGAATTTCCCATTCCTTGATAATAACTTACGTAAAATGAGCCGTCATCTAAGGACATCAATAATGAGGGTGAACTAACCCCATGCTCTGTCCACTTTTTGAGCGTTTCTATTATCTGTTCGGTGTTAGAATCTGAACTCATAGTCTTTCCAAATTTGAAATCGTGCTAACCATTTAGTACTTTACAATTTACATGCTCATGTCGAAATAGCACACCCCACCGAAAGTGTTTTCTTGTCATTGCTTTATACATTTCTTCATTCATTTTCAAGGCAGTAGCAAATTAACTCATGGAGCTTCATTATTTATCCCAGTTCTAGCTAACTTTGTAACTTCCAACTAGTAAAGCTATGCTTTTTCAGAGAAACGCGCCGAAACTGCGTAAAGCCTCTGAGGTCTTTTAGCTTTTAGTGAATTCGACGAGCGAGCATATGTCTCTCCTCGTCGTCGAGAAACCTCTTTATCGCGAGTAATTTAAGGTTGTCTTAGGCTACGCTAAGTTTGTTTAACTTGAAGAGTATATAAATCATCAAGCCCTTTTTCTTCTATGACTGCCCGTACATCGTACATTAGAGAAAGTATTAGTCTTATATCTCTAGTTTTGCAAAGAGTCTGTCAACTGATGAAACTTTACCCATGTCTTTTGTCCGTTTGAAGTAAACGTAAATTTACCTGCACAAATATTATCGAGTATTTCAGCAAATAAAAAAAGACATCAAAATGATGTGTGCAAATACTCTAAAAGGTATAAGTTTCAAACATTTAACTTTATTTTATAGATAATTTAGCTATGCGGACCTATCTGCGGCTAAGTATTTTTCGTAGTTCTTGGTATGAAATTCATTAATGAACCACATTTGAAAAAGCGGTGTACTTATCGATGGGAGAGGGCCTTCTTTTAAAATTTCATAAAGGCCTTTTTTTCCCTCAGTTACGTAAACTTGACAACAAAAGTGGTAATAAGGCTGAACGAGTAAAGCTCCTTCATTTTCGATTCGATTGTAACTTTCCATCAATTGGGATACGCCATCCCGATATTCTTTCTTTTCTTCAATATTCGATATCATAGCTTGCGCACCGACTTTGAGCAGCTTCTCTACATTTTCAGACATTGGGTGGCTATCTATATCTTTCATTTCAGTAATTTACCATTGTTAATCAAGCTTTCTGTTACAAATGATAGCAGACAAACGCTATCTTGGCTCCATTTTGGAGACAAATGAAAATAGCATCATAATGATGCTTATGAAAAAAACTATCAGTACTCAGCAGTACTTCACTTTGATAAAGTGGTTGGTCGCTGCAAGAAAAGAACAAGGACTAACTGTCAGGCAGCTTGCTGAAATTATTGATGAAACACATCAAATTGTAAGTAAAATAGAGCGCTGTCAAAGGAAGCTTGATGTGTATGAATTCGTTCAGTATTGCGAAGCTTTAAACCTCAACCCTGAAGATGGTTTGAAATTATTAAAGTGCAAAGCAAAAAACTAAGCAGCATTTCTTTAAGTTCTACGTAATTCGGAAGTAATATCGCCTATAAAGCTAAGTGGAGCACTTTGATTAACTAATTTTCCACGTCGCTTTAAATCATTCGCAGATATGAACGCTGAATACCTACCGTTATGTGTTGATGCAGGTCAAGTTACTTGAAGGCCTGCTCTGTAGGTTAAGCAGCCACTGGCTTATTGATGGTTCAATCGAAACGAATATTACCATAAAGTCTCAGTAATCAACTGTTATAAGCTTTATCGAGTCTATATGATTTATTTTGAGACAAAATCAGACCGAAAGTTCATGGAATCTTTCCTTGAAAGAGCGGAAGAGTACCTTGAGATTAAAAATTCGATTTTTCAAGGTGATACTCTAAGGTTTGCCAAACAAGCTGTGCAAAAATCATCCCAGTTAAGAACCCAATTATCTAGGGATTTATTTAGAGCAAATAATATTGCTTCGAAATATGAGATAAACGTTGTTTGTATAGATAGGTCTACTGGAAATCAATTCAATGCACTTGAGGAGATTACGAGGGGCGACTATGATGGGGTTATTTCTTCTCAGAACCAATTGGATCTAATTAATGAAACCATTGGCGCTTGTTCGGAAATTGAACGAAGAGAGTTGAAGATGGTTGTCAATCCATTTTTCTGGGTTCAATTTATACTAGAGGCCATATTAAAATTCCCATTTTGGGTGCTCCAAACAGCTGGTTTCAAGACTGATTCATTCGAAAAAAGCTTAGCTGGTAGCCTTATTCGCTTTATAAATATAATTGTCGTCATTGCTTTATTAGTTTACTTTGGTTTTTCAGACGAGGAGTTGAAAGCCGCAATTAAGAGCATGGTAGAAAGAGCATAATAAACTGGATGAGCGAAACAATTATACCAAAGCTTCTGCTTTATGTTACCCCTTCCTAGGGAATCGGTTCTGAGATGTGCTGTGACTAAAAAGCAATTCAAAGTACAATTGATAACTTTATAAAGCAGACTAATTCATCTCTATTATTATGGTGCTTTGACAGTCTTAAAGAGTTTTACGAGAAATCTGGAATTAAAGATTGGCTTGATAATGTTTGAGCTCATGCAAATTTATTAACTCCTGCCTGAGGAAGTGGACAAGATTACCGAGCGTTTACTATTGATGCCTGCGATTGCAGGTTACCATATTTTTAATTGATAAGTTTGTGATAGGATGGCGGCAGAATGTTTAGCTGTTCATCTGAGCATGTACTATTGAGATAAGTTCTTTAAGTTTTGAGCTAGGTGGTGCGCCCCTTAGTTCTTTTCTGCTAAGGATCGCACTGATTTCTCTCCACAGACTTAAGTTATCGTTATCTTCTATGAGTTTCAGTTCAATATCGTTAAGCAAACCCATTTCCTCCATTGCGAAATCAACGTAACCCAGCAACGAGTCGTGACGAGCATGGCCAGTCAACACCATGACTTTTTTGGTAATAAAGCTGTCAAATGCAAGGTTGTAGTTACCTGTTTTCTCTAAAAAAAGCTCTAGTCGAGTTTTAACCTGCTTTGTAATGTATCTGTGCCTGAATAAGTGTGGAGAAGCGGGCTCATTTATCTTTGCGTTCTTTTTAACGTCGCTAAAATGACGCGATACATTCTTAGGAGTCATTGGAGTTCCGTTGTCATTTATGAACACTTTCTTGTGTTCGTGACTGAGCTCTCCATTATCGATCTTTTCTTCTACTATAGGATTTCGAGTGTTCACCATAAAGTTATAGAGCAGCTCTATTGTATGCTCCGGTACTGGTATTACTCTTTTTTTACCGGAATTAGCTCCCTTAGTCGTTGTAACTGTTAACCTACCCGTTTTTTGATTTCTAAGAGCGTGATATGACTCATGAACTGAATTTATTGATAGACTAGTCAGCTCACTGACACGTACTCCTGTCTGCTCCAACACTTCCAATATAGTTTGCCAACGATCCTGAATAAAAAGGTTTAAAGTAAAACTATACACAGCATCGTGCAACTTATTAATAACTGGCTCTGTGATTGGTTTTCTTGGTACATAGTCTTGGTAATTCAGTAACGCTTCGTGACATATCATAGAGCGAGTGCGCTTCGCTCCACTTTCGTAGAGAGTAAATTCCCCGTAAGACAAATTTATATTAGCGAACTCCTCACTGTCACTGATGACGTTTTCAGCAATAAATCCTTTCTTTTTATGCCAGAGAAACAGTTTCAAAACTCGAATAACTAATTTATTTATTTGGTTGTTTTGTGGTGGGTTTCTACTATTTTTCGGGTCTAGCAGGTACTCGACATAATCAAACAGTGTTTTATCGGTACAATCGGTAAAAAGGATAGGAGTTTCTCTACTATCTAAAAACTGTATGAATCGACTGAGAGATCTTGCTTCGTCTAACAGTGATGACTGTTTTACAGCGTGTTCGATAGATAAACAACGCTCAATAAGATAATCCGTTACAAACCAGCATACGCTGCCATCGCTATGTAACGCCAATGGCATCTCAGTGTACGGCGACTCCGACCTAAATCTATAGGGTATATGCTCATAGCGATAGTCATGATTACACGACGAGTCTGTTTTCAATATATTTTGAAATGGCATTAGCGCTTAAATACTTCTCTTAAACCATGGTGCTCTTTGTGCCGTCGAATAGCATCACGTTCTCTTTCAGACAAGCTTGAGTTTCCAAGTTTATTCATTAGATCTAGGTATGCTCCCCTAACCATAATCAAATCATTAGTTAGCTTCTGTATTTGCTGTTTTAGCTCTTTTATTTTTAGCCGTAAGGCGGTCTTTGACTCTGGGAGGTGTTGTTGCTGGCCGAATTGTTGACTCAGTGAAGTACTAGTAGACGTTCGTTTATTAAGCCACCTCTTCTTTTGATCAGAGTACTCGTTCATTTTGTTTTTTAATGTATTCCAGAGTGCTTTTTGATTTTTTGCCGCATTTAATGAAACCGCTGCTAATACACCAGATTCATATCTACACATTTTATTGTGACTTTGGTACGCAATAAATTTAACTGGGAAGACTCCAAAATTTATTAAGCGACTGAGCAGACGAATTCTCAACTTCAATTGCTTTATAGTTCTTTCTTTTCTTTGTTGTGAGATATGCTTGCTAGAGCTCTTGTTCATTCTGCGCCTCCAGAAAAACTATGTCATCAGTGGTATTAAAGTGCCTGGTGATTTTTGAACCAGATTTAAAGATACGCTCAAGATAATTTTCTAGTTGGGCGTAGGGAATGGTTTTTATATCATCGACATTGAAAGTTTCTTTAACTTTTTGATTTAGTTCATTAAACTCTGCATTTTTATGTTGCATTGTCATAATTGAAGCTGCATATCTGGCCTCCTCTTCTGGCATTTCTGCTCCGCCAATCTCTTCCGTGACATACCTCAGGGTCATATCCATGTCCGTGTGACCCATAAACCACGTCAGTGCTGGCAAATTACTGTATTTATTGTGCCAGAAGTAAGAGATAGCAAAAAAGCGCCGCAATTGATGTGTACGTAAATACCATCTCCTTTTTTCTGGGAAGTTATGCTCGACAGGTGTTATTTGAACAAGGTCCGCAAAAAATGTTAAGAATCTATATAGCGTTTCCTGAGACATGGGCTGCAACTTTTTAACAGTCCTTGTTATGTCGACTGATGATTTAAAAAGTGGCTGAAAATCACCGTTATTGTTAGATAAGCTCTCGGGAGTAATATCTTCTAGTAAATCAGCGGCCATTTTGACGATCTCAGGTACTGGCCTACCGATCAATGCAAGACGCTCAGAGGGGCTCGCTTTTTCTAATCCAAAAACTAATTCCCATCCGCCATCTAATGCAGGCCGAATGCATTCTGTAGTAAGAGATAAAACCTCATCAATTCTTCTACACGCAAATATACCTATGACGATGTAACATGCAGCAACAAGACAATCGATAGCTTCCTCTACAGAGAAATTAATTCGAATTTGCGACATAGATGCTGAATAGGGATTTCGGTTATATCGTTTTATATTTAGAGCTTTTACCGTTGCATTACTCGGGATTTTGATCTTTTGGCAGTAATAATCTTTTCTGCCTGATGTGCCTTCAAATAGCTGTAATAGCTGTTTGTCGCAGAAATTTTTAGTCAGAATAAGTTCTTTGCCGTGTTCCAATATGAAACGAACTGAATGATGAATGTACTCTAATGCAGTATCCACCGGGATTGTTTTAGTTCGACCTTTGGACTGCGCTCCTAATTCAGCGGCTATTTTCTTTGACTTGAAATCGTGGGCCCATTCAAGTCCGTTGAGCTCCGGAAGTACATGAGACATTTTTCCGAGAACTTTCCAACCCAAGTGGAAAGCTGATAATGTTGATTCACTAACAGGTTTGTTTGCGAGCTCTGTATACGGAATAGCTGCGTAGTCAGTATATTCCCCAGCTAAATTGTTGTTGGCGTACTTTTCGAGAGGTGTACTTCTAAAGTCCCTTAATTCATATATTGCTCTTGGACTTTTAAGGTAATCAAAATGGTTTTTTCGTCCTGTTATATTTTTAAATACCTTTTGGAAGTCTATCGCGCCATCTTTTTTTTGAAATACTCCCAAGTTTCCTTCTTTTTTCTGTTCGGCCAAGAATTTTCTGGCTAAAGCAACTCTACCGTCAACATGTTCTGCTCCAAAGATCGCTAACGAGTTGAATGTGTCAAAATCTGATTGGCGGAGTGCCCTAAATCCTAATTGAGCAATATCAACGTTTTGAGAAACCGAAAATTTGACGATAATTTTTAGGCTACGAACCAGATCATACTGTTGGTTGAACCTAGAAATCATCGTGCCTCCCGTAAACTCAGCGAATGCACCAGTTCTCATTAAAAATGCTAATTTTTTAATTGTCTCAGATACTTGACAATAAGCTTTGTCTATCAGGCTATTTCCGTCCGGCAATTCATCATTGAAGTAGATTGTTTGTGGCTTGTCCTTATCAGTTCGAATTTTCCATGTATTGGCACTGGGTTTTGATAACAGCCAGTCAGCTCTCCATTCGGAAAATGGTAGGTTTGTTAATTCGGGATAGTATTCTTCAAACCGCTCGCTATTAATAATCATAGTTTAAATTCCAGTGGTGCTTGGTGGTAAAGTGCGATACCTCGCTCCATTTGAAGTTTCTGCACTCGCGTTCCCGAAAGTCTGATTTTATTAAATAGTGAGATAGCTACCGAAGCCCATTTTTTGTGTTTCTCTAAAGAAATGGAGCCATCGGCCAAAGCTCGGTTGTACGTGGTGTAGGCCGCATAAAGTAGAGCAACGTTTGATTCTGTAAGTACTACCGTATACTGCGTACGCTGCCTTGGATTAGCCGATATTTCGCTAGCTGCTTTGCCCAGCATAGACCACGCTAGATCCAGTTGAGACAGTTGCTCTAAAAACTCAAAAAGTTCTTCAGGAGAATGTAGTCCAAGTGCATGTTGTTGATAGCTGGTTTTTTCAGTCGCGACGGCTATGAGAATATGTTGAAATGCTCTGATCTGTTTAGTATAAAGCATCGCTTGAAGTTCTGGCGGCAGATAATTTTTTATGGCAACCTGGGTTGTGTTTCCCAAATACCTAGCCGCTGCTCTAGGGTCTCCTCCTGAGTCAAACCATCTTAAAATTCCTTCAGTCTTTCGAACTTTCGCTAGATTGGGTTGGGTATTAATTAAGATAGCGATGGAGTCTTGTTGATTACTAAAGCTTTTGTTTTCTAACGCTAGTTTTAAAATGCGCTTTAAACCGTCCTTAAATGCCGTAGCAGATACAGTGTGAATTTTACTTTGCCTGTACGTTGAGTCGTGTATGAAAACAAAATTAGCGCAATCTTTTTTTATTAAAGTTCTATGATTTTTAGTCGCTTCTTGAATATACATCAGACAAAACTGAGTGTTTATTCTATCACTGGAAGCTTTCAATAACTTGGTTATGTTTCGCCTCGCTCTTGGCTTATTGTAAGTTAATTGAAATGTCTCCCCATCTGAATCTAATGGTATGAAAAATGTAGTATTATCTCTAGAATCCTTAATTTTTAGCCGATATAAACTTTCTGGATTTATGCCTGTTTCAATTGCAATAATAATCGCGCAAGCAGATGCAACATTTGAAGAGATACCCAGGTATTCCGACAGATTGGTCCTACCCTCAAAATTATATAAATGATTATTTGCGCCAGGAAACTGATTACTCAATAATCCTTGATGATTAAAGCTGAGGTAGGCAACTAGATTCTTAAGGCCTTTGTTGTTAGGAAGTTTTGGAGAAAAAATACTCGGTAGTTGACCACGTCTTTCGGCTTGGGAATGGTCTAACAGGTTTAAATTTTCGAATATCGAAGTATCGACTGAATCAATATAGCTTTTTCCGTCTTGAAACTTTATATATGCGCGATGAACATAGTCTCTGGCAATACTCAACAGTAGATTTCTATTTTGTCTTATATGCTCAATAAATATTCTTAAATAATCTTTGTCATCAATATTTTGTATAATAGGTAGAGATTTTTGTGCTAAATCTTCGCGCCATTTTTTTGGATTTAATAGCCCCAGCACAGGGTTTGTTTCAATATTTCTGATCAAGTCTGCATTAATTTTAAGGTTAGGAGGAAGGCTCACCCTCGGAAGTGCACTTGTTAGCATTAGCAAACGCAAAACTCGGCGCAAAGCTCTCATGTCATCATTAATGCTGGAAATTGATTTTTTTTGTTCTCTGAAACAAAAATCTCTAAAGTGAACAAAAGAACTAAGCAAATTACTAGCATTGATTTCCCGATAATGCTCTGAAGAAAAAGCCGCATAGTCGTAAAAAACCTTTGTCTTTCTACTGGCGTAGGAATAACTCATTTTCTTTTTTAAACGCTTGAGCGTGACATCAATCTTCTCATTGTAAGCGCCAAAAATCCGATCAAAGTTTTTCACGTTTTAGCTACTCTCTGTGACATTCTGGTTTTACTTTAGTTGATACATGTCAAATAGTAAATTATTGAAATTCATACCTTTTTTTGTGTTATATTATTGATGTAAAGGAATAATTTCTTTGTGACACATATTTTAGTTCTTAAAGCAATGTAGAAAAAACTTCAGGCCCGCTTGATGTCACAGGCGCTGCGTAAGCTTACGGCAAACATTAAGCGTTCAAACACCCTTTGTATCTTCATTAACCAAATTCGTATGAAGATTGGTGTAATGTTTGGTAACCCAGAAACGACAACGGGTGGTAACGCGCTTAAGTTCTACTCTTCTGTTCGTCTAGACATTCGCCGTATTGGTGCAGTTAAAGAAGGCGATGAGGTAGTGGGTAACGAAACCCGCGTGAAGGTCGTGAAAAACAAGGTTGCGCCACCGTTCAAACAAGCTGAATTTATGATCCGCTACGGTGAAGGTATCAGCAAAGAAGCAGAGCTTATTGACCTAGGTGTTAAGCAGAAGCTTGTTGATAAAGCCGGCGCTTGGTACAGCTATAAGGGTGACCGTATTGGTCAAGGTAAAGCAAACGTAATGAAGTACCTTAAGGAACACCCAGAGACAGCAAACGAGATCGAAACGAAGATCCGCCAAGAACTATTGCTTTCTAAAACAGTAAAGGCAGAAGAAGCATTGCCGCAGGGTGAAGACGACGTACTTCCTGAGTAAAATTAACGCTTCATAGCGATTAAAAACCCACCCTTTGGTGGGTTTTTTTGTATCTGCATTTTATACCTTCGACAATACATATTTATTAACACTTCTTGGTAACCTAGAACTTGTACAAAAAATAAAAACAGGGAATGCTGTAATAAAGTACGATAAGCGAAGACTACAAAGAAAGGTTGGCTTTTGGGGTATTTCCAAGGTTCAACGTTTGAGAATATAAATAAGGAAAATTTGTGGCTATAGCAAATAATGCCTTGAACAACGATTAATATTGAGAACAGCTTACATCAAGAGGGAAAAGGGAATGATTGAAATATCAGGTCTCGCTAAACGCTTTACGGTGGAAAACCCGAAAAAGCTTAGCGAACAAGAGAAGAAGGACCCGCGTTTAAAAGGGCGTTATTTTCAGTCAGTAAGGGATGTGTCTTTTACTTGCGAAAAAGGTCAGGTTCTGGGACTGCTAGGGCCTAACGGCGCAGGTAAAACCACTACATTGCGTATGCTTTCAACAGCGCTTAAACCCGACAGCGGTAAAGTGCTCATAGGTGGCGAGGACGTACTTTCTAACCCAAACATTGCGCGAAAAAAGATTGGTTTTCTTTCCAGTTCAACAGGTCTATACGGCCGTTTAAGTGGGCGTGAAAATATTAGCTACTTCGGTGAGCTACACGGCATTTCAAAAAATGTGATTAATGCACGTATTGAAGAGTTAGCTGACTTGCTCGATATGCAAACCTTCCTTGATAGAAGAGCGGAGAATTTTTCATCAGGCATGAAACAAAAAGTGTCGATTGCCCGCGCTGTTATTCACGAGCCAGAACTGGTGGTACTTGATGAACCTACAACCGGCCTTGATATTATGGCAACCAGTACCGTTATGGAATTTATCCAACGCCTTAAGGATAAAGGTACCCCGGTTATTTTCTCTACTCACCATCTTGATGAGGTGCAAACCCTTTGCGACAAGGTGACCGTGATTAACCAAGGGGAAACCGTATTTAACGATTCGCTTGCCGCTTTTAGTGCTTTGTCTGGCAATGAAGGGGCCAGCGGTCAGATGCACAAGAGCTTTCTAAAAACACTATCAATGGATACTGAGGAGACGGGCAATGTGGTTAATCTTTAAAAAGGAATTCAAAGAGCTATTGCGCGATAAGAAAACCATCATCTTTATGATTGGTTTACCGCTTCTACTGTTCCCAGCCATTTTTGGTGTCGCATTCTTTTTTATGAGTTCAGCGGCAGATAAAGCAGAAAACGAAGTATTAAAATACGCTATCGTTGGCGAAGCCTACGCGCCAGCAATTGTACAATCTTTTAACGACGCGTCTGATAAGTTTGAACCGGTCGCGATTGGCGATGAAACGGATTATGCCAAACTCATTAAAAACGAAACGTTAGACTTTGTGTTGGTTATACCAGAAAGTTTCGATAGTGATGTATTAAATTCAGGGCAACATAAGATTCAGCTTTATTTAAACGATGCAGGCCTTAACAAAGTTATGGGGCGTGTATCTGACATCATTGATGAATATACCGATGCTTTCCAACAGACCGCTTTTGCGCAGCTTAATCTAGATGAAACTCAGCAAGAGGCTTTGTTGAAGCCAATCAAGATAGAAAAGCAAAATGTGGCGGATGATCGTGAAGTATGGGGTGAACGCTTAGGCGGTATGCTGCCGTACTTCATCTTTATTTTGTGTTTACAGGGTGCGATGGCACCAGCAGCAGATTTAGGTGCAGGAGAAAAAGAGCGCGGTACCCTAGAGACCCTGCTTATATCGCCAATGGATCGTCACAAGTTGGTATTGGGCAAGTTCTTTACGGTTGCCACCGCAGGTATTGTTACTGCGCTAATAACGGTATCTTCCATGGCCATATGGGGCTTGGTATTATCCCAAGGTATGGCAGTGGAATTTGTAGTAGAAATAATGTCTATGATTGGTCTAGTCGACTTTTTACTTATCTTCTTAATGTTGGTCCCGGTTGTGGCAGTGTTCGCAGCAGTATTACTGTCTCTTTCTATCTACGCTCGCTCGTTTAAAGAAGCGCAAAGCTATATGGGGTCGCTCATAATGGTAGTCATCTTCCCTGTTATTATTGCCATGATGCCTGGTGTAGAGTTGAAAGGTGGCTGGGTATGGGTTCCGCTGACTAACGTAGCACTGGCGATGAAAGAACTGTTCAAGGGGACTATGGATTACTTCGCCCTGTTCGGAATTTTCACTTCTACAGCGGTTATTGCAACCGGGCTTATCTTCTTCTGCATACACTGGTTTAATAAAGAAAAAGTGTTGTTTAGATAAGTAAGGGCTGCAGTTATTACACTCATTTAAAAATAGCCCGTAATAGCGGGCTATTTAGTTACAATAGATAAAAAGCCCGACTAAGCGTTTTTTACTTTCTCTTTGCTAACGCTTGGATAGAGCTGCAGGGAAAGACATAGGCAGTATTTCTGCCCTAAACCTCAAAATCAACACGTTTGATAATACCTTCCCAGCCAGGCGGTATCTTGCCTTGCAATACATAAGAATAAGCAAGGAGTTCAGCAATAACAAAATACAGTGACTCAGGGATATCTTGACCTACATCGAGAGTGGCCAACACTTCACTTAAATACGGGTCTTCGTGGATTAAAATGCCCGTTTCTTCAGCCATGGCGATAATCGCTTCGGCTAAGTCTCCATAGCCTTTGGACACGACCTTCGGTGTGTTTTTCTTATCGCCACCTTCATATTTTAATCCAATTGCCCGTTTCGCCTTTCTCGTGTCGCTCATCGATGCACTTCTCATACCCGTGTTTCAAAAATTTGATGCGGTCGAGTGTTTAGCGTGTCAGGGATATGACCCCGCTGAAAGCTCGTGTTTTCAACCTCCAGCCCTAATGATTCTAAACGACGATGCAGGTAGGGCAGGGTATCGCTAATGCGTCTTAATACTTCATCATTTGATGCATACAAATCGAGCGTAATGCTACTTTGATCTATCTTTGATTTTGCCAAAACTTGTCCGCTGTCACCAATGTCCAGCTTCATCGTGATATTCCAAAGAGAGCGCTCGCCTGTTTGTGCGTGCTTATTGTTCTGCCCACCTTGCTCTCGTTTTATCAAGAGTTCTGGTGGACTGTGGTGTTGTGAAAGTGATGGCAATACATAATAGAAACTATCTTGCCCTTGAATACGGCCATCTACATTAGCAATTTTGTTTTGCTGGTGGCTACTTAGCAGCGTTTTAAGTTGAGAAAGCAGCTGTTGTCGGCCGTCTAGCTGGTTCATGTCTTGGCTAACGCGACTTGGTTGAGCCGTTACCCCCATATTCGCTAACGTTTTTGAAACGATAGAGTCAGGCGCATCTATTTGCGTTTTTAAGCCAGGCTGACGCTGCATGGCACGCCCCGATAGTGCTAATTGAATCAAAGCAACCAATCCTTGAACAAAGCTGGAAGCGTTTACGGGCGAGGTTAAGTTTATTGGTGTGGTAACGAGCGCCTGTGTAGATATAAGCTGCTGCAAGCGTTGCGACAATCCTTGTTCATTCATATCTAGCGCTAGTTTCTTTGTTCCGCTTTTTACCACCTCGATAGCACTTTCATTCTCGCCAGCTACGCTCTCATTTGATTTTGAACCCGCTATAGTGGCGTGACTATCTGAAACCACTGGCGCTATTTCTGCCCCTTTACCTTGTGTAGCCGCCAGTTGTGCAGCGATATTGCTCAGTAAACTATTTGATAAGCCTTTGGCCTGTGAGCTTAACGCTTGTGCGAGAGAGGCAAGTGATACAAGCGAGGGTTTACGCCCACTGTCTTTTCCTTGCAGGCCATTATTCTCTGCTGAAGCGGCATCTTTCCCTTCAGTTAATATAGCTTTTGCCGATGCTAGCAGTTGTTCCTTGGGTGGCTTTGGAGGGCCGATAAATTCCCCATTGGATACCTTGGCTTGAGAAGCCTTCGCGTTGAGCGCATCAAGGCCTTTAAGTTGCTGCAAAATTTTATCAAAATGCTGAGCTTCATGTGCTTTAGGCATACCCTGGCTGGGCGGTAATCTTTCATTCTCCACAATAGTTATGAGTTGGTTTAGTGCTTGGTTTGTACTGCCTGTTTGGCTCAGTAATACTCGAGAAAGTGCAGTGATGGCATTGTGAACATCGGTGCCTTTAAGCGATGTGGGAGCCGCTGCCTTTAGGTTTGTAATGGATGAAGAGTCTTCAAGCGAGCTATTTCCCGTGACTGCTTCGAGCCCTTTCGCTGTCGCTTTTGGTAATTGCGAAAGGTTAAGTTTATTTACCTGCTCCTGCGTCAGAGTCGGGGCCGAGAGGGAAGACCCCTTGCTCTGAGGTACAACAATTTGTAATACTGCATTTTGTTGTGATGTACGAATCGAGAGCTTGTTGTCAGTTAAGGTCAACGCAGAAAGCACTTTTAACGCGTTAGTGTCGGCACCAGAACCTTTTAAAAGCGCGTTAAGTCGAGGCGGGTTACTCAAGTTATGCTCAACAGCTACGCCACCTTGCTTAAGTGCGCTGGAAATGAACTGTTGTTGTAAGTTGGTACTTACATTTTTATGAGTCATGGCAGCGAAATTATTGTCGTTGGTTGTTGGGCGAGCGCTTTCATTGGACAAACCTTGAGAGATTTGCAGCGCGATTCCACCGTTGCTAGCTCGGCTTAGTCCTATGACGACCTGTTGTCCAACTAGCTTTTGAAGCGCTGCTTTAGCCGTGCTATCAAGCTTTTCAGTATTAATGTCCGATAGGGGAATAACCTCATTTTTAGCGGTGGTGAGCATGAGTTGCCCAAAATTTTCACTCTTTGTAGAAATAGAAAGTTGACCTTTAAGCGTAACGGCGGCGTTATTTGCAGCAAGAGCTTGTGCCACGGCTTTCAGTAATTCAGCTTTTTCGGGCGCAGACAATGACACGCCTTGTTGAGACAAGCGTGTAGAAAGCAGCACTGCAGACTGAGTGTTTACCTGACTTTGAGAAGTATTTTGAGCACTTTTCGCTTCTGGGCCTGAGATATGATCAGGGGAGGTAGGCAAAAGTGCAAGCTGCGCATTATTAATTGCTTGGTTAGAAAGCTTAGCGCTGACTTCTGCGGGTAAGGCAACGTTGAGTACTTGAGCTGCTGACGATACATTATTTGGTGTCACCGTTATCGATAGCACTCGTTCAGGTAAGCGTTCAACTATTACTTTCGCGGCATTATCTAAGGTGGCTGCCTGCGACAGCGCAGCGTTGGCAATAGCGGGAGAAGTACTTCGACTCGCCCCTTGAGTAGCGGCATCAACATTTACCTGTGACGGTAAAGATGTAGGGGAAGTCGTGCCCGTTGACTGATTCAGAGTCGCTGCCAATAGTGATGATAATGGTGTTGTCATAATTAAGATATCGGCACAGTCGCGCTTTTCCTTACTTATTTGAGTATAGCAAATTTGACTATAGCAAAGTGCTTTGAGGCTGTTTCATCATTAATAAGTGCTCATCGATAACGTACAGCGAAACCATTCGTTCTTAAGGCAGATGAACAATTTATTTTTGCGCAGAAAGACAACTCACCCTTGTTCTACTGGCTCTGTGGAAAAATGCCTTTGTCTTTGAAGTAAATCATATTTAATTGGAATTCGCGACTGCGAAAAAGCGTTCATGTGGTAGACTAGCGCCATTTTTTAAAACCTCTTTTTTAGGTTGGAGTAGCCAAGTAGTGTTAGAGGCGTGCGGATTAACGTGCAGCAAACGAGATAGAACCCTTTTTGAGGGGCTTTCACTGGTTGTTAATACTGGTGAGTTGCTGTACTTGCGCGGCCCTAACGGTGCAGGAAAAACCAGCTTACTTCGCATATTAACTGGGTTGAGTGCACCTGAGTCGGGCGCCGTTTTATATAACGGTGTAAACATTTCCGAAGACAAGACCGGCTATTATCGCGATCTTTTCTATTTAGGACATAAGAGCGGTACTAACGGCAGCCTTTCAGCCTTGGATAACTTATCATTTTGGTTAGCCCAACACAGTATATCGGTACAAGAAAATACGCTGTATGACGTCTTGGCAAAAGTAGGGTTAGTTGGGCTTGAAGATGTGCCTGTTAGGTATTTGTCGGCAGGTCAACAGCGTCGTGTGGCGCTATCAAGACTATGGCTTAAGCCAGCAAAGGTGTGGATATTAGACGAACCGTTTACAGCGCTTGATGTAAAAGGGGTTCACTTACTTGAAACAAGTATGAAAGAGCACGTTAGACGCGGTGGTCTTATTATTACCACTTCGCATCAAACACTGTCAGAAAATGCTGGGGAACACCGCGTATTTGACCTGGAGTACCGCTTTTAATGTCACTTTACCAAGGTATTTTTAAACGCGACATGCACATTGCGTTCAATCAAAAAGCGGAATTGGTGCAACCACTGATGTTTTTACTCATGGTGGTAACCTTATTCCCTTTAGGTGTAAGCCCTTCTCCTGATACCCTTCAGCGCATTGGACCGGGGGTAATTTGGATTGCGGCAATTTTGTCATCACTTATGGCAATGGAAAGACTGTTTCGCGATGACTTCCAAGACGGTTCGCTAGAACAGTATATGCTCTCTGGTCTGGCATTGCCGGCGGTGAGCGCGGTGAAGGTAGCTGCCCATTGGCTGGTCAGTTTTGTGCCTTTATTATTGCTTTCTCCACTGCTAGCGATGTTTTTGAATCTAACGGTCGATATGTATATCGCCCTCGTTTTAACATTGTTGCTGGGAACGCCATTACTTTCTTTAATTGGCGCCATTGCGGTAGGACTTACCGTTGGATTGCAAAAAGGTGGGGTGCTGTTGGCATTGCTACTTATCCCTGTCTTTATTCCGTTACTGATATTTGCCACGTCGGCTGTGGATTCTGCCGCACTGCAATTACCTTATCATGCGCAACTTGCTATTATTGCCGCCATGCTTTTATTGGCTGCGGCATTGGCACCGTTTGCCATCGCGTATTCTTTAAAAGTGAGTCAAAACTAATGTGGAAGTGGTTACACCCCTACGCGAAGACAGAGCGCGCGTATCAGCTCTGCCTAACTTTACAGCCTTGGTTTTGGGTTGGTGCTTTAGTGTGTCTGAGCATTGGCACTGTATGGGGGCTGGCATTTGCGCCTCAAGATTATCAGCAAGGTGATTCGTTTAGAATTATCTATATCCATGTACCTAGTGCAATCTTGTCTATGGGTACTTATGTCGCCATGGCAATTGCAGCCTTGGTGGGTATGGTGTGGCAGTGGCGCACTGCCTATATGAGCATGATTGCTATGGCGCCTATCGGCGCAGTAATGACGTTTATCGCTCTATTCACGGGCGCCGCCTGGGGCAAGCCAATGTGGGGCGCTTGGTGGGTGTGGGATGCACGCCTAACTTCAGAGCTTATTCTGCTTTTCTTGTACGTAGGCGTGATTGCGCTTTACGGTGCTTTTGAAGACAAACAGCAGGCAGGTAAAGCCGCAGGCGTGATGGCGCTGGTGGGTGTAGTAAATATCCCCATTATTCACTACTCGGTAGAGTGGTGGAACACGTTGCATCAAGGGGCGACCATTAGTAAGTTCGATAATCCTTCGATTGCTCCTGAAATGCTGTGGCCACTGTTAATTAATTTGCTGGGTTTCGCGTTTTTTATTGGCGCGGTAACTACAGTGCGTTTACGTAATGAGATTGTGCTTAGAGAGTTGCACAGACCTTGGGTGCAAGCCTTGGCTATCAGTCAGTTAGCTTCTAAACAGCAAGTTAACCACAGCGTGAAAGGGGGCAACTAATATGCAGTTTGAATCGTTGGCCGACTTTATCAACATGGGGGGCTATGCATTTTATGTATGGCTGTCGTTTGGTGTGACATTTGCGGCCATGGCTATCATCGCCATCCAAAGTTTTATTAAACACCGTAACCTTTTAAGACAGGTTGTGGTGGAACAAGAGCGCAAAGCGCGGATTAAACAAGCGCGACAGCAACAGCAAGACAGCATGTAGTATTAATGCGAAAAGTGAACTTAGTATTCATTTGCGTTTTTATCGTTTATTAGTTTTTTCGAAGTGAGAGTTGCATGAACCCGAGACGAAAGCAGCGACTAGCCGTAGTGGGAATTATCGGTTTTTTAATAGTAAGTGCAATTGGATTAATGCTTTACGCCCTAAATGACAGTATTGACCTTTTCTATACGCCAAGCGAGATCATTGAAGGTAAAAATGGTCAGAAGCCACAGATAGGCCAGCGCCTTCGCATAGGCGGAATGGTAGTGCCGGGTAGCGTTAGCCGCGACAGTGAAAGCTTAGCCGTCAGTTTCGACCTTATCGATACCGGTCCTACCGTTACCGTAACCTACACGGGGATCCTTCCTGATTTATTCCGCGAAGGTCAGGGCATTGTCGCTACCGGCGTACTCACCGATGTTGGGGCGATTAAAGCGCAAGAAGTATTAGCTAAGCATGACGAAGAGTACATGCCGCCAGAACTTGCTGAAAAAATGAAAGGCATTAAGCATGTAAAACCTGAAAATATGCCAACGTATGAGTCGTCAAACGGCGCCGGGAGCAAATAATCTATGGTACCTGAAATTGGAAATATTGCGCTGACGCTTGCGCTAGTGCTCTCTATATTATTGGCCGTTTATCCGCTATGGGGGGCTCACCGTCAGCACGAAGCGTTAATGGCAACCGCCAAACCACTGGCAATTGGCTTATTCACCTTCACGCTTATTGCCTACGTGTGTTTAACGTACGCGTTTGTTACTGACGATTTTAGTGTGGCCTACGTTGCGCAACACTCAAATAGCCGATTGCCCATTTACTATAAGATTACTGCTGTTTGGGGCGGTCATGAAGGCTCTTTCCTACTGTGGGTATTGATGCTTTCAATCTGGACCGTGGCAGTAGCAATATTCAGTAAGGGGATACCTCTTGCCATGGTCGCTAGAGTACTGTCGGTATTGGGCATGGTAGGCATTGGTTTTTACTTATTTATGCTGCTTACCTCAAACCCCTTTGACAGCATGCTACCGTTTTTCCCGGTCGACGGGCGAGATCTTAATCCGCTGCTGCAAGATTTTGGTATGATTATTCATCCGCCTATGCTCTATATGGGGTACGTAGGCTTTTCTGTTGCCTTTGCGTTCGCTATTTCTGCGTTAATTTCGGGGCAACTAGATTCGACATGGGCGCGGTGGTCTCGTCCTTGGGTGATTGCAGCGTGGGCCTTTTTAACCGTGGGAATTGCCCTAGGTAGCTGGTGGGCATATTACGAACTCGGCTGGGGCGGCTGGTGGTTTTGGGACCCGGTAGAAAATGCATCGTTTATGCCATGGCTTGTAGGCACGGCGCTCATGCATTCGCTGGCAGTGACCGAAAAGCGAAAAGCGTTTAAATCATGGACAGTGCTGCTTGCTATTGCTGCATTTAGTTTGAGTTTACTAGGCACTTTCTTAGTACGTTCCGGAGTTATTGTTTCGGTGCACTCTTTTGCAAGCGATCCTACTCGAGGCTTGTTCATCTTGGGCATATTGATTGTACTTAGCGGTTTTGGGTTGCTGCTTTATGCCATGCGTGCAGCCTCGCTTAAAAGCCCTGGGCGCTACCAAGCGTTTTCTCGAGAAGTGCTGTTAATGGGCAACAATGTCTTTCTGTGCGCAGCAACATTAGTTGTTCTTCTCGGTACGCTACTGCCCCTTGTTCACAAAGAGTTAGGCTTAGGCAGTATTTCTGTAGGCGCGCCGTTCTTTAACCAAATGTTTACGCTTCTCATTGTGCCTTTTGTATTAATGCTGGGTTTAGGTCCACTAACGCGCTGGAAACAGCAAAAAGCCAGCGAACTGCAAAAACAACTATTGGTCGCAGGCGGTATTGCACTAAGTGCAGGTGTACTAGTGAACTTTGCTTACGACGAACCCACTTACATGGGGGTACTGGGCATGGTGCTGGTTTTCTGGATCCTCGTCACCACGGTACAAGAGGTAATGCAGCGCTTAGCGGCTATGCCTTCGTCGAACACCGAGAATGCATCAGTAATAGCTAAACTTCGCAAGCTTACGCCAAGTCACTGGGGCATGGTGCTAGGCCATGTGGGCTTTGCTATCTGTATTATTGGCATTACGCTGGTTTCCAATTATGAACTTGAGCGCGACGTACGTATGGATATCGGCGATACCGTCTCGCTGGGTGGCTATGACTTTAGCTTTAGAGATGTACGGAAGGTGGAAGGTCCGAATTTTAATGCAGATAAAGGCATATTCGATGTTTATAAAAATGGTGAAATGATAGCGCATCTAGAGCCAGAGAAACGTTTGTACATTGTGCAGCGCATGCCCATGACAGAAGCGGCCATCCACTCAAACTTGGCGCGTGATCTATTCATTGCCATGGGCGAGCCGTTAGACAATGGCGCATGGGCTATTCGTATTTACATTAAACCGTTTGTTATCTGGCTATGGGCGGGTGCGGTTGTTATGGCGATAGGCGGTATTTTTTCTATTAGTGATAAGCGCTACCGCATGGCGAAAGTGAAAAAGTTGAAACGTGTACTTGGCAGTAAATCTGTAGCTTCAACAGGTACACCAAATACCCACGCCTCTGCCGTGTCACGAGTATCCACAAAAGGAGATGCATAATGAAAAAAACGTCGTTGGTGGCTATTCCAATCGTGCTCTTTTCGTTGCTAGTCATTTTTCTTTTTAAAGGGCTTTTTTCCGACCCGCGTGAATTAGATTCGCAGGTTAAGGATAAAACGTTACCGGCCTTCTCGCTGCCAGATTTAATGCAGCCGGACGTGACATATACACCAGAAGATTTAAAAGGGCAGGTTACTATCTTAAACGTGTGGGGCGTATGGTGTGTAACCTGCGCGGTTGAAATGCCGTATCTAACACAGCTTAAAAATGAGCAAGATGTGCATATAGTCGGTTTGTATTTCGATCAGGATTTAGACCCAGATTTCGGTACAAAAACGTTGAGCCGTGTTCAGCAAGAAGTGACTGAAATGCTAAGTCGCTACGGGAATCCTTATGCCTATAATATTTTTGATGTATATCGCGATACGTCGTTAGACTTAGGCGTGACCGGCGCACCAGAGCATTTTGTGATTGATGCTAATGGCGTTATACGCATGCATCATATTGGCGATATTAACGAGCGCGTTTGGAACACAAAAGTTGGCCCCCTTTATAATAAGTTGGTGGCACAAGCGGCCAAAACACAAGGTGCAGATGCGCACACAGAGGTAAACGCGGTAATGAGCGATGATAAAAGCGCTCAGGGAGGGCTGCAATGAAACTACTCCCCGCCGTATCTTATATATCCCCCCAATATACTGGCGTTAACAGGCTAAAAAACGGATTTGGCCTGGCAACACTTGCGCTTTCTATGGTGACGCTGTTATGGGTAATAACAGCATTTTCCGCCCATGCTGCCCAAGATAAATTCTCATTTGAAAGCCCAGAACAGCGAGAGAGCTTTTTACGGCTAACTGCTGAACTACGCTGCCCTATGTGTCAAAACCAAAACATTGCGGACAGCGATGCCATGATTGCTCACGATATGCGCCGTAAGGTGTATTCGCTATTAAAGCAGGGCAAAACAGAGCAAGAGGTAATAGCGTTTATGAAGTCGCGCTACGGTGATTTCGTACACTATCAGCCGCCGGTGACAGCGGCTACGCTTTGGCTGTGGGCTGGCCCTGTATTGTTTATTTTTATTGCCTTAATTGTGGTAGTGCGCCGCAAATCAGTCACGCCACCAGAAGATATGGCTGCCAAATTGGCTAAAGCAGATGAAATGTTGGAGCGAGAGAAAGAATGAGTTGGTCTGAGTTTTATATTATTGTTTCAGGCTTAATTACGCTTGTTCTTCTCATTATTGCCTTCCCTTGGCTGCGCAGTAAAAACCACGCAAAGCAAGACAGTTTAAGTAATACGCAAATTGTAAAGCAGCGCTTAGTTGAGCTCGAGCGCGAAGTGCAAGAGGGGCTTATCAGCGAGCACGATAAACGACAGGCTGTAGACGAGCTTAAGTTAGCCTTGGTCGATGAAAGCGCTTTTGAATCGCATAAAACAGGCAATGCCAAATTACCGTTGGCAATAGGCGGCGTGTTAGCGCTAGTTTGCGGTATTGTAGTGTATGCTCAGGTTAATCAGGTGGGGCGCGTGGCTAAAGCGCAGCAGGCTATCGACGCTTTGCCAGAGTTAAGTCAGCAGCTTGCCAGTGGTAATGCCAATAACCTCACCCAGGAAGATATAGCAAGTCTGGCACTGGCTATTCGCCAACGTCTTCGCGAGGAGCCTCAGGATGATACCGGCTGGATGTACTTTGGCAGATTGATGCTGAGTATAGGGCAAGAGGTGCAAGCTATAGAGGCAATCGATAAAGCGGTAAGCTTATCACCATCAAATTCCGCTAATCGTATCACGCTTGCGCAAGCGTTAATGACTACCGGCGATGTAAATAACCTTGAACGAGCACAATCTATCTTATTAGGCTTGCTACAAGATACACCGCAAAACGATAATCTCGCGCTTATGATGGCCGTGGTATCTGCTCAGCTCGGAGATTTGGACAACACGCGGCGCTTTTATCAACAAGTAGAGGGCAAGCTTCCTTCTGACAGCGATATGGCGCAGCGCTTGAGCGCCCGCATTAAGGAACTCGAAGGCAATTCCAGTGAAATGGTGTTGCTTCAAACTGCTGGAACAGTGCAAAAGCAGCCAAGTGTTAACAATGATGGCAATGCCATTGAAACGGGCTTTGACGTGACGGTGAGTTTGTCTAAAGAAGCGGATGCAAACGCACCTAAAGCGGGCTTTTTAATTGTGTTCGCACAAGACGCAAATTCAGACAATAAAATGCCGGCAGCTGTGGTGAAATTACCCATTGAAGATTTCCCGATCTCTGTATCGTTAACGACTGATAATGCCATGATGCCCCAGTTTACTCTTGCTACACTCTCTGAGGTTGTAATAACCGCTAGGCTATCTAAAGATGGTAATGTGGCAGTATCTGAAGGGGAATGGCAGGGAAGCACAGAAGCAACGGTTGTGGCTAACGAACTCTCTTCATTAAGCGTTATTATTAATAAGGAATTATAAGTATGGATTTGTCAAAATCACTCATCGCTGGGTTGATTATTGCCACGAGCTTCTTAGGCGGTTGTGCGAGTAATAGCGCGCAAGAACAAGCTGATGTAGCTAGAACTAACAGCGCTGCTGTTGATACATCCGACCCCCGTGATCCATTTGAACCGGTAAACCGCAAGTTATGGGATTTTAACTGGGATGTGTTAGATGCCTATATTTTGCGCCCCGTTACCGTTACCTATGTAACGGTAATGCCTCAGGCCGCACGTACGGGCTTAGTAAATATTACGGATAACCTGCAAGAACCCGCGAACTTCCTAAACAACATGTTTCAAGGAAAGGTAGATGACGGCTTAGACAGCCTGGCACGGTTCCTTATCAATACAACCGTTGGGTTAGTCGGCACCTTTGATGTGGCGAGCAAAATAGGTATTGAGCGCAAAGAAGAGCAGTTTGGAGAAACCCTGGCCGTATGGGGGCTAGATACGGGTCCTTTCTTGATGCTGCCATTTTTAGGCCCCAGCGACCCTCGCAGCTTTACCGGTGACTATGTCGACGGCTTCGCGTTTCCTATGTCGCTGCTTGAGGGCTCTGTAAACCTAGCGCGTATCGGAATATCGGTACTTGAAACAAGAGCGCAGTTGTTAGATCAAGAAGCGCAGTTAGAGCAGTCGATAGATGACTATGCGTTTGTAAAAAATGCCTATTTTGAAAACCTAGAGTTTCGTGTTACCGATGGTAAGAGCGGTGATAAAGCCATAGATGATGAGCAATTAGATGACTTTGCTGATTTTGAAGCGATGCTGGAGGGCGGCGATTTTGACGACTATGATGGGGCAACTGAAGACGTTGATGAAGCCTCGCTTATAGAAGACAAGCCAACCGAAAAGTCAAAGGCTGAAGACAAGTCTGAGGATGGCAACGAGTAATTCGGGTGCGAGAAAGTGTCAACGAACCCAAAGCGCGCAAATCTGTATTTATAAAAAAACGCTATGCAATTGCATAGCGTTTTTTTTATATTCTTTCACGTATAACTAGCGTTTAAGGTCTTGTGCATAAGAGCACATCTGGTCGCTCAAAAACTAGTCTTTAGGGTAGCCCATAGGGTTTTGTGACTGCCAATTCCACGTATCGGCGCACATGTCTTCCAGCCCTTTTTCTGCATGCCAGCTAAGTTCTGTAGCCGCTTTCGTCGGGTCGGCATAACACGCCGCTACATCACCGCTTCTGCGAGGCGCAATTTTGTATGGAATAGTTTTACCTGAGCCTTTCTCAAAGGCTTTAACCATTTCAATTACAGAATAGCCTTGGCCTGTACCTAGATTATATTTATCTAGCCCCATGTTTAAGCTAAGGCGGTCGAGTGCTTTTAAGTGACCATTGGCCAAGTCTACTACATGGATATAGTCGCGAACGCCGGTGCCATCCACGGTATCGTAATCATCACCGAATACGCTAAGTTGCTCTAGCTTACCTGTGGCTACCTGTGAAATGTAGGGCATCAAGTTGTTTGGAATGCCGTTAGGATCTTCACCAATTTGCCCAGATTCATGGGCACCTACCGGGTTGAAGTAGCGAAGCAACACAATATTCCATTCATTGTCTGAAGCATATAAATCGCTAAGCATGTGCTCAACCATTAATTTAGACATACCGTAAGGGTTCGTTGGTTGCCCGGTTGCCATGTCTTCGCGCAATGGTAACGATGCAGGGTCGCCGTAAACTGTCGCAGAAGAGCTAAAAACAATGTTCTTAACGTTATGCTTTTGCATTGCTTTACATAGCGTAAGCGTACCGTACACGTTGTTTTCGTAGTACGAAAGCGGCTTTTGTACCGATTCACCCACAGCTTTTAACCCGGCGAAGTGAATGACCGCTGAGATACTGTGTTCACTGAAAATATCATCAAGCACGGCGGTATCGCGGATGTCGCCTTGAACGAAAGTTACCGACTTGCCCGTTAATGCTTCTACTCGGCGAAGTGATTCTGCACTTGCATTGGCGAGGTTGTCTAAAACAACAACACCATATTCTTGTTCAAGTAATTGTAATACCGTGTGACTACCGATGTAGCCTGCACCACCAGTGACTAGGATGGTTTTCATGCATTCTCCTTGCTAGACGGTTGCGCGATGTACTTCGCGCTTATGGAATATTGAATAGGTTTTATAACCAATGGATAGAGTAAAAATACCACAAAAGCCCACAGTAACGAGGTCCAATTTGAGGCGGTTTGTAGGATCAGCGCAAATACGGGCACAATAACCAGCAATTTAAGTACGTTTAGCAGGGTTTTCTCGGGAACAGTAAGTCGCTTAGAGGCTTCATCAAGACGTTTAACTCGCTCAGTAAGTGAAAGGCCTTGTAGGGCCGGAATGTCTCTTGTAGAAAAATAAAACTTCATAGGTTTACTCAAAGCCCTTAATAAAAAACCGCCGGAACGTAACGTTGCGGCGGTTATTGTAGAAGAATTGGTTAGCACTTAAAACATGCTAACAATAAATTACGCTTTTTCTTCAATGCCTGCTTTTTCCCAGAAACGAGATTTAAAGCTCATCAAGCCAATCACTATAGCGATCGCGATGCTAAACAAGGCAATTTGAAGGTACAGGTCCGGCATTTGCTCTACTTTCTCTGGGTCGAAGTTCCCTGAAAGCAGGCCAGCAATGATGTTACCAATAGAGTAGGTCAGTACGAATACCCCCATCATTTGCCCTGCGAAACGCTTCGGCGAAAGTTTACTTACTGCACTAAGTGCAACTGGGCTTAAGCAAAGCTCACCAACCGTGTGTAGAAAGTAAGTCGTAACTAGCCACATAGGCGCTACTTTAAGGCCTTGAGCTGCGTATTGCGACGCCATAAACATCACCAAGAAGCCCGATGCCATAATAACGATACCCACTGCACATTTGATGGTGTAAGACGGGTCTATCATTCGCTTGGCGAGGTTTATCCAAAGGGCAGCGAAAAAAGGCGACAAAATGATAATGAACAGTGAGTTTGAGAGCTGGAACCATACGGTTGGAATAGCGTCCATCCCAAACCATGAGGTTAATAATGACCCGCTTTCAAGAACGCGATCAGTATAGTTTTGCGCAAATAGGTTAAGTGAAGAGCCTGCTTGTTCAAAACCAGACCAGAAGCACGCCGATGCAACACACACTAAAAACAGTGCCCACATGCGTTTTTTCTCGTTATCACTGAGTTGGCCTTTGAAATAAATAAACCCGAAGTAAAGGAAGAAAATAACAGTAAAGACCACCGCGACTTGCTGAGCAAGTGCCACTGGTTCAATAACAATGGTGCCCATATGTGCCAGTACAATTACTGCAGCAGCAATGGCTAAGACGCCATATACGCCCATCCACGCGCGTTGTCTAGCTGCGCCTTGGTATGGGTTTGCCGGCGCAACAGAGTCTGGTGACAGTGAGCGGTTGCTAAAGTAATACTGAATAAGACCGATCGCCATACCAATAGCGGCTGCGCCAAAGGCATAGTGCCAGCCCCAGTTTTCCTGAAGATAGCCTGTAACAAGGTAGGCGATAAGTGAGCCAATGTTGATACCCATGTAGTACAGAGCATAGCCACTATCACGGCGTCCATCGTCGTCACCGTATTGTTGACCAACCATGGCAGAAATATTGGGTTTAAGTAAGCCTGTACCTGAAGCTACAAGAATAAGGCCCACGAAGAACAGGTTTTGCAAGTCAATGGCAAGCACTACGTGGCCCGCGAAGATGATAATTCCACCGTACCACACCGCCTTTTTCCCGCCAATCAAGCGGTCAGCTAGCCAACCGCCGGGTAACCCTAAAAAGTATACCGCACCGGTGTAGAGACCGTAAATTGCCCCTGCTGTTGCCACAGTAAAACCCAAACCTTGGGTTTGTAAGCTTGCAGTCATAAAAAGAACAAGTAGCGCGCGCATGCCGTAGTAGCTCATGCGCTCCCACATTTCGGTAAAGAATAGCGTTCTCAGGCCCCCTGGATGGCCAAAAAAGCTCGTATCGTTAGATGGTTTCATAATTATATTTTAATTCCATATTGCTTATGGTTGTTATTGTAGAGCGCTTATAGGATAGGCTCTTTGATAGTAGTCCGTAAGGCGGATAGCTTCTTATACTAGAGCTTGCTTCAAGACACAAGATTTGGGCGATAAACTTCATTAAAGCAGTGTCAATCGGCTACGTCTTAAACTACGTAGCCGATTGACCTTTTCGCTATTAAGGTACTAACGTGAGGTGCTAAAGTTCGCGGATAGTGGCAACCACAATTCGCACAATACCGTAAATAAGCAGTAGCGAAACACCGAACAAAACAAGGTTATAAATAACCGTGGGATAAGCGTTGTCATCTGGCAGCGTAGGTGACTCCACCGTTACCAAGTGCTGAAGCTTTTGATATGCCTCTACTCGTGCATTCTCTAAGGTGATTAATGACGACGAATAGGCTTGTATAGCAAGCTGTAATTGAACCTGAAGGTTGCTGTATTGCGCCATCAATTCGCTTACTGATAGGGCTTCACTTTCCCCCTCTGCAGTACTAATTCGCTCTTTTTGCTTTTCTACTTCTTTTTGAAGTGCGGCAATTTCGCGTTTGATGTTTATCACTTCAGGGGCCACGTTAGACATCATGGTTGACATCGTACTTAGCTCGGCCTTTTTCTGTGCAAGCGTAGCTTGAAGAGAAAATGCGATTTGCTGAAAAGCTGCGCCATCTGCAGACGGATCAAGTACATTGTATTTAGATTGAAAACCTAAAATCTCGGTCTTAGCCTGTTGAAGCTTTTGCTCAACAATTTCGTGTTCACCTTTGGCAAAGGTCAATTTTGACTTAGCGAGATCGTTATTGATGTTGTTGATGAACTCTTCCGCTTTATCGACAATCGCTTGGTTTATGATTTTTGCATATTCAGCATCGAAAGCCCGAGTACGCAAGCTAATTACAGACGACGCGGAATCTACGCTCACTTCAATATGGTCGAGATAAAACTTGTAAAAATCTTCCTGTTTATGCGAAGACGAAAGGCCACTAAACATATCAGCTTTATCAGACATGTAGTGTTCTCTAAGTCCAATGGTTTCATCGAGGTACTTAATCATATCCGCAGACTGTATATAGGCTTCGACAAGTTGACTTTCAGTGCCACCTGAAGCGCCAGAAACACCGGCGGCCATTAGCAAGGACGACGGATCGAAACTGCTGCCTCCATCACTTGATTTAACGATAAGTTGGCTATGGCTTTCGTATTGAGGTGCCGCCCATAGAACAAGATACAATGCATAGAGTACCCAAGGAAGTACAAGGATAAGTGCTTTGTTCTTGCTAAGAAGGGCATTGAGCTGTGTAAGAGATTTTTCCACTGTGATTGAACCTATTTGAGTGATTTCTTATTGTCTGCATCCTGCGTGTAAACGTCGATGCCTTCTTCGAGATCGTGATAATAAGTGAGATTGCCATCATCAATGATGACGGCCGAAGTGCAGAACTCTCGTATCTGATCGAGTTCGTGGCTCACCATAATAACCCCAGCCTGTTCACTTTTTTCTTTAAGTGACAAGCGAGCCTTTTTTCTGAAAAGCGGGTCACCAACGGATGTCGCTTCATCTATCAGGTAAATATCGAAATTGATATTCATGCAGCATGCGAAAACAAGTTTTGCGCGCATACCTGAGGAATAAGTGCGCACAGGTAGATCAAAGCGTTTGCCTAACTCTGCAAACTCCTGCACTTTTTCTTCATATTCGGGGAGTGAAGCCACATTATTAATTCGGCCAACAAAGCGGGTGTTTTCACGCCCTGTCATCTGCGGATGTACGCCAGTTTGAAGCGCAACCGGCCACGACATAGATTTGTTGGTTAAAACTCGGCCTCTATCGGGGTATTCGCTTTTCGCAAGCATGCGAAAAAGGGTGGATTTACCCGCCCCGTTCTTACCTAAAATGGCGACATTGTTTTCCGTAGGGAAATCAAAGTTTAGATTTTTAAAAATATATTGAGGCCCCATTTTACTGGGGTAGCTCTTGGTTAAATTCTCAATTCTAATCATCGAGATAACACCTTCTTCCAGGTGATGTGGTACATCGAAAGGCTTAGGAAAAGGAAAACGATTGTAATTTCAATAAGAAAGTTTAACGACACGCCCTTAGTACCATACGACTCAAAGCAGGCATAACGGGCCAGTTCGTTAAAGTGGACCAGCGGGTTCCATGTCAAATAAGGCCAGTACTCCTCTGGTAAATCTTGAAGGCTGAAGAATACACAGGATATGAACATCAAAGGTCTTGTAAGCATGGATTTAATTTTATCCACTTCAGGTACAAACGCTGCTGCAATGGCAAAAATAAGCCCGATAGATATGGAAAATACCCAAAGTAAAAGAAATAACGAAATTAAAAGTAGAGGGTCATTAACTTCAAAGGTCTCGCCCATAAGATATAACGCAAGGCTCAACAGTGCTACAACGACAACCTTGATTGAAAACTCTAAAAAGCCGGCAGTAAGTACCGCTGATATGGGCTGTACTTGCCTAAACGCATAAAGAGGTTTATTCCGACGGACCGACGTCGATACGGACTGTAGACAGGTAGTTAAGGACTGAAGCCCCACCATACCAATCATCATAAAGAGAAAAAGGGGGATGGAGTGGATGTCATCACCGCTTATTAACCCTCTAAGATACGACAGTGCGAAAATGAAGGCAAAAGGCTCTAAAAACGCCCAGCCAAGCCCAAACTTATCGTTGAATTTACTTTGAAGCTCACGCAGGAAAAGCGCGAAAATCACGCCTCTCCATGCATATAGCTGGTCTTTAAAGGTTACCATGTTTAATCAGTAGCTACGTTAGCGGCAATCGCAATTTGATAAACGATTTGGGTAATGTCTTTAACCGCTTGCAAAATCTTCGTATCGATAGCAGGTAACACAATGATCTGATCGCCAGGCTCAAGTTTACTATCATTGCTTGATAAAAATGTATCGTTCACGCTAGTAAAGGTAACGTTACCGTTTTTACGAACGATAAGAATACGTTCATCTTCAGCTCGCTCGGTAAAGCCACCAGCCCATGCAACGTAGTCTTCTGTGGTTGCATCTGGGTTAAACACGACAGACTGCGGAAGCAGTACTTCTCCGCCAACGTGTATCAGGTCGGTGACTTCTGGAATAACGATCGTGTCATTAGGCTCAAGAAGAATGTTTGCAATCTCGCCATTTTCAGATACCACCACTCTGCCTTGAGGCTCAACTTGTCGTGCGCGGGTAATAAAGTCAGCCACAAGTTGTGCTTCTTGGGCGCGAATCGCCCCTTCACCAGTTGAACTAATTGGTGCCGTGTACATGCTTCGCTCTAGGCGTTGTAGGCCTTCTTCGATAATCTCTTTTTGTTTTACCGCTACGCTTTCTCTTAAAAGGTAGATATTTTGTGTATCAGAAAGGGTGGTATCAGCTTCGATGTGGTCGAGTACATCAATGAGTCTCGCGCCTTTATCCACCATTACTTGAGAGGCCCCCGCGAAGGCACCAGCTACATTAATGCGATAAATTTGAGGTTCGTGATCAGCAATATACTCAACAGTGTCACCGGCGCTTAGCTTCAGCGACGCAAACTCTTCCACGCTCAAGTAGCGTGCAAATTGCTTGTTGTTGCGAATTCCTGAAACCGAAGCATGAGAAGCAAACTCACCAGGGCGTGCAAAGTAATTAACTACACCACCGTTAAGCTCTTCGTTTAAAAACTCGAAAGTAAAACTATTTCGCGCGCCGGTTTCAACCACAATAGTGTTGCCAATAGGGTGCACTAAAATGGTATCGCCGTCCTTAAAAGAAATCTCAGGCAGCTTTCCGCTTCTAAAAAAGGCGTACAAATCTGCTGAGGCCACGACTTTGCCGTTTCGTACAATGTCGATTTGTCTAAAACTACCCCGTTGAAAGTCAATTCCGCCAGCGCGCTTTAAATAGTACAAAACGCTATCTGAAGCTAGGCCTGCGTATTGACCAGGTCTTAGCACTGGGCCTGATACATAAAGCGATACCGGTGTTGACGTTAAAAGGTTTACGTAAACATTGACGTCGTTGGTGTAAACTTGGCGGATTTTGCCAGTTACGGTTTGGTTTACACTGCCTGCGGGTGTATTTGCTATGCGTATAGGACCAATATTGGGAATAAAAATGTTACCTTGATTATCCACGGTAACAACATCTGAAAAGTTTACTGCACCCCAAAGCCAAATTGAGATTTTATCGCCAGGGGCAATCAAGTAATTGTCGTTTAATCCCGAGCTGCGCTCAGACTCGAAGCCACCGATAAATAAGTTAGCCGCAAAAGGCGGGTTTTCCATAGGCGCTTGCGCTGGGAAAACAGTATCGATAGTGGGTTCGCCCGGCAGGTTTACTCCGTTTCTAGGCTGCGTAGAAAACTGGCCCATCGTATTGGCTGAAGCCGTAGCACCGGGCAAAGTACGCTGGGTAGAAATGCTTAAGGGAGAGACCGACGGGGTAGCTGCACCGCTTTGCGATTGCTGTGCCCGCTCTCTTAATTGCTGTAATTGCTCGACGCTTTGCGCAGACGCAGGGTTAACAAATGCACTGCAAACAGCCACCGCGTAAGCGGCGAAAGTTAGCGCCTTAAAAGAGTTTTTGATGTTCATAAACTTCATTGAATTATTCACCTTGCGCTGTTGCAGAGGCGACCAAAGGTGAGATGACTCGCCATTGGCCATCACGTTGACAGGTCGTTACTTTGCGCTGCGCGCCTGAAGGTGTGGTTTCACCGTCTTGTAAAGAAAACCGGATACATTTATTCCCAGTTGCCGAAATATAATGCTTTATTGCTTTATAATCGTAGCCGTTAAAGCGTATTGAAAACGATTCTTTGGTATCGTGATAAATATTGGCTTTTGGAATATTTATTGCAAGCTCTTTATCTGGTGCAAGAGAATAAGCAAGTGAAGAATGCACCAGGGGTATGTCAGCTTTGGTAACTGTAGGTGAGTTTGTGCACCCAGCTGCGCTTATCGTCAGCGCGAATGGCAAAATTAATCGTGTGAATTGTTTGAACATTAGCTTTCATATCCATATAGCAATTTCGCGCTAGGATAACATAAGTTTTAAAAAAAGCATGTTTGCTATCGCGCTAGTAGTGTCGTTTGAGCCATCTGAATGACAGTGAGCAGCGCAGCAAGTTCAAAAATGAAAAAAAATGTTATCAAAGAAAGGAATAAAGAGAGTTGTGAGTCGTTATAACTTCTAAGATTGTTAACATCACGGTGCGGTTTAACGGGTTATCTAAGTTATTTTGCCGGCTTCTCTATTACAAGATGGGTTTTAACATGTTATTTTTGCGATTAGGGTGGTTACTTAAACGAATGTTTTATATTATATCGGGGTTTTCTATCCGCATATTCATATTAAAAAGCCCTCATCGCGCTGGAAAAAATGGAAGTTGTAAAAAAATGGAAGCGACATTTAGTTTGTTTACCAAGTTTGTATGTGCACTGGCTATCAAAGAAGCGAGAAACGTTTCTCTAGCTGGTGACGAGAGGTTGTGTGTTTTATGCTAGCGTATTTGCAGTTCGTCCCGCTTTTTACTGCATTTTTTGTTGCCCTCATTCTGTTAGTGGTGATGACCCCGTTGGCGCATCAGTTTGGTCTCGTTGACCAGCCTTCAGCGCGAAAACGCCATGCCGGAATCGTTCCATTAACCGGCGGTGTTGCGATTTTTATGGCAGTCCTTGTTGCCAGCGTTGCCACTGATGTATGGATGAAAAATAACCCGCTGTTTTTCACAGCTTCTGCTTTTATTGTGCTACTTGGCATGTTGGACGACCGTTTTGATTTAAGTGCCAAAGGGCGCTTAATGTGTCAGTTCGGTGTGGCTGCTATTATGGCGTGGAGTGCACAGAATTACATTACATCATTAGGCAATATCTTTGGTACAGGCGAGGTAATGCTTGACCTAGGCGGCTACTTTTTCACTATTATTTGCGTTGTGGGCGTTATCAATGCGTTCAATATGATTGATGGTATTGACGGCCTAGCCGGCGGAATGAGTTTAGTGATATTGCTCACTGTTGCTGGCTTTTTAACGTTTACGGGCCACGGCGCATCGGTTATGGAGCCACTGATTATAGTAGCGGCTATCGTCCCCTTTCTTGCTTTTAATTTAAGTTGGAAAGGCTTTAAAGGTAATAAAATATTCATGGGCGATGCGGGAAGTATGTTTGTAGGCTTGACCATCGTTTGGTTGCTTGTTGACCACACGCAAGGTGAGACGGCAGCGTTCAGGCCTATTACTGCGGTATGGCTAGTGGGTCTCCCTCTTATGGATATGGCTGCTATCATGTATCGTCGCGCGCGCAAGGGGCAGTCTATGCTAAAGCCCGATAGACAACACCTTCACAATATCTTTATGCGCGCTGGGCTAAGTAGCAGAAAGTCGTTGGTCGCCATCCTATGCTTAGGTGCGTGCTATTGCCTGATTGGTATCCTCGGCGAGGTCTATCAAGTGCCAGAGGCCGTAATGTTCTGGGGCTTTATGGGCTTGCTCGTTATTTACAGCCTAGTCATTCAGCATATATGGAGTGTATTGCGCTTCGTTAAGCGCTTAACATCATAGTTTAAGTAAAACCATAGCAGGCTGCATAAAATCTCTGTAACATACCGACGAATAAAAGCGCACTTATGAGCGCTTTTATTTTCTTTGTTACTTATTTCTCTGGTAAAAACTCTTGATAAATCAATTCTCTATTCTTCACAATAAAAACAAAAAACAGCATGTTGAATCGATTGTTGCGATGGCGGTTTATCAAGCTGACAATGCAAAATGGCTCCGTGAAGCGATAGACAGTATTACAAAACAAACCTATACCAATTTCTTATTTGTTATCGTCATTGATGGCCCGGTACCACAAGCCATTTCAGGGGTGCTCAATGATGCAGTAAAGCGTGACGACAGAATAATTCTTGCGCAAAACAGCCATAACATTGGTTTAGCAAGTTGTATGAATGCTGTGATCGATTTTTCTATGCAGTTCAAACCTACTTTTTTTGTAAGAATGGACGCTGATGATATATCAGAAGAACACAGGCTATTACGCCAAATAACCTACCTTAAAAGGCATAGCAATATATCTGTGCTGGGGTCAGCCCTAACTGAAATAAATGAAAGTGGGTTCAAGGTAGGGGCACGAGTTATGCCAGCGTCTCACAAACAAATCGTGCGTATTCTTCCACGCAGGTGCTCACTTAACCATCCTACCGTAGTTATTCGCTATAACGTTTTCAACGATGGTCATCGCTATAACGGGGACTTGCTTAACACGCAAGATTACTTTTTTTGGATCACGCTCGCGTCGAAGGGATATATATTTAGAAACCTTAAAGATAGGTTGTTAAAGTTCAGACGCGTAAACAACTTTTATAAGCGCCGCGGCCTAAGTAAGTCTTTAAACGAGTTTAAAGCTCGCGTGTACGCTATTACCAAGCTAAAGCAATTTTCCCCCTATAACTTTTTCTATGCTTGTGGCGTACTTTCATTGCGTCTAATGCCGGGTAAAATCGTTAAATTAGCCTACAAGCTTGATAGGCATTTGTTAGAGAGGTTTGGTAAGCATTGACTACTGGCGTTGTCGTAATATTATTTAACCCAGATGTTGAGCACGTAAATGCCCTCATTAATGCGTTTACGGCGCCTGAGTGGAATATAGTATTAGTTGATAACTCGTTTGAGCGAACGCAGTACTCAGCCTCTCGCAATGTTACTTACATTCATTGCCCACGCAACGTAGGCATAGCGCAAGCGCAAAATATCGGCTTAAAGAGGCTTTTTGATAATGATGTCGAGCATGCGTTTTTGCTCGATCAAGATAGCTTATTTTCTCCTGACATTGCCCACGAACTGCTGAGGCAATTTCTCCAACTTGAAAAAGAGCATTCCATTGCCGCTATTGGCCCTTCTATCTACTGCCAATTTTCTGAGTGTGTTGACAAGGGCGTACTGCAAAAAGGAAAGCAAGTTTCTAATACGTTGAAAGAAGTAAAGCAAATCATAGCCTCAGGTATGTTAATTTCTCGCTACGCGTTCAACAAAGTGGGTGGAAAAGAAAGTACGCTTTTTATCGACGGCGTTGACCACGAGTGGTGTTGGCGTGCACGAGCGAAAGGAATGCTAATTTATCAATCGCTCAGTGCATGTATGCCTCATCGGCAGGGGGACGACAGAGTGAAAGTATGCGGCGTGACCTTTAAACAGGGCGCGCCCGTACGACTTTATTACCAATTTCGCAACGTACTTATTTTAGCTCGTCGGCGCTATGTACCGCTTTATTGGAAAGTTCGTCATGTTTGTGCAATACCACTTCGGTATATTGTAAACCGTTATTGCTTTACGCAGGGTAAAGAGCGCGGGCGTTTCATGCGTGAAGGTATTAAAGACGGTTTTCTGCATCGAACTGGCCCATTAGGCGTTAAAGGTAAGGGTAAACAGCGTTAGCTAAAAGCAACACTTTTGCAAAAAGTTGCAGACCTAACGTGAAAATTGTGCGCAATGCACTTTCACTAAATTGGTGCATTAGATATTATTTATCCCGATATTAGTGCTTTAAAACTAGGATTTAGACGGCTTTGCCCGTTTTTAATACATTAACGCTCTAAAAAGGTAATTGGAACATCGATTGCATTACTCGTACTAACAGATGCAAATATGTTTTTGCTTAAGAAATACTTCGATAATGGAGTGTCGGCTTGAGCGTGAATTTAGGATTTTAAAAAAGGATATTAACTATGAGTCAGGTTAAAAAAGCGGTAATCCCTGTAGCAGGTCTTGGGACGCGTATGCTTCCCGCAACGAAAGCTATTCCTAAGGAAATGCTGCCAGTTGTCGATAAGCCGCTAATTCAATATGTAGTTAGTGAATGTGTCGCTGCAGGACTAAAAGAAATCATTCTCGTTACTCACGCAAGTAAGAACAGCATTGAAAACCATTTCGATACGTCTTTTGAACTTGAAGCAACGCTAGAAAAGCGTGTTAAGCGTCAGCTTTTAGAAGAAGTTCAGTCAATTTGCCCGAAAGACGTAACCATTATGCATATTCGTCAAGGTGTGGCGAATGGCTTGGGTCATGCCGTGTTGTGCGCCCGTCCTCTTATTGGTGATGCGCCTTTTGCCGTGGTTCTTCCTGACGTAATTATTGATGATGTTGCCAGCGACCCTAAAAAAGATAACCTTGCAGACATGGTGGCGAAGTTTAACACAAGTCGCGTAAGTCAGGTTATGGTTGAGCAAGTACCGGATGAAGATATCTCTAAATTTGGTATCGCTGATTTAGACGGTGCCGCAATTGCGCCAGGCGATTCTGCTAAAATTCATAAAATGGTAGAAAAGCCACCTCGTGATGAAGCCCCGTCAGATCTAGCTGTAGTGGGCAGATACGTGCTTTCTGAAAAGATTTGGGATCTGCTAGAATTTACTCCTCCTGGTGCTGGTGGTGAAGTTCAGCTTACTGATGCCATTGATGCGCTAATGAAGCTTGAGCAAGTGGATGCTTACTACATGAAAGGCAAGAGCCACGACTGCGGTAGTAAACTAGGCTATATGAAGGCAAACGTAGAGTACGCACTTCGTCACCCATCTTTAGGCGATGAGTTTAAAGAATACTTAGCTACAGTACTTTGATAATATAGTAAGCTAGTTATAAGCTTAAGAAAAATGCGCCCGAGAGGCGCATTTTTTATGGGTGGGGGTACTAGCCCTGCTACTTTACCAGAACATAGCTTTCAATTTTGCTTAGCATTTTCTCACCAATGCCCCTTACTTGTGTAAGCTGTGCGACTTCTAAAAAAGGGCCAACTTCTTCACGATATTTGATAATGGCCTTTGCTTTAGATTGTCCCACTCCGGGCAATGTAACGAGTTGCTCGACAGTAGCCGTATTTAAATCGATACGCTGCTGTTGAGGCAAATTTGCACTAGTCGCATTGCTCGTATCGCTAGACTCTTGCGCGTTAACGACGGGTGTTTGGATGGCTAACGCCGATAGTACGAGTAAACCTGAAATTAACTTTCTCATCATCTTTCCTTGTATGTTGCGCTAAAACGTTTATGCCCGTTGTTGTCGGTATGTTTTAGCATCTTTCTGTTTGCGTTATGTACATAAAGGGCGCTGAATGTCATGACCGACGGCCCGCATAAATTAGCTGTGTATATTTACCGTTCTGATGACTTTGACAGAACCGGTAGTTAGGCAGCTCAGCACGCTTTAATGGGTACAATGGAAATGATAAGTGGGAATGAGAAAAGCGGTAGTCCAGTTTTAGTACAGTTTTCTACGTGACGTTAGCCTTTTTGGGTATTTAAATGATCATGGGTATTGAGCACATAAGTTCTAGACAAAAAAACGGGCTAGTGAGCCCGTTTTCGTGGTTATAGCGCTTAAACCGCGTAAACGCTTTGCACTTTATAGGCGGTCTAGAAGTGCCTGTGTGAATTCAGTGGTACCAGCTTCGCCACCCAAGTCGCGAGTCGTACGGTCGCCTGATTCAATAACGTCTTTAAGAGCTGCACGGATCTTCTCTGCTTTGTCACCCATGTTCAGGTATTCAAGCATTTGCGCTGCAGCTAGAACTACTGACGTTGGGTTAGCTAGGTTTTTGCCTGCAATATCGGGGGCTGAGCCATGCACTGCTTCGAAAATAGCGCAGTCTTCACCAATGTTTGCTCCAGGGGCCATACCAAGACCACCGACAAGACCAGCACATAGATCAGATAGGATGTCACCGAAAAGGTTAGTCGTTACGATAACGTCGAACTGGTGTGGGTTCATAACAAGCTGCATACAGCAGTTATCAACAATCATTTCCGCCGATTCGATATCTGGGTAACGCTCGCCAACTTCGCGGGCAACTTTAAGGAACAGGCCTGAGGTTGACTTAAGAATGTTAGCTTTGTGAACCGCAGTCACTTTCTTACGGCCTTCACGACGGGCTAGTTCGTAAGCAAAAGTCACAATTTTTTCAGCGCCGTCGCGCGTGATTTTACTCATCGCTTCAGCTTCGTTACCGTCTTCTGATACCACTTGACCTAAGCCAGAGTACATACCTTGCGTGTTTTCACGAACGGTGATGATATCAATGTCTTCGTAGCGTGCTTTTGTGCCTTTAAAAGACATTACAGGGCGAAGGTTTGCGTACAGTTTGAACTGTTTGCGAAGACTAACATTGATTGAGGTAAAACCTTCACCAACAGGCGTAGTTAACGGGCCTTTAAGCGCAACTTTGTTTTTTGCAATTAGGTCTAGTGTCTCTTGAGGTAGAAGCTCGCCATGTTCTTCCAGTGCGACTAAACCAGCGTCGGCATAGTCATAGGCAAAGTCACAGCCAACCTTATCTAGAATTTTTGTGGTTGCATCGATAATGTCCGGGCCAATGCCGTCACCGCGGATGACTGTAATACGTTGCTGAGTCATGTGGAGGGATCCTCTGGTAATTCTGTTATCAAAATCGTTAGGTTTATTCAATTTTATATGACGCGTAAAGTGCCAAATTCTGCTTGCTTACTTATTATAATGGAAATTGTAGGGAAAAGAGTTAAGCACTGCAAAAGTTGCCGTATTTTATACGATAGCCGGCGCAAGTTATAGCCATTCGTAAAGATAAATTAAGGCGTTACCGTGAAAAACTAGGGTGGGGTGATGTTGTCAAAGCATATTGCGCGCTATAAAGCACGCGGGCAAAAGAGTAGTTGCCCATTTGCGTCTAATGCTTGCAGCACGTCATCTTGATCTATGTGTAAGATATTTAGAATGGATTTAACGCTAATATTGTGCAGCAAAGAATAGGCGTCTTGCGTAAACAAGCACGCTTTTGCTAACGCAAAACTTAATGAAACGATGGCCTGCTCTTTTTGTAGCGATTTCGGTACCTCACTACTTGCTTTACTGCATTGATGAATAACGGCGCGCCACGTTGAACTTTGATGCCAGCTTCCGGCAAGTTCAGATGCAATGGCAAGCCAAGGCGTGTCAGACTTTACTTTAAAGGCTTTATTGATAGATACAGCGCTAGCGCCACTAACGGGAAGTGTCTTAGATACTTTGAAGCCGGGTAAGGTAAACAGAGGCGCACAAACAAATGTCATGGTTAACGCTGCCGACTGTGGCGAAAATTTAGTATTCGCTGTTTGGGCAAAGTGGCTAGCAAATGCGCACGCAAGCAGGGTAAATTGCTTGCACATAGGCAGCAGCGGATATTGATTCTGCGTTAACCGCTCCATTAAAGCGAACTGTATAAGCATATCGCCAACGCGTTCGATACCGTAGGTTAATACTGCTTGTTTTATATTCTTGACCGGCAGCTGCAGTCGATTATCCTGACTGGCCGTTTGCATTAAAAACTGATTGAACGTGGGGACTTGCTCAATTTTTTCGCAGAGTTCAGGGATATCTACATCAGATTTTTGGAGTGCATCAACTATCGATAACAGCGCGTTGGGCGGATGCTGGATTGCATAGTTAGAGGGTAAAAAAGGCGTGCCCCCTTGGTTTACCCTAGCTTGTGCTGTGTCGGTATATAACGCAATAAAGTGCTCAAAGGGCATAGACATTGCGACGGGGGAATGTATGGATGATAGCGGTAACCATTTACCATCTTCATTCTCGCTGCTTGGTATAAACACAAAACCATGGTTTTGCTGTATATCTATCAATGCGCCAGGAGCACCATTGGCGTATATTTTTGCTCCGGGTAACGCACGCTCAAACAAAGCAATCAAAGCAGCAAGATAATGCCTGTCATTTGCGGGCAAGCGCACCGCAACCTGCGAGAATAGCGTTTGGTAACCCACTTTTTTTGGTCTATTTGCGAATATCCCAGCGAGAAGACAAAGCCGCTGTGCCATATTCAGCCTGCTATCTGCTACATAGTTTATTTGTTTAGTAGCCTGAAAGGCTTTCTGTAAACGTAGGGTATCTAACCAAACAGAGAGGTTGTGGTTGCGCAAAAAACGAATTACGGCAGCGGTTTGCTCTCGTGTCGTTTCTTTATCAGATAACCATAGGGTAGCAAGCAATGAAGCGAGAATATGCTGTAAATAATGATCGTTAAAGCGACACAGTTTGCCAAACAACGCTAATAACAAAAGTTGATGTGTGTCTTTGGGAAGGTCATTATCAATGTGCAAACTGGCACTAGCAATAGCAGGGTTGGCGTTAACCAGCGTCAGTACTCGCTTGGCATTTTTAAGCCAAAAATTGATGCGCTGCTCGACAGACAGTGTCTCATTGCCCTGGTGCACCAATCGCTTGAGCGTGGAAATGATGTTAGTCACTCCCAATCCTTTTAACTTTTTTGATAACTGGAGTAGGCGCCTTCACCCCATGCAATTAGCTTGTCATTTTCAAATAAGAGTGGGGTACATTCGTCCTGTGTAGTCAAACCGTCGGCTCGAACGTGCTGGGTTCTGAAAAACATGACTTGAATAGCCATTGACCCCTGTCGTTTGGCCTCGGTAATATCAGGCGAGCCAAGAAGCGCAAGCACCTCTTCTCGTGTACTGCCTAATTTTAATTTAGTAATTTGAACGCGGTTGTATTCTTCACGGTCTTTCCAGTCCATATTTTCTGGTTTATCGGGGTAAAAAGCGATAACCATAAAAACAAACACCGCGTATAACGCGACGCCAGCTAAAATTAGGCGAATGACCTTGGTATTCATGACCGTTACTTCTCGTTTCTCTGTACTCGAATGTTAGTGCTAATCACAGGCCCAAAACAAGGTGACGCGTTGCGCATGACATTCATTCGTTAAACAATACTCTGGAACAGTGTACCGCAAAATAGCTATTAAACATAAGTAGTAAACGTAAGCAAATGCTTCCTCGAGTTTTTGCCTACCGGCTATTGTTTACTACATAACAGGGCTCGTATGCCGTTCCGGGAAGCTTCATTCTATGCTGTTTTACAAATGACTCTAGCAAAGTATCAACTTTCTGCATAAGCGCACTATTTCCAGTGAGCTCAAAGGGGCCGTGTGCTTTAATTTGGGCGATGCCCTCTGCTTTCACATTTCCCGCCACTATGCCTGAAAACGCTTTACGTAAATTGGCGGCAAGATCGCTTTTGCTTTGGTTATGGTGAAGTTGCAAAGCGGCCATACTCTCATGTGTAGGAATAAACGGCTGTTGAAAGTCTTGCTCAACTTTTAATGACCAGTTAAAACTAAATGCATCACCCATCGCGCCTCTGAACTTCTTAACTTTTTCAAGTTGAAGCCTCATGGTTCGCGCCACTTCCTCAGGATCGTCGATAATAATTTGGTACTTCGATTGTGCTTCTGCACCTAATGTCGCGCCAACAAACGCATCAATGGCTTCGAAATATTCCTCGCTTCCCGCTGGCCCAGTTAAAATAAAAGGAAACGGCTGCTGAGCGTTGCGCTCGTTCATCAATATACCGAGCAAGTACAGCAGCTCTTCGGCTGTACCAACACCACCAGGAAAAACAACGATACCGTGACCTAAGCGCACAAAGGTTTCTAAACGCTTTTCTATATCCGGCATGATGATCAGTTCATTGACGATAGCATTGGGGGGTTCTGCGGCTATAATACTTGGTTCAGAAATACCAATGTAACGACCTGATTTATGACGCTGTTTCGCATGGCCAATAGTTGCACCTTTCATTGGCCCCTTCATCGCGCCAGGTCCGCATCCGGTGCAAATATTCATGTCGCGAAGGCCTAGTTGATAGCCCACTTCTTTGGTGTACTTATACTCAACTTGGTTTATCGAGTGGCCACCCCAGCATACAACGGTATTTACTCCATCATTGCCCTCTAAGGCTTTTGCATGGCGAAGCATGTCAAAAACCATATCGGTAATTTCACTCCCTTCCGCTGGTGCAGTTTGGTGAAGAAACGCATACTTGTTACCCATGTAAAGCAAATCGCGAAGTACGGCAAATAAGTGCTCGTGTACGCCGCGTACTAACGTGTCATCTACAAAAGCCACTTCAGGTGGGTTAACTAATTCAATCTTAACCCCTCGCTCTCGACGAATAAGCTTTATCTCAAAGTTTTCATAAGGCGCAAAAAGGGCTTCGAAATTATCTTCGTCAACGCCGCTGTTTAAAACCGCCAGACAGCAGTTTCTAAACATAGCAAAGAGCTCACTATTTGTAGCATCCTGAAGACGGGCGACTTCGACTTGAGATAGCTGGCTCATCCAGCCAACGGGGTTTAGCTGCACTTTCTTCATATATCTACATCCTACACGTCAGTGCTTAAATCGGTCACAACAAGGTTGCGACCACTTCGTTTAGCTTTATAAAGATACTCATCGGCGCGCTCGAAGACAGACTCTGTAGTGTCATCCTGACCAAAGCATGTAGCGCCAAAAGAGGCGGTAATTTTTACTTTTTCTTGTTTGAACTTAAATGGCATTGCGGCTAGCTTGGTTCTAACTTCATTAAGCTTTTTATCTATGTCCGCCATTTCGGCATCAGGCAAAAGCATGACAAACTCTTCTCCGCCCCATCTGGCAACAAAATCATTTTCCGAGAGGCTTTGCTTTAAAAACTTACTGACGACTTGCAGTGTTTTATCCCCAGCGGCATGGCCAAACCTATCGTTTATAGATTTGAAGTGATCGATATCGACTACGGCAACCGCCAGCGAATGACCGTTAGATTTAAAACGGGTATAGGCTGTCTCAAGTCTCTCGTTATAGGCCTGTCTATTTGGAAGGCGGGTAAGTGGATCGGTTCGACTCTGCATCGCCTGTTCAGCAAGCTTCTTCTTGTAAACACTGGTTTGCTGCTGCAGGGTATCTATTCTCGATTGCATTGAGGATAGCAGGGCCATTATTGCCTCTTGCCCCTGCTCGTCGCTATCTTGTTGTTCGCTAAGTGCTGTGACGAGTTTTTCAACGCAAAACTGCGTTTGTTCTTTTAATGCCTCAAAAGACTCGCTTTCCGACATGGCCTCTTCGATATGGCTGATATGGCGTTTAAGTTGTTCATTACCCACCTGCCTTTGCTCAAATTGACTCTTACTATTTTCTATGGTGTTACTTACATCGTTACTTACTTCGCTAAGTGAGCGGTGAAGGCTTTGAATTACTTTGCCTGTCAAACTTGCTTCAGACATAGCGTCTTGCACAATCATTCGCAAAATTACGACACAACTTTTAAGTAACTGTTCTTTATCCATGCCCTCATCAAGACGCTGTTTGATATCGGTCAGCTGATGGTCGTCAGGTTTTTTCTGCGCGTAAGACGTGATTAAGTGGTTAAGTTCAACCAATATTGAACGATAGTGAGGATTTTCATCTTGCGGTGCGTGGGCTTTTGTATCGTCCTTACCGCTATGGCTATTTTCACCTGAGTCAATTGGCGATAGTCCAACCATTTCTTTGTTTAGCGCAATACGGTGTAGCGCTATGGCTTTGGCATAGAGTTTATAGATACTGAATATATCGCCAATAGGCTGATTCAGTTTGATCAGCTCTTGCGTGGTCAAGCCTTTTAATTCACTGTCTTCAAATACAATTTTTTGCAGTTGTTTCATGGCATCTTCAAGAGATGAAACCGTATCAACACTGTATTTGCGCAGGGTGATTTCCTGATGCTGGAGCGACTTGTTTAGCTTTTCAATACTAACAGTAGCAAGGCTAAAGTTAGGGGTGCCAGAAAGATGCCCTCGCAACACCTTTAGCTCGGTATCTATTTTGTCCGAGAAGCCTTCATAAAACGCAGAGAGCTTTACAATAAACTGACAAAGAAGCGTGTTGTTTTGCTTTAGGGTTTGTAATTGTTTTGCTTCCATAATCTCGACTTTATTCTAACTCGCCGCTAACGCAGCGATTTAGCTGACTAAAATATGCTTACTTTCACCATTTATATTACTGACGCGCTTGACGGTGATTGGCATAAGGCGCTTCATAATTTGAACGAAAAGGGTTGATGTCTAATCCACCTCTTCGCGTATATCGCGCGCATACTGTTAGTTTGTCCGGCTTACAATGAAACATAATGTCGTTATAAATACGCTCTACACACTGTTCGTGAAACTCATTGTGCTGTCTAAAACTAATCAGATACTTTAAAAGCCCTTCGTGTTCAATGGCTTTTCCTTCGTATTTAATTTGAATACTAGCCCAATCTGGCTGACTTGTGATTAAACAATTCGACTTAAGTAAGTGAGAGACCAGTGTTTCTTTTACTTTTTTATCGTCTTTGCTGGTAAAAAGGTATTGTGTAGTGGGCGAGTATGTCTCGATATCTACATCAAGTTCGTCTAATAGCGTGCCTTCAAACTCTTTAAATTGCAGTTCGGTAAATTGTTTTGGCAAAATTAGATTGACGTTTACTGGCTCACCAGCACATGCAGATAAATCTTTCTGAAGTACTTTTTGAACGTCCTCTGCAGAGCGGAATTTAGTTTGATTGAAACTATTCAAATACAGCTTGAAGGATTTCGACTCAATTAAGTTTTCTGAAGTAATAGGGACGTGGCATTCTAGAATAGCCACGTTGGGCTTACCCTTTAGGTTTAACCAAGAAAGTTCATAACCTGTCCAAGTATCGATACCGCTAAAAGGCAGTTCAGCACCCGTCAGGTTTAATGTATCACGACTTAAGCTACGTGGAACGCCTTGCAGCAAACTGGGGTTGTATTCAAATTCGTAGTCAACCTGTTTGCCGAGAGAGAGGTCGTCAGGCGCAGTGATAATAATTTTGTTAGGTGAGTTGTCAGTCGACATAAGAACCTTTTATATAGCGACTAGGATGCGAAAGACTATATGCGCTATTTCCGAAGCTCGTTCGATAAATAGCGTTCCATTCGCCCTAGTGTTGACTTAACGGTGTAGTTGTATAGTGTACCCCAAAAATACGTGGGTAACGTCATAATGGCTCTAACAATTTCAGCACAATTAGATAAATTTGTATCATCTTATGTCGAACACGCTAAAGGCGAGGGCCTTAAAATTGCGTTTGATAGCGAATGGCCATCACCCTGCTATGAAGAAACCGCACAGGATGGTGAGTTAGTTGAGTGGGCACCTAAACGACAAAGCCCGCCATTGTCGTTTAATAACGTGGAAGACGCCTTATCGTTGAAACTACATGCTGATTATTGCAGTTACTTTACAACCTACTACAGTGATAATTTAAAAGCTAAAGCGCCCCAAGGCGATTGTGAGTTGCTACAGGTATTTAACCGTGAAGACTTTGAACGACTTCAACAAAACTTGATTGGCCATTTGTTAATGAAGCAGCGATTAAATCAAGCGCCTACGCTTTTCTTTGGGCTTACCGATGAGGAAGATTTTATTCTAACCGTCATTAATGAAACGGGTGAAGTCGCCCTCGAGCAAGTAGGCCAAGCACCAACACAGATCCTCGCCAATTCCCTGGCTGAGTTTATAGAGCAACTTTCACCATTAAACGCGTAGCTTTTCTCGTGTAGGCGATAGGCTATTGCCCGGGTGTGATTTGCTTAAGCGCCCGTTTTAGCTCTGCAACTTCATTCTCTAGCGCTTCCACACGCGCAGACAGCGCGCTGTGATCCTTTCTCTCGGTTTGTGGCAAAGGTTGCGTTTCAGTAGAAGTCTCAAGGGTTGGTTTATGGGCGTTAAAGCGCTTTATGGCTTCTATCGCGTCAGTCACAGACACTTTAAACGGCGCCTTTGAACGCAAAATGCCTACTGAAGGCGTTTTACCCTCTTTGTACATTTGAACGCACAAAAGGTGTAGCTGCTGTAAATTTGAATTACTCATAAGTAAGTGGTGCTTAACGTTTTATCATCTTGTCAGTGTAGCTTGTTCGTATAGTCAATTTCACTAATAAGTTACTGTTTTCACTATTTAAACGATAGTTTTCTTTTTTTATAATCTTAAAATTCCATACTTTTCAATGTGTTAAGTTTTGGCCTCATTCTTGTTTGCTATGTCTTTAAGTAAGCGTGAATGCCAGTGGACATTTATTGCTGATTTCGAGGTAGTAAACGCGATTCAGTGTAAGTTCACAAAGCGAGCGTAATATCTTGAAGATAAAAGAGGTTGGTGACCGTAGAAGTACGTCAAAGGACAGCAGGCTCTTAACACTTAAAATAAAAAATATCACACATAAAAAAATAAGGAATTCCCATGAAAATTGTTCTTCTTTCTGTAGCTTTAGCATCGTCAGTGCTTTTGTCGGGTTGCGTTGTATCTGTTGGTGGCGGATCTGACAGTCACTATGGCGCTGACTGGGAAGATAGAGAATTCAACAACCGTAAACATATTGCTAACCTCGAAACAGGCACAAGCTATGAAAGTGTACTTAGAAAAATGGGCGTTGCAGATTTCAATGAACTGTTTGAAAAGCAAGATGGAACTTATCGCGTGCTGTATTACCGTACGCAAAAAACCATGGGAGATGGGATTACCACAAAAGATGAGTGTACGCCGCTTGTGTTTAGAAATAGTGAGCTTGTAGGGTGGGGAGACAGTGCTTATAGCTTAATGCACTAAGCACTTAGCCTAATTTAACGTTACTGAATCAAGGTTTCAAAATTAGCGTGCAACAATAAATGTTAATAAGAGGTTAACATTTGAGGGGTTTTCACGTAGGCTAAAGTTTGTACAGTTTGAGTGGCCGGTCGAGTTTTCTACTAAACAGGATCGCTTTTGTCACTTTTACTGTATTGGTTATGATCAACCTAAACAACTTTGCGTTCGAGGAGCCCCTATGAGTACCGAAGCAATAAACAGCGCGTTCGCGCCCCTTAATGATACGGTTAAGGCTATATACCTCTGTGTAGACGATCTCAAAGTTGCCGCCTCTATTCTTTATAATGCCTATGTCGATGATCCGCTATTTATTGATATTTTTCAGGCGGAGAAAGATGGCTATGAAAGTCGCCTACGCTCGGCTATTCGTGAAGAGTTAAATGCCTTTTGGGTGGCAGAACAACCTATGATAGGGCTTTTTGATGAGGACAGGTTAATCGCAGTTGCTTGTTTGACTGCACCAGATGCTGCGTTTGGCGCAGGTCGATATTGGCACTGGCGACTGCGAATGTTATTAACAGCGGGTCTATTCGGCACTAAACAGATGCTCGAAAAAGAGGAAAAAGTAAGAGCACTGGTTCCGGCAGATAACTTTCACATGCTAAGTTTCATTGCCGTTCACCCTGACTATCAACATCACGGTCTCGGGCATATATTGTTAGGCGCCATAGATAGCGTGATTGAAGATGACGAGAAAAGTGAGGGGGTCTCAGTGTTTGTTACTATTGAAAAGCACCGTTCATTTTTTAACGACGACAATTATAAGGTTGTAGGTCAGTTGAGCTTATCGCACGTTAAAGGCAACGTGATGTATAGAGCGAAGTGAACGCTATTTAACCAATATTAACGCGCTACCGATCAATTACCCGCCTTCTTCTTTTTCTTTACGCACAATTTACTACGGCGTTTGTACGATATGTCCTACAAATGCTGTGCGTAATCTTACCTAAATCATGCAAGATGAAATTAGACTAAAGTATAAAGTTATTGATTACATTGGCTTTTTCTGAATTTAGTCAAAAGTCGTACAAAAAACTTCCTGAAATTATTGTAATTCTACATGGCGGTAATAATTGGAAGGGATACTATTAATGCGTCACAAGGAAACACGACGAGTCACGGATTGAGCAAGGAAATCTTTCAAGGAAAGGGTTAGGACAACTTAAGGATGAGATTCTCACATGGCAGTGAGGTAAAGGAAAAGGAACGCAGTGAGGAAACTGCAACGATAGGGACATTGTAAGGAATACCAAAGGATAAAGGACATGTTGTGTGATAGGACTTCACGACAGGATGTAACAAGGGATTAAGGATTAAGACTAGCGGTAGCTAGGGGCAAGGAGCCAATGGCAAGGAAAAGCCGAATAAGGATTTTCAGTTTGCATGGACGAGCAAACCAGGGAAGAAGAGAGGGACACGCTAAAGGATTAGCGAAGCTGTAGCAGGATGTACAGCATACAAAGGACGAGGGAAGGGAGTGCCGGCGGAGTCTGGCGAGGACAGCCTCAGGATGAGGAGCACTGTATGAAGGATGTACAGTAGTCAAGGAGCAAAGGAAAGGGACCTACGCACGGAAGGGTAGCTCGCACAGGATTGCGCGAGAGTAGATGGAAAGGGGCGTATACGGATTTTAATCGGGATGATTTTAGTCGCAAAGGATAGCGGAGAAGGATACTCAAAATTCCAGGAAAAAGGGGAGCCCATAGGTTCCCCTTTTTTTTGGTGTGTTTTTTAAGTGCATTTTTGCCACCGCTAAATAGCGTTAGCGCATTGCGAGCACATCTTAAAAATGCGATCTATCACACGCGATGAGGTGGCACCTCAGTACGCAAGACGCGAATACCTACCAATTCCACTTGACCGGTGTATCTATCTTCGCCGTTGCTGGAAAATTCAAAATTAAACTTGCTGTGCCAGTCAGGCTTCCCGTATTTGAATGTGAAGCGCGTTTTTGCTCTTGCAACACTTAACAGCTGCAAATTGTTAGAATTACAATACTGTTTAAGATAAACGTTGGTTCGCTCAGAGATCCCTCGTATACGCCAAAATTGATAGCCAGTGAAACCAATGATTAGCCAAATAACAAGCTCAAGTAACGTCATTTTACTTTCTCGCCTGTTCGAAGAGTTGTTTAAACGCGCTTTTTAACAGCGCTGGGTTAGCCTCTGAGTGCAGTAAAGTCAGCACTTGTCGGCGAAGCTTAGGAATCTGTACTAAATCAGAAAAGAAACCAGCAAACAAGGCGCCTTTGTGTCCTTCCTTCTCATCAACTTTTGCTGCTTGTTCAAAAAACTTCGTGAGTAGTAATGGCTCCATTTGCTCGAAGTGACGTGCTGCTATCACACTGAGAATATCGAGTCGTTGTGATGTGTCTTTACTTAAAAGGTCAAGCAATTTGCTATTAATATCTGTGTTAAACACGCTTTGTGACGTGCTGCGCAAAGCCGAGAGATTAATACTGTCTTGCCTGTCTATCTCGGCCATGAACGCGGATAAAAGTTCGTCGGGCAAGGCTACGCTTTCGCACATTTCCATCAGCGTATTTAAAAAGACGTCCGCGTAGAGTGAGTAATTATGTTCAATAGCCTTAATGAGCGCTGCTTTCTTTGGGTGTAGGTTCAGGCTATGAACAAAGTCAGCCACACTTTGCATGGTAATTTGCTGCCAGTCCACGAGCTGTGGCGCCTGAATATAAGCTTCAACTTTTTGTGCATCTTCATTTAGCGGCTGATTGAGCCTACATTTTACTAGCGCGTTAAACTGAGCAAGCTGAGATTGATTGGGAACAAATGAGTAGGGATTATCGGGCAAAGACTGTGCTTTCTCAGTATCTTCTGCGATGGATTGCCCTAATGCATCTACAATAATTTCTAAAAAGTGGTTTCTTGCTGCTGCCACTACAAGCCCTTGCTCGTCAAGAGGAAGCTTTACAAACCAAATATAGTGTTGTGATGATGCGTTTTTATTCCAAAAAACGATGCCAAACCACCCGTGTTTTTGGCGAGGGTAGGGCGCATAGGCACTAGCGTTTTCTATTTCAAGAAACGTTTGGTTATCGATTGGTACAAGGCGCCGCCCAAGGTCAAAGACCTGATACTCAGTGCCGGCATGTAATAAAAACTCACTGATTGAATTGATACTGTTAGCGCTCATAACTCGTTCCAAAATACTGCTTTTTTTAGGGGCTGCTGATTTACTTGGGCTTTAGGTGCTACAAGCCCTCGTGTTTTTATATGCTAGGTGGAGAAACACTAAAAGGTACCGCCAACAGTCCTAACAACCAAAGTTAAATGGTATCACAGCCAAAGAATTTCAACGACACGTGCTAACGACTTATGTTGCTGCACAGGCCCTGATATACTGCGCGCATTTATGATTAAGTATTGAGATTGTTGGGAAAGAAAGTGAGCAAATCACAAAATATGCCTCATAGCATACATTGGAGCGCGCGTAGCAGCGTGCTTAGCGAGGCGCTGGATAATCTTGAGGTAATAATGCAGGAAGAGGGCATTTGGCCTGACGCCAAACCAACCCGAAAGGCGTTAGATAGCGCGCTACAAAGTACTGTGCCTTTCGCCGTCGATAGCTTACCGTTTGAGAGTTGGCTGGCATTTATCTTTATTCCCAAAATGCGAATCATCATTGCCCAAAAGCAAACATTGCCAGCTATGCAAATTACCCCAGCGGCCCAAGTCTACTTAAATGGTATTGGGCATCGCACTATCGCTCAATTACAGACAATTGATGATATTGCCAGTGAGAAGGGCGTATGAACCAAACAAGCAACACTATAGCCTGTGAACATCGTGAAGATGTGTTGAAGAAGCAAGTAGAACATCAGCCCTTGCACTTACCCGTGCTATATCAAGATGAGCATATTATCGCGATAGACAAGCCGCCGGGACTGCTAGTCCATAGAAGCCCTATCGATAAGCACGAAACCGTGTTTGCTGTTCAGACGTTAAGGGATCAAATTGGCCAGCATGTTTTTCCAGCACACCGTTTAGATAGGCCGACTTCCGGCGTTCTGGTATTTAGCTTTAGCGCTGACACTGCCGCTAAACTAGGCAAACAGATGATGGACAAGCAGGTGGTAAAGCAATACCACGCTATTGTTCGAGGTTTTGTTCATCACACTGGTTATATTGATTACGCGCTTAAATATCGCTATGACAAAATAGCGGATAAACACAAAAGGCCCCAACAGCCGCCGCAGCCTGCTTCTACTATGTATGAGTCTTTAGCTAAGTTCGATGTTCCCGAACCTGTGGGTAGATACCAAAGTGCACGGTATTCGCTAGTGAGACTTTCACCCAGTACGGGACGCAAGCATCAGCTAAGAAGGCATATGGTACATATTCGTCACCCTATCATTGGCGATACGACTCACGGCGATGGCAAACAAAACAAATTCGCTAAAAGCCACTTTAATTTTACTCATTTGGCCTTAAGTTGTACTCAGATGGGATTTTCTCACCCTGTTACTCAAAAATGGATAACGATTAATGGTGAGATGCATAGCGAAATGCGACAATTTGCAGATAGGCTAGCATCGTTCAAGGTTTAACTTAGTGAGCAAGTGCAATTGCTTGTCACTGATTCTCGCCACCTAGATACAGGGGCGAACACTATTTAAGAGGTAAAAATGGCAACTTTAAAAATTATTGCGGGTACAGTATACGGTAATGCCCAACATGTCGCTGAACAGGTTGAAGAGAATTTAGCCGAACAAGGTGTAGACTGTTCGTTAGAAAGCGACCCTTCTGTTGCTGATTTTACCGATGCCGACGCGCTACTCATTATTACCTCTACCACGGGGCAAGGTGACGTGCCGCCAAACCTTGAGTTTGTCTTCTCGGACTTAAAAGATGAATCACCTATGCTGACGGGCAAGCCATTTGCCGTTGCGGCACTTGGTGATAGTAGTTACGGGGAAAGCTTCTGTGGTGCAGGTAAACAGTTTCAAGAGTTGCTCAGTGAGCTACAGGGTAACGCCGTGGCGAACATGCTAGAAGTCGACGCCATTGAAACTCTAGAGCCTGAAAAAGACGTGGTTGACTGGGTGAACACGATAAAAGATAAGCTGTTAGCATAATTGTCAACTTTCGGTAAATGCACGCCTTTAAAGCATCAGTACTTGCTTATTTTAAGTGTTAAAGCCAAGCGTTTAAGTTCGAAGGTAACGTCCTAACTTTTGCTTAAGCTATTTAACCCGTGAAAGATAAGCAAGCGAGGGTGGCGTTGTAAGTTAGTACAAACAAAAAGAGGCGCATTAGCGCCTCTTTTTAGTATTTGCTTTTTAAAACGCTGCGGTGAGCGTTTTACTCAACGCCGCGAAGTAGAGCGTTAATACCTACTTTGGCGCGGGTTTTCGCATCAACTTTTTTCACGATGATTGCAGCGTATAGGCTGTATTTACCATCTGCGCTAGGTAGGTTGCCCGCAACGACTACAGAACCCGCTGGTACACGGCCGTAGTGAATTTCACCGGTTTCACGGTCATAGATACGCGTGCTCTGACCGATGTAAACGCCCATTGAGATGACTGAGCCTTCTTCAACGATAACACCTTCTACAATTTCAGAGCGCGCACCGATGAAGCAGTTGTCTTCAATAATGGTTGGGTTTGCTTGAAGTGGCTCTAATACGCCACCAATGCCCACGCCACCAGAAAGGTGAACATTTTTACCAATCTGGGCACATGAGCCTACTGTTGCCCACGTATCCACCATAGTGCCTTCATCAACAAATGCACCAATGTTTACATAAGACGGCATAACAACTGCGTTTTTCCCTACAAACGTACCGGTACGCACTGCAGCGGGTGGAACAATACGTGCACCGTCAGCAGCAAACTGCTCAGCGGTGTAGTTAGTGTACTTAAGCGGAACCTTATCGTAGAACTTGCTTTCTGCACCTTCAATTACATCGTTGTTGTGAAGGCGGAAGAAAAGTAGCACCGCTTTTTTGAGCCACTGGTGTACTACCCATTCGCCAGCAATTTTTTCTGCAACACGGCCTTTGCCGCTGTTTAGTAGGTCGATAGCCTGAGCTACCGCATCTCTTACTTCATCAGGTGCTGATGATGGGCTAATGCTGTCGCGATTTTCGAAGGCGTCTTCAATAATGGCTTTCAATTCATTCATGGTATTGTGATATCTTCAAGTTGGTCGAGTTTAAACAGGATCCGCTTTTTAAGGTTTACCTGTTGTTCTTGGGTTAATGCGGTGCCAGCGTCATTGCTGACGATAAAAATATCTTCGGCTCGCTCGCCGATCGTGGCAATTTTGGCGAGTTTAAGTGTCATATTAGTATCAACGAATGCGTGTCCAATTTTAGCCAAAATACCCGGTGCGTCTAGGGCTTCTAACTCAATAAGTGTCGCTTCATCGTTGATATTGAAAAAACGGACCTTGGTAGGTACGTCTAACTGTTTCATTTGACGAGGTAATTTTCTTTTGTTCTCATGTGAACGCCCTGGTTTTTCTAATTGCTCAGAAATGGCTTTTTCAATAGACACTATTCGGGATTCAGAGCTCAAACGGCTACCGTCGTTTTCAAGGATTAACATGCTGTCAAACACATAGCCGTCGCGCGTCACGGTTACGTGAGCATCGTGAATGGAGCAGTTGCGACTATCTAATACCGAGGCTACTTGGGCAAACAAGGCTTTTCTATCTTTGCCATACACAAAAACTTCGGTGCCTCCTTTCGAACTGTTATCGTTAGCTTTAACTAACAATCCGTTGTGATCAGGCGTAAGCCACTCGTCTTGTGCCTTGATAATTTCATCTGTATGCCAGGCAATTTGTGTAGGCTTAAATCGAACAAAGTAATCATCATCAAGGCGTGCCCACAATGCATCTATGGCTGTGGCGTCGATTGCCCGCTCTTGTAATATCTGCCGCGCTTGATGCTTATGTGTAGAGACCCGTTCATTGAGTGTGACCTGACATTGAAGCCCATTATCTAATGCTTTTTGCGTCATCAAATAAAGCTCGCGCAGTAGCGATGCTTTCCAGTCATTCCACAAGTTGTCGTTCGTTGCTCGGATGTCAGCAAGCGTTAGGGTGTAAAGCAAGTTTAGGTGATTGTGACTTCTTACCGCACTTGCAAACTCGCTAATGACGTCGGGGTCGTAAATATCGCGGCGTTGAGCCACTACCGACATAAGTAGGTGATTCTCAACCAGCCAAGCAATCAGTTCCGCATCTTTACTTGGCACGTCGTGCAGCTGGCAAAATTTAGCAACATCTTGTGCGCCTAACGTGGAATGATCGCCGTTTCTACCTTTGGCAATGTCGTGAAAAATAGCCGCAATATAAAGCACTTCAGGCTTATCTAGATGTCTACAAATTCTGCCGCAGCGCGGGAAGTCCTTGTTTTCTTTTGAGAAGAAATAATTAACGTGCTTAACCAGTCGATGTGTATGTTCGTCTACGGTGTAGGCGTGGAACAAGTCGAACTGCATCATACCTACAATAGCATCCCACTCGGGAAGGTAGGCTTGCAAAATACCGTACTGATGCATTATGTCCCAAGCAAAGTTAAAAAACTCGGGTTGCTTCATTAAGCGCATGAACTTTTCACGACACAGCGGGCGCTCTACATAGTATTCGGCTTCAAAGGCGCGATGGGCGTTGCGCAACTGACGAATACAAATAGTGCTGAGGCCTTGTACTTCTGGTGTATTTGCAACAAGGTGTAAGAAATCTAAAATTGCTTCGGGTGATGAGAATACCGTCTCGTGACGGGGCGAAATCATATTATCAAGAAGCTCAAAGTCTTCATTAATAATGACGCATTGCTGAACGCTTTGGTTCAGCATGTCGTACTTGAAGCGCTGAAGCAGCATTTGATTAAGTTCAGAAACCCGTGCCACAGTGCGGAAAAAGTCTCGCATCATTTTTTCTACTGACGACTTTCCTTCTTCACCATACCCCATCATTTTGGCTACGTCGGGTTGGTAATCGAATAATAGGCGGTTTTCGCTTCTGCCAGCCACTAAATGAAGCGCACAGCGCATTTTCCAAAGGTGCATGCGACAGGCAATAAGCTCGCTGTGCTCTTGCTCTGTGAAGTAGCCGTGACCCACCAAGTTCCAGCCGTCGTATTCTTTAAAGTGTTTCTTCGCTACCCAACCAATAGATTGGATATCGCGCAAGCAACCGGGGTTTTCTTTGATATTGGGCTCTAGGTTATAAGCGGTACCGTTAAACTTTGCGTGGCGTCTCTTCTGCTCGTCGTATTTCGCTGAGAAAAAAGACTTACTTGACCAAGAATTACGGCCATTGACTTCGTCCCACAATTTATCAAAGGTGGTTTCGCTGCCGCAAAGTAGTCGGCTTTCCACGAGGTTAGTAGCTATACTAATATCGTCTTTCGCCAGCTTCACCGTTTCTTTGATGGTGCGCACAGATTGCCCAACGTCTAACTTTATATCCCACAAAAGCGTAATAAACTGGCCAATTTTTTCTTGTACGTCAGGCTTTAGCTTCTTTCTACTGACAATAAGTAAATCGATATCTGAGTGAGGCTGTAAGTGGCCGCGGCCGTATCCGCCTACGGCGCACAGCGAAAGCTCATCTACGGTATCTAAACCATAGAGTTGCCAAAGATGACAAAGCAATGCATCGACAAATTGCGCGCGACCGGTAACAAGTTGATTAACCGGTGTGGCATCAAAAGATTCTGTGATCCAAGCATAACTTGCTTCCACGCATGACTTGATAGCGGGAATTTCATCAACAGAGTTGATGGTGTCGATATTCTTTATCAGTGATTGCAGCGTCAAAATACACCTTCGAAATAGACTTCTTTTTAGACGCTACGAACAATAGCATGAATTGATAGTAGTTCGCAGTATCAAATTAATGCATAAGTTAGGTTAGATTGTGAATATTTATGGTTTTTTGTTATAGGTGTGTAGCATGACAAAACGTAAGAGAAACGCGCCAGCTAAACTCAAATTCATGCCAAATAGGACAAAGGCGGGGGAGAGTAGAACAAGGCGGTAGCCATTAGGGCTACCGCTCATATTCTTTATTGATAAAGGAGTGAACCATTAATCGTGAGATATGGTGCGCGCTAACGTCTCTTCGTCGCGAAGGGTTAGAATTTCAACGCCGTTCTCAGTTACCAATAGTGTATGCTCCCACTGGGCGCTTAAGCTTCTGTCTTTGGTAACAACGGTCCACTGGTCAGGCAGTACTTTAGAGTAGCGCTTACCGGCATTAACCATAGGCTCGATAGTGAAGCACATGCCTGGTTCCAGCACGTCGCCCGTACCAGGTTTACCGTAGTGAACAATTTGCGGCTCTTCGTGGAAACTTGCGCCGATCCCGTGCCCACAGTATTCACGCACAATTGAATAGTTATGCGCTTCAGCGTGAGTTTGACAAATATGGCCGATATCGCCCAAACGCATACCCGGCTTTACTTGTTCAATCGCTTTATACAAGCATTCTTGGGTTACGCGAATAAGACGTTCAGCAAGAATTGAAGGCTTGCCAACCACAAACATCTTAGACGTGTCACCGTGATACCCATCTTTAATAACCGTCACATCAATATTAATAATGTCGCCGTCTTTCAGTTTCTTGTCAGAAGGAATACCGTGACATATACAGTGGTTAACGGATGTACAAATAGACTTAGGAAACGGAGGGTGACCGTAGTTAAGAGGGGCAGGAGTCGCCTGCTGCTCATTAACAATATAGTCATGACAAATGGTATTGAGCTCATCTGTTGTTACGCCCTTTTTAACGTAAGGCGTAATCATCGTTAGCACGTCGGCTGCCAATTTACCGGCCACGCGCATCTTTTCGATTTCTTCAGGGGTTTTGATTATTGCTGTCACAGCGCCTCTCAAATCGGTTTAAGCTAAGTTTTACAAAAAGGTTTTTACTGGAAAAAGTATAACATCGATCAGGCCGCTCTGAGTAACAATATGAAATATAGATGTTTTATTTGGTTGGTGTGACAGATGTGAGGTTTTTTTCATAAGCGTGGTGTACTTTGAAGTATAACGGCGAAACTTGAGCGTGAGCCGTGATTGTGGTATAAAGCGCGCGCCCTGACTGAATCCTCATTTTGCATTGCGAATTGAGTACCGGTTTAGAGGGTAAATTTATTTTATTAAAACACACATATACCGACACTTCGTATCGGGGTGTTCAGCTCAATTTAGATTGGTCTGAATCGATACAAGGGGTATATGGAGGCCTAACCCCAAGAGGAAAATAAAATGGCTAATGTTTCTATGCGTGACATGCTGAAAGCAGGTGTGCATTTCGGTCACCAAACTCGTTACTGGAACCCAAAGATGAAGCCTTTCATCTTCGGCGCACGTAATAAAGTTCATATCATCAACCTTGAAAAAACGGTTCCACTTTTCAACAACGCACTTAACTACCTTTCAGGTGTTGCGTCTAAGAAAGGTAAAATCCTTTTCGTTGGTACTAAGCGCGCCGCTGGCGAAGCAGTTAAAGATGCTGCTCTTAAATGCGACCAGTACTACGTAAACAAGCGTTGGTTAGGTGGTATGCTGACTAACTGGAAAACAGTTCGTCAGTCAATCAAGCGTCTTAAAGATCTAGAGCAACAAGCTCAAGACGGTACGTTTGAGAAGCTAACTAAGAAAGAAGCACTTATGCTTCAGCGCGAAATGGACAAGCTTGAAAACAGCCTTGGCGGTATCAAAGACATGGGCGGTCTTCCAGACGCGATCTTTGTTATCGACGCAGATCACGAGCACATTGCTGTAACAGAAGCTCGTAACCTAGGTATTCCTGTTGTTGGTGTTGTTGATACAAACTCTAACCCAGACGGTGTTGATTACATCATCCCTGGTAACGACGATGCTATCCGCGCTATCCAACTTTACTTGGATGCTGCTGCAAACGCTATCAACTCAGGTCGCGAAAGCAACCTTGAAGTACAAGCTGAGCAAGACGACTTCGTAGAAGCGGCAGAGTAATTCTGATTGCTTACTGTCATATCTAGATAATATGGCGGTACTACAATACGAAACGTATTGAGAGGGGCGGCATCGCCCCTTTTACCTAACGAATTTTATATTTAATGCTGAGGAATTGAAAAATGGCAGTGACTGCAGCACTAGTTAAAGAACTGCGCGAACGTACTGGCGCAGGTATGCTGGATTGTAAAAAAGCCCTGGTTGAAACGGATGGTGACATTGAGTTAGCCATTGAAAACATGCGTAAATCAGGTCAAGCGAAAGCGGCTAAAAAAGCTGGTCGTATCGCAGCTGAAGGTGTAATCCTTACTAAAGTTGAAGGTGGTCGTGCGACCATGCTTGAACTAAACTGTGAAACTGACTTCGTAGCACGTGACGAAGGTTTCCTTAAGTTCGGTAACGAGCTTCTAGAAGTAGCAGCAGCGAACAACATCAACGACATCGACGCGCTTAACGATGCAGAACTTAACGGTTCTAAAGTAAGCGAAGTTCGTGACGCGCTTGTTGCTAAAATCGGTGAGAACATCTCTCCTCGTCGCGTTATCAACGTTGAAGGCGACACCCTTGGCGCATACGTACACGGCGGCCGTATCGGTGTTATCTCTATCCTAACTGGCGGTGACGAAGAGCTAGCAAAAGACGTGGCAATGCACGTTGCAGCTGCAAGCCCGCAGTTTGTTAAGCCTGAAAATGTTCCGGCTGAAGTTGTAGAGAAAGAGAAAGAAATCCAAATCGAAATCGCTATTCAGTCTGGCAAGCCAGCTGAGATTGCTGAGAAAATGGTTGCAGGCCGCATGAAGAAGTTCACTGGTGAAGTGAGCTTGACTGGTCAGCCTTTCGTTAAAGATCCTTCAATCTCTGTTGCTGAGCTTCTTAAGAACAACAGCGCAGACGTAATCAACTTCGTACGTTTCGAAGTAGGTGAAGGTATCGAGAAGAAGACTGAAGACTTCGCTGCTGAAGTAGCTGCTCAAATGGAAGCTGCTAAGAAATAATTGAGTGTTTATCTTTTGCATTACGCAATAGTTAGATAAACTACAAAGCACCTCTTTTGAGGTGCTTTTTTATAGCTGTACGTCTTGAGTGTTGCCATTGCAATGCGTAAGTGTGAAGCTAGGCGAGATTAGCGTGCGCCTGCCTGACAACGAAAGCGCTTTGTCCTATGTTTTTTAACTCAGTAATGTATTGAAAGACATAGGACAAAACGGGTTTACGAGGACATTTCAAACTATGAGTATCACACCAAAATCAGCATACCGACGCATTCTGTTAAAGCTTAGTGGCGAAGCCCTAATGGGTGAAGAAGGCTTTGGCATAGACCCTAAAGTGCTAGATAGGATGGCACAAGAGATTAAAGAGCTGGTTGAACTTGGTGTTCAAGTTGGTTTGGTTATCGGTGGTGGTAACTTATTTCGTGGTGAAGGCCTAGCTAAAGCGGGCATGAATCGCGTAGTGGGTGATCACATGGGGATGTTAGCTACTGTTATGAACGGCCTAGCCATGCGCGATGCGCTTCACCGCGCGTTCGTTAATGCTCGTATGATGTCTGCTATTCCGCTGAACGGCGTATGTGATGCGTACAACTGGGCAGAAGCTATCAGCCTACTTAAATCGGGTCGTGTGGTAATATTCTCTGCAGGTACGGGGAACCCTTTCTTCACCACAGATTCAGCCGCATGTCTTCGCGGTATTGAAATTGAAGCTGACGCAGTCCTAAAAGCGACCAAAGTAGACGGCGTTTACAGTGATGACCCGGTAAAAAATCCTGAAGCAACGTTATATGATGAGTTGTCGTATCAGGAAGTACTGGAAAAAGAATTAAAAGTAATGGATTTGTCAGCGTTTACCCTTGCTCGCGACCACGGTTTACCAATTCGCGTATTCAACATGAATAAGCCTGGTTGCCTAAAACGTGTTGTGATGGGTGAAAAAGAAGGCACAATTATTCGCCACGCTGACAACGATTAATTAAGAACAATAGGATACAAAACGTGATTGATGAAATTGAATTAGATGCGCAAGAGCGCATGGAAAAAAGCCTAGTTGCACTTAAAGGCCAATTCAGCAAAATTCGCACAGGCCGTGCGCATCCAAGCCTTCTAGACGGCATCATGGTTCCTTATTACGGCGTAGATACACCACTTAAGCAAGTTGCTAACGTTGTTGCTGAAGACAGTCGTACATTAGCGCTAACTGTATTTGATAAGAGCGCTATCCAAGCGGTAGAAAAAGCGATTATGCAATCTGACTTGGGTCTTAACCCAATGAGCGCAGGTGGTTCAATTCGCATTCCTTTACCACCGCTTACCGAGGAGCGTCGTAAGGACCTTATTCGCGTTGTTCGCAACGAAGCGGAAGGTGGTCGTGTTGCTATTCGCAATATTCGCCGCGACGCGAATGGCGATGTAAAAGATCTGCTTAAAGAAAAAGAAATCAGCGAAGATGAAAGCCGCGCAGCAGAAGAAAATATTCAGTCTATTACTAACGAGTTCATTAAGAAAGTTGACAGCTTGCTAGCTGACAAAGAAAAAGAACTGATGGAAGTTTAAGTAAGTATTATGATTGGAAAGCGTTTAAGCGCAGCCAAATCGTCGAAGGCCGAGGCGCCAGTAGCAACGACTACTGGCCCGAAGCACGTTGCTATCATTATGGATGGCAACGGTCGATGGGCGCAAAAGAAAGGGAAAATTCGTACCTTTGGGCATAAAGCCGGGGTAGAGTCTGTACGTGCAGTAGTGCGTTTTGCACGCCAAAATGGCATCGAGTCACTTACATTGTTTGCGTTTTCAAGCGAAAACTGGAAGAGACCAGAAGAAGAAGTCAGTGTTCTGATGGACCTGTTCAATCTTGTTCTTAATAGTGAAGCAAAGCGCCTACATAAAAACGGCGTACGGTTACAGGTTATTGGAGACGTCGAGGCATTCGATGCCAAGCTTGTCGAAAAGATTCGAAAAGCTGAAGACATGACCAAAGATAACAAAGATCTTGTCTTGAATATCGCTGCAAATTACGGCGGTAGATGGGACATTGTAAATGCGGCTAAGCAACTTGCATCGCAAGTGAAAAGCGGCGAACTCGATGTACAAGACATCACAGAAGACGCATTAAATGCGCACATTTCAACCGCTAACCTTCCAGAGTTAGACCTTCTTATTCGCACTGGCGGCGAACACCGTATAAGTAATTTCTTGCTGTGGCAATGCGCCTATGCTGAACTGTATTTTACCGACGTTTTATGGCCCGACTTCAATGAAGACGTGTTTCAATTAGCCGTAAACGATTACAATGTACGCCAGCGTCGATTTGGTCTTACTGGCGAACAGGTTGTCACAGCCGATGGTTAACACCATGCAGGCAATTATCAGGCTAGCCCTGGTAACCAAAGCCAAGGGCACACTATGCTAAAACAACGAATAATAACTGCATTAATTCTGGCGCCGCTGGCGCTCTACGCCATTCTTTTCCTTCCCATTTTCTGGTTTGAAATCGCGATTGCTGGCGTGGTCGGTATCGGCGCTTATGAATGGGCAAATATGTCTGGCGTGTGTGAGCGGCCTAAGAAGCTGCTTTATATGGCGGGCGCTTTTGGTATATGTATAGCCTTGTCTTTCATCGTCGATGCAAGCGTAATTTGGTATCAAGGGCAGCTTCACGGTTTGTATACAGGCATCCTTTCTATTGCCGTATTGTGGTGGATAGCCTCGCTATTTATGGTGCTTGCTTACCCCAAATATTCTCGGTTTTGGAAAGACAGTCGAAGTGTCAGAACGGTATTTGGCGCACTTACACTAATCCCTACGTGGGTTGCAGTGGTGGCCCTTCGTACCAGTCTTCACGACGTTGACCCATTTTACGGTGCGTCACTGATATTTTATGTTTTAGGCATTGTGTGGGCCGCCGATATAGGTGCATTCTTTGTAGGCGTAAAATTTGGCCGTCACAAACTGCGCCCGAATGTATCACCTGGGAAAAGCTTAGAAGGCCTGCTTGGTGGTATTGCTGCCTCTTTCGCCATTATCGCGTTCGCGGCGCTTCATTATCAGGTTGAGCCCTCTCGCATTTGGCTACACCTGGCTATAGGTGGAATTACGGTTGCCGTTTCTGCGCTAGGCGATTTAAATGAAAGTATGCTTAAACGCTGTGCAGGTATAAAAGACAGTGGCAAGATTCTCCCCGGTCACGGTGGCGTGTTAGATAGAATCGATAGCCTGACAGCAGCATTCCCAGTATTTGCCTTCTGCTATGTAACCTGGATGGCGTAATGCAAACAGTAACAGTGTTAGGGGCCACAGGCTCCATTGGTTGTAATACACTTGATGTTATAAACCGCCACCCAGACAAATATCGCGTATTTGCTATTACTGGCAACTCACAGCTTGAATTGCTTATGGAGCAGGCCCAGAAATGCGCGCCGCGCTATGTGGTAATTGCTGATGACGCTAACTACAAACTAGCCTGTGAGTTAGCATCCCAGTACGGTGTGGATGCAGAAATTCTCGCTGGTGCTAAGGCGCTGGAAGAAGTATCCAGCGCGCCTGAAGTTGATGCTGTAATGGCAGCCATTGTGGGTGCAGCCGGGCTTTTACCCACACTGGCAGCAGTAAAGGCGGGTAAACGGGTTTTGCTTGCCAATAAAGAAGCGTTAGTCATGTCTGGTGCTTTATTTATCGAGGCTGCGAACCAAAGCGGCGCTGAAATTCTTCCTATTGACAGCGAACACAACGCCATATTCCAGTGCCTACCGCACGATTATGAATACGGTAACTTTGCCGCATCCGGCATTCGTAAAATTCTCTTAACGGGTTCTGGTGGTCCGTTTAGAGAAAGACCGCTTGATAGCTTCTCGTCAATTACAATTGATGAAGCCAGTACACACCCTAACTGGTCGATGGGCAGAAAAATTACAATCGATTCTGCAACTATGATGAACAAGGGGCTGGAGTTCATTGAAGCCTGTTGGTTGTTCGGTGCTGGTGCAGATGATATTGATGTGGTTATTCACCCGCAAAGTATTATTCATTCTATGGTGCAATATGTTGATGGCTCGGTGATCGCACAAATGGGCAACCCTGACATGCGCACCCCTATTGCCTATGGTTTGGCGCACCCGGAGCGCATTGAAGCCGGCGTGACGCCGCTCGACTTTTCTGACATTGCCAGTTTCAGTTTTCAAACCCCATGCTTTAAACGTTACCCCAATCTGAAACTGGCCATTGATGCTTGTAAAGAAGGGCAATGTGCAACAACGCGAGTAAACGCGTCAAATGAAGTGGCAGTAGAGGCCTTTCTAGAAGGCAAAATTCAGTTTTGCGACATTGCTAAAGTGAATGACGCCACGCTTAATGCTATGCCACATGTATCGGTGAGTTCTATTCAGCAAATACTAGAGCAAGACAGCTTAGCAAGAGCAAAAGCTAACGAGATTATTCGAGGAAAATTCCAGTGCTAGCATTTTTATGGAGCCTTGGTGCATTCATTGTTGCCCTAGGTATTTTGGTTGCTGTACATGAATGGGGGCACTTTTATGTGGCTCGTAAATGCGGTGTTCAGGTAGAGCGCTTCTCAATCGGTTTTGGTAAACCTATTTGGCGCAAGGTAAGTAAGTCTGGCACAGAATATGTCATCGCTATGATCCCATTGGGTGGTTATGTGCGCATGCTCGATGCACGCATTGATGACGTGCCACCAGAATTAGAAGATAAAGCCTTCAATAACAAACCCGTGCTTCAGCGCATGGCGGTTATTGCGGCCGGCCCTGGCGTTAACTTCATATTTGCGTTTTTCGCTTTGTGGTTGATGTATCTGGTAGGTTTGCAAACCGTTAAGCCTGTCGTAAAAAACATTGAACCAGATAGCATTGCTGCACTTGCCGGTGTACAAGCCGGTGATGAAATTATCAAAGTAGGCGACAGAAATACACCCGATTGGGAAGCGGTTAATTTGGAAATAGTCTCGAATATTGGTGCCGAAAAAGCCAATGTTACGGTTAAAAATTCATCAGGCATCGAAAAAGAGCTGACTTTTACGCTGGGTTCTTGGAACTTTGACCCAGATAGCGAGTCTCCTTTAAGCAGCTTAGGGTTAACTCCTTATCGACCAGATGCAACCTTAACCGTTGGATTTGTTGGAGAGGGAAGCGCAGCGCAGCAAGCGGGTTTAAAGCCTGGTGATGAGCTTATCGCGCTAAGTGGCACTAAGTTGTCATCGTGGGAGCAATTAGTTGACGTTATTGTAGAAAAACCTGGAGAGAATATCTCACTAGAGATACAAAGGGATGGACAACAACTGACGTTAGATGCCACGATAGCGCGCCGCGATACACCACAAGGGCAAAGTGGATATCTCGGAGTAAGCCCAACATTTGAGCCTTGGCCAGAAGGGTATGTGTTTACGCATCAATATGGCATTATAGAGGCTATTGGAAAGGCGCTGGATAAAACATGGCGTCTTATGACACTTAGTGTCGAAATGATAGGAAAGCTTATCACTGGCGACGTGTCGGTGAAAAATTTAAGCGGCCCTATCTCAATTGCTCAAGGTGCGGGAACAAGTGCTGGGTATGGACTTGCGTACTTTTTGAGTTTTCTTGCCTTAATAAGCGTAAATTTAGGCATAATAAATTTATTACCCTTGCCCATGCTTGACGGTGGTCACCTCATGTTTTTTATCGTGGAGTGGATCACAGGCAAGCCTGTGCCTGAAGCGGTGCAGGAATGGGGTTACAGAATAGGTGGCGTGCTTCTATTTATGATTATGGGTATCGCAATTTTTAACGATATCGCTCGCATAACCTGATACAAATCAGGAAGTACAAAACAGCTAATACAAAACGCGGCTAGGAAAAGAAAAATAGATGAAGTTAAAACAGTTAGTAGCAGCCGGAGCCATTCTTTCCAGTGCTAGCTTTGCCAATGCTGCGGAGCAAGACAGTGAATTTGTCGTTGAAGACATTCGCGTTGAAGGTTTGCAACGAGTTGCACTTGGTGCAGCCTTAACCTACTTGCCCGTTCAAGTTGGCGATGAGCTTAATACATTCAGGGTAACGCAGCTTATTCGCTCGCTGTACTCTTCAACTCACTTTGAAAATGTAGAAATTCTTCGCGACGGCAATACGCTTGTTGTGCGTGTGGCTGAGCGTCCAACAATCAGTAATATTATCTTTGAAGGCAACGATGATATTAAAGATGAACAGCTTCAAGAAAGCTTGGATGGCAACGGTGTTCGGCTTGGCGAACCACTCGACAAGACCGTACTAACCTCTATCGAGAATGGCCTGAAAGACTTCTTTTACAGCATAGGTAAATATAATGCTGACGTGACGGCTATTATAACGCCGCTACCGCGTAACCGTGTTGACTTGAAATTACTTTTCGAAGAGGGCGACGCGGCTGAAATTGAACAAATCAATATTGTAGGTAACGAAATCTTCTCAGACGAAGAGCTGATGGAGGCTTTCGAGCTGCAATACGATACGCCTTGGTGGGATTTCCTGTCGGAAACTCGCTACCAGCAGCAAACGCTGCAAGGGGATATGGAAACGCTGCGTAACCATTACTTAAACCGTGGTTACCTTCGCTTTAACGTTGACTCTACACAAGTTTCAATGACACCTGAAAAGTCAGGTATCTACATCGCCATGAACGTAACAGAAGGTGAGCAATACACTATCTCTGAAGTTGAGCTGGTAGGCGATGTACTCGGGCACGAAGAGTATATTGAACGCGTGCTTCCGCTTACTACGGGTGAATTGTATAACCAAGCAGAAGTAACGTATACAGAAGAATTTATCAGTAAGTATCTTGGTCGCTTTGGGTACGCTTACCCAACAGTAACTACGGTTCCTGAAATTAATGACGAAGACAAAACGGTTAAGCTCACGCTGTCCGTTGACCCAGGCAAACGTATCTACGTCAACCGCATTAAATTTAACGGCAACGTAGTAACTGCCGATAGTGTTCTGCGTCAAAATGTCAGCCAGATGGAAGGCACGTGGCTTTCAAATAACTTGCTAGAGTCTTCCAAGAACCAGCTTTCTCGACTTACTTATATGGAAGAAGTAGAGTATGAAACTGTACGTATTCCTGGCTCTGAAGATAAGGTTGACGTTAATTATAACGTTAAAGAGCAGCCTTCTGGCTCATTTAATGCGGGTATCGGCTATGGTGACAGAACCAAGTTAAGCCTACAGGCGGGTATCCAGCAAGATAACTTCTTGGGTACAGGTAAACGAGTTGGCCTTAACCTAAGCACAGTTTCATATCAGCGCAGCGCACAGATTACTTATAACGATCCTTACTTCACGATTGACGGGATTAGCTTGGGTGGTAGTTTAGGTTACAGTGAGTTTGACGGCTCAGACTTTAACGTTATCCAGTACAATTCTAAGCGTTGGTCAATTGGTGCGAATGTTGGTTATCCAATAAACGAATTCAACCGCATTAATTTTGGCTTAACCTATAGTAACGTTGAGCTATACAACCGTGGTTACTACGAGCAAACTGAGCAGTTTTATAACCAGTTTACGAACGGTGAAGACCCAGATGCAGCGATTAAATACGATAGTTACCTGGCAAGCATAAGCTGGAGTCGAAGTACGCTAAACCGTGGTTTGTTCCCAACGGCGGGTTCATCTCAACGAGCTTCATTTAGCATTACCACACCAAACTCAGATGTTAACTATTTTAAAACGGTATTTGACGGTAAGTGGTACTTCCCATTATCTCGTAACCAGCGCTGGTCTTTCCTAGCGCGCGTACGCCTTGGCTACGGGAATGGTTACGGTGATATTAACGGCAATGAACAAATATTACCGTTTACAGAGAACTTTACGGCAGGTGGTTCTGATTCACTACGAGGATTCGAGAATAACACGGTAGGTCCTCGCGGTGTATTCCTAGGCAATACGGGCACTATAGTTGGACCTGATGGCGAAGTGTTCCCAGGCGATCCAGCTGATGCGCAGCTGTCTTGGTCGACGCGAAGCCTAGGTGGTAACGCGATGGCACTTGGCGGTATCGAGCTTATTGTTCCTACGCCATTTGTAGAAGAAGAAATGGATAACTCAGTTCGTACAAGTTTGTTTGTGGATGTGGGTAACGTGTGGGATACTGAGTTCGACTATGACTATTACCGTCAGTTTGACATAGCATCTACACAACGCGGTGAGCTATTGGACTATTCTGATTGGAGCCTGTATCGTAGCTCGGCAGGTATATCGGTCCAATGGGTATCACCAATGGGACCGATGGTATTCAGCTTCTCGAAAGCGATACAGCAACGTGACGGTGACGACGCACGATTCTTCACCTTCAATATTGGTCAAACTTTCTAAGACATTAAAGCGAGCGCAATATTAGTTGCGCTCTACAATAAGATTCAAAAAAGGAGTTCCCTTTGAAACAGTTGGTTAAACATATCGTTGCAGGAGCAATGTTGGGTAGCGCTTTAGTTAGTACGTCTGTAATGGCGGAGCAGAAAGTGGCTGTAGTAGACGTTCAAGGTATTTTTCAAGCAATGCCTCAAGCGGCTGAAATTCAAAACGCTATCCAAGCTGAATTTAAAGATCAGCTTGAAGAAGTTAATCAACTTCAGCGCGACGGTCAGTTCTATGCCGAGCGTCTTCAGCGCGATGCAGCGACAATGAGCGACACAGAGAAGAAAGAACTAGAACAAAAAATCTTGTCAGTACGTGAAGAGTTGTCTAAAAAAGGTCAACCTCTTCAACAGAACATCCAACGTCGCAGCAACGAAGAGCGCAATAAACTACTTGGTCTTATCAAGCAAGCCATCGACTCTGTTGCCGCTAAGCAAGGTTACGACCTAGTACTTAATGCAGGTGCAGTTGCATTTGCAAAAGAAGAACACGACCTATCTGAGCAAGTTCTTCAGCAGGTTAGCAAAACTAACTAATCAATCGTTCTAAACCGTTGAGAAATTGATCAGGCCAACCCCCAAAAGGTGTTGGTCTGATTTGTTTTTTGCGCTTAACAGCGTATGGTTGCCGCCGTTTTAGTTTTTACGGCGAGTTTGACCAGTATGCCAGTCCAAAAATTATGTTGGCATAAAATAGTCGTAGGTCATGCTTGTACACAGGAGAAAGTTTTTGGCCAATTCACTCAATACCATCGAAATTCAAGAAATTTTGGAGTTACTTCCACATAGGTATCCATTCCTACTTGTTGATCGTGTAACAGACTATGTTCTGGGTGAGTCTGTAAAGGCTTATAAAAATATTACCATTAATGAGCCTTGTTTTATGGGGCATTTCCCCGGACAACCCATATTTCCCGGCGTACTAATCTTAGAAGCCATGGCACAAGCTGCAGGTGTTTTAGGATTTAAGACCATGGGGAATAATGATAAGTTATACTTATATGCGGGAATTGATAACGCGCGCTTCAAGCGTCCGGTTGTTCCTGGAGACAAGCTTGAGTTTGATGTTGCTCTAGTTAAAGAGCGCAGAGGGATCTGGAAATTTAAAGGTACTGCAAGTGTCGATGGCGACGTCGCGTGCTGTGCAGAGTTTATGTGTGCGATGAGAGAGATAGCGTAACGTGATCCATCCTACTGCGGTAATTTCAGAAAGTGCAACGATTGGTGACAATGTCACTATTGGTCCATTTTGCGTGGTTGACGACAATGTCACTATTGGCGATGGCTGTATTCTGAAGTCACATGTGGTGGTACGCGGCCCAACGCGTATCGGTAAAAACAATAAGTTTTATCAGTTTTCTTCAATTGGTGAAGACTGCCAAGATAAGAAATATGCGGGCGAGCCTACCGAGCTTGTTATCGGCGATGACAATGAGTTCCGTGAAGGGGTTACCGTTCACCGCGGCACGGTTCAGGACAATAGCATAACCATCATTGGCTCTCGCGGGCTATTTATGGCGAACGCGCATATTGCCCATGACTGCGTTCTTGGCGACGACATTATAATTGCCAACAACGTAGCGGTTGCAGGTCACGTCCATATTGACGATTTCGTTATTATTGGTGGCGCTACAGGCATTCACCAGTTCTGTAAAATTGGCGCTCATGCATTTTTAGGCGCCGGTGGCATTATTCTTCGCGATGTTCCGCCTTTTGTTATGGTTAGTGGTCAAAAGAACATTCCTCAAGGTATCAACTCTGAGGGCCTCAAACGCCGGGGCTTCACAAAAGAAGAAGTACTCGAAATTAAGCGTGCCTACAAAGCGATTTATCGCGAAGGAAATACCATTGACGAAGCGGTGGAAAAACTTGCCGAGCCTGCTGACAAGTTCGATGGCGTAGCGCTAATGGTACAATTCTTAAAAGACGCTGAGCGAGGCATTATCCGCTAATTATGTCTAAACCAATTCGTATCGGCATGGTTGCCGGAGAGCCCTCTGGTGACATCCTTGCCGCCGGAATGGTTGCAGAGCTAAAACGCCAATACCCAGATGCTATAATCGAAGGTATTGGCGGTCCAAATATGATAGACGCAGGTTTCCATAGTCTTTTCGACATGGAAACCTTGTCAGTTATGGGGCTTGTTGAAGTTCTTGCGCATTTACCCGCCATTTTAAAAGTTAAAAAGCAGCTTCTTGCCCACTTCGAGCAAAACCCGCCTGATATTTTCGTGGGGGTAGATGCGCCAGATTTTAACTTAAGAGTAGAAAAAGCCCTTAAAGCACGGGGTATTAAGACCATGCACTACGTGAGCCCAACCGTGTGGGCATGGCGCGAGAAGCGAATACACAAAATTGCTAAAGCGGCCAATCGGGTATTAGGATTATTTCCGTTCGAGCAGCAGGTTTATGACAAATACAACGTGCCGTATACCTTTGTCGGGCACACCATGGCCGACGCGATTGCTTTAGAGCCCGACCAAAGCGCTGCTCGTCAGGTATTGGGCGTGGACAGCAAGGCACCTGTGTTAGCAGTACTCCCAGGCTCTCGTCGCGGCGAAGTGGACACGCTGCTTCCGGTTTTTCTTGAAACCATAGAAGCGATACATGCTAAACGAAGCGACATTCAATTTCTTATCCCCGCTGCTAACGAGCATCGTCTTGCACAAATAAAAGCATTATTGCTTGAAGCCGACAACGCTGAAGCGCGCTTACCTATTCAGGTAACCCAAGGTACTTCGCGGGATGCCATGATAGCAAGCGATGTTATCTTGCTTGCATCAGGTACAGCGACGTTAGAGGCTATGTTGTGTAAGCGCCCAATGGTAGCCGCTTATTCACTTGCGCCGCTCACCTACAAAATTATGCAGCGTTTATATAAAGCGCCGTTTTTCACCTTACCCAACCTTTTGGCAAACGAAGCGATTATTCCAGAGTTACTTCAAGAAGAGGTAAATGCAGAGAATATGAGCAATCAGCTACTCAACTTTTTCGAAAGTGACAATTCAGCCCTTATTGCCCGTTTCACCGACCTCCACCATACGCTAAAATGCAACGCTGATAAAACAGCAGCTAAAGCTGTCGTGGAGGAATTGTTTGCATAAGTTAATTGCCGGCGTTGATGAAGTAGGGCGCGGACCACTGGTAGGTGATGTTGTTACTGCCGCGGTCATCCTTGACCCTCAAAATCCTATTGAAGGGCTCACTGACTCAAAAAAGCTCAGTGAAAAAAAGCGCGTCGCGCTTGCCCAAGAAATTCGTGAAAAAGCCCTGTACTGGAATATTGGTAGAGCGAGCCCCGAAGAAATAGACAAGCTTAATATACTGCACGCTACCATGCTCGCCATGATACGCGCGGTAGAAGGCCTGCCTGTAAAGCCTGACTTTGTGCGGGTAGATGGTAATCGGCTGCCGGCCTGGAATTTTGATTCTGAAGCCGTGGTGAAGGGAGATAGCCTGCACGCAGAGATTTCTGCGGCATCAATCATTGCTAAAGTAGAGCGAGACAACGATATGATTTCGCTTCACGAAGCCTTTCCGCAGTACAATTTTGCGGGGCATAAGGGTTACCCCACCAAAGCGCATTTTGAAGCCATTGCAGAGTATGGCATTTTAGATTGCTACCGTAAGAGTTTTAAGCCCGTTAAAGCGTTACTTGAAGAGAAATAACATCATGTCATCGCCATTTATTCATTTACGTGTTCACAGCGACTTTTCGATGATGGACGGCCTGAATAAGGTTAAGCCTATTCTAGGTAAAGTTGCCGCCCTTGAAATGCCAGCGGTGGCGATAACCGATCAAATGAATATGTGCGGTTTGGTTAAGTTCTATTCCGAAGCACATAATCTGGGAATAAAGCCCATCATTGGTACCGACTTTTGGGTTACCAATGAAGCGTTTGGTGATGAGCCGTTTAGGCTTACGCTTTTGGCGATGAACAATGAAGGTTATAAGAATATCACCATTCTTATTTCTAAAGCGTACCTTCGCGGACATTTAGCGCACCGGGCTGTTATCGACCAAGCATGGCTAGCCGAACACGCAGAGGGAGTAATCATACTCTCTGGCGCACAACACGGCGACGTGGGCGTGGGGTTAATGAAGAATAACGCTAAGCTTTTAGACAGTGCCTTAGCATTTTATGAGTCTTACTTCCCCGATCGATTTTACCTCGAGTTAATAAGAACCGGCAGACAGGGTGAAGAGGACTACTTGCACCATGCGGTAGAGCTCGCCGAACAGCGCGGTTTGCCCGTGGTCGCCACCAACGAGGTGTGCTTCATTGACCGTGAAGGTTTCGAGGCGCATGAAATACGCGTATGTATTCATGATGGTTACACGTTGGACGATAACCGTCGGCCCAAGCGTTATAGCGAACAGCAGTACCTGCGCACGGCAGAAGAAATGGTTGAGCTATTTAGCGATATTCCAGAAGCCATTGAAAATACGGTTGAAATAGCAAAGCGCTGTAACGTTACGGTACGTCTTAACGAATACTTCCTTCCCCAGTTCCCAACAGGTGGCATGACCACTGAAGACTTCTTGGTTAAAGTGTCTGAAGAAGGGTTGGAAGAGCGTCTAGAATTTCTTTTCCCCGATGAGGAAGTTCGCAAAGCTAAACGCCCAGAGTACGATGACCGACTTCGCATTGAGCTTGAAGTAATTAACCAAATGGGTTTCCCAGGCTACTTCCTTATCGTAATGGAGTTCATTCAGTGGAGTAAGGATAACGGTATTCCGGTAGGGCCAGGACGGGGCTCCGGTGCAGGTTCATTGGTGGCGTACGCGCTTAAAATTACCGACTTAGATCCGCTAGAATTCGACTTGCTATTCGAACGTTTCTTGAACCCAGAGCGTGTATCTATGCCCGACTTCGACGTCGACTTCTGTATGGATAGACGAGATGAAGTAATTGATCACGTTGCCGAGCTCTACGGGCGACAGGCGGTATCTCAGATCATTACCTTTGGTACTATGGCGGCAAAAGCGGTAGTACGTGACGTGGGTCGAGTATTGGGTCACCCATATGGTTTTGTAGACAGGATTTCAAAGCTCATACCGCCAGACCCTGGTATGACGCTAGAAAAAGCGTTTAAAGCTGAGCCACAGCTGCCAGAAGTTTATGAAAGCGATGAGGAAGTGAAAGACCTTATCGATATGGCGCGTATTCTTGAAGGGGTTACCCGAAATGCCGGTAAGCACGCCGGTGGTGTTGTTATCGCGCCAACCACGATTACTGATTTCTCGCCGCTATATTGTGATGACGAAGGGAATAACCCGGTAACCCAGTTCGATAAGAACGACGTTGAAACGGCAGGCTTGGTAAAATTCGACTTCTTAGGTCTTCGTACACTGACGATCATTCAGTGGGCGATAGATATGATCAAAGAGGGCAAGAACGTTGATGTAGATATCAGCGCTATTCCGCTTGAAGATCCTAAGAGTTTCAGAACCCTTCAAAACGCCGAAACCACTGCAGTATTCCAGTTGGAATCCCGCGGTATGAAAGAGCTAATTAAACGCCTTAAGCCGGACTGCTTTGAAGATATCATCGCATTGGTGGCTCTATTCCGCCCAGGACCACTGCAGTCAGGCATGGTAGATAACTTTATCGACCGTAAGCACGGACGTGAAGAAATTTCTTACCCAGACGCTGAATATCAGCACGAATGCCTTCAAGAAATACTAGAACCTACCTACGGCATTATCTTGTATCAGGAACAGGTAATGCAGATTGCTCAGGAAATGGCAGGTTACTCACTCGGCGGCGCTGACTTACTTCGCCGTGCAATGGGTAAGAAAAAACCTGAAGAAATGGCGAAGCAGCGCGGTACCTTCGCTGAAGGTGCTAAGGGCAATAATATTGACCCTGATCTGGCCATGAAAATCTTCGACTTGGTAGAAAAATTCGCCGGTTACGGGTTTAACAAATCTCACTCGGCAGCATACGCGTTGGTGTCTTACCAAACGCTGTGGCTAAAAGTGCATTATCCGGCTGAATTTATGGCTGCGGTAATGTCGGCGGATATGGATAACACCGATAAAATCGTAACCCTTGTCGATGAATGTGAACGCATGGGTATTGAGATACTGCCGCCAGATTTAAACGCAGGCAAATACAAATTTACCGTTGATAGCAAAGGTCGCATTGTTTATGGCATTGGTGCGATTAAAGGGGTAGGTGAAGGTCCGATTGAAGCGATTATTGAAGCGCGCGAGACCCAAGGTGCGTTTAAAGATCTTTTCGACTTCTGCGCGAAGGTTGATATTAAACGTGTTAACAAACGTGTACTCGAAAAATTAGTGCTTGCTGGTGCGATGGATAATTTAGGCCCCCACCGGGCTACGCTTATGGCGACGCTTCCCGAAGCGCTTGCAGCGGCGGGGCAGCATGCCAAGGCCGAGTCGTTTGGTCAGTCAGACATGTTTGGCCTATTAACCACCGAGCCTGAAGAAGTACAGCAGGCCTTTGCCGACGTACCTGAGTGGCCTGAGAAAGTGTGGCTTGAAGGCGAGAAAGACACACTTGGCTTGTATTTAACAGGCCATCCTATCAATCAGTATGCTGACGAGCTTCGCTACTATACCGACGGTCGTCTGGTCGACTTAAAACCTACCAATAAAGACCAGCTTGCTAGTGCAGTTGGCTTGGTACTGGGCGTTCGTGTTATGACAAACAAACGAGGGCGCCGCTGGGCAATAGTGACACTGGATGATAAGAGTGCCAGAATGGACGTGCGTTTCTTTCCAGACATGTACGAACAGTTCGAAAGTTTGCTAGAAACTGACAGAATATTGCTCATAAAGGGACAGGTCAGCTTTGATGATTTCTCTGGGGGCAATACAATCACCGCCCGTGATGTAATGGACATTGTTCAGGCACGAGAGAAAAACGCGAGAGCGCTGGCGATAAATGTTGATACCCAGCGGCTTGAACCGAAAATAATGAGTCAGATGCAATCTATCCTGCAGGCATTTAACGGTGGAAGTTGCCCTGTTCAGTTAGCGGTGACCCATCCAGACGTAGAAGTAACCTTAGCGTGTGGAGCAAAGTGGTACGTTACCCCTGAAGATCAACTTTTACACGATCTCAAGCAATGTTTGGGAGACAAAGCCGTTTCAATTCTCTACCATTAAGGGTAAGAGTTCGATAGATTGGACATCTCGCGTTTGCATAGACGAGCGTAGTACGAATAGGACATGAAATGAGTATACAGTTTTTGGACTTTGAACAGCCGATAGCCGAACTAGAAGCAAAAATTGAAGAGCTTAGGTTGGTGAATCAAGGTGGCGAGTTTGACGTTGGTATTGAAGAAGAAATTAATAAGCTTCGCGGTAAAAGTGCAGAGCTAACCAAAAAAATCTTCTCGGACCTTGGCGCGTGGCAAGTTTCTCAATTAGCACGTCACCCAATGCGTCCATACACGCTAGATTACATTCCTCGTATTTTTACAGAATTCGACGAGCTTGCTGGCGACCGCGCGTTTGCAGACGATAAGGCAATTGTTGGCGGCCCAGCAATGCTAGATGACCAGCCTGTGATGATTATAGGTCATCAGAAAGGTCGTGATACTAACGAAAAGATTAAGCGTAACTTTGGTATGCCTAAACCAGAAGGCTATCGCAAAGCGCTACGCCTTATGAAGATGGCTGAACGCTTTAACATGCCTATTATTACCTTCATTGACACGCCAGGGGCATATCCTGGTGTTGGTGCTGAAGAACGTGGTCAAAGTGAAGCCATTGCGAAAAACTTGTTTGAAATGGCAGAGCTTACGGTGCCAATTGTTTGTACTGTTATCGGCGAAGGCGGCTCGGGCGGTGCATTAGCCATTGGTGTAGGCGACCGGGTAAACATGCTTCAGTATTCTACGTATTCGGTTATCTCGCCTGAAGGCTGCGCCTCTATCTTATGGAAAAGTGCTGAAAAAGCGCCATTAGCGGCTGAAGCCATGGGCGTAAGTGCGCCACAAATTAAAGAGCTTGGTCTAATTAACAGCATTGTTGAAGAGCCATTAGGCGGCGCGCATCGCGATCACATCGGTATGGCAGCTAACCTAAAAGCAGTGATCAAGCAGCAGCTTAACCAGCTTAAAGAGCTAGACAAAACTAAGTTGATGGAAGAGCGTTACGAGCGTTTAATGTCGTTCGGTTATTGTTAAGTTTTCCATAACGACAGCGCGACATTTACTGCGCGCGATAGTTAACTAGCTTTATTCATATCAAGGGGTTGGTTACCGAAGGTAATCAGCCCCTTGGCGTTATAAGACAATTAAAACTACAAGGCAATATCAGTACGTGTCCCGTCAAATATCATCGTTGAGCGACTACATTGTCAGTCGTATCGCTAAGGGTCTCACCGACGCCGAATTACCTCTTCAAACGCCCTTAGTGGTAGCGTATAGCGGCGGTGTTGATTCCTCGGTTCTATTGCAAGCTGTTATTGAATATCGTGAGCAATACAACGGGCCTATTCACGCGGTGCACGTGCATCATGGATTAAGTGAAAATGCTGACAGCTGGGCGCGGCACTGTGAATTGCAGTGTCGTTTAGAGGATGTCGAATTTCACCTCCATCGCGTAGAGGTAGACACCAGTGCGCGAAAAAGTATAGAAGCAGAAGCGCGCAAGGTTCGCTACAACGCGCTGTTAGCGGTATGTAAACGCATAGGCGGTGTACTGTTGTTAGGCCAGCATGCTGAAGATCAGCTTGAAACCGTTTTGCTACAGTTAAAGCGTGGCGCAGGCCCCCAGGGTTTAGCAGGCATGGGTGAAGTGCAGTATCGCGGTAACACACTCATTATGCGCCCTATGCTGTCACTGGATAAAGCTGAAATTGTCACCTTTGCTGACAACGAAATGTTGCAATGGGTGGACGATGAGTCAAATCAGCAAAATAGCTTTGACAGAAATTTCTTAAGAAACGAGATTATTCCCCATCTATTAGACCGCTGGCCGCAGTTAACCAAAACCGTTGGCCGCAGTGCAGCGCTTTGTGCCGAGCAAAGCGAACTAGTGAACGATTCAGCCCAGCGTTACTTTGAAGACTGTAAGCGCACAAATTTGCGTTTAGATGGGCAAAAACTGACGTCATTGTCGCGACCGTGGCAGGCTATGGTCATTCGTGCATGGTTTAAAGCACAAGGTCAGCTTTCACCATCTAAAGCTCAAGCAGAGCAAGTATTGCTTATGTTAGAAGCCAAGCACGATGCGACCCCAGAGGTAAATTTTAAGTGGGGCAAGGTAATCCGCTTTGATGGTGACTTGTACTGGGTGGTCAACGCCGTACACGACGCCGAGCCTAGCGGAGTACTGCATGTTGATGCTGATAATGCCCTTCCTTGGTTAAACGGAAACCTTCATGTTTCGCTATTAGAAAAAGAAGAGGGCGATACGGTTACGTTTCAAACCAACGCGCGCAACTTACGCATTAAGCCAGTAAATGCGAGTGTATCAAAGCTTTTAAAAGAGTGGTTTAAAGTATGGCGTGTGCCGCGCTGGGAGCGAAATGGTGTACCGGTTATCTTTTTAAATGAGCAAGCTGTTGCGCTGATTATTAGCGGTCAGTGTATCTATCTACAGCCTAAATCTCCCCGCATTAAGCTCTCGTTTACGCAAGGCTAAGGGAGCGAATACGTACTTACTAAAGCGGCAATACATTGCCGCTCCCTACAGGTAACGCGAAAACGCGCTAGGCTGCGTGATAACTGTTTTTGCCTGAATTTTTCACGTGATAAAGCGCGTTGTCTGCTCTGTCAAACAGCGTACTTATGGTATCGCCGTCGCGATATATCGCGCCGCCTAGGCTTGTAGATACCCCTAGCTGTGATAAATACTTTGAACTATTGATGCTTGCTTGAATACGCTGCGCTGCGCAAGTAAGCTGCTGCTGCGTTTGGCAATCCAATAGGCAGCAAAACTCATCCCCACCATAACGAAACGCTTCATCTTCATCTCGCAGAACATTTGAGAGGTGCGAGGCAACGTGAATAAGGACCTTATCGCCTTCGCCATGACCAAAATTGTCATTTACGAATTTAAAATTGTCTAAATCGATAACCAGTAGAGCGAACGGTTCGTCATGCCTTTGTGCCCACCCTAGCTGCCTAGTCATCGATTGTTCAAAGCCCGCGCGATTACCTAAGCCAGTAAGAATGTCTTTCGTTGCCATTTGCTGAACGCGCGTTAGTGACAACGCGTGCTTTACTTGTTTTCCAAATAAATCATGAAGTTGGAACAGACTTTCTCGTTGCGATAACGACAGGGGTGAACTAATGTAATAGTAGACATGGGCTTGCTCACCATTAATGGTATTAGCGCCTTGAAGGGGCAAATCAATCAATGTAGACGAGATTTTTGCGTTACCGTACACCCAACGTGAATCGAAATCAGATAAGCTGAACCCTACAACAGGCAGTAACATATTAAGCTGCTGGAAATACACGCCACCTAACTCTTGAAGCTCAAGCGTTGAAAGTAGCTGTGTTACAAAGCCTGATAACTCACTAAAGGTAAGTGATTTACCCGTGCTCTCAGCAGGATAAAAATTGTTATGTTGTGTGCTATCGTAGACTGATGTTGAAAAATCCACAGTAGTGCCCCTATACAAAATGCGTTGGAATGCAAAGAAACAAGTGTCAAAGCCCTGACGTTTCTGTGCGCCAACCGCATTTTTGCGTCAATTATGGCGTTCACAGCGGCAAAACTTGCCGGATCTGCATTTGTATAAGGGGTTCTGCAAGTCGAATGCCAAAACGCTTCTTGCGGCATTGGCCTTTAGTTTAATTAAAATTGTTCGTACGCTAGGAGGTAAAGTGGGAGCTAGTTTTTTAAATATTGTCGTGCTGATGTTTATATCAGTATGCGCAGTCGCCTTATTTAAACGTGTTCACCTACCTCCCATTCTCGCTTACCTGTTTGCTGGTGTGCTAGCGGGCCCACAGCTTTTGTCGGTGTTTGCTCATCCAGAAGAAATGCACTTACTCGCCGAAGTAGGAATTGTATTTCTGCTCTTTTCTCTAGGGCTGGAGTTTTCTCTACCTAAGTTGCTTGCCATGCGCTCTTTGGTGTTTGGCGTGGGGCTGGGGCAAATGCTTTTTACAACTGCGGTTTTCACCTGCGTCCCACTACTTCTAGGTATTCCCGTTAGTGCTTCTATTATTATAGGAGGAACTTTGGCATTGAGTTCTACCGCGATTGTTATCAAACAAGCCACGGAAATGGGCATACTTAATAATCGCCGAACTCAGCTAGCAGTGAGTATCTTACTTTTTCAAGACCTGGCCGTGGTGCCATTTTTAATTGCTATCCCGCTACTTGCACAAACCGGTGAAGTCAGCATTGCATTGGCACTTGGTGAAGCACTGCTTAAAGGCGTGTTTGTTATCGCGTTTCTAATGTCAGTAGGTAAGTGGTTACTACCTTGGGTGTTTAGAGAAATAGCGAGAACAAGAACCGATGAATTGTTTGTTCTTACCACTATTCTTATTGCGTTATTAGCCGGCGGGCTAACCTATTACTTCGGGCTGTCTATGGCGCTTGGCGCATTTTTAGCGGGTATGATGCTAGGGGAAAGTCAATATAAGTATCAGCTCGAGGCGGATATACGTCCGTTCCGAGACATATTAATGGGGCTTTTCTTTGTTACCGTGGGAATGCAGCTAGAACTGACCGTACTGTGGGATAGCTTGTTTGAGATTGTGTTTGGTGTGTTTGCACTTATGGTGGTGAAAGTCATTTTAGTTAGGGCCGCCTCATTATTAGTAAAAACCGACCCTATAGACGGTTGGTCTGCTGGTGTAAAACTGTGTCAAATTGGTGAATTCAGCTTTGTTATAGCCGCCTTGGCGACGACCCACGGGGTGTTAACTAAAGAGCAGTCTTCATTGATTGTTAGTATGGGGGTTATCAGTATGGCGCTTACGCCATGGCTCATGAATAACAGTGTGACCATAGCCAAGCGGTTAGTGAATAATGATATCTCTTTTGATGATAAGGCTAATTTGGGTACCGCTGGCCCGTTAACGAATCACGTGGTTATCTGTGGGTTTGGCCGTGTCGGACAATCTGTGGCGCGCATGCTGAAAATGGAAGGTATTCACTTTGTTGCCATTGATATGGACCCAGTGCGGGTACACGAGAGCCGAAATGCTGGCGAGCCGGTTATTTTTGGTGATGCGAGCCAAAAAGATATTCTCACTAATGCGAATGTGGAAGGGGCGAGACTTGTACTGGTTACGTTCGATCAAGTGGATAAAGCGAAGCAAGTTATTACACAAACTCGAAGCCTCGCAAGTACGACCGATGTCATGGTGCGTACCAAGCGAGACTACCAGCTAGAAAGCCTATACAGTGCTGGCGCGAATCAAGTGGTCCCCGAGCTTCAGGAAGGAAGCTTAATGCTAGTATCACAAGTGTTGCACTATGCGGGCGTGCCCATGTCGCGAATTTTAAAACGGGTCCGCGCTGAGAGAAAAGGGCGCTATGATCACATGCATGGCTTTTACCCGGGAGAAACCACAGAGATAACTTACGGCACGGAAGACAAATTAGAATTTATTCACGCCGTGGTGTTGTCAGAACATGCATCTTGTATTGGCAAAGCCATTAAGGATATCGACTTTTCTAGAATGCGGGTGGCCATTAAGGGGTTACGGCGCGATGGGAACGAGGTCAAAGAACCAGACCAAAATGCTATTTTGCAGGCCCACGATGTTTTGGTTATTGCAGGCAAGCCGAGAAGAGTGGAACGCGCCGAACGCAAGTTACTAGAAGGCAGCTAGCGCGCTTATGGATTAGCGCGCTGGCGGTGGAGCTAGTGTAATATGGCCTACGCGACGCGGTCTTTTTCTAAATCCGCAAACTGCTTCTTTAGGTCGTAACGTTCATCGGTAACAATTTTTTCCAACACCGACACACGCTCTTTTAAGTCAGCAATTTCTTTTTTGTAGGCGTCCGTCTCTTTGCTGCTGAGCTTCTTTTTACTTTTGTCTTTTGCGCTGTCGACAATGGAAACTAATGCCCAAGCACAAATGGCTACTATTGCTATCGCGGTCATATTCACAGTGGTATCCCTCACAAATGGCTTTAAAACAGTGTAGGTGAAAATGTGGCCAGTTGCCTAGTTCACCTTGCATTTAGGTTCTTTCGCGTTTCACTAAGACACGTTTAATAAAAGTACGCTAAATACTTGTTGATAAAATTACTGCTACGCTTAAGGTAATATAACGGTTATCTATCGTTATTTTAGATAAAAAATGTAACCAATTAAGTCCTATTCGTACCAGACTTGTCAGCCCTTGATTTTCAAGGAAGGCCAACATGCCTTAGCAGTGATATAATGAGAGTTTGCAAATAGGTTGCCAAGTGACAAAAGTCATTAATTATTATTGCCTTACGTTATTTTTCTTGGCTAATCAAAAACGAAAGTTAATAAATTTCACCAAGTAAAATAGCAAATTTGACGAATGAGTGACGAAAATAACAACCCTTCACCCATGCCTTCTGAACTGAATCACCAACAAAGCGTTAGGAGAGATCGGTCTCAGTCAGGTAGTGATGTGGCTAATATCAAATCGTTGAGCCACATGCATGAAAGTGACGTTAGTAACGTGGCCGTAAGTGATGAGGAGTTGGAGCAGCACATTCGTTGGATGAAGCATGCTTTAGCCCTTGCCGATAGCGCTGAGGCCATTGGGGAAGTGCCAGTTGGCGCTTGTGTGGTATTAAATGGCGAACTTATCGGGGAAGGGTACAATACACCGATTAGCGACCACGATCCTTCTGCTCATGCAGAGCTGCGTGCCGTCAAACAAGCTGCTTCTAAAGTTCAAAACTATCGGCTTATCGATGCAACGTTATACGTTACGCTAGAGCCTTGCTCGATGTGTGCGGGAATGTTGGTGCATGCTCGAGTGAAGCGCGTGGTATTTGGCGCTAAGGATGCGAAAACGGGGGCGGCGGGCTCTGTTATGAATTTGCTGCAACACCCTGCGCTTAACCATCAGGTTGATATTGTCTCTGGGGTATTAGCGTCGACGTGTGCTAATAAATTGTCAGATTTTTTTCGTAAGCGCAGGGAAGAAATCAAGGCTGCCAAAAAAGCGAAAAAACGGCTTGAAGGCAAAATGCCTGATTAAAAAGTTAGTGCAGTGAAAGGGCTGAATGGAAGAACCACAATCGTACAGCGCGCTCAAATCGGCCCTTCGATTAACTTGGTTTACGCGTGAGTTGAGTAAACATATCGCTGGTAACAAAAAGCTTGCGGCGTTGTAGCACTTTCTGATGGCAACGCTTTAGCATAAGACGACGTCTATTGTTATTTTTCAATTTTATTCCTTTCTTCATAAAACGGTTTTTTTTCATTTATTCTCCTTTCTCTTCTCTTTCGTTAAACATCGTGAATGTTTTAAAAATGACGTATGTCGAGAAAGCGAGTCAGCCTTTGGCTGACTCATTCTTAGGGTAGGCTATAAAGATGACATCGAAATGACAGTTTTCAAGAGATCTACCAGACGACGAGGGTTAAATTTTTCCTTGTTCGTCTAACCACACTAAGCTGTCGTAATAGCGGCGAATGTTCTCAACATATTGCAATGCTTCATCGCCTCTTGCGTAGCCATAGCGGGTAGTGCGGTAGTACTTTTTTTGCCGCAACTGCGGCAGGCGGCGTTTAACGTCAACCCAAAGATCGGGGTTACCCCCTTGTTGTTCTGTTAAAATGCGCGCATCTTCTAAATGACCCATACCGATATTATACGATGCCATCGCCATCCAGGTTCTGTCTGGTTCACTGATACGCGCAGGTATTCTATTTAATAAACTGGCGAAATAGCGCGAGCCTCCTCGAATACTTTGTTCAGGGTCGGTTCTATCGTCTACATTCCAGTCGCTGGCGGTAGCTAATGTAAGCATCATCAGCCCCCGCACCCCTGTTCTGGAAATCGCATCACTGTTCCAATGGCTTTCTTGGTAGCTCATTGCGGCTAGAAGGCGCCAATCTAAATCGCCTGCATACTTTTGAAATAAAGACTTATATTGAGTAAGGGTAGACTCTGCGGCGTAATTGAATGCTCGGCTATCTACATAATCAAACTGGCGAATATGACCAAAGTACTTATCTTCTAACACGGTAAACCATCCAGATTGGTGTACTGTGCCAAAATATTCAATTAACGCCGCTTTAACCGAGTCATCTTGTTGTAAAGGCAACGCCCATGCCATAGGCATATTTTCATTAAGCGTTCGTGCGACAGCCAAATTTGGATAACGTCTGCGCTGTAGGGCTAAGCGATTACTATCTGCAACCGTATAGGCAATATCACCGTTGGCGACCTGTTGAAGTAATTCTTCTGAGTCTGAGTCTTCAGTGGTAATTAATTGAGTCTGAACTGCTTCATCCTCTTCTTCACTTAAACGTTCGAAAAGATTAGATAAAAGGTGAGCCTGGCTGCTGCCTGCTACCGCAATAATAGGAGAGTCTAGCTCTGCCAAGTCTCTAGGTCTGTTTGCGCCAGCTTGAAATACGAGTTCCTGCTCTACACGCTGGTAGGCAGGTCCATAAGCAAAACGACGTTTTAGCGCTGGCGTAACGGCGTCTCCGGTAGCGACGATGTCTAAATTGCCTTCTTCGAGTTGTTCAAGCATGACCTCGTAGCTGTAAAAAGGGTACAAATCGAGTGTTACCCCAAGATAATCGGCGAAACCAGCCAGTAATTCGTATTCGAACCCCTGCGGCCCTTCTGCACCATTGTAAAATGTGCCCGCACCGTAAACCGTGCCTACACGAATAGATTCCCTTTCTAATAACGAAGACAGAGCAGTGGGCACGTTTGGCACCCCACAACTCATTACAGCAATAGATAATATGATTATTATTTGTAGTTTTAATCGTTTTTTATAGTCTTGTGACTGCATAGACCTTTACTTAATGTCATTAAACCGTCTAAGTTTAAAAAAAAGTTCATGTAAGCGCGTTATGAGGTTACTTACTGCGCATATTTACTCTATAATCCGCGCCGAAATACTCATCAATCCAAGAGGCAACGCGTCGCATTGGTGGTCGTTGTTTCTAACAAACCAGGTAAATCAATATGTTGGTCCTTCGAGGCGCTCCTGCACTATCAGAGTTTAACCAAACTAAACTGATTGCAAAGCTGGGTCAATCCGGCGTTAGGGTTAAAAACCTATATAGCGAATATGTTCACCTAGTAGACTCCCAAGGTGACTTGTCTAAGCAGCAAATAGAGATTCTCGAGAAGCTGCTCACTTACGGCCCCGCGAGGCAAGCACAAACACCTTCTGGAACCCTCTTCCTTATTACTCCTCGCCCCGGCACTATTTCTCCCTGGTCTTCTAAAGCCACCGACATCGCTCACAACTGTAGTCTAAAAAATATCAATCGTATAGAACGCGGTTGCGCGTTTTATATCGAGACCGACGCTACATTGAGTGATGAAGATTTTGCACTTGTTGCTAGCTTCTTACACGACAGAATGACCGAGTCAGTGTTCACCCATACTGACGATGCGGCGGTGCTGTTTGCTCACACCGAAGCCAACACCTTTACCAGTGTCGATGTGTTAGGTGAAGGCAAAGAGGCACTGGTTAATGCAAACGTGTCGTTAGGCCTTGCATTAGCCGATGATGAGATTGACTACCTATTTGATAGTTTTACCAAGTTAGGCCGAAACCCTACCGATGTAGAGCTATACATGTTTGCCCAAGCAAACTCGGAACACTGTCGCCATAAAATCTTTAACGCTAGCTGGACCATTGACGGCGAAGACCAAGAAAAATCGCTGTTTAAAATGATCAAAAACACCTACGAGTTGTTGCCTGATCACGTGTATTCAGCCTACAAAGATAACGCAGCAGTAATGGAAGGCTGGGAAGCAGGGCGCTTCTTCCCGAACCCTCAGTCGCATCAATACGAATACCATCATGAAAATATCGATATTTTAATGAAGGTAGAAACTCACAACCACCCAACGGCAATTTCACCTTTCCCTGGTGCAGCAACAGGCTCAGGCGGTGAAATTCGTGATGAAGGTGCTACAGGCCGTGGTTCAAAACCTAAAGCAGGCTTGGTTGGTTTTACTGTATCTAACTTACGTATTCCTGGTGCTGAACAGCCGTGGGAAGCAGAATATGGCAAGCCACAGCGCATTGTCAGTGCCCTTGATATTATGCTTGAAGGCCCACTGGGTGGCGCAGCGTTTAACAACGAATTTGGCCGCCCAGCGCTACTGGGTTATTTCCGTACGTTTGAGCAAGAAGTTAACAGCTTTAACGGTGTTGAAGTGCGTGGTTACCACAAGCCCATCATGCTAGCGGGTGGCTTAGGCAATATTCGCCGTGATCACATCGAGAAAGGCGAAATCACCGTAGGCGCTAAGCTTATTGTGCTTGGCGGCCCTGCCATGAACATTGGTCTTGGTGGCGGTGCAGCGTCTTCAATGGCCTCTGGTCAGTCGAATGAAGATTTAGACTTTGCCTCCGTTCAGCGTGATAACCCAGAAATGGAGCGTCGCTGTCAGGAAGTGATCGATGCATGTTGGCAGCTAGGGGATAACAACCCTATTCAGTTTATCCACGATGTGGGCGCGGGTGGTCTTTCAAATGCACTGCCAGAGCTTGTAAACGACGGCGGCCGCGGCGGTAACTTTGAGCTTAGAAAAGTATTGTCTGATGAGCCTGGCATGACGCCACTAGAATTGTGGTGTAACGAATCGCAAGAGCGCTATGTTTTGTCGGTTGCGCCTGAAAATATGCCTGTGTTCGAAGCGATTTGCGCCCGCGAACGCGCGCCGTTTGCGGTGGTAGGTGAAGCGACTGCCGAGCAGCACTTAAACCTGAACGATAGCCAGTTTGAAAATAAACCCATCGATATGCCGCTAGATGTGCTTTTAGGTAAGCCGCCTAAAATGCATCGTGATGTGAGCTCCAAAAAAGTAAGTTCGCCTGCACTAGATGACGCGGGTATTACATTAAGTGATGCAGCGACGCGCATTCTGTCGTTACCCACAGTGGCTGAAAAAACTTTTCTTATTACCATTGGCGATCGCTCGGTAACGGGCCTTGTAAGTCGTGACCAAATGGTAGGTCCATGGCAGGTACCGGTGGCCGATGTAGCGGTAACGGCAACGGCGTTTGATACCTATCACGGCGAAGCCATGACAATGGGCGAGCGTACACCCGTTGCATTGCTGTCGCACGGTGCGTCTGCACGCCTAGCGGTAGGTGAAGCGTTAACTAATATTGCGGCGGCAAATATTGGCGATATTAAACGTATAAAGCTTTCAGCCAACTGGATGACTGCAGCCGGTCACCCGGGTGAAGATGCGGGCCTTTATGAAGCGGTGAAAGCTGTGGGTGAAGAGCTGTGCCCTGAACTTGGTTTAACCATTCCAGTGGGTAAAGACTCCATGTCGATGAAAACTGCATGGAATGAGAACGGTGAAGACAAAGCAGTAACCTCTCCGCTGTCACTGGTTATTTCAGCGTTTGGCGCAGTAAAAGATATTCGCAAAACCCTAACGCCTCAGCTACGCACAGACAAAGGTGCAAGCCGCTTGTTGCTACTAGATTTGGGTGAAGGTAAAAATCGCTTGGGCGCGAGTTGTTTGGCACAGGTCTATACCCAGCTTGGTGATAGCCCGGCAGATGTGGTGTCTGCTAGCCGCCTTAAAGGCTTCTTCGATGCCATGCAGGCCCTTATCGAAAAGGGATTGGTGCAGGCTTACCACGACCGTTCAGACGGCGGTCTATTTACCACAGTGGCAGAAATGGCCTTTGCGGGTAAAACTGGGGTAAGCGTTAATCTTGATGGCCTTGCAGGCAACGACATCGCTGTACTGTTCAATGAAGAACTAGGTGGCGTAATTCAAGTGCTTGAAAGCGATATGGATGCCGTTAACGCAGTACTGACTGAATTCGGTTTAACTGAATTGACTCACGATATCGGTACGCTTAATAGCACGGATATGATTGAGTTTAACCGCGATGGCGTTGCTGTACTTGCGGATAGCCGTGTATCCATGCGTACTACCTGGGCGCAAACTACGTTTGAAATGCAAAAGCTTCGTGATAACCCAGAGTGTGCAGAGCAAGAACACGCTGCGAAGCAGGATGCTGCAGACCCTGGTTTACATGTAGCACTGTCTTACGATGTTAACGAAGATGTAGCCGCGCCTTATATTGCCAAAGGCGTTAAGCCGAAAGTGGCCATTTTAAGAGAGCAGGGCGTTAACTCCCACCTTGAAATGGCGGCTGCATTTACCCGTGCAGGTTTTGACGCTATCGACGTGCACATGAGTGACGTGTTGGCGGGTCGTATTACTCTTGAGCAGTTTGCGGGTCTTGCTGCTTGTGGCGGTTTCTCTTACGGCGACGTATTAGGCGCAGGTGAGGGTTGGGCGAAGTCTATTTTGTTCAATAGCATGGCGCGCGATCAGTTTGAAGGCTTTTTTACCCGCAACGACACGTTCAGCTTAGGTGTATGTAACGGCTGTCAGATGCTATCGAATCTTAAATCATTGATCCCTGGCACAGAACACTGGCCGCATTTCGTGACAAACAAGTCTGCGCGATTTGAAGCCCGTGTCGCTATGGTTGAAGTGATGGAGTCTAAGTCTGTGCTGCTAGATGGCATGGCGGGCTCGCGTATGCCAATTGCGGTGTCGCACGGTGAAGGTCAGGCTGAATTTGCTAATGATAATGCGCTATCGCAAGTAGGCGAGCAGGTGGCTATGCGTTATGTAGACAACTACGGCAAGCCAACAATGCAATACCCAGCTAACCCGAACGGTTCACCGCAAGGTATCACTGGTTTAACGTCTGTAGATGGGCGCAGCACTATTATGATGCCTCACCCTGAACGTGTATTTAGAGCCGTTGCAAACTCATGGTGCCCAGACGATTGGCAAGAAGACGGTGCGTGGATGAGAATCTTCAGGAACGCCCGTAAATTCGTTGGCTAGGTAAATTGGCTATTGAGTAAAACAGGGGGAAACCCCTGTTTATTTACCTTAAATATACCGATTAATAAATGTTCATACTTTAGAATGACGTCAAACCTTTGGCAAAGTGTCAAAAATCTGATTTTTGCCCTTGTCATCAAGTTGTCACTGATCTATTGTAGTGCAAGCAAGGAATGCGGCTTGGTTACAGGAGTTGAATTAGGGTTGTACTGGCTGAAGTAACATTGCTTCGCTGGTTTAAATAATAAGAGACGACCAATGAATCGTTCTTCAAAAGGGTTTGGCTTAACCGGAGTGGCTGTAGCTGTAGTGCTGATGTTCGTAACTGCTGTTTTTAGCACATCTGCGAAATCTGCCGAAGCTCCAACAACGCTAAGTGTGCTGTCTTCAGTTAAGTAGTCTGAAAGAAAAATTCTAACGCCCGTATCAAGTCACTTGATACGGGCGTTAATCATTGGGGCTATTAAAAAGCTTAAAACGAGACGAACGAAATGCACAGCCGAAGCCTGCAAAACTTGTCTCTCACTTTATCCTTTCTTATTTTTTTCTCGGTTAATCAGTTTTTGCTGAGGGTGCTTTTTTAGCAACACATAAGTAGCACCAAATCCGCCATGCATAGGCTGTGCGGTATGAAATGCAATCACTTCATCTAGCTCTCTTAGCCAGTGATTGACATAGCTTTTCTTGAGTGCTGGAAAAGGCTTGCTGTGTTCTCCCATTCCGTGTTTTATGATAAGCGCCCGTACCCCTCGTTCATGGCTTGATGTTATGGTGCTGTATATCAGGTCTCGACTTTGCTCTAAGGTTTTGCCCGACAAGGATACATTAACCTCTAAAGGGTACTTGCCAAGGCGAAGCTTTTTAAATACGCCGTCTTGAATACCAGGCTGTTGAAAATAAATAAAGTCATCTGCTGGAACAGGTTTCACACCTTCCATGCTCAACGGGTTAGCAAGCTTGTCGCGAACACTAACCTTCAGGGCGGCGCGCTTTTGTTTTTCGGCCAGCGCTTTTTCTGGGTCGTGCAGTAAAGCCTTATCGTCTGATGCGATAGGTTTAACATCCTGCATTTCTGCAAAAAATGAATCGATATCGTCGTTTTTAAATTGGCTCATTTTCATCCCCATACAGGTTACTTCATTTTATGCGTTGGTTAGCGTTGGCGTGGATACATTATCCGTAACCGTCCTTACCTAATTGCGGCATGTTTTGTTTAAGTTAATTGTACTGCGGCTAACCAACACTGGTGGTATAGGTTACTTATACGTTATTCAATGTGAGTTGATCCACATTGTTTTACTTAGCGGTGACATTAAATGTGGTCACCCATTAGGGGTATTAGGTGGGGATGGATTTTAAAAAATCACGTTTAATAGATAGCGCCTGGTTCAGATAGCGCTTCAATCGCGTTCCATTCTTGTTCGGTAAACGGGCTATCTTCTTCTGGCTGCGCATTGCCTTCAGCGTCATTTTGTTTAGGGTAGTCGAAAGTCATAATGCTCTCCTATTTCGGAAAGTATTACCTAAAGTAGACAAAATACAACCAAAGTAGTGAGGGGCAACTGATTTTTAGTAGGGGAAATGTATAGACATCTTTACTTAATTGCTAAAGAGAACATTAAAAGTGGCGTCCCCAGCTGGAATCGAACCAACATCTAAGCCTTAGGAGGGCCTTGTTTTATCCATTAAACTATGGGGACCTAATGCGTGACACCTACATTATACGTAGTTCGATAAAATACGAAACCCTTATATTAATCAATGATGTGCAGCTGCTTCGAGGGAAATCTTTTATACCTTTTAAATTCGGTGGTTGTACAGAGAAGACAGACGTTATCGGTTTATCATTTCACAAGCAAAAAAAAGCCCTGATGCAATGACATCAGGGCTTTAAGGTTTAAACTAGGCTACGTTAAATATCGGTAGGCGGTAGTTTATCAATGGCTGTCTTGAGCACGTCTGACTCCGTAGGTGAAGCCGTTCCAATATCGCTGCCACTTTCTTTAGACGTATCACCAGCAACGGTCTCAGTCCCACTTAAAGAAGTGCTATCGCCAGTTGCGTCAGCAGACGTTGGCTCGGTTGCAGGTAGAATTAAATCTTCAGGTGGAAGATCGATATCGACTACATCAACCGTAACTTCAGTGACAGGACCTCCCGAAACAATATCACCTTCTTCAGGAAGGGTGATGGTATCTTCCGGTAGTGTTCCTGAAGTAACAGGCTCAGGCGCTGTAGTTTCAGGCGTTGTTGAAACAGGGTCGCCAATATCCACAGTCGTTGCTGGTGGTCTCTGGCGAGTTCACCGTCACCACAGGCTCACCCATATCAACGGCGTTACCGTCGTTTATAGCATCGAGGGCCTGAACGACGACATTTTGACTTGCCGTGCTCGCCGAATTACCGACCTCATCTGTCACTGTCGCCACTACGGCATAGGTGCCTGCTGGTAGCGGTGTGCCAGTTAAATCCAGGCTCCAGTTGCCGCTGCCATCAATAGTAAGTTCAGGGTCAGTGCCAAAGGTATAGGACGTTCCATCAACGGTAACAGTTAGGGTAGTATTGTCACCAAGGTCCACCGTTCCATTAAAGATAAGCGTGCTATCGCTAGTTATAAAGTCTCCAGCCACGCCAGAGTCGTTTGAAATACTATCGAACGTCACCGTTTGGCCATTATTGTTTTCATCAATACTGGTATCGATAACAATCGAACCTGTAGCTGAGTCAGAATTACCCACAGCGTCCGTAGCGGTAACCGTTGCCGTATAATTACCTTCAGCGAGTAATGCGACAATATTGTCAGCTAATGTCCAGGTACCGTTACCATTATTGGTAGCGGTGTAGTCATTCCCGTCAATAGTCACCACTACAACCGCGTTCGGATCGTTTACCGTACCGGTAAGTTCTGGCGTGGTGTCGTTGGTGGTTAGATCGTTAATGGCTACCGTAGGTGCAGTGGTATCAATTACTAAAGTACCTGTGTCGGTATCGGTATTACCCGCCTCGTCGGTCACGCTGGCATTAATCGTAAATTCACCTTCGGCCAATTCAGCCGGTACGTCTGCGCTGTAAGTTCCGTCAGCCTGCACAATGGCGGTCACGGTTTGCGTGTTGCCCGCGCTATCAGTAATGGTAAGGGTAACGGTACTGCCCGGCGTCGCGTCAGTGGTACCGGTAAGGGTTGGCGTGGTATCGTTATCCGAACCTGGCGCATTTATAATGATTGTCGGTGCGGTAGCGTCTATTTGGCCTGTCGTTGAGCCATCAGCGGTATTGCCAGTTGGCTCAAGCACAGTAGCGTAGACAGTAAAATCACCGTCTGCTAAGGCATTAGGAACATCTGCGCTGAACGTACCATCATCTTGAACAATCGCCGTGAGTGTTTGAGTGTTTCCTTCACTGTCTGTCACTGTAAAGGTTACCGTGCTACCAGGAATGGCAGAGGCGATACCTGTAATGGTCGGCGTTGTATCGTTGGTTAATCCAATAGGGTCTAAGGTTAGCGAAATATCTTGGGCTTGCTCTCCGGTCCCCGAGAATTCAGTTGGGGTTATGTCATCGTTATTGTTGTTATTTTGTTCAAATTGAAAGCCTACGGGGTCAACGTCTTCATTGATGCGATCTACGCGTACAAAGTTACTACCACCACCGGTACCAGCGCCGCCATCAAGACCTGCCGCTGTCGCTTCTAACGATTCCAATATATCGCCTTCTCCGGCAAGTACGTCTAAAAAGTCACCGTTCTCTTGAGAGGCGCTCTCAGTGCCTTTAACGCCGTCGAGCAGTGCTGCAAGTTCATCCACGCTTTCATCAAAAACTGCAAACTCGTCGTCGGTATTGCTGTCAGTAAAGTCTAACTGTAGAGGGAACGATACGGTCTGCCCTGTTGGCAATGTGCGAAGTTCACCGTTTACGCTAACGGTAACGGTGGTATCTGGTGAAATATTTAAAACATCGCCCTCGTTAACCGCCATACCTGACACAGCGTTAATTTGCTCGCCTGTTTCACTACGTACTAAAGAAGCTTCACCATTTACTTCCACAATGCTTACGTCGGCCATAAGTCTCTCTCAATAAAAATAGATATTTACGCTATATAAAAAGCGTAGCAGGGCTTTTCAATTTCGTTACCGGACCGTAGTACGGATAGGCTTTAGCCATTGGTATAAAGGCGTTAAAAAAACTAGGTAATTCCCCCTAATTTATTAATTTTTAGTCTAATAATGCGCAACTGGGTTTGCATAAAATTTTACAGCGTCTACTTTTTTAAAGTAAGAAACGGCACAAATGTCGTGAAGAATCTACATAGTGAGATGCATGTATGAAGTTTATTAAAACAGTGCTTTCTAAAGTTGTAATAGGAGCAGCTGTCGTTGTAATAGCTAACGGTGCTTTCGCTCAAACTAGTGGTGAGGGAAGTGCCTCAGCGAGTCTAGAGAGTTACGTTCGTAAGGTTGTTAATCAAAACCCTGAAGTGCAAGCCAGCTGGCGTCAGCTTCAAGTTGCAATGTCAGATGTTGATATCGCTCGCGGAGGCTTTAGGCCCCAGGTAGACGTATTGGCGACGAGTGCCTACACAGATAGAAATTATGGTTAGACCGAGAGTACATGGGGCACACAGCTGAAATCGCTCTAACCCAAATGCTTTATGACGGGTTTTTAACAAGTAGCGAAGTTAAGCGGTTCAAACAAGCGCAGGTGGTAAGGTACTTTGAATTACTGGGCGAGGTGGAGCAAAAATCGCTTGATACTGCGCTTGCTTACATGGACGTACAGCTGTTTAGAGAATTATTAAGACTGGCCGAAGAAAACCTTATTACTCACGTTGATGTTTTCAAACAGATTGAAGAAAGCGTTGAAGTGGGGGTTGGGCGACGGGCCGACCTAGAGCAAATCAGTGGGTGACTTTCTCTTGCTGAATCCAATGTATTAACCGAGTTGTCTAACCTTCACGACGTCACCGCACGTTTTCTTCGTTTAGTGGGAGAGAAACCTGCAGATAGATTAACGCCTGTAACGTTAAGCTCTGCTTATGTAGACGCCAGTGTGACAGATGTTAAAACGTTATTGACCAATGCCTATGGCACTAACCCGCAATTTAACGCGGCAATTTACAATATAGATGCACAACGTTATGGAGTAGACAGTGCGAAAAGTCTGTATCACTCTCAAGTTAATTTGACGGCGAGCTAAGGTGCACAAACGCGAGATCAAGCGGCACTGAATAATACAATCACTGAGGCTAGCGTAGGGGTTAATTTCTCGTACAATCTGTATAACGTGGGCTCTGACCGCGCAGCAATTAGGCAAGCATTGTCTCAGGTGGATCTTGCAAAAGATTTAAGAGACAAAGCGTGTATCGATATGCGACAAACGGTGCAAATTGCTTACAACGACATTATCAATATCACCGAGCAGCTTCCTTCGCTAAACGCGCATAGGCTGTCATCAGATAGAGTGAAGTCAGCTTACATGGATCAGTTCACTATCGGTGAACGTTCGCTATTAGATTTACTTGATTCTGAAAACGAATACTATGAGTCGAGTCGAGCTTATTTAGAGGCTCAGTATACCCTTGAGAAAGCGCGGGTTAGGCTTTTAGCTGCCTCGGGCAGTTTGGCGCAAACATTAGGTATTACAAAAGAAGGCGTACCTGACGTACTTGACATGGCAGAAGAAAAAATCAGCTATGATCCCAACTATGTTTGCCCTGTCGTACGCACTAACTTTGAAGATGAACGAAACATTCTTAAGCGGGATTCTGATGGTGATGGCATTGTAGATTTGTGGGACGACTGTGTAGACTCAACGCCAGGGGCTATGGTTGATGATTTTGGCTGTGAGGCAAAAGAACCAGAGCCGAGTGCTGCCGACTTCACTCTTGACGACGCTCAAATAATCGACTCTTTTAAGGTAAACATAGAGTTTGCATCTAACTCCACAGACGTGTTGCCAGAATACGAAAACAATTTGCAAGACGTCATTGACGCGCTAAATGCTAATCCAAATTCAGGGGTGATTATTCATGGTCACGCCTCACTTGATGGCGATGCAGCATATAATCAGCGCTTGTCAGAGCGAAGGGCGAAGGCTGTTGCGTCTCTTCTTATGACGAAAGCTGATATCGCGCCTCGTAGAATTACCGCTGTTGGCTACGGCGAAAGCCGCCCCTTGGTTAATGAAGAGTCTGAGGCTGCCAATGCGCGTAACCGTAGAATTGAGGCGGCTATTATCCAGCTTCCCTCTAGCGAATAGCGATGCGGCAGACCTATATGAAGGATAAAAAGGTCGTACACGACGTATCTTATTTAGAGCAGCAGGGCGGGGTGTTGATGGATTGTTTAATGACAATCTGTCACGCACATCATTTAGATGTATCACGTGTAAGCTTACTTAGTGGGCTACCGTTAGACCACGGTGAGTTATCTCCCACGGGGTTTGAACGGGCCGCTAAAAGAGCTGGGCTTGCTAGCCGGACAGTTAAGCGTGATATTGATCACATTAACACGGCTCTATTGCCCGCTGTTTTAGTGTTAAACGAAAAGCAAGCATGTGTCTTACACGGTTTATCGCCAACACATGCCAGGGTGTCTTACCCTGAGCTGGACGACGCTGTTGTTGAAGTGGCAAGGGAAGAGCTAAGCGCTAGATATACTGGCTACGTTATTTTCGCTCGCCCTGCAATGCAGGCGCAAGAGACAAATGCAAACATTGATAAATCGTCGGTAGGGCACTGGTTGTGGTCGTCTATAAAGACTGCGAAAGGGCTATACCGAGACGTGCTGTTAGCGTCGGTTTTTATCAGTCTTCTTTCTATTGCGCTGCCTTTATTCGTGATGAACGTGTACGACAGGGTTGTGCCTAACGCGGCGCTGGAAACCCTGTGGGCACTAGCAATTGGCGTTTTGATGGTATTAGCAGCCGACTTCTTGCTGCGCATGCTGCGTCAATATTTTGTTGAGCTAGCGGCAAGCCGTTTAGACGTAACTCTTTCTGCAAAAATCATGGAAAAAGTGCTATCGATAAACTTAGCGAATAAACCTGCTAAGAGCGGTGCGTTTATCAACAGCTTACAGTCTTTTGAAAGTATCAGGCAGTTTTTTGGCTCGGTAACGCTGGTTGCTTTAGTGGACCTACCCTTCGGACTTTTGTTTGTCGTCATTATTGCAATGATCGATATCTACCTGATTATCCCAATGCTTATTGGCGCTACTCTCTTATTTCTGTACGCAATGAAAGCGCAGCGAGTCATGCGCTCGTTGTCTGAAGAATCGATGGAAATAAGCTCGCGTAAGAGCTCGCTTGTTACTGAGAGCGTAACATCGTTAGAAGACATAAAAGCATTTGGTTATCAAAGTCGAAACCAGAGCGCGTGGGAAAAACAGACCATATTTCTTGCTAAAGTTAATGCGAAGCTTCGCTTAGTTTCCATGTCGGTAAATAACGCCGCACTTTGGATTCAACAGTCGGTAGGCGTGGTCATTATTTTAACTGGCGTCTATTTAATTATCGAAGGCGTAATTACGCAAGGTGGTTTGATTGCCGCTTATCTTTTATCTAGCCGCGCGATGGGGCCTGTTTCACAAGCCGCCTCGTTGTTAGCCCAGTTCCATCACGCGGAAACCGCCAAAAATGCCCTTGATGAAATTATGGCAATGCCTAGTGAATCGGGCAGTAATAAGCAGATTAAGAGCAACGTTGTACTAAAAGGCAATATAGATGCAAACCAACTCTGCTTTAAATATCCCGATGAAAATGTACTTGCACTTAAAGACATTAACCTCTCGATTAAACAAGGAGAGCATGTTGCCATTTTAGGGAAAAATGGCTGCGGTAAATCTACACTTAATAAACTCATTATGGGTTTTTACCGGCCTGAATCGGGACAGCTCTTGATGGATGGTATCGATTTACAACAATACGATCCTACGCTGTTGCGCAAGCAAATTGGTTATGTTCCCCAAGAAGTGAGCCTTTTTTATGGAACGCTTAAAGACAATATCATGCCTGAAAACTTGAACATGGATGATAGTGATTTCTGGGAAATATTAAGCCAATGTGGTTTAGCAAAATTGGTCAATAGTAGCGCGAATGGGGTAGAGCAAATAGTTGGCGAGCGAGGCTCTCTACTCTCGGGCGGACAGCGACAAGCGGTCGCTATGGCAAGGGCGCTTGTTCGCGATCCATCTATATACATTATGGACGAACCTACCTCAGCGATGGACTCGACTAACGAAGCGCAAATGAAAGAGACCATAAAAGCCGCGACCGCAGGTAAAACTCTTATTATAAATACCCATCGTACGACCTTGCTTGACCTTGTAGAACGGGTAATTGTGGTTGAAAACGGAAAAGTCATTGCAGATGGCAAAAAGGAAGACGTACTTGTGCAATTTAGAAAGCCAAGTCAAACAACTAAGAGGGCACCATGATTTTAAAAAGTGGTGGTGAGAAAAAAGACTGGCTTCAACGATTAATGCGCGGGTGGCTTGCGCCACCTCCGGGGCAAGATTGGGTGTTAGAAGCCGAGTGGTCACGGATTATGCAAACGCCAGTAAAGGCAAAGGGGCTATTGTACCTCGTATCCATCGTACTTTTTCTTTTAGTGGTTTGGTCGTATTTTGCCGAAATTGACGAGGTGGCAAAAGGCGATGGGAAGGTTATACCGTCTCAACAGCTGCAGGTGCTGCAATCGTATGACGGTGGAATCGTTCAAGACATTTTAGTGACAGAGGGGCAAACCGTAAAAGCGGGGCAAGTCCTGCTTAAGGTTGACCCGACGCGATTTCTATCCAGTCTTGAAGAGAACACCACACAATTTGCTGCACTCGCAGCAAAAGTGCAAAGGCTATCGGCGCTTACTCAAGGTAAGGCGCTGAGGTTTAATAAAGAGTTGCAAGCGCAGGCCCCCAGCATTGTCGAAAACGAGCGCAAGCTTTATAACTCGAATCTGGCGGAGCTTGACGAAGTAGCCGCTGGCTCAGACTCACGTATTATGCAGCGCCGCCAAGATGTGGAAGAGGAACGTGCAAACCTTTCCCAATATCAAAATGTACTGTCTCTAACGAGAAAAGAGTTATCCGTTACAAAGCCGCTGCTTGCTTCAGGTGCCGACTCGGAAATCGAAATTCTCAGGTTAGAGCGACAAGTGGTAGAACTTGAAGGCAATATCACAAAGTCTAAGGTGGCCATCGAGCGCGGACTTATTGCTATCGAAGAAGAAATCATAAAAAAGGAAGAAAGCCGATTAAGATTGGTAAATCGTTGGAATCAAGAGCTTACTGATGCTACCGGCGAGATGGCTACTTTGCAGCAATCCCAAACCAGTTTAGAGGATGTGGTATCGCAAGCTGATATCAGATCACCCATCAACGGCACGGTTCAGCGGTTACTTATCAATACGGTTGGCGGTGTTATAACGCCAGGTAGTGCCGTGGTTGAACTTGTACCTCAGGATGACCAACTTATCGTAGAAGCCAAAGTTTCGCCGAAAGACATCGCGTTTATTCGACAAGGCCAGCCAGCTATTCTTAAGTTCAGCGCTTACGATTTTACCATTTATGGTGGCATGTCAGCAGAAGTACAACATATTAGTGCCGATGCTATTACTAATGATAAAGATGAAACTTACTACTTAGTAAGATTGGAAACAAAAAGGAGCATAGCAGATGAATCCCTCGACATTTTGCCGGGGATGATAGTTCAGGTTGATATATTGACGGGGAAGAAAACCGTGCTTAATTATATATTATCGCCATTGTTCAACGTGACAGCTTCTGCGCTGAGGGAGCGTTAAATGAGACATTTTATTGCCGAAAAAGGTTTACAAGGCGCGCTAACTCAGTACTCATGGACAAAATATAATACCGTTACCAGTATTGAGTGTAAGGAAAGTGACTGCATCTGGATATTAGCTACCGAAGGTGACTGGCGCCAACAACTTATCGCCGCAAAACAGAAAGTTTCTCAGGTGGTATTACTTACCTACAAGTATGATCGTTTAGAAATGCAGACAGCGCTGATGCTAGGAGCAAGAGCTTATTGCCATGCCCTTGGCGCTGAATCTTTATTAGCATCGGTAGCTCGCGTTATAGAAGCTGGGGGCATGTGGCTACCTAATGAGTTACTGTCTGTCACGACGTCAAACGTTGCCACAAACCTTCAAACGAAGCGAATACTACCAATCCTTAAAAGCCTAACAAACAGAGAAAGGGATGTACTAAGCAGTATCCTAGATGGGCTTAGTAATAAGGAAATAGCGCGGGAACTCGGTATCACCGAGCGTACCGTCAAAGAATATGTCGGTACGCTGCTTAACAAGTTCCAAGCTAAAGACAGAATTAGTCTGCTGCTTCGCTTAGGTGAGTTTAGTCATCTAAAAGATGCTCTATAACCTCAATATGAGAAACCACCCCGTCAATACCAAGCTCGATAAATAAATCTTGGTGATCAGCACGTTTAACGCCATCAGCGTATACATTAATACCAAAGGTGTGAGCTAACGAGCAGAAGCCTCTGATAAATGCGTGATTGGCGGGATTAAAGTCGATGTCCGCCATAAAAGCAGAATCAATCTTCACATAATCTAAGCCCATCTCTTGTACGTTTAATAATTGAGAGAAAGACTCGCCAACGCGCTTAAGGCCAATCATGCAATCTTTGGCTTTTAGCGTGTTACAAAAATCTTTAAATTCATCTGGGAAACGCGTGGCGGTAGACTCACGTACTTCAAAACATAATTGTTTCGCAGCCGTCTCGTTCGTGCCTATTTGAAAATACAATTGGGCTAAAATTTCTTGGTCTAGCATAAACTGCTCGGGGCACAGGAACGCGAACTTCGAATGTGTGCCTGTACGGTTTATATAGTCGATTAAGCTAGTAACAGTGGTTAGTTCTAATTGAGTGAGGCAAGAGCCCTAAATAGCGAGCCCAGTGGGTATAAAACCCACTCTTTCTTAACTCGCCATCAATAGTAACTCCCGCCCAACTTTGGTAGTGAACCAAGTTTCGGTCAATATCCAATACCGGAAAGTTGAAGGTTTCTACATCGCACTCTTCAATTGCGCGTTTTAAGTCTTGTTCCCAACGCTTCTCTTCTATCAAGCTAATAAATTCTTTAAGTGGCGCTTCAATAAACGGCTCTTCCAATTCGACCATTTCAGCCTCATCTATCATTGTATCTGCTCGCATCAAGGCGTCAGAGAAACTATCTTCAGGGCGAAGTTTAACCACTGATTGGAATACTTTAGGGTCGCCTTCGCGGCTAAACACACTTAAGCAAGCGCCGTGAACGGCTTCGGATATCGCCACAGCATCATGGGTTTCAGTAAGTAGAATGGCGAACTCATTCTTTTGCATTCGTGCAATACGACTGTCTGTAAAAAGGTGATGATGCAGTGAAAGGCAATCGTTAATTTCATCTACAAAATCGCGAATGCGTCTCTTGCGAATATTGGCAGGGGAGCGCAGAAAGCCCTCACCTTCGGTAAACCTTAAGAAAAATAGGCAGTTAACCCCTTCAGTATCGCGAAAGGCGAGTTGACCCTTAAGAATAGAGATAAAGTAGTCTCTGTTGGCAACGCCTGCCTCGTCGTCAAACTGGGTTTTATAACGCATAAGATCAAGGCGCGTATTCTCTTCTTCCATAATCTTCTTGGAGTTAGCTGCCAAAAAGTTCATTGCGCGAACTACCCGTTTAAGCTCTAGTGTCCTAGGTTCGGGAAGTTGAACAAATTGCATTTCTTGAAAGGATTCTGCTTGGTCAACAACACTATCAAGAGGTCGTATAATAAAGCGAAGCGCCCAGCCGCCGATAAGGCCTGAAAAAATACCAACAAGCGACAAACCAAAAATCAGGCGGTGGGTGGCTCGCCACATTGAGGCCACTGCAAAGCTAGTATCGGTCTCCACATATACCGTACCGTACTGTCCCCATCCTTGACTGACTTGGGCGATTCCGGGCTCTACATAGGGTGAGAAGTTTTCTGCAAACCAACGAGGGGTGTTTTCATCCAGCACCACTTCGTGAGTGTGAGCAGACACTATCTCGCCGTCAGCTTTCTTTAGAACGATAGAAGCATAATGCCCAATATCAAACTGGGACATAATAAAGAGGTCTAAGGATACCGGGTCTTTTTCAAGCCCACTTAAGGTGAGGGCCAGCATGCTGGCATTATCTAAATTCTTCGCGTAAAGCTGCTCTTCTACGTATTGCTTGGTGGTTATTCCATGAATTGTCACGCTACCTGCAATTGCAACAAGGACAACGACTACAATGGCTAGCTATAATTCTCTTGTTATTGACATAAACTCCTAGGACCTTCTGCTAATCCCCTCTTGCTTCATGCGCTCAATTACGTCGCGCCACCTAGATAGTCTGCTGGTAGACGAAGAAACCTGTGCAGATTTGCCAGGCAGCCAAATACCAGAATCATTAAAACTGAAAACAGGTATTAAGTCTGTTCGCTGAGAGCCGGGTAAAACATTAGACACTAAACTGTCTAGCACCAAGGGATCCGATGAAGGGGAGTCATAGTATCCTAAAACCATGTGCGCTTGTGTTACTCGGCTTCTACCAATCTTCGCTTTAACGTAAATAAGGCGAAGTTTAGAACTATCGATACCTAAGTGTAGCAGAGCTACGTATTTTGCAATGGCATAATCCTCACAATCTCCGCGAGAATGGCCAAAAAGTTCAGATGGTGTGGCCCAGTAGTCTTTTTGCTTGAAAACAACGTCGTCGGTTGCGTATTGAATATGCTCGTCGAAGAAAGCGTTTACGGCCATTAGTTGCTCGTTAACCCCTTTATTTTCAAGGGAATTAAGCATAAGCTCCAAGGCCTCTACATGTGAAGCCTTATCTGCTCCAAATTTTTCTTTAACTTCCTGTTCGAGTTTTGGAAACTCGATAATATAGTGATCCTTGATTTGCTGGCCAGCTAGTAGCAGAGCTACGAAAGCTAAGCAGTGCGACGCAAATAGGGAAAGGGTCATGGTTTTTGTTTATTTTTAGACTAAAGTATAAATGAGGTTGCTAGGACGAACATTAAACTTAAGTATTGATTGTTATACGTTGTTATAGATATAACACGGCTATGCTGATAAACCAACCATGATTTTTCTCGGGAAATTATTTAATAGAGGCTATTTTTTTACTACAAAATCATTTTCTTGGATGTTCGCGATAACGCCTGTACCTGTGTTTACCACCGTTGATGAATTGCCAAAGGCACGGTCGACAATAAACGTGCCAGGGTACACAGCATACTGAAGGTACGTCCTGCCAAGGTTATCTATTACTTCTTTAGCTTGATAGAGATATAGTTCATCTTTCTCAGAAATGCCATTATCTCTTCCTAAAGAAATTGAAATTTTGTTGTTTGCAACGCTAATTACCCTGCCTGTTATAGGCTGGCAAGCAGTGGATTCTTTGATATCTTCTATTGCCTCGCTGATGCTAACGTCAATGGCTTGACCATAGCGGGACTGCCAAAAGGTTGACGAAAACTCATCAACATCTTCGAATCTGTCAAACGTCCACTCTTCTTGATTTTTATACGACGAGGTATAAAGCAGACCCCCATTTATTCCGTCATAAACCTGTAGTGACATTGAGAACGCGCGCTCTGGTGTACTATCACGCCACGGTGTAAACACAGACGGGGTATCTTTTGGACCCATACTCAAATCGTCAATAACGCCAATAATCACAAACTGAGTGTTACTTTGGGCCGATAGGGAGCGTATGTTCTCTGCAGTAAACCGGCTGTCGAATTTTGCCGTATGAGGTGCAACATAAGTAATGCTAAAGTTGTCAGTCTGAGCTTTCATTGCGTCTACGAGTCGCTGAGTGAAAGCTTTGTCGAAATTAGGCATATTGCCATGGGTCAAATGACCTCTATTTCTAATTCTAAAGTGTGTAGTGGCGAAGTGTTTCTCATCAAGCTGTGCATCGCACGCTTTACCTTTAGGAAAAATATCGGCACGGACACGCACGGTAATCACCTCACCGTTAAAGGTTTCGTTAACTAGCTCAAGCTGATTAACTTCGCCGGTAGAGCGGATTGTCATTTCTTCGTTTTTAAGCAATCCATTGGTTAGTTTGGCAACACTTTGCACTGAAGCGCCGGCAAACAGCATGGCCTGTTTTAACGCTTCTTGCGTGGCCGTGCGTTTAGCTGCTTCTTTATTACCATCTAGCACAACTGCTTGCCCCGTGGCCTCATACCACGCGGCATGCGCTTGCCCAATAAAAAAAACTAATAGGCAAACTACCGCCACAGCAATATTAAAAAATTTCGCCAGAGTTGTTCTGCTTATGCGTTGCACCACACACTCCTATTGTTGCTCAGTCTATGCGCCAGATTAATACCACGAACTATGCGAAAAAAGTGCCAAGTGATGTGGGTTTTCTATAATAAGTTAAAATGGGCGCACATCTTGCTTTCTTTGGGCTATATCAGCGAGTAAATGCGTGCCGGATGTAGGCAGGCGAATCGGTGAATACCGAAAAATTAGGCGTTAGGTCAAACAGGCCATCGAGCGTTGTCATAGCGTATCTAATAGAAGCTAACAAATAGTTAAGCCGTCAGTAACCTGTTATTGATGCAAATTGAGGTTTAGATTCATGTGCTTGAATAAATTGAAAAAATCGAAAGTGTTTATTCAGTCTTCCATTCTCGGTTTCGCTCTCAGTATAAGTGGCTGTGGCATTATTGATAAACATGTCGAGTGGGAGACGGTTGAGCCAAAAAGCTATCCCGTTCTGAAGGCCATTGGCTATGCGCCGATTTCATCTCAGCGAGGTGAAAGTGATAGTATGAAATTGATAATGGCAATGAAAGCGTCAAAATTAGATGCATACAGAGAACTCACAGAACAAGTTTATGGTCAAAAAATTGAAGGCAGCCAATCAGTTTCCCATCTTGTTGTAGAGTCGGAATCGTTGCGAGCCTCAGTTGAAGGCGTGATAAGAGGCGCTGAAGTCGTCAAAACTTATCCGGTAGGGGAGGACACCTACGTGACAGAACTCTCTTTAGATATGCAGCAAGTTTATGATATTTATTTATCTACCGCGAAGCCAAGAAGAGTCAAAGACGTAAAATACTATTAGGAATGGGGCGATATAAAGCAGCGCAGGCTGGGCTGCTTGGGTTTATAGGGCTAAGCGCTGACGCCAGAACCTAAGGTTCCGCCTTTTGGCTTTCCCTTCTTATCATACGTAAGCGACTCTTTTGCACGCACTTCCATCATCAAATTCCGCAGGTGTGTGAGGCGTAGCTGTCCTTGCTCCACGGCTTTTTGATTGACTTGTGTGCGGTACTTGCAATCGTCAAGTAGACGCTTTGCTTGCTCCATTAAACCTTCATCGTATTGGGACAATGAGGCAGAGCCGGCAAGAGTACGTTCAATATCACTATCAAGTGTTTGAATGGATGTGAGTAGCTGCGTTTTTTCGTCTAGTACTTTCATCAACGATTCAGCGTCACGAGAGCTTATAAGCTGAAGCTCCTTCTCAAGCAAGGCAACAAGTGTAGAGAGTTGCTCTACTTGCTTAGCTATTGCTTGGGATAATGGGCTGTTTTGTTCAGTCACTCTTACGCTCTACTATTCACTTGATTATTTTTATTTGGTACCGAAAATTTCACCTTCAAGTTTCGCTATTTTGTTAGCGAGCACTTCTGGATTCACTTTATATTCGCCACTTTGAATCGCTTTCTTTAAACGATCTACTTTGTCTTGATTAACAGGCGCTTCAGTTCCTTTTTTCTGCACTTGATTTAGCTGCTGTGCAGATTGAGTCAGCGACACTGAGTCTTGACGTGGCGCTGGAGCCGTCTGCGCGCTTTGTGCCGCAGCCTGTTGCTGAGACTGCTGCGTCTGGTTTTGTTGCGCAACCTTCCCATTATCAACGGGTGTTTTAGGTAACCCATTGTTTATATTATTAATAGCCATAATAAGTCCTCACTACTTTTTTGCCTCTGTAAAGTATATCGGCCTTTACGCTTATTTCTTTAACCAAATTATGCACAAAAAAGTAGATATTTACTGCCTCAATTACAAGTGTATCACGACTTCTTCAGGGCTTGCGACTCTAGCGATTACTGCTTTTCTGCTGCTTGCGTTTAAAACCTTAATATTATCACCCACGACGCCGTCTTGTTGCGCAATACCGGCAGTCTTAACTTCCATGCCAGCTACCTCAGCAGTAATAGTAATTCTATCGCCTTTGCAGACAAAGCATAGCATATTCGATTGGATTGCTTGTCCGTTAGTTACTCGGCGCTTCATTCTAGCGCCAATAAGGGCTTCTAAATCGGTAAAAGCGGTATGCCGCAATCGTCTAACGTCAACTTTTGCCAGTGTTAAATTAGAAGAAGTAAGAACCGTGCCAGGACTGACGGCTCCTTGGGTAACAACGATTTCTTTTGTGCGTGTAACTTGGCCGCTGGTAAACAAATACCACTCATTATTTTGACAGCTAACGCGCACCGATATATACGACTGACTTAGCGCTTCTTGCGAAGCATTATACTGAAAACCGGTGGGGCAATCTGGAATATTTATCCTATCGTCTATCTTCACAATAGCCACATCAATGCTAGTATCCTGCGCATTATCAGTAAGTTGAGAGAGCAAATATTGCTTTGCGCCTTCTTCTACGCGTACGTGATTAGTCATTGCCGCTAAGCAATTTATTGAAAACACACTAAGTACAACGCATAGAAGTAAGCGAGTAAGTGATTGGTGTATTGTAGCGTTATTTGGTTTCATAGTGACTTTTCGTGTTCAGTTTACGAGTTATTGACTATGCTTAGTAACACCAGTGTAAATCCGCATTGGATTTAATTGCAAAGCGTATAGTAAGGTCAATAGGCGCTAGTCTCAACGCAGGCTTATCAACGCTGTAATAATTGGCGATTACAAAAACAAAAATGACATTAAGTGTCATTTTTCTGTCGTTTGACCTGCAAAAATTTAGTGATATTGTCTATCTTTACTATGAGAGGCAATGATCATGCCCAGTATTATTTAGAGGTGACCTATGTCGGGGATTTTAGATTCAGTAAACCAGCGCACGCAGCTTGTTGGGCAGAATCGCTTGGAGCTGTTGCTGTTTAGACTGAACGGCCGCCAACGCTTTGGGATCAATGTTTTTAAAGTGCGGGAAGTGCTGCAATGTCCTCCGCTAACCGCTATGCCAAAACTCAATCCTCTGGTGCGGGGGGTGGCACATATTCGTGGGCAAACTATTTCAGTTATCGACTTAAGCATGGCAACGAGAGGCCGACGGATTGAGGACCTTTCTAATGCCTTTATCGTTATCGCAGAATACAATCGTTCGGTGCAGGGGTTCTTAGTGGGCGCTGTGGAACGTATTATAAATACCAACTGGGACGCAATTATGCCTCCTCCACAAGGTACGGGGCGAGCAAGTTACTTAACCGCGGTTACTGAAGTTGAAAATGAATTGATTGAGATCCTTGATGTAGAAAAAATTCTCAATGAAATTTCGCCGCTTAATGCAGAAGTAAGTACTGAGGTAGCAGAAGGCTTAACCACAGAGGGCCAAGAAAACAAGATTATCTTTATTGCAGATGATTCTTCAGTGGCTCGAAATCAGGTTAGAAAAGCATTAACGTCGCTTGGCCTTGAAATTGAGCTCGCGAAAAACGGCTTAGAGGCTTTGAAGCGGTTGAAAGAAATCGCTGAAGAGTATGGCGATGTAACTAACCGTGTTGGGGTTTTAGTGTCTGATATTGAGATGCCGGAAATGGATGGTTATACGCTGACGGCGGAAATAAAAAATACGCCGGAATTACAAAAGCTTCACGTTGTGCTTCACACTTCACTTAGTGGTGTATTTAACCAAGCAATGGTACAGAAAGTCGGCGCTGATGATTTTATCGCAAAATTCCACCCTGATGAGCTTGCGACCGCAGTACAAAAATGGCTAATGACAGAGTGCGAATAACGGAGCAATATAGGATTGGCTAATAAAGACGTTTCGCCAGCAAGTTACCTGAAGTTCAGAGAATTCTTAGAAAAGCAGTGCGGTATAGTACTAGGTGATAATAAACAATATCTAGTGCGCAGCCGCTTGGCTTCCTTGCTCTTCAAATATAAATACGAGTCGGCTGACGAACTGATTGATGTCGTTGTACGAGGTTTTGACAGATCTTTACTTCAAAGCGTCATAGATGCAATGACGACCAATGAGACCCTTTGGTTTCGCGACAACTATCCTTTTGACCTTCTTGTTAAAGACCTGCTTCCTAAGTTATCGGCAAAGAACCAAAAGATACGGATTTGGAGCGCAGCATGCTCTTCCGGTCAAGAGCCATACTCCATCGCTATGTCTGTACTTGAGTATCAGCGTCAGCGTCCCGGCGCTTTGCGTGCGGGGGTTGAAATTATTGCCACTGACTTGTCCTCTGAAATGTTGCAAAAGTGCGAATCGGGCATCTATGACGAGCTGTCGTTGGCTCGGGGTTTATCGCCCCAACGACGACAAGCATTTTTTCAAAAAAATGAAAGCGGTTTGATGCAGATAAAGCCTGATGTTCGCCGGATGGTAAACTTCAGAAGCCTTAACCTTCTTTCAAGCTATGCCGCCCTTGGCCGCTTTGACATCGTTTTCTGCCGCAACGTGCTCATTTATTTTTCAGCAGACATCAAGCAGCGCATACTGCAACAAATTGCCGGACAACTGCAGTCTGAAGGCATACTTTTCCTTGGCGCTTCTGAGTCTATCAGCGCGGCAAGCGATACATATAATATGGTGAAGTGCCACCCTGGCCTCTACTACCAGAAAAAATGATCTTACTTATCGGCCTGATAAATAATAATTTTTTATCGATCAGGTCGACCACTATTTAAAAAACCTCCGTCAAAAACTCATTATGGCATCTGCCTTGCTAACTATTTTCGTAGACGACATTTACACGGAAACCGTCACATCTTAATTCCGTCAAATTGTCACCATTAAATGTTTATAAGTATGTCAGAGGTCATGTTATGGCTATTAACCTAGATAAACTGGTTGGCTTTCAGGAGTCGGCGCTCAAGATACGCACAGAGCGTATGGAAGTTATTTCAGGGAATCTAGCAAACGCAAATACGCCAGGCTACAAAGCGAGAGACATCGACTTTAATAAAGCGATGCAGTCGGCAATGCATGAGGCATCAAGCAACTCATCAAGCCGGGCTTCTTCAGGTCTAGTGCGGACAAATGATCGCCACTTAAGCGGCAATCCTTCGTCAGTAGCGGCAAACTTTGACATGCAGTACCGCATACCTACTCAGCCTGATACCGGAGACGGAAACACGGTAGAAGTACAAGCGGAAAGAAACCGATTTTTAGACAACGGATTGCGCTACCAAGCTAGCCTTGAGTTTTTGAATGGAAAAATTAAAGGCATGAAAAAAGCGCTTAGCTCAGGAGGCCAGTAGTCATGAGTTTATTTAACGTAATGCAAATATCGAGCACGGGGATGGAGGCAGAAAACGTACGCCTAAATACCACGGCCAGTAATATTGCCAACGCAAACTCGGTTAGCAGTAGCTATGACGAAACTTACCGAGCACGTCATCCCGTTTTCGCAACGGCACTACAAGACGCTATGCGCGACCAGTCAAAAGGCGCAGGTGTTCAAGTTAAAGGTATTGTTGAAAGTGATGCACCACTTCAAGTTGAGTACTCACCTAACAATCCTATGGCTGATGAAGATGGCTATATCTACAAGCCGAACGTGAACATTGTGGAAGAAATGGCAAATATGATGTCAGCATCAAAAGCGTATGAAACCAACGTACAGGTAGCTGATACAACAAAACGCATTTTCCGTCGCGTACTGCAGCTAGGTCAAGGGCAGTAATTTGCCTCTTGAGTAATGTGAGGATTAATAAGTGAACACTATTAATAACACCGGCTTAAATACTGATCTGTATTGGCAGGAAGAAACCGTCAAGATAGCTGATGGAACTGAACAGCAGCTAACGCAAGAAGACTTCTTCTCAATGCTAACAGAACAGCTTGCCAACCAGGATCCCACTGCGCCCGTGGACAATGACCAAATGGTCGCGCAAATGACCTCTTTTACTATGGCTGATGGTATCTCTCAGCTCAACGAAAAGTTCGAATCATTTGCTGCTTCAATGACGTCAAATCAAGCGCTGCAGGCATCGAGCTTAATTGGTCAAAACGTACTTGTTCAAGGCAACGTTGGTTATATGGCAGCTGAAGGTGACGGCCTCTCCGGCGTTATCGTGAACGAAAAAACCGTTCAGAACATGACTATTTCCATCGAGAACCAGTTTGGCGAAGTGATCAAAACTATCGATGCAGGCACACAAAGTGCTGGCAACATTGAGTTTGAATGGGACGGCAAAGACCAGAACGGCAATCAAATGGCGCCAGGTGAATATGTCATCAGCGCTACAGGCGAGCTAAATGGTGAAGGTGTTCAATTAAACACAGCCGTTAATCGTCATGTTGGAAGTGTAAGCTTGGCAGGTAGTGGCCAAGGCGTAATTTTGAATTTGGATGGTGATGTCAGTATCAATCTTGATGACGTCATTCAAATCGGCAGTTAGCAGGAGAATCAATAATGTCTTTTAATATTGCACTGAGTGGCGTTTCAGCCGCACAAAAAGATTTGGATGTGACCGCCAACAACATCGCAAACGTAAATACAGTTGGCTTTAAAGAGTCACGTGCTGAATTCGGTGACGTGTATGCCGCATCGCTTCTCTCAGGTGGTAAAACGAAAGTAGGTGACGGTGTACTAACCCAAGAAGTTGCACAGCAATTCTCACAAGGTAGCCTTCAGTTTACCAACACGTCGCTCGACTTGGCGATTACGGGTAACGGTTTTTTTGCGACAGTACCAGAAATTACGTCGCGTGACTTTTCATTCACTCGTGCTGGCCAGTTTAAGCTAGATAGCGACAATTTCGTTGTAAACAGCAACGGCGACAATCTATTAGGCTTCCCCGTAAACTCTGATGGCACCAGTGCATCCGTTGCCCTAAGTACAACGGAACCAGTACGTATACCAGACTCGTCAGGCTCACCTGCTCAAACTACAGAAGTTGATATTCGTATGAACTTACCTGCTGGTGATGCGGCGCTAGACCCCCAGGATTTCGATCCAGAAGATCCACTAACCTACAATGCAGCAACCTCGGTTACGGTTTACGACTCATTGGGTGATAGCCATGTAATGACGTATTACTTCATAAAAGATGCTACCCCTGGTGTGGACAATGAGTGGTACGTCGCTACTGCCGTGGACGATACGCTTGTGGACATGACGGACTCAGCTGGCAATGATACAGACCCAACTACCGCAGTTAACAGTGTTGGTGGCAACACTGGTAATGCAGTAACCGCATCTAAGCTGATTTTCTCCCAAGGTGGTGACTTTGCTGGCATGGAAACACCAGATGGGCTTGCTACGCTAGACTTCAAAATGCAAACTGAAGCGTTGGGTGCGGGTATCCTTGCAAATGGCTCGGATCCTACCCAGCAAATCAGTATCGATTTTAATCTAGACGTTAATAATGCAACGCCAAACGAACCGACGCAGTTTGCATCAGCGTTCGAAGTGACATCACTTGAACAAGACGGTTTGCCGGTAGGCCGACTTACCGGTATTGATATTGGCCCTGACGGACTAGTACGAGCCACGTTCTCTAACGGTACTTCTGAACCCATTGTTCGCGTTGCACTTGTTCGTTTTTCAAATGAGCAAGGCTTAACTCAAGAAAGCAGCACGCAATGGAAAGAAAGTATTCTTTCTGGTGAAGCACTAGCGGGCGAAGCAACAACCGGTACCTTCGGTGAGATTAACTCTTCGGCCCTTGAACAAGCCAACGTTAACCTGACCACTGAGCTAATCGACATGATCATTGCTCAGCGTAACTTCCAGGCAAACTCTCGAGCGCTTGAGGTTAACAACTCACTTAACCAGACTATCCTTAATATTCGATAATTAAGGTCAAGGCTTCGGCGTTGAGGCAATAAAGCGGCAATTTTCAGGCGTGTAAATTCGCCTGAGAAGCCCACAAAATGTAAAGGTCGCATAAATGCGGCCTTTTTATTTTTCTATATATTTCAATCCAATACCTTTCGTAAATTTCAATTGTGTTAAATATCCACAGATTGGCACTGCCTTTGCAAAATCTTGTTTAAGGTTTAATCAGAGTCAAAAGTTAGTCATGGATAAACTTCTCTACATTGCAGCAAGTGGCGCATCCCAAGACCTATTAGGAACGGGCATTCGCGCTAATAACCTAGCTAATGCACAAACCACAGGTTTTAGAGCTCAGCTAGAGCAGGCAAGGTCAATGCCGGCGTACGGCGAAGGCTTGCCGACCCGCGTGTTTTCTATGACTGAAAGCCCGTCTAACAATTATGAGTCGGGTCCAATGATTAAAACGGATCGAGATTTAGATGTGGCCATTCAGGGGGATGGTTGGTTTGCTGTACAGGATGAAAACGGCCAGGAAGCGTATTCTAGAGACGGCAACTTTAAGCTAGGCGACGACGGAATTTTGACAGATATTCACGATCGTGTGGTGCTAGGTGACAACGGGCCGATTTTTCTGCCAGTACCTTTAGATAACCTTAACATTGCCGCCGACGGCACCTTGTCCATGAGACAGTTAGGCGCCCCCGCAAATGTCATCGAGGAGGTAGGGCGTCTTAAGTTAGTTTCTCCAAACTACGCCGACATGGAACGCGGCAATGACGGCTTGTTTAGAATGGAAGATGGCTCAATAGCGCAAGCCAATGCCAACGTAAAAGTAATGTCTGGCATGCTTGAAGGCTCTAACGTAAATGCAGTGGAAGAGATGGTAGATATGATAAGCCTTCAGCGTCATTACGAACTTCAAGTAAAAGTAATGAAACAAGCAGAAGAGCTTGATACCCGCGGCAATTCTTTGCTGCGCATCCTGTAAACGAATTTTAAATATCGTTGCTATATGAGCAACGTCGGAGGTCAACATGCATCCAGCATTGTGGATAAGTAAAACCGGACTAGACGCCGCACAGACCGATGTGGCAGTGGTGTCTAACAACCTAGCAAATGCGTCAACCGTAGGCTTTAAAAAAGACCGCGCGGTGTTTGAAGATTTGCTTTATCAAAACATTAATCAGCCAGGTGGTCGCTCTTCAGCTGATACCGAACTTCCTTCTGGGCTTATGCTTGGTTCAGGTTCAAAAGTGGTGGCTACGCAAAAAGCCCACACGCAAGGTAACTTGCTAACCACTGAAAACGCGTTGGATATGTCAATTCAAGGGCGTGGCTATTTTGAAATACTGCAGCCCGACGGCACTATCGCTTATTCACGTAATGGTCAGTTTTCACTTAACGACCAAGGGCAAATTGTTACCTCAGGAGCTGGCTTTTTACTACAGCCTGAAGTAGCCGTGCCTGAAGATGCGCAGCAAATCACTATCTCTCAAGATGGTGAAATTAGCGTAAGTATTCGAGGACAAGCAGAGCCTCAGGTATTAGGGCAATTAAATATTTCTGATTTTGTGAACCCGACGGGCCTTCAGCCTACGGGACAGAACCTTTTCGTAGAGACAGCGTCAAGCGGTGCGCCTATTCAGGGTATACCTGGCTTGCAAGGGTTAGGTTATATCTCTCAAGGCACGCTTGAAACATCGAACGTAAACGTAACTGAAGAATTGGTTAATCTTATTGAAAGCCAACGCTTGTATGAGATGAACTCAAAAGTTATCTCATCGGTTGACCAAATGCTTGGTCAGGTTATTCAGCAACTGTAATGGGTAGCATCATGCGTATTCTAGGTTTATCTGCTGCACTACTTATACTTGGCGGCTGCGCCAGTACCAGCGAACCACCGGTTCAGGCCAACGACCCGTCGTTTGCCCCTGTGGTGCCAGATTACCCGCGTGAAACGGTCGTAGAAGATGGTTCTCTGTTTCGTTCACATATGGCGAATAGCTTGTATTCAGATGTTACAGCCAGAAGAGTGGGAGACATCATTACCGTTACGTTAAGTGAGAATACCCAAGCGAGTAAGTCCGCGGATACATCTACTGCTAAAGACACGAACGTGAATCTTAATCCTATTACAGGGTTGGCAGGTCAAGCCATTAACATAGGCGGTGAGTCCATACAGTTAGGCGTAAGTTCGTCACGGGACTTCTCAGGAGATGCCGCAGCGAATCAAAGCAACAGCTTAATTGGCGCTATTTCCGTTACCGTAGTCGACGTTCTGCCTAACAGCAATCTTGTTATTCGTGGTGAGAAGTGGTTAACGCTAAACCAAGGTGACGAGTACATTCGGCTTACCGGTATTATTCGCCCCGCAGATATTAGCCCTGAAAACGAAATCGTTTCGACTAAGGTGGCCAATGCACGCATCCAATATTCAGGTACTGGCTCCTTTGCGCGTGCGCAAGAAAAGGGTTGGTTAACCAAGTTTTTTGATTCTACTTGGTGGCCTCTTTAGGTTTAGGAAGGAGAGTGAACATGCGTTTATTTTCAGCTGTACTTGCCGTTTTCACACTGCTTTTATCTTCTCAAGTAGCCGCCCAGCGCATTAAAGATTTGGCGAGTATTCAAGGGGTGCGTAGTAACCAGTTAGTTGGTTATGGCTTAGTGGTTGGTTTACCTGGAACAGGTGAACAAAGCCCGTTTACTGAACAGAGTTTTAGAACGATGTTAAGTAACTTTGGTATCAGCTTAGACGCTAATACCAAGCCAAAAATTAAAAACGTAGCTGCGGTAGCAGTGCATGCGGAATTACCCGCATTCGCTAAACCTGGCCAAACTATCGATATTACCGTGTCGTCAGTAGGTGAAGCATCGAGCCTTCAAGGTGGAACTCTACTTCAGACATTTCTTCGCGGTGTTGATGGCAAAGTGTATGCGGTGGCGCAAGGTAGTTTAGTTGTTAGCGGTTTCGGCGCGCAAGGCGGCGACGGTTCGCGTATTGTTGTGAATACGCCAACAGTAGGGCGTATCCCAAACGGTGCAATGGTAGAGCAGTCGGTACCTAGTGGTTTTGCCAACGGTGACACGTTAACACTTAACCTTCATTACCCAGATTTTTCTACCGCAAAAGCGCTGGCGGACACAATCAATGAACGCTTAGGCGCACAACCAGAAAATGGCTACATTATTGCTAAGCCCATTGATGCGGCATCGGTTCGCGTTACCGCCCCACGTGATGTAGGCCAGCGCGTAGGTTTCTTAGCAACCCTTGAAAACTTCGAATTTACACCAGCAGATGCACCAGCACGGGTAGTGATAAACAGCCGCACGGGTACTATCGTCATCGGCAGCGACGTACGGTTACTGCCAGCGGCCATTACTCATGGTGGTTTAACGGTAACCATCTCAGAAAATCAGCAGGTGTCTCAACCTAACGCATTTGCCGACGGTCAAACCGCCGTCACTACACAATCTATTGTGGATGTGGATTTAGCGGATAGTCGCATGTTTAAGTTCGAACCAGGTGTAACGCTTGACCAGCTTGTTCGCGCCGTTAACGAAGTGGGCGCCGCACCGGGCGATTTAATGGCTATTTTAGAAGCATTACGTCAAGCAGGGGCTTTACGTGGTGAGCTCGTTATTATCTAACAGCGTTAAGCGAAGCATGGCGGAATAAATACGATGGAATCACTCAGCACAAAAAGCCAGCTTGATATGGCGCGCAATGTTCACGACATGGGCAGCATTAATAAAATGCGCGAAGCCATTGCATCAGGCGATGAGACTGTATTGCAAGAAGCTGCCCAGCAGTTCGAAGCTATCTTTGTGCAAATGATGTTGAAGTCTATGCGTAAAGCACAAGATGCCCTTGCCGATGAAAATAGCCCGTTCAATTCTCAGCAGGTAAAGTTCTACCGTGATATGCACGACCAACAACTTGCTACAGACTTAACCTCGGGAGGGGGCTTGGGCCTTGCTGATGTCATTGTAAAACAGCTGGGGCAAACGGAAGACAGCTATACACCCGCTAGTGTAATTAGAAGCGATGGCGACATCTCTTCCTTAAACAGAAACCGCATACAAAGTGTTGCTCAAGCACAAGATGTAGCGCTTTCTTCTAGCTCGATAAAGAGTCAGTCAGCGCAAAAAGATGCCATGTTTGAAAGCCCTGAACAATTCGTTGAAAGCCTAATGCCAATTGCAGAAAAAGTTGCAGAAAAGTACGGCATGGATCCGAAAGCCATTATTTCACAAGCTGCGGTGGAAACGGGTTGGGGAAAGTTTGTTATCCATAAAGCTGATGGAAGTAGTTCACACAATTTATTTGGTATAAAGGCCAATAAAGGGTGGGGTGGTGAGCAGGCCATCGTAGATACCCTTGAGTTTAATAACGGTTTACCACAAAAGCAAAAAGCGGCGTTTAGATCTTACTCTTCGGTAGAAGAGGCTATGGAAGACTACGGACGCTTTATTACCTCGCAGCCACGCTATAGCCGTGCTGTGGAAAATGCTTCTGATGCTGCGCGTTACACAAATGCACTTCAAGAAGCAGGCTATGCTACCGACCCTGAATACGCGAGCAAGATTATGGCAGTGTATAACAGTGACCGTCTTAGCGCGTTGATGCCATAGATTAGGGCCATAGTTTAGGGCCATAGGTGAGGAGAATACAGTGAGTTCTGTTGATTTATATTCATTAGCCACAAGCGGCGTAAACGCTAGCAACAAGTTACTTCAGACTACAAGTAATAACATTGCTAATGTGAATACGACTGGCTATGTTCGCGAGCGCACTGAGCTTCAAAACAGCCAAGTATTTGGTGTTGAGATTGGCAATACCGAGCGGGTAATCAACGTATTTGCACAGAACCAGTTACGTCGCGATATTACTGCAGTGGGTGAACTCGAAGCATTTTCTAGTAAAACTACGGCCATTGATAATCTTCTGGCCAGCGAAGCTAACTCGATTTCAAAGGGGTTAAGCGAATATTTTTCTGCGTTACAAACTGCCGCTGATGACCCAACCAATTTGGCGTCACGTGAACAAGTACTGAGTAAATCAGAGTCTTTATATAACCGAATGAGAACCTTGTCGGATTATATGCTAGAAAAAGAGGAAGAGCTCAACCTAGAGTTCACGTCGATGGTGAATAGAGCAAACACCTTGATTGGCAATATTGGCGACTTGAACCGCAACATAGTGATCGCCAATGGTAACAATACGAGCGATCAACCAAGCGCTCTGCTTAACGAACGCGACCAAGCTATCGACGAACTCGCCTCTATCATGGGTATTACGGTTAAAGAGAGCACTACGCAAAATGGTGCTGTAACCATTAATCTTACGTCAGGTGAGTCACTCGTTCTTGAAAACGGTGCATTCAACCTTTTTGAGTTAAGCTCTAGTGCCGATTTAACGACAAAAGAAATAAAGTTAGAAACTGACTTTGGTTCACAAACAAAGAGCAATGCATCGTTACGAATTTTGGAAAGTGACCTTGGCGGCGCATTGGGTGGATTGTTCGAATATCGCAACGAAGTGCTTGGGCCGACAATGCGTGACGTCGGTCAACTGTCGGTTGCGTTCGCTGATGCGATGAATACTCAAAATAAATTGGGTATGGATTTAGACGGTCAAATTGGCGGTAATATTTTTGATATTCCTTCGTTCAGAGGCTTAGCCTATGAAGACACGAATGGTGACTACGTAGTTACCGCACAGCTCACTGAAGGCAAGGGCGCTGAATTAACTGATGCGGATTATAAAATTGAAGTAACCGCAGTGTCTGCTGGTGTACCTAGCGAAATAGAAATTACATTTTTAAATCCTGATGGTACACCGAAAAAAGACGGTTCTGGCAATGATATTATTTTTTCAAACTTTGCCGTATCACCGGGCTTTAATGAACTACCCGGTGGCATTGAAATCGACTTTTCGGGCGGCGACCCGTATGCAGTTGGTAATGAATTTTTGATCCAGCCCACTAAAGACGTTGCGTCAAACATAAGCTTAGATACAAATCGCCCTGAAGATTTAGCCTTCGCCAATCCGGTAAGAGCCGGGGCCGATAGCACAAACTTAGGTAGCGCTAACGTTATAGACGTAACCGTTTCAAATACTGAAGTGGGAACGTCCGCTTTTGACGGCGCGGGTGGTATTCTAAATTCAGCCCCTGCTCAAATTAGTTTTACTGCAGCCGATACCTATGAAGTGTTAGACGGTAGCGGGACGGTTTTAGCTACTGTTACTGGTACAACAGATTTAACGAACCTTATTGGTCAAGCGGGAATAAGCCCTGATCCAGGGTTTGATCTAAGCTTAGATGGTGTACCGAAAGCCGGTGATAGCTTTTCAATTAGCTATAATACAGATGGTTTCAACGATAACAGCAACGCGCTTAATTTGGCTGCTATTCAAAATGAAAACAAAGTGCAGGTAAGTAGCGAGGCCACGAATAAGCCACGTACGTTCCAAGATGCCTATGCGTCAATGGTTGGGCGCATTGGTGAAGATGCATCAATGGCCAGTGTTTCTCTTGCATCAGCTGAAGCAATGAAAGTTCAATCGCAAAATTGGTTTGAGTCTGTGTCAGGCGTAAGCTTGGATGAAGAAGCAGCTAACTTGATAAAATACCAGCAGAGCTATGCTGCTGCAGCACGTATTTTGTCTACGGCTCAAGAATTGTTTAATACCATTTTGCAATCAGCAAGGTA